>Ga0207695_10002795_pt1 | contig 25383 bp, 19 predicted proteins | sample KBSC54metaG_FD_184354 | JGI IMG/M metagenome (GOLD analysis project Ga0207695, IMG submission 184354) | Corn rhizosphere microbial communities from Kellogg Biological Station, Michigan, USA - KBS C5-4 metaG (SPAdes) (version 2) | ecosystem: Host-associated > Plants > Roots > Rhizosphere > Soil...
CCCGGCACGATCTTGTCGCAGATGCCCAGCATCAGGGCCGCGTCGAAGGCGTCGTGGGTCAGGGCCACGGCGGTGGCCATGGCGATCACGTCGCGGGAGAACAGCGACAGCTCCATGCCCGGACGGCCCTGGGTCACCCCATCGCACATGGCGGGCACGCCGCCGGCGTATTGCGCCGTGGCGCCGACCTCGTGGGCCGCCTGCTTGATGATCGCCGGGAAGCGCTCCAGCGGCTGGTGGGCCGAGAGCATGTCGTTGTAGGCCGAAACGATGGCGACGTTGGGCGCGGTCGGATCGCGCATCCGCTGCTTGTCGGCGGCGCTTTCGGCGGCGAAGGCGTGCGCCCAGTTGGCGCAGGAGAGCTTGGCCCGGCCGGTCCCGGCCGAGCGCGCGGCCTCCATGCGCTCCAGATAGTCGGCGCGGGTCTCGCGGCTGCGCTCGACGATCCGTTCGGTGACTTCCGCGGTGACCGGGTGCATTTGGCTGTCCTCGTCTAGCTCGGCGCCCAGAAGACGCGCACCGGGACGCGGTCCTGGTCCAGGATCGCGGCGACCGGCAGGTCCTCGCCCGCCGCGGCGCGCGAAATCACCTGCCGCTTAGCCTCGCCCGCGATCAAGAGGAAGATGGCGCGGCTCTGTAACAACGCGGACAAGGTGAGCGTGATCCGCGCCACCGGCGGCGATCCGAAGCCCTGCGGCGACTCGGCGGTGAGCGCCTGCCCCTCCGGATCCATGGCCTGGGCCATCACCGGACTGCCCGGGATCAGCGAGGCGATGTGGCCGTCCTCGCCCATGCCCAGCATCACCGCGTCGAACGGCATGAGCTTGCGCAGCACCCCTTCGGCATAGTCGGTGAGCGGCAGATATTGCGCCGCCGCCGCGCGGCCGGCGAACAGCCGCTCGCGCAGCAGGCGGGCGTTGGAATTGGGCGAATCCACATCGACGTGGCGCTCGTCCGACAGCGTGACGGCGACATGGGGCCAGTCGAGATCGGCCTGCGCCAGGCGGTCGTAGACCGGCCCGGGCGAACGGCCGCCGGTCGCCACCAGGCTCGCATGACCACGCGCGGCGAGCCCGGCGGCCAGCCGATCGGCGATGGCGGCCGCGGCGGTGTCGGCCAGGGCCTCGGGGGACGGATAGGTCTCGATCATCCTATCGCGTGGGCGCGTGGGCGATGCGCAGGATATTGGCGGCGCCGGGGGACCCCATGGGCAGGCCGGCCAGGATCAACACGCGCTGGCCGGGGCCGGCGAGGCCCGCGGCGACAGCCTGCTCCACCGCCACGCGGGCCAGTTCCTCGGGGTCGGACGGCGCCGGCACCACGCGCGGCTCGACCCCCCAGGTGAGCGTCAGCCGCCGCGCGGCGTCCAGGTTGGGGGTCAGCGCCAGGGTCGGCTGCAGGGGCCGCTCGCGGGCCAGGCGCAGGGCGGTCTGGCCGGTGGTGGTGAAGGCCGCCAGGCAGGCGGTGGAGGCGGCCTCGGCGGCCCGGCGGGCTGCGGCGACCAGGGCGTCGGCGTCGGCGTCCTCCACCGGGTATTCGGCGCGCATCAGCTCGGGCCAGCGCGGGTCGTGCTCCACCCGGGTGATGATCCGGTCCATGATCGAGACCGCCTCGACGGGATAGTCGCCCGCCGCGCTCTCGGCCGAGAGCATCAGCGCATCGGCGCCCTCGTAGACCGCGCCGGCCACGTCGGAGGCCTCGGCCCGGGTGGGCGTCGGCGAATGGGTCATGGATTCCAGCATCTGGGTGGCGACCACGACGGGGATGCCGCGCAGGCGGGCGGCGCGGACCAGCTGCTTCTGGACGACCGGCACCTCCTCCGGCGCCAGTTCGACGCCGAGGTCGCCCCGCGCCACCATGATCGCCTGGGAGAGGTCGAGGATCTCGTCCAGGGCCTCCAGCGCGGAGGGCTTCTCGATCTTGGCCAGCACGCTGGCGCGGCCGCCCACCAGGCTGCGCAGCTCGGCCATGTCGGAGGCGCGCTGCACGAAGGAGAGCGCCACCCAGTCGACGCCTTGGCCGAGCGCGAAGGCGAGGTCGGTGCGGTCCTTGTCGGTGAGGGCCGGGATCGGGATGGCCAGGCCCGGCAGGTTCAGGCCCTTGTGGTCGGAGAGCTGCTCGCCGGCCTCGACCACCGTGTCGGCGAAGTCGGGGCCGTGCTTGACGACCCGCAGGCGCACCTTGCCGTCGTCGAGCAGCACCTGGGCCCCGGTGCGCAGGGCCGCGAAGATCTCCGGATGCGGCACGCCGATCCGCGCGGCGTCGCCGGGCGCCGACTTCAGGTCCAGCCGCAGGTGGTGGCCGGCCTTCAGCCGGATCGCGCCGTCGGCGAATTCGCCAAGCCGGAGCTTGGGTCCCTGCAGGTCGGCGAGGACCGCGATCGGCCGCCCGACCAGAGTCTCGACCTCGCGCACATGCTGGATGGAGCGCGCATGGTCGGCGTGGCTGCCGTGGCTGAAGTTGACGCGGAAAACGTCGGCGCCGGCCAGCGCCAGTTCGCGGATCTTGTCCACGCCGCGGCTGGCGGGTCCCAGGGTGGCGACTATGCGGGCTCGGCGCGCTCGGATCATGCGGGGAGGCTTAGGCTTCTGGAGCCAACCATATCAAGGCACGTTAAGTGCGGTGGCCGACGAATTGCGGCGGGCCGGAGGAATGGGGGCGCAGATCGTGGGTCGGACCGCTTGAGCCAGAACCTGGAACTCTTCCCGATCGGCAACTGCGCGGCCAGCGCCCTGATCGACGAGGACGGCCGCCACGTCTGGGCCTGCGCCCCCCGGGTGGACGGCGACCCGTTCTTTTCCGCCCTCCTGGCCGGCGGCGATGTGGCCGGTGAGGACGCCTGGGGCTTTTGGGCCGTCGAGGTGGCGGACCGCGCCCAGACCCACCAGGCCTACGTCCGCAACACCCCGATCCTGCGCACCGAGATCACCGACGCCTCCGGCGCGCGGCTGGAGATCATCGACTTCTGTCCGCGCTATCGCCAGTTCGGCCGGCTCTACCGGCCGCTCGCCTTCGTGCGGCTGATCCGGCCGCTGGCCGGCACGCCGCGAATCCGCATCAAGCTTCGCCCCACCGTCGACTATGGCGCGGCCCATGCGCAGACCACGGTGGGGTCCAACCACATCCGCTATGTGGGCGGCGAGACGACGCTTCGGCTGACGACCGACGGGGCGGTGAGCCATGTGGCCGAGGAGCGTGTGTTCCGGCTGGAGGAGCCGATCAGCCTGTTCCTGGGGCCCGACGAGGGCTTCGACGCCGACCTCACCTCCACCACCCGGCGGATGCTGCGCGAGACCACCGACTACTGGCGCCACTGGGTGCGGACGCTGTCGGTGCCGCTGGAATGGCAGGCCGTGGTGATCCGCGCCGCCATCACGCTCAAGCTCTGCGCCCACGAGGAGACCGGGGCGATCGTGGCGGCGCTGACCACCTCGATCCCCGAGCATGCGGTGGATGACGGCGAGCCGGCGCGCAACTGGGACTACCGCTACTGCTGGCTGCGGGACGCCTACTACGTGGTCCAGGCGCTGAACCGGCTGGGCGCGGCCGACATGCTGGAGAATTATCTGGTCTATCTGCGCAACCTGGTGGACCAGGTGGGTGCGAGCGGCCATGTGCAGCCGGTCTATGGGGTGGGCTTGGAGCCGGTGCTGACCGAGCGGGTCGCGCCGCACCTGGCGGGCTATCGCGGGATGGGGCCGGTGCGGGTGGGCAACCAGGCCCACGAGCACCAGCAGTACGACGTCTTCGGCCAGATCGTGCTCTCCACCGTCCAGGCCTTCTTCGACGAGCGGCTCATGCGGCCGGCGACGGTCGACGACTTCCGCGCCCTGGAGCCGGTGGGCGACCGCGCCTTCCAGCTGCACGACAAGCCGGACGCCAGCCTCTGGGAATTCCGCGGCCGCGAGGCGGTGCACACCTATTCGGCGGTGATGTGCTGGGCGGCCTGCGACCGGCTGGGCAACGCCGCCCAGAAGCTGGCCTTAAGCGAGCGCGCCGACCACTGGAACGCGCGCGCCGCCCAGGTCCGCGCCACCATCGAGCGCGAGGCCTGGAACGCGGCGCTCGGCCGCTACGCCTCGACCTTCGGCGGCGACCAGCTGGACGCGAGCCTGCTGCAGCTGGTCGACGTGCGGTTCTGCCCGCCGACCCACCCGCGGATGCTGGCCACCATGGCGGCGGTGGAAGAGGGGCTGCGGCGCGGCGAATTCATGCTGCGCTACGCGCTCCCCGATGACTTCGGCGAGCCGAAGACCGCCTTCAACTTCTGCACCTTCTGGCTGATCGAGGCGCTGCACCTGTCGGGCCGCACGGAGGAGGCGCGGACGCTGTTCGAGGAGATGCTCGGCCGCCGCACCAAGGCCGGCCTGCTCTCGGAGGACATCACCTTCGACGGCAAGGAGCTGTGGGGCAACTACCCGCAGACCTATTCGCTGGTCGGCCTGATCAACTGCGCGACGCTGATCTCGCGGCCCTGGTCGAGCGTGCGTTAGTCCAGCCAGGCCCGTTCCGACCGCTCGATCAGCGCGAACGCCCCCGAGGGACCCCAGGAGCCGGCGGCGTAGGGCTTAGGCGCCATGCCGGCCTCGGCCCAGGCGTCGGCCACGCCGTCCACCCAGCGCCACGCCTCCTCCACCTCGTCGCGCCGCACGAAGAGGGTGGAGTTGCCGTGCATGACGTCCAGGAGCAGGCGCTCGTAGGCGATGCGCCGCCGCGCGCCCGGGCCCTCGTAGGCGCGCAACAGGGAGAGCGAGAGCGGCAGGGACTGCAGGCGCATGCCGCCCTTGGAGATGCCGGGCGCCTTGTTCATCAGCAGGAGTTCGATGTCCTCGTCCGGCTGCAGGTCGATGACCAGGCGGTTGGCCACCAGGTCGTCCTTGGCGGCGTTGCCGAAGATCGAGTGCGGCACCGGCTTGAACTGGATGACGATCTGGGTGCGCCGTTCGGGCAGGCGCTTGCCGGTGCGCAGGAAGAAGGGCACGCCGGCCCAGCGCCAGTTGTCGATGTCGACGCGCAGCGCCGCGAAGGTCTCGGTGCCGGTGGGCTGGCCGCGCTCGGCCTCGTAGCCGGCGGCTTCCTTCCCGCCCACGACGCCCTTGGTGTATTGGCCGCGGACCGAAGCGTTCTGGGCGTCGGCGCGGGTGAAGCGGCGCAGGGAGCGCAGCACCTTGACCTTCTCGTTGCGCACAGAGCGCGGGTCCATGTCGGCCGGCGGCTCCATGGCCACGAAGCAGAGCAGCTGCAGCATGTGGTTCTGCAGCATGTCGCGCAGCGCGCCGTATTCGTCGTAGTAGGGCCAGCGGTCGCCGACCCCTTCCGTCTCGGCCACCGTGATCTGCACGTGGTCGATGGTCAGGTTGTTCCACAGGGGCTCGAAGAGGGTGTTGGCGAACCTGAGCGCGATGAGGTTCTGCACCGTCTCCTTGCCCAGGTAGTGGTCGATGCGGAAGATCCGCTCCTCGGTGAAGACCTCGCCCACCGCCTCGTTGACCTCCCGCGAAGTCTCCAGGTCCCGGCCGACGGGTTTTTCCAGCACGATGCGGCTGTCCGGCGTGGCGAGGCCGGACGCGGCCAGCGCCGCGCAGACCCGGCCGTAGAGGCTGGGCGAGATGGCCAGGAAGAACATCGGCCGCGCGCAGCCCTTGAGATGCGGCTGCAGCAAGGCCGCACCCTCGGGGGTCGTGGCGTCGCAGGCGACGTAGTCGAGCCGTTTGCAGAACCGCTTCCAGACGCCGTCGTCGATCGGCTCGGGCCGCGCGTCGAGGATGCCGCGGGCCTGAGCCACGAATTCCTCGCGGGAGAGCTGGGCGCGCGCGGTGGCCAGGATCCTGAACTCCACCGGCAGCAGGCCGTCGGCGTCGAGGAAATAGAGCGACGGCAGGAGCATGCGCCGCGACAGGTCGCCGGTCGCGCCGAACAGCACGAGCGCATCGGCCAGCGGCGGGTCTCCCAGCGGCGGTTGGGCCATCAGGTGTCACCTCGGAGGGGGCTTGAGCGGACGGGGTCCGCATAGCGCTGATTGCGGTACCCGACGTCAAGGCCGGACGGGCGATCCGCCCGGATCGAAGGCCGGACTGATGCGTTTTTTCCGACGCCCAGGGGCGCGCCGTGTCATGACCATCCAGGAAATCACTGCCGCACTGCCCGATCCCAAGCCGTTGCGGCTTGCGCAGACGGCGCTGTTCCTCGACCTCGACGGCACCCTGGCCCCCATCGCCGCGCGGCCCCAGGACGTGCGGCCCGATCCGCGGCGCACCAGCCTGCTGGAGCGCTTGGCGCGGCGGTTGGACGGTCGCCTGGCGGTGGTCAGCGGCCGCACGCTGGAGGACGTCGACCGGATCCTCGAAGGCTGCGTCGTGGCGGTGGCCGCGGTCCATGGCCTGGTGCGGCGCGGGCCGGACGGGCGGGTCTTCGAGACCCGGGGGCATCCGCAGCTCGCGCGGGCCGCCGAGGCGCTTCGAGCCTTCGCCGCGCGGGACTCCGGACTGATCGTCGAGGACAAGGGCGGCCTGTCCGTGGCGCTGCACTTCCGGCTGGCCCGCGGCCAGGCCGAGGCCGCGCGGGCCTGCGCGCGCGAACTGGCCGCCCAGACCGGCCTGGCCCTGCAGGAGGGCGACATGGTGGAGGAGCTTCGCACGCCAGGCGCCGACAAGGGCGACAGCGTCCGCGCGTTCATGGCCCGACCGCCGTTCGCCGGCGCGCGGCCGGTGTTCGTCGGCGACGACGACACCGACGAGGATGGTTTCGAGGCGGCTCAGCGCCTGGGCGGCCTGGGCGTCGGGGTCGGCGCCGCGCGTCCGACCCGGGCGCGTTTCCGCGTGGCCGGCGTGGAGGCGGCGCTGGCCTGGTTGGAGGCCGCCCAATGAGCCGGCTGATCGTGGTCTCCAACCGGGTGAGCACGCCGGCCGCCGTCGGCGAAGAGACGGTCGGCGGCCTGGCCATGGCGCTGTCCGCCGCGCTTCGGGAGTATTCCGGCCTGTGGTTCGGCTGGAGCGGCAAGACCGCGCCGGCCTTCACCGGCGAGCTCGACACCCGCACCGTCGATGGGGTGACCACGGCCGTGGTCGACCTGGAGGACGCCGACCTCGACGAATATTACAACGGCTACGCCAACAAGACGCTGTGGCCGCTGTTCCACTACCGCACGGACCTGGCCGCCTACGACCGGGTCTATGGCGAGGGCTACAGCCGCGTGAACCGCCGCTTCGCCGAGACGCTGAGCCCCCTGATCGAGCCGGGCGACCTGATCTGGGTGCACGACTACCACCTGATCCCGCTGGCCCGGGAGCTCAGGATGCTGGGGATCCGCAACCAGATCGGCTTCTTCCTGCACGTGCCCTGGCCGGCGCACCAGGTGTTCACGACGCTGCCCGGCCACAAGAAGCTGGTCCAGGCGATGTTCGACTACGACCTGGTGGGGTTCCAGACCCTGGAATACCTGCAGGCGTTCGAAGAATACGTCCTGGTGGAGGCCGCGGGGACCCAGCCGGCGCCGGGCCGGCTGCAGGCCTTCGGCCGCTCGCTGAAGGTCGGGGCCTTCCCGATCGGCATCGACGCGCCGGAGTTCACCCGCATGCTGCGAAGCTCCAAGGCGCGGCGGATGCGCGACCTGATGACCGCCGCCACGGTGTTCCGCCATCTGATCGTCGGCGTCGACCGGCTGGACTACTCCAAGGGGCTGGAGGAGCGGTTCGTGGGGTTCGAACGCTTCCTGGCCGACAATCCCGACATGCGCCGCGAGGTGCTGATGCTGCAGATCGCCCCGGTCAGCCGCGAGAGCGTCGAGGCCTATCAGGAGATCCGCGGGCGGCTGGACGCGCTCTCGGGGCGGATCAACGGCGAGTTCGCCGACATCGACTGGGCGCCCTTCCGCTATGTGAACAAGAACTACCGCCGCGACGAACTGGCGGGGATCTATGGCGCGGCGCGGGTGGGCCTGGTGACGCCGCTGCGCGACGGCATGAACCTGGTGGCCAAGGAGTTCGTCGCCGCCCAGAACCCGGAAGACCCTGGCGTCCTGATCCTCTCGCGCTTCGCCGGCGCGGCGCGGCAGATGGGCGAGGCCCTGCTGGTCAATCCCAACAGCCCCGAGGAGATTGCCGACGCGCTGAAGAAGGCCTTGACTATGGAGCAGCCGGAACGGGTCCGTCGCTGGCGCGCCCTGTTCGACAATGTCCGGCGTGAGGACGTGACCGCCTGGCGCGACGCCTTCGTGGGCGCGCTGGCTGGCGCCAAGGCGCGGCAAGCGGCGATGGCGAGCTGAGGAGGAGAGTTCCGGCATGCCGGCCAAGGCGAAACCTGAGAAGACCCGCACCGACAAGAAGCTCGCCCGCTACCAGGCAATGCGCGACTTCTCCAAGACCCCAGAACCCAGCGGAGGCTCGCCGCGCGGCCCGGAGAAGGTCCAGCCCTCCAAGCGCCTGCGCTTCGTGGTCCAGAAGCACGACGCCACCCGCCTGCATTTCGACTTCCGGCTGGAGCTGGACGGGACCTTCAAGTCCTGGGCGGTGACCAAGGGCCCGTCGATGGACCCGCACGACCGCAGGCTGGCCGTCGAGGTCGAGGACCATCCCCTGGACTATGGCGATTTCGAAGGCACGATACCCGAAGGCCAGTACGGCGGCGGCACGGTGATGCTGTGGGACCGCGGCTACTGGGAGCCGGAGCCGGGGACCGATCCCCATGAGGGCCTGAAGAAGGGCGACCTGAAGATCGTCATGGCCGGCGAGCGGCTGAAGGGCGGCTTCGTACTGGTGCGGATGAAGCCCCGGCCGCGCGAGACGAAGAACAACTGGCTCCTGATCAAGCACCACGACGCCTATGCGGTGGAACACGACGGCATGGCCCTGGTGGAGGACGCCAAGACCTCGGTCGCCTCGGGCCGCACGATGGACGAGATCGCCGCCGGCAAGGGCAAGGGTCCCAAGCAGTTCATGACGGGAAAAGTTCGAGCTGCGGCGAAACGTGTGTGGAACTCCAATCGCGGCGAGGCGGAAACGCGCGCGGCGGCGGCGCCCAAGGCCGCGCCGCTGAAGGCCGCTACCGGGCCGAAGCTGAGCGCCGCCGCCCTGCCCGGCTTCGTGCCGCCGCAGCTCGCCAAGTCGGTGGAGCGGCCGCCGCAGGGATCGGGCTGGGGCCACGAGATCAAGTTCGACGGCTACCGGCTGCAGCTGCGCGTCGAGGACGGCCGCGCCACGCTGAAGACCCGCGCCGGCCTCGACTGGACGGCCAAGTTCCAGGAGATCGCCAAGGCCGCGCAGGGCCTGCCGGACGGCCTGATCGACGGCGAGGCCTGCGCGCTCGACGCCCACGGCGCGCCGGACTTCCCGGCCCTGCAGGCCGCGCTCTCGGACGGCCAGACGAAGGACCTGGTGTTCTACGCCTTCGACCTGCTGTTCGCCGAGGGCGCCGATCTCCGCAACCTGCCGCTCGGCGAGCGCAAGGCGCGGCTGAAGGCCCTGCTCGACGGCGCGCCCAGGGTCGCCCAGGACAGGAAGGGGGGGCGCATCCGTTACGTCGACCATTTCGAGATCGCCGGGGACGCGGTCCTGCAGTCGGCCTGCCGCATGTCGCTGGAGGGGATCGTCTCCAAGCGGCTCGACGCCCCCTACCGTTCGGGCCGCGGCGAGACCTGGCTGAAGTCCAAGTGCCGCGCCGGCCACGAGGTGGTGATCGGCGGCTGGACGGGCGAGGCGGGCCAGCTCCGCTCCCTGCTGGTGGGGGTCCACAAGGGCGACAAGCTGATCTATGTCGGCAAGGTCGGCACGGGCTTCGGGCGCGACAAGGTGGCCCGCGTCCTTCCACGACTTTCCAAATTGGAAAATGATACGAACCCATTCACCGGCCTCGGCGCCCCGCGCAAGGCCGCCGACGTCCATTGGGCGCGGCCGGACCTGGTGGCGGAGATCGAGTTCGCCGGCTTCACCGGCGGCGGCATGGTGCGCCAGGGGGCCTTCAAGGCCTTGCGCGAGGACAAGCCCGCGGACGAGGTGGTGGCCGAGACCCCGGCGCCCGTGGATCAGGTCGGCCTGGCCGAACCCTCGCCGAGGGCCAAGGCCGCGCCGGCCAAGACGGCCGGGCCGCCGGTCGTCATGGGCGTCACCCTGTCCAACCCCGGCAAGGCGCTGTGGCCCGACGGCGGCGACGGCCAGCCGGTCACCAAGCTCGACCTCGCCCGCTACCTGGAGGCCGTCGGGCCCTGGATGATGCCGCACATCAAGGGCCGGCCCTGTTCGATCATCCGCACCCCGGACGGGATCGAGGGCGACCAGCGGTTCTTCCAGCGGCATGTGGGCAAGGGGTCCTCGGCGCTGATCTCCGAGGTCAAGGTGTTCGGCGACCACAAGCCCTACCTGCAGGTCGACCGCATCGAGGCCCTGGCCGCGCTCGCCCAGTCCGGGGCTACGGAATTCCACCCCTGGAACTGCCAGCCGGGCCAGCCGGAGGTCCCCGGCCGGCTGGTCTTCGACCTCGACCCCGACGAGCAGATCCCGTTCGAGCGGGTGATCGAAGGGGCGCTGGAGGTGAAGGCGCGGCTCGAGGCGCTGGGCCTGGTCGCCTTCTGCAAGACCACCGGCGGCAAGGGCCTGCACGTGGTCACCCCGCTCAAGGACGGCAAGGGCAAGGTGGACTGGCCGAACGCCAAGCAGTTCGCCCAGGATGTCTGCCTGGCCATCGCCGCCGACCAGCCGGACCGCTATGTGGTCAACATGGCCAAGGCCAAGCGGGTGGGCCGGATCTTCCTCGACTATCTGCGCAACGACCGGATGTCGACGGCGGTGGCTCCGCTCTCGCCGCGCGCCCGGCCCGGCGCGCCGGTCTCCTTCCCGCTGACCTGGAGCCAGGTGAAGCCCGGCCTAGACCCCAAGGCCTACACGATCCGCACCGCGCCGGCCCTGCTGAAGAAGACCAAGGCCTGGGCCGACTATTGCGACGCCGAACAGCCGCTCGGACCGGCGATCAAGAAGCTCGGAAAGCGCTAGGCTTTCGTCGCTGCGCGAGGACGGGAACCGGCGCTGAAGCGGCTGGCCCATACCGGATTTCCGAGACACAATCGCGCAATAGCCGCGCACTAAGACCGGCGAAATCCTTGGGGGGACTAAGCGCATGATCGTTCGCCGCAACTTCACCGCCGCCGCACTCGCGCTGGGGGTCCTGGCCCTGCCGCTGGGCGCAGGCGCCCAGGCGCCCGGCTATGTGGCGCCCACCGCCGCGCCGGCCGGCGAGCCGCAGGTCGTGAAGATCAAGCAGGGGGTGCTGAAGGGCTCGGTGGCGAACGGCGTGGCCTATTCGCTCGGCATTCCCTTCGCCCCGCCGCCGGTCGGCGACCTGCGCTGGAAACCGCCCGGCGCCGCGCCCAGCTGGACCGGCGAACGCGACGCCACCAAGGCCGGCCCAAGCTGCCAGGTGGTCGAGGATTGCCTCTATCTCAACGTCGTGCGGCCGGCCGGCGCCAGGCCGGGCGGCAAGCTGCCGGTGATGTTCTGGATCCACGGCAGCGCCTTCGTGGTGGGCACCTCCATGGGCGCCTTCGGCGCCGACACCGAGGGGTCCGAATTCGCCAGGAAGGGCGTGATCGTGGTCAGCGCCAACCACCGCCTGGGCCGCGCGGGCTGGTTCGCCCATCCGGCGCTGACCCGGGAGGGCGGGCTGATCGCCAACTACGGCAACATGGACCAGGTCGCCGGCCTTAGGTGGGTGAAGGCCAATATCGCGGCCTTCGGCGGCGACCCGGCCAACGTCACCGTGATCGGCGAAAGCGCCGGCGCCATGGCGATCCTCAACATGATGATCTCGCCGGAGGCCAAGGGCCTGTTCAGCAAGGCCATCGTGGAATCCGGCTTCGCCCGCACCACGCCCAATTCCCTGGCCGAGGCCGAGGCCAATGGCGTGAAGCTGGCCGAGGCCGCCGGCGTGAAGGGCTCTGACGCCGCGGCGGCGGCGGCGCTGCGCAAGCTGCCGCTCAGCGCGTTGGCCGGCCCGCGCGGCGGCGTTACGGCGCCCGGACGTCCGTTCCCGGTGCTGGACGGCAAGCTCTACGCCGAGACCGTCATCCAGGGTTTCACCGCCGGCCACGAGGCGAAGATCCCGCTGATCATCGGCGGCAATTCCAACGAGGCCAGCCTGACCCGGCCGACCGCCGCGACGCTGGAGGCCATGCCCGCCGACAAGCAGGCCGCGATCATGAAGGTGTTCGATCCCGCGGGGACCGGCGACAAGGCGCGCGCGATCAACGACCTGGTGACGGTGCAGTCGATCACCGAGCCCGACCGCGCCATCGCCCGCCTGCACGCCGCCCACGGCGCCCCGACCTGGAGCTACTATTTCTCCTACGTTCCGGCCGCGGAGAAGGCCCGCAAGCCGTTCGGCGCGGCCCACACCGACGAGGTGCGCTTCGTGTTCGGCCAGCCCAGGGCCCGGTTCGCGCCCGAGGACCTGACGCTCAGCGACGCCATGAACGCCTATTGGGCGGCCTTCGCCAGGAGCGGCGCGCCGGGCTCGGCCGGCGGCCTCGCCTGGCCGCGGTTCGACGCCGCCACGGAAGGCCAGATCGAGTTCGGCGCCGAGGGTCCTAAGGCGCGCCAGCACTTCCTGAAGGCCTGGCGCGACTTCGTGGAAGCCGGCGGCGGGAAATAGCCGGCCGGCCGCTCAACCCGCGTAGCCCTCCGCCACATAGACCCGCGACGTCGAGCTGGCGTCGCGGATCGGCAGGATCGCCCGGTAGGCCGGCGACGCGCGCCAGGCGAGCGCCGCGGCGCGGTCGGGGAATTCCAGGATGACGATGCGGCCGGGCGCCTCGCCCTCGATCGCCTCGGTGGCGCCGCTACGCACCAGATAGCGGCCGCCGAAGGCCGCCAGCGTCGGCGGCACCTGGACCACATAGGTCTGGAAGACCGCCGCGTCCTTCACCCAGATCTCGTTGACCACATAGGCCGCCATGCGTCCGCTCCCGCCATCGGAAGCGCGGACCCTAGCGGCGCAGGCGCGGCGCGTCAGGCGCGTTTCTTGGCGGGCGTCTTTCGGTGGGCGGCGGTCTTCTTGCCGGTCCGCGCCGGCGCGGTCTTGCGCCGCTCGCCGCCGGACTGGCCGAGGCTGCGCTTGAGCGCCTCCATGAGGTCGATGACCTCGGCCTCCTTGGGCTCCTCCGGCGCCTCGATGGTGTGGCCCTTCTCCTTTTCCTTGATCAGGGCCCGAAGGGCGTCCTCGTAGCGGTCGTTGAACTGGCTGGGGTCGAAGGGCCCCTCGAGCTGGTCGATGATCTTGGCGGCGATGTCGACCATCTGGGCCGGCGGCTTGGCGGCCTTGATGTGCTCGAAGATCTCGTCGGCCTGGCGCACCTCGCGCTGGTTCCTGATGGTGTAGGCGAGGATGCCCTTGTCGCGGGGCTCCAGCGCCATCAGCCGCTCGCGCTGGTGCATGACCAGGCGACCCAGCGCCACCTTGCCCGCCTTCTTCATGGCCTCGCGGATCACCGTGAAGGCCTCCACCGCCATGTCGCCGTCGGGCGCCAGGAAATAGGGATCGTTCCAATAGAGGCGGTCGATATCCGCGTCGTCGACGAAGCGCTCGATGTCGAGCGTGCGGGTGGTCTCCAGGCGAACGTTCTTGATCTCCTCGTCGGTGATGACGACGTAGTGGCCCTTGGAGATCTCGTAGCCCTTGACGATGTCGGCGCGGTCGATCGGCCCCTCCTCCGGGTCGGTCGGGATCATCCGGACCCGGTTGTGGGTCTTCTTCGACAGCATGTTGAAGTGCACCTCGCCCGAGCGGGAGGTGGCGGTGTAGAGCGCCACGGGGCAGCTCACGAGGGAAAGGCGCAGATAGCCTTGCCAGGTCGGACGGGTGGCCATGCGCGGTCTCCGGAACCCCTTGAACGGACTCACGAACGCCGGGCGGGGGATTCAGTTCGGCGGTCGACGAGAAAGCTTAGCTGGACGGTGGCCGGGGCGTCACCGCGCGGATTGCGGCCCATATCTCATGGCGGCCAGTTTGTCCGTGGGTCCCGGTCTTCGCGTGCCGCGAAACCGGGATGACCCAGGTGGGGGATGCAACGTCGCTACTTCCCCAGCGCCAGGCTGGGCAGCGCCAGCGCCTCCTCCGCATCCAGCTGGGCCTTGCGGAAGTGGGTGCGCACGCCGCTCTCCTTGCCGAATTCCATCAGCTGGTCGCCGGCCGGCGTATAGGCCGGCCAGGCCGTGGGTCGGCACCTGGGGGCGCCGGTCTTGGCGAAGCTGACCCAGCAGGCGTGCATCAGGGCGGCCACTTCCTTGTCCTTGGCGCTGACCATGCTCATCGGCGTGCGGCGGCCCCAGTATTCCCAGACGTACTGGATCTCGTCGGCGTGGCCGGCGCGGGTCTTGGACGGCGGGAACCGTGAGCCGACGTAGGAGAAGTAGTAGAGCCAGGAAGGCTTGCCGGCCGAGGTCCTGGCCGCCACCCAGCGGGCGGGGCCGCCCATCACCCGGTCGGTGAAGACCGCGCGGGCGAAGGTGTCGGGACCCGCCGCGGCCTCGGCCGCATAGGCCGGCTTCACGGCGGCGGGGATGCGCGCCAGCGCCGCCTCGCCCAGGGTCATCGGGCCCATCAGCGAATCCTCGCCGGAGTTGGAGCCGATGATCAGCGGCACGTCCGGGACGTGGCCGCGGGCGATGGCTTGGCTGTCGGTCTCGGTCATCAGCTTACCGTCGATGAAGGGGCCGTAGTTCCCGCCCACGGCCGCCAGCTTGTCGGCCGGCAGAGCGCGGAGATCGGCGGCGGTGGCGGTCGCCGGCACCCCGGCCTTGGCCAGCGCCGCGGCGCCGACCTTCTCCTCGTCGGCCAGGGTCTTGGGCTCGGTCCAGCCCAGGCCGCTCTCGACGATGGCCTTCTGGTAGAGGCCCCTGGCCGACGGGGTGGCCAGGAGGGCGAGCGTGCTCATCCCCCCGGCGCTCTCGCCGAAGACGGTGACGTTCCTGGGGTCGCCGCCGAAGGCCGCGATGTTCCGCTGCACCCATTTCAGCGCCGCGATCTGGTCCATCAGGCCGTAGTTGCCGACCGGGTCGCCGGGCCGGGCGGCCTTGGTGAGCGCCGGATGGGCGAAGTAGCCCAGCGCGCCCAGGCGGTAGTTGATGGCCACCACCACCACGCCGTCACGGGCGAAGTTCTGGCCGCCGTAGATCCAGCCCGCGCCCGTGCGGTGGCCGCCGCCGTGGATCCAGACCATCACCGGGGCGCCTTTCGCGCCCTTTGGCGCGAAGACGTTGAGCTGCAGGCAGTCCTCGGAGGTCGGGCCGTTGGCGCCGCCGGAGTTGGGCGAGCCATCGGCGTTCATCGGCTGCGGGCAGGAGGGTCCGGCCTCGGCGGCGGCGCGGGCTTGCGTCCACGGCTTCACCGGTTGCGGCGGCGCCCAGCGCAGCTCGCCCACCGGCGGCGCGGCGAAGGGGATGTTGCGGAACACCTCGGCGGGCCCCTCGGCCACGCCGACCAGCGGGCCGGAGTCGATCTTCGCGGTGGGCGCCGGCTGGGCCTGCGCCGACCCCGCCGCCAGGCTCAGGGCTGCGAGCAGCGCGGATATCCGGATCATGGCGGTCCCTCCCCTCGGCGTGTCGCCGACCGGGCGGGAGCATGGGGTGGACGCCGAGACGGGGTCAAGCCGGCGGGTGGCGCGCTAGAACAGGCCGTGCGGGTGGAGCAGCCGGGGGAAGATCGTCAGGAAGCGCGGCTGGAAGATCGCGATGCAGGCGGCGAAATAGCCGTTGGCGAGGATGAAGACGACCAGCAGGCGCAGGAGGTCCGGGCCGGCCTTGCGCGAGGTCTGGATCATCAGGATCAGGCAGCCTGCGATCATCAGGAGATGGAAGGCGACCGCGCCGACGGCGACCATCTGGTCCGGCTTGGCCGCATGGCCCGTGGCGATCGCCTGCTGGAAAGCCCGCACCCCGCTCATGAAGAAGCTGGTGACGAACAGGTTGGCGTAGTTCCAGAAGGCCGCGACCGAGAAGCCGAGGAAATAGCCCAGCCGGTTTCCCCTCAACACCAGGCCGATGACCGCCAGGTACAGGAAGGCCTGGAAGACGTGCAGCCAGATGATCGTGTGATCGTAGACCGCCGACAGAGCCAGGATGCCGATGAAGCCCGCGGCCCCGACGACGATAGTCCAGTCCAAGAACCTGCGCATGCCGCGCCCCCCATTTCCCCTGGGGAATGCTCAAGCCTGCCTCGGCTGGGCGCCAGTTAATTCGCGGTAAGGCTGCGACCGATCCAGGACCTTGACTCCCGATCCGCACGTATTAGAACAAAAGTGGAACGAAAGGAGTCCGCAAAGCCATGTCCGTTTTTCGCGGTCATAGCCCGCGAGATGGGGGGCTCGGCGCCCTCCGGGCGAAGATCGCCGCCATCGAGGCGAGCGGACGCCCGGACTCCGGCGTCCTGCCGTTCGGGGACTTGGCGGTCGATGGCTGCCTGCCCGGCGGGGGCCTGCCGCTCGGCCGCTGGCACGAGATCGGCGGCACGGGCCTGGAGGTCGAGACGGCCGCGGCGCCGGCGGCCTTTACCGCGCTCGTGACCGCGCCCCTGGCGGCCCGCGGCCAGGTGGTCTGGGTGCTGCGCCGCGACGACCTCTGGGCGCCGGGGCTGGCGGGCCTGGGCTTTCCGCCGGAACGGCTGATCCAGGTCTGCGCCCGCGACGAGGCCGAGGCGCTGTCGGTGATGGAGGACGCCCTGGCCACCGTCGGCGTCGCCGCCGTGGTGGGCGAGGTCGAGGCGGCCGACCTGACCGCCGGACGCCGGCTGCAGCTCGCCTGCGAAAAGCGCGGCGCCACCGGCTTCCTGATCCTGAGGCGGCCCTATGGCGGGCAGCCGAAACGCGAGGCCACGGGCTCGGCGGCGGCCACCCGCTGGCGGATCGCCTCGGCGCCGTCGGAGCCGGCGGCCGGTGAATTCGGCCTGGGGAGCCCCCGCTTCCGGGTGGAGCTGGAACGCTGCCGCGGCGGGCGCACCGGGACGTGGCTGTTCGAGGCGCCCGGCGCCTACGACCCTGCCGCCGACAATTGGGAGATGACGGATGTCGCGCATCCTCTGCGCCTGGTCGCCGACCTGGGCGATCGCCAACTGGCGCCGGCGCAACCCCTCCGACGCGCCGGCTGAACCCGCGGCGCCCTTCGCCCTCCTGGAGACCGTGCGGGCCGTCAGGCGGCTGTCGGCGGTGAGCCTGGAGGCGGCGCGGCTGGGGCTGCATCCGGGCCAGAAGGCCACCGACGCCATGGCGCTCGTCCCGGAGCTGGCTGCCGCCGAGGCCGAGCCGGAGGCCGACGCCGCGGCGCTGGAGGCGCTGGCCCACTGGTGCGTGCGCTATTCCCCCGCCGTGGCGATCGACGCGCCGGACGGCCTGTTCCTGGACGTCACCGGCGTGGACCACCTGTGGAACGGCGAGGCCGCGATGCTGGCCGATTTCCGCGGCCGCCTGCTCGCCAACGGCCTGCCGTTCCGCTGCGCCATCGCCGACACCCCGGGCGCGGCCTGGGCGCTGGCGCACTTCGGCGAGGAGGGCGCGATCGCCCCGCCGGGCGGCCAAGGCCCCCTGCTGGCCCCGCTGCCGCCGGCGGCGCTCAGGCTGGAAACCGAAACCTGGGCGCAGGTCGAGCGGCTGGGCCTGCGTCAGGTCGGCCAGCTCATGGCCATCCCCCGCGCCCCCTTCGGCCGCCGGTTCGGCCGCGCGGCCCTGACCCGCCTGGACCAGGCGCTGGGCCGCGAGCGTGAGGCGCTGACCTTCCGCCGGCCGCCGACCCCCTGGTACGCCCGCCTGGCCTTCGCCGAGCCGATCAGCGCGCCTGAGGACATGGCCCGCGTCACCGGCGACATCGCCGCCAAGCTCTGCGCCCGGCTGGAGACCCAAGGCCAGGGCGCGCGGCGCTTCGAGATCGCCTTCCACCGCGTCGACGGCAAGGCCCTGCCGCTGGCGGTCGGCCTCTCCCTGCCGGGGCGCGATCCGGCGCGGATCGCCAAGCTGTTCGCCCCGAAGCTGGAGACCGTCGACCCCGGCTTCGGGATCGAGGTGGTGACGCTCATGGCGCAGGCGGTGGAGCCGATTTCCGGACGCCAGGTCCGGCTGGACAACGCCCGCGAGGCCACCGTCGAGGAGGGCCTGGCCCCGCTGGTCGACCGGCTGACCAACCGGCTGGGCGAGGACCGGGTCTGGCGCGCGGGGCCGGTGGAAAGCCATGTGCCGGAACTGGCGGTCGGCCGGCTGCGGCCGCTCGCCCCGGCCCCTGGCCCCAAGTCCCCTCAGGCGCGCGCCTGGGACCGGCAGACCCCGCGCCCGACCCGTCTCTTCCGACGCCCCGAGCCGGTGGAGGCGGTGATGGCGCTCACCCCCGACGACCCGCCCAGCCAGTTCCGCTGGCGCGGCCAGACCCACCGGGTGCGCCGCGCCGAAGGCCCCGAGCGGATCGGCGAGGAGTGGTGGAAGGGCGCCATCGAGACCGTCGGCGTCGGCCACGTGCGCGACTATTACCGGGTGGAGGACGAGGCCGGCGCGCGCTTCTGGCTGTTCCGCGCCGGCCTCTACGACGATCCCGCCCAGCCGCCGAAATGGTGGATGCACGGACTGTTCGGATGACCCGCTACGCCGAGTTGCAGGCCGCCACCAACTTCTCGTTCCTGCGCGGCGCCTCGCATCCCGGCGAGCTGGTGATGGGGGCCGACGCGCTGGGCATGGAGGCGATCGGCATCTGCGACCGCAACTCCCTGGCCGGCGTGGTGCGCGCCTGGTCGGCGAAGAAGGACCTGCGCGAAGGGGGCTCGAAGATCCGCGACCTCACCGGCTGCCGCCTGGACTTCGCCGATGGGACGCCGAGCCTGCTGGTCTATCCGTCCGACCGGGAGGCCTATGGCCGCCTCACCCGCCTGCTGACCGTCGGCCAGCGGGCGGCCCTGAAGGGCGAGTGCGAACTGCGCTGGGCCGATTTCCTCGACCATGCGCAGGGTCAGCTGGTGCTGGTCGCGCCGCCCGACCGGCTGGACGACGCCTTCGAACGGGACCTGCGGCGCATCGCCGGCGAGCTTGCCGGGAACGTCTGGCTGGCGGCGGCCCGGCGCTATGGCGCGCGCGACCTGCAACGGCTTTCGCAGCTCGCCGAGCTGGCGCGGACCTGCGCGGCCCCGATGGTGGCCACCAACGACGTGCTCTACCACGGGCCCGAGCGGCGGGCGCTGCAGGACGTGCTGACCTGCATCCGCGAGACCTGCACGATCACCGAAGCGGGCCTGCGGCTGCAGGCCAACGCCGAGCGCCACCTGAAGTCCCCGGCCGAGATGGCCCGCCTGTTCGCGAAGTTCCCGGGCGCCGTCGAGCGCAGCGTCGAGATCGCCGAGCGGATCGGCTTCGACCTCGGACAGCTGCGCTACGAATACCCCGACGAGCCGGTGCCGCCGGGCGACACGGCGATCCACCACCTGCGCCGGCTGGCCTGGCGCGGCGCCCAGACGCGGTTCGAAAAGGGCCTGCGCCAGAAGGAACGGCGCACGATCAAGCGCGAGCTCGACCTCATCGAGAAGCTGAACTTCCCGAACTATTTCCTCACCGTCCACGACATCGTCCGCTGGGCGCGCGAGCAGGACATCCTGTGCCAGGGCCGCGGCTCGGCGGCCAATTCCTGCGTCTGCTTCTGCCTGGGGGTGACCGCGGTCGATCCGACCAAGGAGGACCAGGACCTGCTGTTCTCCCGCTTCCTCTCCGAGGAACGGGGCGAGCCGCCGGACATCGACGTCGACTTCGAGCACGAGCGGCGCGAGGAGGTGATGCAATATGTCTACGGCCGCTATGGCCGCCACCGCGCCGCTATCGTCGCCACGGTGATCCACTATCGCCCGCGCATGGCGATCCGCCAGGTCGGCAAGGCGCTGGGGCTCACCGAGGACATCACCGCGGCCCTGGCCAACACGGTCTGGGGCAGCTGGGGCGACAGCGTCCCCGATGACCACATCCGCCAGGCGGGGCTCGATCCCACGAACCCCGAAATCCGCCGCGCGGTGACGCTGGCCGAACAGCTGCTCGGCTTCCCGCGGCACCTGTCGCAGCACGTGGGCGGCTATGTGCTGACCAAGCGGCGGCTGGACGAGACCGTGCCGATCGGCAATGCGGCCATGAAGGACCGCACCTTCATCGAATGGGACAAGGACGACATCGACGCCATCGGCCTGATGAAGGTCGACGTCCTGGCGCTGGGCATGCTGACGGCGCTCAAGCGCAGCTTCGACATGCTGCCGCCGCTGCCGGGCGGTCGGCGGATCAGCGACATCGCCCACATCCCACAGGAGGATCCGGCGGTCTACGACATGCTGTGCAAGGCCGATTCCGTGGGCGTCTTCCAGGTGGAGAGCCGCGCGCAGATGTCGATGCTGCCCAGGTTGAAACCGCGCAAGTTCTACGACCTGGTGATCGAGGTGGCGATCGTCCGGCCGGGGCCCATCCAGGGGGACATGGTGCACCCCTACCTGCGCCGGCGGGAGGGCTCGGAGCCGGTGGAATACCCCTCGCCTTCGCCGGAGCACGGGCCGGCGGACGAGCTGAAACATGTGCTCGGCAAGACCTACGGCGTGCCGCTCTTCCAGGAACAGGCCATGCGGCTGGCCATCGAGGCGGCCCACTTCTCCGACAACGACGCCGACGGCCTGCGCCGGTCGATGGCCACCTTCCGGGCCAACGGCAAGCTGTGGGAATACAAGGAGAAATTCATCCAGGGCATGGCCCGTCGCGGCTACGACGCGGAGTTCGCCGCGCGCTGCTTCAAGCAGATCGAGGGGTTCGGCTCCTACGGTTTCCCGGAGAGCCACGCGATCAGCTTCGCGCTCCTGGTCTACGCCTCGGCCTGGGTGAAGCGCCATCACCCCGACGCCTTCTGCGCGGCCCTGCTGAACAGCCAGCCCATGGGATTCTACCAGCCCGCGCAGCTGGTCCGCGACGCCAGGGAACACGGGGTCGAGGTGCGTCCGCCCGACATCACGGCCAGCGACTGGGACTGCACGCTCGAGCCGCCGGACGACCCGCGCAGCCCCCACCGCGCGGTCCGGCTGGGCCTGCGCCAAGTCAGGGGCCTCAAGCAGGAGGAGGCCCAACGGTTCGTCCAGCTTCGGACCGAGGGGCTTTCCACCGTGGAGGACTATGTGCTGCGCGCCGGCCTGTCGCGGCGCGGCCTGGAGCTCCTGGCCGAGGCGGACGCCTTCCGGTCCCTGGGCCTGAGCCGGCGCGAAGCGCTGTGGGCCGTGAAGGGCATGGCCGACGAGGTGGGCGCCGAACGCGCCGCCCCGCTGATCGCCCGCCAGAGCCTGAAGGAGGCCCAGGTCCTGCTGCCGTTCATGAGCGCGCCCAAGGAAGTGGCCGAGGACTACCGGACCACCAGCCTGTCCTTGAAGGCCCATCCGGTGAGCTTCTACCGCCAGGACCTGGCGCGGATGCGGGTCGTCCCCTGCGCGGCGCTGAGGACCCTGCCCGACCGCCGCCGGGTCTCGGTGGGCGGCCTGGTCTTGGTCCGCCAGCGGCCGGGCACCGCCAAGGGCGTGGTCTTCCTGACCCTGGAGGACGAGACCGGCATCGCCAATGTGGTCTGCTGGAAGGACGCCTTCGACGCCAACCGCCGCCTGGTGATGAGCGCCGCCTTCCTGGTGGTGCACGGCCAGCTGCAGGTGGCGGGCGACGTCATCCACCTGGTCGCCGAACGCTTCACCGACCTCTCGGCCAAGCTGGGCGAGATGCGCGACCACGAGGACGCCCCCGGCGCGGCCCCGCCGCCGCCCCATGCGCGGCCGTCCAGCCGCCTGGTCCGCAGCCGCGACTTCCATTGAGGCTTGGCGGCGCCAACTCGCACACCGGAAGCGCCCGTGATAGGATCCAGCATGGCTAAGCCGAAGCCCACACCCTCGCCAAACACGGATGATCGCGCCCTCACCGAAGCGGTGGAGCAAGGTCTGAAGTCGCTCGACGCGGGCCGCAGCCTTCCCTACGAAAAGGTTCGCCGCTGGCTGCTGTCCTGGGGCGCCGACAAGGAACTCCCCCCTCCGGCATGCCGGTAGTCTTCTCGCCAGAAGCGCTGGCCGACCTGACCGAAATCCGAAGCTACATAGGCGATCGCAGCCCTGCGGCGGCGTCGCGGATCGCGATCCAGCTTGTCGCGGCCTGCGACCATCTCGAGCACCTCCCCGAACGCGGCCGGCCCGGCATCGTGGCGGGCACACGCGAACTCCCGGTCATCTGGCCCTACGTGATCGTCTATCGGATCACCTCCGACGCCGTTGAGATCATTCGAGTCTGGCATCGATCTTAGGATCGCGGCGTCTGATTCCGGGTGTACGACCGCCATTAGGCTTGGCGGCGGGGCTCCCACCGGCCATGCTCCAGCTATGAAGATGGGGACCAAGCCCAGGGTGCCGCGCGGCCCCAATGCGGAGCGCCGCGCCGCGACACGGGCGAAGATCATGGAAGCCGCCGTGCGCTGCCTGGCCGAGTTCGGCTATGCCGCCACCTCCACGCCCCTGGTGGCGAAGCTCGCCAAGGTCAGCCGCGGCTCGCTGCTGCACCAGTTCCCGACCAAGATCGACCTGATGCTGGCGGTGGCCCAGCATGCGTCCAACGTCCGCGGCGCGACGGTGCGCAAGTATCTCGCGGCCTATCCGACCCAGCCGGAGCGGTTCCTGCAGGGCGTCGACGCGGTCTGGGCCTCGCTGCAGACCCCGGAGGCGATCGCGCTGATGGAGGTGACGCTGGCCGCGCGCAGCGATCCGGAGCTGGGCGACCGCTATCCGGAATTCGCCGGCGATCTCGACCTGGCCCTGCATCGCGCCCGCGAGCGGATGGCCGAGGGCCTGGGTGCGCCCGAGCGCGTGCAGGAGATCGACACCATCGCCCACCTGACCCGCGCGGCTCTGGAGGGCCTGGCGATGAGCTCGGTGTTCATCGGCCGGCCCACCGACGATGCGCTGAAGGCCATCGCCCTGCTCAAGACCCTGCGCCAGAACCTGGTCGCCGACCTGAACCGCAAACCGCGGTAGTTTGTAGTCTTCGTTGACCACAGATAGGGCCAACGCCTAAGCTTCCTCCAAACGGGGGCGGGACGGCCAGGTCGCGCGCCCGACGCCATCAAAAACTGGCTGGGAGAAGGAGCTCGTGTCCAAGGATCATCCGCAATCCAATCGCAGAACGGTGCTGGTCGCCGGCGCCGCGCTCGCCGCCGCCTCGGCCGTCGCCGGCCGCGCGTCGGCCCAGGCCCCGAGTCCGCCGGCCGCGGCGCCGGCCGGCCTCGGCGTCGGCGGCGCCTCCAGCAAGATCTTCCAGGTGACCAACACCGCCTCGGGCAAGGTGCAGGGCATCGCCAACGGCCCGACCTGGGAGTTCAAGGGCATTCCCTACGGCGCGCCGACCGGCGGCAAGAACCGTTTCATGCCGCCCCGGAAACCGGCGCCGTGGACGGGCGTGCGCGAGTGCTTCGCCTACACCTCGATCTGTCCGCAGACCCAGGCCGACATCCGCGGCGAATACGGCCAGCTGATCATGTGGGACCGCCAGGTGGGCGGCATGGGCGAGGACTGCCTGTCGCTGAACGTGTGGACGACCACCACCGACCGGGCGGCGAAGAAGGCGGTGATGGTCTCGTTCCACGGCGGCGGCTTCGCCACCGGCTCGGGCAATGCGCCGGGCTTCGACGGCAAGAACCTCGCCTACTACGGCGACGTGGTGGTGGTGAGCGTCAACCACCGCCTGGCGAGCTTCGGCTACACGAACCTGGTCGGCGCCGGCGCGCCGGAGGCCTTCAAGTACGCCGGCGTGACCGGCGTCATGGACCTCGCAGCCTCGCTGCAGTGGGTCCACGACAACATCGAATATTTCGGCGGCGACCCCGGCCGGGTGATGATCTTCGGCCAGTCCGGCGGCGGGGCCAAGACCTCGACCGTGCTGGCCATGCCGCCGGCCAAGGGCCTGTTCCACCGCGCCGCGGTGCAGTCCGGCTCGGCGCTTCGGCTGGTGACCCCGGAGGCGGGCGCGGCGACGGCGGAGAAGTTCCTCAAGCAGCTGGGCATCGGCAAGGCCAACATGGGCGACCTGCAGAAGGTCTCCTGGCAGCAGCTTCTCGAGGCCCAGACCGCGGCCGGCGGCAATTTCTCGCCGGTGATCGGGACCGACGCCCTGCCGCACCATCCGTTCGATCCGGCGGCGCCGCCGGAATCGGCCGACGTGCCGATCATCGTCTCCACGACGCTGGAGGACGCCGCGCTCGGCCTGACCAACTTCACCCTCACCGAGGACGGCCTGCGCGCCCTCTTCGACCAGCGCTGGCCGGGCAAGGGCAAGGAGCTGGTCGCGCTCTACCGCCGCTACGACCCGATCGCCACGCCGTTCCTGATCCAGGCTCAGGCGTTCACCGACGCCGGGGTCCGGCGGGCCGCCTACACCCAGGCCGCGCGCAAGGCCGCGGCCGGCGGGGCGCCGGCCTACGTCTACCAGTGGAACTGGCGCACGCCCGCCTACGACGGCCAGTTCGGCGCCGTGCACGGGATCGACGTCTCGGCCAGCTTCCACTCCTACCGCGACGGCTTCTTCGCGGGCTCGACCTCGGCGAAGAAGATGGCCGACCGGCTGGCCTCGAGCTTCGCGGCCTTCGCCAAGACCGGCGACCCGAACAACAGCCACGTGCCGCCGTGGAAGCCCTACAGCGACGCCCAGCGCAACGTCATGCTGTTCGACAACGACACCCGCCAGGAAGTCGGCCCGCGCGCCGAGATCCGCGCCTGGTGGGACGCCAACCCGCCGCCGCCGGGGCCTCGCGGCTAGAGCACGATGGGGTCAGGTGGAATCACCTGACCGCTGAATCGTGCTCTAGAAACAAAAGCGTAGACCCTGACTCAGCGTTCAGGTCGCTTCGACCTGAACCCATCAGGGTCTGGAGGGAGGGAAGCACCATGGACAAGACCCCGAAGGGCGAGATCAGCCGCCGCGACCTGATCCGGGCCGCATCGATCGCCGCGACCGTCGCCGGCGCGGCGGCCGCCAAGCCTGCCGCGGCCCAGGCGCCGGCGCCTGCGCCGCCGGCCCGCATTCTGGGCGGCGGCGGCGCGCCGGGCGGCATCTTCTGGACGGTGGAGACCACCGCCGGGAAGGTGCAGGGCATCGCCAACGGCCGGGTGAAGGAGTTCAAGGGCATCCCCTACGGCGCCTCGACCGGCGGCAAGAACCGGTTCATGGCCCCGAAGAAGCCGACGCCCTGGGCTGGCATCCGCAACTGCATCGGCTATGGGCCGATCTCGCCGCAGACCCCGGCGTCGCTGGAGAGCGACTATTCGATGATGATCGCCTGGGACCGCCACGTGGGTCCGGGCGGCATGGGCGAGGACTGCCTGAACCTCAATGTCTGGACG
>Ga0207695_10002804_pt1 | contig 25350 bp, 19 predicted proteins | sample KBSC54metaG_FD_184354 | JGI IMG/M metagenome (GOLD analysis project Ga0207695, IMG submission 184354) | Corn rhizosphere microbial communities from Kellogg Biological Station, Michigan, USA - KBS C5-4 metaG (SPAdes) (version 2) | ecosystem: Host-associated > Plants > Roots > Rhizosphere > Soil...
GCTACCGTTTCAAGCGAATTTACACCGGGGAGAACTGGAATCCCGATCTCGCGGGACCTCTGTCCATGCCGGGCCTGAACGTCTCGGCGGGCGATTATCTGCTGGCCGTGAACGGGCGGGAACTCACCGCGAAAGACGACATTTCCAGCCTGCTGGAAAATACCGCCGGTAAGCATGTGGCGCTGAAAATAGGCGCGGATGCCTCAGGCGCCAATGCGCGGGAAATCTCTGTGGTGCCGGTGGTGAGCGAGACGGCGCTGCGGCACCAGACGTGGGTGGAAGATAACCGCCGGATGGTCGATAAACTGAGCGGCGGCAAGCTGGCCTATGTTTACATGCCGGACACCGGACAAGGCGGCCTCACCAGTTTCACCCGTTACTACTTCGCCCAGACCGATAAACAGGGCCTGGTGCTGGACGAACGGTTCAATGGCGGCGGGCAGGTGGCCGATTACGTGATCGAGGTGCTGAATCGTCAACTGTTCGGCTGGTGGAGCCCGCGGTACGGGGCGATTTACCGTTCCCCGGCGGCCGCGATCCTGGGGCCGAAGGTGATGGTGATCAATGAAATGGCCGGGTCGGGCGGCGATGCGATGCCGTGGATGTTCCATTCGACGAAGACCGGAACGCTGGTTGGAAAACGGACGTGGGGCGGCCTCGTCGGCATCGGGGCGTACCCCGCGCTTATGGACGGCGGCAACGTGACCGCGCCCGATTTTGGGTTCTTCAATCCCGATAATAAGTGGGACGTGGAGAACAAGGGTGTTACGCCGGATGTGGAGGTAGAGATGGATCCAAAGGCCGTGGCCGAGGGGCACGATCCGCAACTGGAGCGCGCCGTTACCATTGCGCTCCGGCAGTTAAAAGAGCACCCCGTTCCGGAACCGCACAGGCCGGAGTTTCCGAACTACCAGCGGACGGCGAAGCCAGCCGGCGGTTCGTCGGCTGGCGGTCAGCAATAGTCTGATGTCAATTTCCGGTCGGCTTCTCGAAATGATCCACTACGAGAATTTCGACCCGACCTTTCCGCGGCACGAGTTTCAGGCCCAGCGATTCCACCGCCACAAGCGGCGAGATGTCGTTCGGGTCTGAACCCTCGCGTGTGCGGTATTCCGGGATCGCGAGCAGACGGAAATCGTATTTGCCGGTAAGACCCGTTTGGTCGAGCACAGGGCGATCGCCGATCATATTACCCAAACGATCCGCCAGCTGTTCGATAGGGCAGTTCGAAAAGCTCTCGTTATTGTTGCGACCGTCGGGAGCAAACGCCGTCTGAACCACGCACCTGCCAGCGCCGAAACCGGCCTTCAGTCTCGGGCCATTCTTCCCGATCGCCAGATCGTAGACCGGCATTTCTTTCGTTTCGCGATGGGTAATCAGCCCGAAACGTTCGGTCAGCAGATTTTGCAGCATCACACGGACATCCTCTATGCGCGGCGGTTGAGAGCCGGGCGCTTTGGCGGCCACGTCGTACATCGTGTCAGCAACATCCTCGGGCCGGATGCCGGGTGCGAACTTGAGTTGAAAATCGCGGAGGTGCCAGCCGTCGAGCACGAGGCCGTACACGGTATACCCTTCGAGGCGGATCAGCGGACTGGAAACACTTAGCGGGCCGGACCTGAACGTTAAAGGTCCCTGGTGCGGTTTTACGGAGGCGACTTCAAAGGATTGTGCCAGAAGCGCGGGAACAAGCGGCAAAATGAAAGCTAGTTTCATAGTGTACTAGTGTTATAGCACATCGCCGCTTCCGCGTTTTCATCCCGCGTAAGCCGCGCATCATGGGAGCACTCGCAGGGTTTGTTCGCTCGCGGGCGGCGGAGGGGCGTTGCGTCTGGCGCGCGCCTGACCAATCCTGACTGACGCATGAAAGATGGTGCCCACAGGTATGAAGCCTCCGAGTTTGTGAGCCGCCACTGCCGCAAGGCCCATGGACGCGACGCAGCCGCATTGCGCGCAATCGGGATTGCCGCCAAACTGGCATGGAATTACTTTGGTCTTGAGATCGGCGGAGATAATCTGAGTGGTCAACGCGAAGACGCATTCCGAAGGGCCCGCCGGAGGGGCTGCGAACTGACGGATCAGGCCTTCCGCCATATCGAGTTTCGGAAATGTTTTCCTAAGCGCCAGCATGTCGGCTATGGCTTGTGCGCGCTCCGCCGTCGCCAGAACTTCCGGGCTCAGGTGACCGGTTTGAGGAGTGAAAAGACTAAACCAGACTTTGCGGATCTCCGTGCGCGGAGACCAGAATTCCAGAAACTCACGGAGGTAGCCAGGACGTTTCATCATCTGCCCGGTAACGGTGCAGTGGATGGTGACCTGATGGCCGGCGATGTTGCGAATAATTCGGTCGTAGGTGGCGGGCGCCCGGCGAATATCGTGCTCGGGCTGAAGTCCGTCAATCGAAACCACGGCATTGAAACGCTCAAAAGAACTCCATTCCGGAGTCAGCGGGCGGAAAGCGCTGGTAACCACCTGGACGTGGATTCCCCGCATTATCAGGGCGGGAACCAGGATGTTGAGCTCGCGGTATCGAACCAGCGGGTCGCCACCGACCAGCGAGAGATGCAGAGGTTTCAATCGATCGGCGATTTCAAGGACGCCATCGATGAGCGCCTGGCCGGTGCGATCGCTAAGGCTGCGGAGCGTGGCGCCCCCGCCCAGGTGAGCATCCTCATAGGCGTAACATCCCGGACATTTCAACGGGCACTCGCGAGTAATTTCAATGGAGAGCGAGGGGTGTTCGCCCTTCAGAATCTTCCCCCATGCGGCGATCACTTCCGATGTTTTCAAGACGCGGTTCCTCTTGTTGGCGGCGTTGGCGAGCCTGTGAGTGCGATGCACGGCGGGTGCCATGCACCTGATCTCCCCCGACCTTAGAATGGGCGCGGAGGCGATGCGTCGCCAGCGCGTTCCAGCAAGGCGACCGAACTGACCAATCCGGCAGGATGCGCGGGTTCTACACCAACAACGACGAGGTCGGCAGCGGGTATAGCCACCGAAGGCGGCTGCTCGGCGGTATCCACCACAGGAAAATGAATCGCGGCGTATTGCGAAGAACCGTTACGACGAGCGGCAGTGGGATCCGGGATTCTGTCAAGGGTCGCGAGAGTCAGAAACGCGCTGAGAATCCAAATAAGACAGCGGGTCGGATTTGCCGGTATTTGCACTCCAAGGCCCACGAATTCAACTTTATCGCAGAACCGGGTAACAGTTGGCCCGCGCCGCGGCGTGGTTGGGGCTTTCCTCACTGAAGCGGCGTCCCGGGTTCGTTTACGGGATTTCAAGCACTAATTTCCTAAGAAAGGCGGTATATTGACAGCTATATGGCAACCGCACTTACTTCTTTGAGCCCCCGCTGGACGAACGAGACCCTGCAGCCGTTGAGGGCGATTGGGGATCCCCTTGCGGACGCCGCGATCGCCGAGCTATTCGCAGATGGCGGAGTAGCCCCAATGAACGCGCTGATGACTTCGTTCGTGGCAAATGAGCACCTCGCGCCGGCGACTCTGCCATTAACGGTTCAGCGGTATCTGGAGGAATCGAGCGTCCTGCCCGCGTGGGCCGATCCGGCAATGATCAAGGCCGGGGAAGACGTGTTCTGGCGGTTCGGGCCGCGCATCATTCTGACGCTGTGCTGCTATTCCCTGCCCTTCTGCTATCTGGGGCGTGACGGAGTGCCGGTGCTCGCTATGACCAACCGGCTGTCGAGTAACTCGAAGCGGCGAATTGTCGAGACCGCGCAAATGGTTGTCGATTGCCTGCAAGCGGGCGGCCTGACGACCGACACCGGGCGCGGTCGTTTGACCGTGCAGAAGGTGCGCTTGATGCACGCGGCGATCCGAAGGCTCGCCCCTTTGGCCCCGACGTATTTGCCGGAGTTCGGAATACCCGTGAATCAGGAGGATTTGGCGGGAACGCTGATGTCGTTCTCCTGGATTACGCTCGATGGCCTTGAAAAACTCGATATCCCTCTAACGGAGGACGACCGTCAGGCTTACATACATTGCTGGAATGTGGTGGGGCATCTGCTCGGCGTGCATGACGATTTGCTGCCCGCAAACGCAACGGAAGCGAAGTCGCTGTCGAACGCTATCGCCGCCCATCAGTTCGGGCCGACGCAGGATGGAAAAGATCTCACCGCCGCCCTGGTCGACATGATGGCGCACGTGCTGCCGGGGAATATCTTCGATCGCGTGCCGGCGCTGTTGATCGGGCATTTTCTGGGCAAACAATGGGCCGGTTGGCTCGGGGTTGAAGACGGCGTGCTGGCCGAGCTGGCCGCCGCGCCGCTGCGTGTACTGGGCCTGCGGTTCGGCGGAGTGATAGAGGATTCAAAGGTGGTTGGGCAGCTGGCGGAGAAGGTTGGGCAGTTGCTGATCGATTCGATTCTGCTGGTGGAACGCGGTGGGAATCGCCCGGCATTTGCGATTCCCGCGGAGTTGAAACAACAGTGGGGGTTGAACTGGACTGCTTAGACGAACGTAAGAGGTGTGGGGCGGACGCCCTCGTTCGCGCCGGCCCCCCGGTCCGGCTGTTGTTGAATACAACTCAGAGGACGGTCCGCCCCACAAAACTAACTGGTTTTAGGGCAATCCCCGATTAAGCCTTTTTCGGCGGTTCCACAACCTGGATGTGCAGTTCCTTGAGTTGCTGCGGGCGCACGGTGTTAGGCGCGTTCATCATCAAGTCCTCCGCGTTCTGATTCATCGGGAACATGATGACTTCGCGAATGTTCGGCTCGTCCGCCAGAAGCATCACGATGCGGTCGATGCCAGGGGCAATGCCCCCGTGCGGCGGCGCGCCGAACTTCAGCGCATTGATCAACGCCTTAAACCGCGTATTGACCTCGTCCTGTCCATAGCCGGCAATATCGAACGCCTTATACATGATCGAGGGCTGATGGTTCCGGATCGCGCCCGATGAAAGCTCATAGCCGTTGCAAACGATATCGTACTGAAAGGCCTTGATGGTGAGCGGGTCCTGATTATTCAGCGCGTCGAGCCCACCCTGCGGCATCGAGAACGGGTTATGGCTGAACTCGATTTTGCCCGTGTCTTCGTTGAGCTCGTACATCGGGAAATCGACGATCCAGCAGAAGCGGTACGCGTTCTCTTCGATGAGGTTCAGTTGCCGCCCGAGGGAATCCCGCAGCGCACCCAGGATCTTGGCGATTTTCGTCTTATCGGTATCGGCCAGGATGATAATGGCATCGCCGGTAACCGCTTCCATGGCGGCGATCATTTGAGCTGTGCTTTCCGGCGTGAGGAACTTCGCGACGGGTCCTTTGAGTGTGCCGTCGGCCTCAACGGTTAGCCATGCGAGGCCCGCTGCGCCCAGGGTTTTCGCCTGCTCTTCCAGTTTGTCCCAGAAAGACCGTGAATTGCCGGAGGTCTGTGGAAGCCGGATCGCACGTACGGTCTTCCCCGCGAAGGCGCGGAACGACGATCCTTCGAACTGAGCGCTGAGGTCGACAATGCGAAGCGGGTTGCGAAGGTCGGGCTTGTCGGAACCGAACTTCTCCATCGCATCGGCATAAGTGATGCGTGGAAACGGCGCCGGCGTGATGTTGCGGGTCGGCGCGTATTCGTGGAACAGACCGGTCATCAGCGCTTCCAGCGCGGCAAAGACATCGTCCTGCGTCACGAAGCTCATCTCGACATCGAGCTGATAAAACTCGCCCGGCGAACGATCGGCGCGGGCATCCTCATCGCGATAACAGGGCGCGATCTGGAAATAACGATCGAAGCCCGAGACCATGATGATCTGCTTGAACATCTGCGGCGCTTGCGGCAGCGCGTAAAACTTGCCTGGATGACGACGCGCGGGCACCAGAAAATCGCGCGCGCCTTCGGGACTGCTCGCAGTGAGCGTGGGCGTCTGGAATTCGAAAAAGCCAAGATCGACCATGCGGCGCCGAATGCTGGAAATAATGCTGGAACGCAGCAGAATATTCGCGTGCATCTTCGACTTCCGCAGATCGAGAAATCGATAGGTGAGCCGCAGTTCTTCGGGCACCTGAAGCTCGGGAAACACGGAAAACGGCAGCGGTTCGGTATTGCCCAGGACTTCGGCATCTGTAATGCGGACTTCAATTTCCCCTGTCGGCATGGCGGGGTTAATGGCGCTTTCGTCACGCGCGATGACCTTGCCATCCACTCGGATTACCGTCTCTTTCGGCAGCGACGAGATCAGATCGTAGGTGGCGGAACCGGGCTCTGCGACGAGTTGGGTGTGTCCGTAGTGGTCGGCGAGGTCAATGAAATAAACGCCGCCGTGATCGCGGCGATTCCGAAGCCAGCCGGAGAGACGAACTTCCGTCCCGGTGTGGGCGCTTCTGAGTTCACCGCATGTATGAGTCCTGTACCTGTGCACTTCGCCTCGCTTGTGATATTTCGCGCGTTCGAATTCGCGTGACAGGGGTAAATGGGCCTGGACGCCGGTCGTTTTGCGCTGGATGTAGGGCGGCTGCCCTGTTAAACCTTCTATTGTATTCGTTCGAGTTCGGTAACGAGCTTCCAGCCGGCGCGGAAGGCCGCCGGGATGGCGAGAGGGTTTGCGGTTGCGGCGGTAATGGAGGCTACCAGCGTCGTGGCGGCGGTGAAGATGCGGAGAAAGTTGACGCGTCGGGTTAGGATTCGGTCCACCGCCGCGGCGTGTTCCTGGAAGCTGTCAGAGGCGACGGTGCTGAAATCGCCAGTCCAACTGACGGTGGTGCGCGCCCCGGCGGTCTCGATAACCGCATAGTTCGCGATGCTGCGCCAGAGCCTCTCGAGAAGCTCCGCGATTCGTGTGCGCGGGTCTTCGAGTAGTTCGTCGATCAAGCCGTACGAGACATGAGCCGTGTCAATCCGAATTCCTTCGATGCGGCTCAGAGCGGCATCGAGGTCTTCGGTTTTCGAAATGGCGGTCAAAACAGCTTGATGCCGCTCACCAGGCTGGAAGCGGCAGCGGCGGCGAGTTTGAACATTTCGATCCGATTCGCGAGCGCTCTCTCCACCATGTCCGAGTGCAGCTTCCAGAGCGCGTCGTCGATTTTGCCGTCCTTCTCCGGCACACAGATCCGGGCATTGCCGTCAAGGCGGATTTCGCTAATGGCACGCAGCGACGCGCCGGCGAACGGGTCGGAGCCGGCCGGACCGTCTTTCAGTTCCGCGGTCGAGTATGTTTTCACTTGCACGGTTGCTACCGAGTCGATAGCGGCGCTCAGTTTCGCCACGAGGGTTGCCGCCAGATCCTGAAACTGCAATTTCGCGTGCGGCGCGGTCTCAGGCGGCCCGAAGAGAGTCTGAATTCCGTAATCGACAGCAGCTTTCGGTTTAGGTTTCGTGGCTATCGCCGCGATCGTTGAATTCTTTATTTCAACGGGACTGTCGGCCACCGGCAGCCGCACAGCGGGGTCACCGATGATGACATAATTCTTCGCATCGTTATTGCACGTCCACTGGTAAGTCAGAGCATCGGGATCGACGGCCCGGAACTTCATGGAACGAACCGTGGTGCTGAGATCGCTTGAAAGCTCGGCGTAGCGATTGTTGAAGTATTCGAGCGCCGAGCCGACGGGATGACCCTCCATGAGCCGCTTCAACGCGCTCTTAAAAACCCTCAGTTGCGCGTCGCCGTTTTCGGATTTAAAGGAATATCCCCACGCACGGTCCACATGCCCGATGCAGGCGAGCGCGCCGCCTTTCGGGTGCGCAAGCATCCGTTGCGGAAGGTGCGCCACAAAAGAGCGCGATGCGAGTACTTTCGCCTTCGTCTCGCCTTCTTCGGTGTAGTCGTCGAGCGCGGGCGTGGCGGCACCAAAGCAGGCAAAGTTGAAAGCGATCATGCCGAGCAGGCTCGCATCGGGCGCGAGATCGTCGCCTCCGAAATACCACTCTGGCGATACAGGGCCTTTTGCGGATTCCCCGCCCCAATCGCCGCAGAGAAGCGCGCCCATCCCGGTGGCTTGATTCGGATTGTCGCTGCGGAACAACATGCCATGGCTCGCCGTGAAGAGCAACGCGGGCGTATCGTCGCCGCCCATCAGTCGGGCGAGACGTTTCTTCATGGCGTCCTGCGGGGCGATGGTGTCGACCTTCCATGACGGTTGATCGGTCTCCATCAGTTTCGCGAGCGGCGCGACAAGTTCGGTGGCGCTCAGCATGGTCGCCATGTCGTCTGTGTTCGAGACGCCGAAGAAAGCCGCGCGTTTGGCGCGCATGACTCTGCCGGATTCGGCTTCGACTACACTCGCCGCGTACCGGGCGTAATCGTCTAAATTGTGGTTCTCGAAGTAGAGGCGGCCGACGGCGTATTGGACATCGAGCTGATATTGAAAGGTGAACGGAATCTCGTCGGGGCTGCCGACGATGAGCAGGTAATAGGGAAGTTGGTCGGGGTCCACCGCGCCGCCGCCGCCCGCGCCGTGGCGGTCGAGGAAGTCCGGTTTCGTGTCGATGGGGGACCAGAAGCCTTTCTCACCGGAGCATTCGCGATAACGGTCGGCTTTTTTCGTGGCCTGAGAGCGGCGCAGGTCGAGGAGGGGTTTGAGGGCGTCTTTGATGGCTTCGACCCGGAGCGCGTTCTCTTTGGTTCCGTCGTGCGGGAAGATGATGCCCCAGCCGCAATCGCCCAAGTCTTTCGGGTCCTTGCCTTCGATGGGGGCGTAGTCGGGTTTGGTGAGCTTGTTTTTCCGACGGGTGAGTTCGCCGAGTAAGGCCGGGTTGACACCGGATATATCGGCGGAGGCAAGTTGGACGAGGTCTTCCGAGGAGACCGGAGGAAAGGCGCAGACGCCGGTGTCGGCGTCTACACCGTTGAAGTAGAGTTGTTTGGGCATTGAGATTGCTTCTGATTGGGAAGCGTAGATTTGGGGAGTGCTCCGCCAGTTATTTAGGTAGTAGGAGGCGGTTGGTCGATACCGCCACCAACGACCGGATCGTCCGGGCCGGGGCCCGCCTTGATACCTGTCTTTATGGCGATTACTGCCTCTTCCGTTATATTGAGGGGGAAATCCGGCGACTCCGCCGTAATCGAGGACACGACGCTTACGTTCATATGGTAAAACCTCCTAGGCTAGTAAGGTTGTCACGATTAAAGCAGTAACGAGCACTTGTTACTGTTCGGAAGCCACGATTTGGGGATGTTTGCCAGATATTCAGCCATCGGTTCCGACAGGAATGTCATCTGGCCCAGGGAAGTCCGCTGGTTTCACCGGCCTTATTTCAATCTTCGCCACGCCGCCTGGCGTGAAAGGGATCTTGGTAGGACAGGGCCAACCGTGCGCCTGAATCAGAATCGTATGGCCGCCAGCAGCCAACGCGCCAATGGAGAGAGTAAGAGATGTACCGCCGGCAATATCCAGATTGGAAGCGGATGGCCCATGTGAGATGATTTCCGCAGTCTCGGGCCCAAAGCAGAGAATACTTGCTGCATTGGTCTCTGCGGTGAACACTAACTCGTCTCCCGCTTGAATCGGCACCTCGGAAAGGGACACTTTGCGGGATGCGCCCGCGCTATGGATTGAAATTACGTGTTTAGCCATGGTTTTAGTTCGTGTTCAGTAATTTAACGCACCTTGGGAGCGCGCGCAAGAAAGATTGGATCTTTTCGCAATTTGGCAAGCTCGGGGCTCTCGGCAATATAGCGAGTCGAGTAGCCAAGATCGAGTGCTTTACCGATTGAAGAAAGCGCTTCGTTTCGGTGCCCAGTGAGTTCGAATCCCTCGCCGGCCCGAACAAGAATTCTGGGATCGTCGGGCGAAAGGGCCACCGCCTGCCGAAGCAGGGGAAGCGCTCTCGCATTACTTCCGACAGCACCGTAATAGGCCCCTAGGTTCGCCAGCAAGAGGGGGTCTTTTGGTCGTTTCTCCCGAACCTTTTCAGCAAGCTCGATTGCAGCCAGATATTCCCGGTGCGCTTGCTCTTTGCCGCCTGGACTCCACTGGTAAGAAGCCGCAAGATTTGCACGCACGGCGTAGTCGAGGGGTACAATGCGAACCGCCTTGGTGTATTCGAGCGCGGCCTCGCTGTACTTACCCTGAAGGAACAGGAATGTACCAAGGTTGCTAAGTGCTGGGCCGGAACGGGCGTCGAGTTGAAGCGCATGACGAAGGGCCGACTCAGCCTCAGCATACCGCTCCTGTCGACCTAAGGAGATTCCAAGATTGATAAACCCGTACGAATTGCCCGGCACAATGTCCACGACGCGCTTAAACTGCTCCGCTGCTGCGGCATACTTTCCGGCGGTGAGCAGATAACCGCCGAACTGGTTGGGCCACCTCCAGTCATTGGGGCCCAAGTCTATTGCTTTTTGAAATTCTGGAACGGCGTCTTTGGTTCGACGCTGCGCCGCGAAAAGCCTTGCCATGGCGGCATGGGTTTCGGCGCTGGTCTCATCCAGCTGCAATGCCTGGCGCAACTCTTTGGCAGCGAGGTCGTAATCGCCGGAAGTCGTGTAAATCGTACCCATCGTCACGTGTATAGGCGCCAGATTACCGTCCAGATCGAGCGCAGTCTGGCTCTCTGCCTTAGCCTTCACAAGGAAATCCGGAAACTTCGTGCTCAGGTATTCCAAGCGGTAAGCCCGCGCCAAACCACTGTGCGCTAACGCAAACTTCGGGTCCGCGCCAATGATCTTCCCAAAAAGCGTGATCGCCTTCGTAACATTCTCCGGCTTATCCTCGCGCTGAAGCAGTTTCTCAGCCGTCACGTAATCTTCGTTCGCGCCAGCCGAGCCGGTCAGTCCCACAGCGCGCGCTGGCCGCTTCGCCACATACGCGGCAGCGCTAATCAACAGCACTCCGGCTATTACCCCCGCCAGCCATTTCCCCCGGCTTCGTGCAACGCGCACCGGAATCATCTGGCTGTTCGAAACCGTGTTTGAAAGCGCCGCAAGCATCTCACCCGCGCTTGAGAAACGCTTTGCCGGGTCGGGATCGATCGCGGTCTCTACCACGCGCACAAACGCTTCAGGTAAATCCGACCGTTGATCGATCAGCCTGCGCTGAGTGCCCGCCGGATAACGTCCGCATGAAAGAAAGAACAGCAAGACCCCGAGCGCGTAGATATCCGTCGCAACCGAGGGCCGCGAACCGGTGAACAACTCGGGCGCCATGTAGGAAGGCGTGCCCCCGAGAGAGCCTGTACCCGCGACCTCTTCACTCAAACCGAAATCCATCAGCAGAATGCGCCCGCCTTCTTCGCGCATGGCGTTCGAAGCCTTGATGTCCCGGTGAAGCAGTCCCGCCGAATGCATGGCGCTCAGCGCGCGGCAGAGTTCAATCCCGATTGCCGCCGCCTCACGCGCACCGAAAGCACCCTGCGCCTGCAAGAGATCGGCAAGAGTCTTCCCCTTGACGAAATCGCTCCAGAATCCCACGCGCCCGTCATACCGTTCCACACCGTAAACGGACACAACGTTCGGGTGCCGAACCTTCGCGATCAACCGGGCTTCGCGCAATACGGCGCTGTAATCGGGATCTTCGCCCTTCACCGCGGGTGCGGAAGAAGTCCGCAAGAGCTTTACCGCGACTTCACGATCGAGCTTCAGATCGCGCGCACGATAGACGTCGCCGAAGCCGCCCTGACCCACGCGTTCGATGAGCAGGAAAGGTCCCCACGAGTGCGGGGCCGGGCCTGAAACGTCGCGTCCCGGCTCATGCGAAGTTATTGAGACGGTGGGGTCATCCATATGGCTTAAACCGCTTAGCGGGATGTTTGAGTATAACGTTTACGGGGTGTTCGGGGGACCGTATCTGCCCTCCCGAAGATTCTCTTTTTCACTCTGTGCTTTATCGACCACGGGGGCCGGCGCCTTCGCGGGTTTGTCCAGGGTGCGAATGACGACGTTTCGAATCGATTGTTCCGCAGACGCTCCCGATTCGTAGAGGTCGGCGGTTGCCGCCCCGAACCCGATTGCCCGGGGCGCTCCATCGAGTTTCAGCGGCTGATTGATCACTTCGGTGCCTTCATAAACCACGCGCACCCTGCCCGTCGAGGCAATTACATCAACCCGAACCCTCCTCCACGTGCCCTCGCTATAGACGTTCGGAAGGACGCGCATCGTATTTGCGGGCGCCTGCGCGAGCATCTTTCCCTGGCGATCCCGCAACTCAATTCCTGGCGAGTTGGGGGCGAAGTGAATTCCGAAGCCCGAGTCATCAAGAAAACCCTTGCTGTCACCCGAGGGCAGAGGCCGGGCCAGGTACGGCTCCGGGTCCTTACCAAACATGAAGACAATGCCGTTGCCCGGGCGTCTTAACGAATAATGGTTCTTCTTCATGGAATATTCGAACTCTACGCTGAAATCGCCCGGCGGCAGAAGTTTCTCGCCCAGGAGCACGGCTGACGCCTGGTATAGTTCCTCATCCAGCGTCAGCACCAGATTGCCGTTGACGAAGGCCGGAAGTCCCCGAACCTCCGCGGCACTGGCATCCACTTTCGCTATCCGGAAGGCGCTGTCATTTTTCGTGAACGCCAAGGCAGCGTCGGGTACGGATGCACCAGCCCGTGTGATCTTCACGTTCCTGACCCACTGACCTGCCACGGCCTCTCCGGAAGCCGCGCCGAATCCAAAGCCGCCCGATTTAACGTCCAACGGGTCTGCGTAGTTGAGAATGAGCTTCGATCCGAGCCACGCTCGGATTCCATGAAACGGCGCCGTATCCGAAGTACACATCGGCTTCATTGGTTCCGCACTCACCTCAATACAGGCGTGCTCCCACTTGTTCCCGGTATAAACAAGAGCCGGCGACGTGACCGGATCGCCGGTTTTGTATGAAGGAGTGAAGAGGCGAAGTCCCCGGCTCGTGTACCCATAGGCGTTGAAGGCCACCCCGTACCCCGACCCTGGCACGAACGAAAAACCCGGCGACCCTGTGGTGCCCGTTCGATACGGTTCGGTGTCTTTGTAAAACATGAAGGCGAATCCATCGCCGATTTTGTTGTAAGCGGTATTCAGTTCATTCCAAATTTTGTAATCGAACTCCGCCTTAAATGCAGTCTTCAGTTCCTGGCGGTGAACGATGGCGGAACGCGCACCCTCCAGTTGATCGGGAAGAAGCAGGATTTCATCGCCGTTAACGCGGGGAAACGGCGAGTTAGGCGCTCGTCTGCGGCGCGCGAGAAGGATGCCCGGGTCATGGGCGTCGAATTCCTCGCGAGTGAAATGCGAAGCCGAGCCGGTTGAAAAATAGCGGGCCGCCAGCAGCCGCGATTCGGGACCGCGTACCGGCTCGTCTTTCGATGCATCGAACCCGAGTTTCTCGCGTGAGACTCGGTAAAGCTCCGTCCGGAGCGCCGCCCCTCCCTTCGTGAGCAGATTTCTGAGATCCCATTTCCGGCCAAGAATCTCGGGCTTGAGAGGCACCTGCTTTGCGACACTGTCACGGGAAACGCTTCGCATCCATTCGCCGCTCTTGTCGATCGCGATAGCGAGCACCGCATCGTCGTGCAGGCGTATGCCCGCGACCAGCGCGCCTGTGGCCGTATCCCACACATTGACGGTGCCATCGGAATGCCCGGTAATGAGGAACGCAGTTCCGGGCCAGAACGCCATCGACGTAAGGCCCATCTGACCGGTGTGGATCACCGGCGCCAGTCCGCCACCGGCCGGAGTGAACCGGGAACGCCGGACATCGAACAATGGAACATCGAAGAATCGGACATCGCCATCGGCTCCGGCCACAGCCACACGGAACGCGTGGCCCGGAGCAACGGCAATCGCGCGGATCTTTGTGACGCATTTGTCATCGACAATTTGCGCCACCGTGGCAAGCGCAACCAGCGACCCGGAGGCGGCCTTCGCTTCACACGGCGCAACGAGTTGCAGCGTAGTCAGAATGCGAGGTTCGGTATCAAGCCGATCAATGAGCGCCAGGTCGCCGCGATCCGTGCCCGCCACAAGGAACAGGGGCCTGTTCCCTTCGGGCGGACTGAACGTGAGCGCATCTGCGCTCGCCTCAGTGGCCCCCCCATTAGAGCCCAAGGTCAGTTCCGACTTCTTGAGCCAACGCAGGTTCAGATACCCTTTCCGACCGAGCGCAAGCCGTTTGCCTTCCGAATCCACTGCCACTGAGACCACCGCATCGGCGTTTGGTTGATAGCGCGGACCGGGGTTTCCGCATCCCGTGCCCTTGCAGGAGATTACCCAGCCCCTCTCGTCCTCCGACTTATGATCCGCGGACCAAAAACCGCCTGCCCCCGGCAGCAAGGCCGCCTTTGCGATGAACACCGGCGCCACGGGCGGCGCCGCTTTTCCGCCAGGCTGAACTTCAACGTTCAACAACCTGCCCGCGGCCTCGGGAACCGGACCGGTGGCTCTGGCCAGCGCCGCGGTCGTGTATACCCATGAACTTTGAAAATCGTCCGAAGAGTTTTCCGCATAGGCGCTGACGAGGGATTCGGCCGCCTTCTGCTGGAACAGGCGCACCAGGTTTTGATTGGCCTTTGATTCGTTTAGGGCAGCCGTTAGGGAACTGGCATTAGCCCTGTCCAGATTCCATCCGGCCACCATACGGTTCTCGTTCGCCGTCTGAAGGTTGTCGTTTGCCCTCTTCTCATTCGCCTGAGCCTTTTCAAAGTTCTTCTGCGCTGCGGCGGCCTCTTCAACCGCCTTAGTCTTTTGCCGGCCGGCGTCGAATGCTTCGAAGCCTGCAACGACGGCTACTAATGCTGCGATCACCGCAAGGCATTTGATGAGCATCGCCTGCCGGCGTTCGCGGCGCGCCGCTGCCTGCTCGAACTGGCAGGCTTCGAGGAACTCCTTCTCGTTCTCCTGGAGTTCATCCCCCTTCGATTCCCCCAGCGCCAGAGCCAGTTCGGCGCCCGCCAGAAGCAGGCCCTTCTTCCTCCCTTGCGCCCCCCAAAGAACGGCGGCCTTTTGCAGCTTATTGAGATGCGCCTGAAGCCAGGCCGCATTGCTCGTTTGGATGGGAATCACCAGCCGGTCGTGCGATATCTCGTACCAGATGGTTGCGCCTCTGGGCTCGGGACGAATCAGATACGTATCGAGCAGCTCGGCCACCAGTGAGCTATCCAGCGCCCCGGTTTGCGTGTCCTTATCTCGGACCTGATTGCGAACGCCGTCGGGCGTGATGAGCCGGTTCTGGAACCATTCGCGGATCGCCCGCTCAACCGGTACGCTTCGGGCCGGCTGGCCCAATACCGCGCGGTCGTAATAGCTTTTCAAAGCGTTCCCGACATCGCCCAGATCGGAGCTTTCAATAATGCGTCTGTCCCCTTTTTTATCGTTCATGCGATCCCAGAGATCGCGGCAGACGACCTGGAGCTGGAGAGGCTCCACATAGTCACCTGTCGCGGTCGCCAGGTTATCGACAAGCTCTTTCACCACGCCGGGCGCGAATGTGCGGCCAGTGCCGTTACTCGGCCGTTCCACCGATTCCATAGCGTTTTGTCGGGTGAGACGGTCAATCCGATAACGGTTATGCAGGTGCGACGGGATCAGTTTCGCGTACGGATCGAAAGGGGCGAGGTAATCTTCGCGCAGGATAATGAGAGCCCAGATCTGCGGGTCGCGCAGCACCTCGCCCAACTGCCTGAAGAACTCCTTCTTCGCTTCGATGTCGGCCTGATCCACCCTGAGAATTTCTTCGAACTGGTCGAAGATCATAAGCGGGTTGAGATCGCCCCTGCGCTGCGCGGCGTAGTCGCGCAGGGTCAAATCCGAATGTTCGTCGGATTTATCGAATCCGTTGATGGCGCTGCGCACGTAGCGGTTCCCCGCCCCCGTTGGGCGCGTGTTCAGACGGGTGGGTCCCCAGATATCGAACTGATCTTTGAGCGCCGGAATCAACCCGGCCTGGACGATGGAGGTTTTGCCCGCGCCCGAAGGCGAATAGAGCAGGACGATCCGTTCTGAGGTGAGCAGATATCGCAACTCCGCCACTTCACGTTCGCGACCGAAGAGGGGCTGCCCGGCTTGAAGCGGGATCGGCCCCACATAGGGGTTCGTCGATACAGGGCTGGCTGTGACATTCGATACCATTTGCGGCGAGTTGTGCTCTCGCAGTATACAGCGGAAATCGATTGATTATCCCGCCAGCGGTATCGCACGGAAGGATTGCCCGCCCCACCTTCCGCAGCCCGGCTCCTGACTCACGAGACCAGCGATGCCGTCACAATCTGCTGTGCTTCGGAAACGATTTCTGACAAATTCGCCTCGCTTTTCAGGCTCTCCGCATAGAGCTTGTAAATGTTCTCCGTGCCCGAGGGGCGCGCCGCGAACCAGCCACTGCCTGTGCTCACTTTCAACCCGCCAATCGGCGCATCGTTACCCGGCGCGCGAGTGAGCCGCGCCGTGATGGTATCGCCCGCCAGCTGTCCCGCTGTAACCGATTCCGGCGTGAGCTTTTGAAACGCGGCCTTCTGACGGGGGCTTGCCGGAGCATCTATGCGCGTGTAATAAGACTTGCCGAACCTTTCCGTCAGGGCCTTATAGTGCTCACCCGGATCTTTCCCCGTAACGGCGGTAATTTCAGCCGAAAGCAGGCCCAAAATCAAACCGTCCTTATCGGTTGACCAGACACTTCCGTTGCGGCGCAGAAAGCTTGCGCCCGCACTCTCTTCACCACCGAAGCAACACGACCCATCGAACAGACCCGGCGCGAACCACTTGAATCCCACGGGCACTTCCCACAGCGTGCGCTTCAGATCCGCAACCACCCTGTCGATCAGACTGCTGCTCACCAAAGTCTTGCCCACAACAGCTTTCGCCGGCCACTGCGGACGATGCTGCAGCAAATACTGAATCGCCACCGCCAGGTAATGATTGGGGTTCAGCAGACCGCTCGAAGGAGTTACAATCCCGTGGCGGTCCGCATCGGGATCGTTACCCCATGCAATATCGAAACTGTCCTTCAGCTTCACCAGCCCCGCCATCGCATAAGGGCTCGAACAGTCCATCCGGATCTTTCCGTCGTGGTCGAGCGTCATGAACCCAAACCGCGGGTCGGTGTTGGGATTGACTACGTTGATCTTCAGTCCATAACGCTCGGCGATTGGCTCCCAATAACCCAGAGAAGCCCCGCCCAGAGGATCCACGCCGATGTTCAGACCGGCTGCTTGAATGGCCGCCATGTCGATCACGTTTTCAAGATCGTTAACGAAGTCCGCCACGTAATCCTGCTCATGCGTGGTGCCTGCCTTCCCCGCCATGCGCTTCACGTCGCGATTGTCCGCTTTCAGCAGGTCATTCGCCCGGTCCTGAATGACTTTCGTGACTGACGTATCGGCGGGCCCGCCATCCGGCGGGTTGTATTTGAAACCGCCATCCTCGGGAGGATTATGCGAAGGCGTAATGATAATGCCATCGCCCAGGCCGCTCTGCTTACCCCGGTTCGCCACAAGAATTGCCCGCGAGATCACCGGAGTTGGAGTGAATCCGTCGTTCTGCTGAATCACCACGTCCACGCCATTCGCGCCAAGCACTTCGAGGGCAGTTCGTTGAGCCACTCCCGACAGAGCGTGCGTATCTTTGCCCATGAAGAGCGGTCCGGTTGTCCCCTGGCTCTTGCGGTATTCGCAAATCGCCTGCGTTATCGCCAGAATATGCCATTCCGTGAACGTCTTGTTCAATGGCGTGCCGCGATGGCCGCTGGTGCCGAAGCTGACCAGTTGATTTACATCGTCAGGATCGGGCCGGTTTTCAAAATACTCGCGCTCCAGTTTCGCCACATCGATCAGCCGGTCTTTAGGCGCGGGTTGTCCGGCGAGTTCATGCAAAGGCATCGTGGTTTATTTTCGCAAGCCCACCGGCGGAAAATACATTTCCTTTTGTTCGCGTTTCCACCAGTTCCCGGTTCTGCGGTGTTCTTCGAAAGTCGTGAAGTGGTATTCGTACAAAACGGCTCGAATTTGGGCGGGCGGTCTGCCATTGAACGGGTCGCGTTCGAGCAGAGCCAGAACGGGCTTTGAGCCCTCCAGCAGCGCGATCACAAATCGCACAAACCAGGGGTTCTGACGGAAATTCCCCAGGGCCGCAAACCACATCTGCCAGTCCACTCTTGGCTGAAATGGCGCCACCCAGCCCGGTGCGCGATTCAGCGGCCCGGCCTTATGCCGAAACACATAAGGCAGCCAGGTCTGGCCGTCGTTCGACCCTTCGATTTCAACTTCCGGGCGCTTCGTCGTCATCACCGCAAACAAGCCGTAACGATTCACAATTCCGAACGGCGCGGTAATATCGGTCTCGAAAAAGGAAAGAACTGTAATAACCGCGATCAGTACCGCCGACAGCGCAAAATTCGACCGTGCCGGAGCGGTCGGTTTGAACTTAGCCCTCAGGAAAAATGCATCGTCGAAGAGGAACAGGCAGAGCGCGATAGCCAGATAATTGAAGAACGTGTAATTGCCCGTCGCGATGATGAGTATCTGCAGCGCGATGGTTCCGAATGCGGCAATATGCTTCAGGCGCCGCGGCCCGAACATCAGCAGCGGCAAACCCAGTTCTATCCCGAGCGTCATAGCTGTGGAGGCTTTCTGGAACCACAAGGGCAGCTTATACGCGTACCACGCAAGCAGCGTAGGCAGAGGCTGGGTTTCGTAGTGGAACGCGAGAGCGGTCAGATTGCGCCAGGAAGGGTCCTGACTGGTCACTTTAACCAGACCGGACAGGAACATCAGTCTGATCAGCAGCCATTGGAACAGCCACACGCGCGGCATGGAAGGCAACAGAAAAATGGCGAGAAATCCTGTTTCCAGCAGCAAAAAATCCCATTGGTAAGACATGAATATCTGTCCCGCCGACACGATGGAAAGGTAGTAAAAATATAAGATGATGAAGATCAGTCGCTGCCATCGGCTGTGCGGTCGGGCAAGTATCGAAATCGCCGACAGCGCCACGCCGCCCCACGCTATGGAGAGCAGGGCGAAATCCGTATTGCTCCACCAGAAAATCGAGGGCACGCGCCAATACGCGGATGAGCCCAGCTCCGTCGCTGCGATTCGCAGGTAGGTGTTGATTGGCAGTATTCCCTGAGAGCCGATGAGCCCTCGCACCTGCATGCCAAAGGAAGCAAATGCGATCAAATAAATGAACGAGAGCGCGCGGCTGAATGTGGCGGATGCCTCGTGGTATGTGGACCTCACGACCTGCTTGCCCCACAGAATGCGCGTGATCGCGTAGCCCGCATCGCGGTGTGCCGCAATCATTCGGTAGACGAACTCCGTAAGGAACGCGAAGCCCGGCGCCCGTCTGTAGAGCCAGTACATCCATCGGTATCCCGGGACGCCTGACAACAGTTGAAAAACCGCCTCGGCGCCCGATACGCGACCGGCCCGGTCGATTAGCTGAACCGCTTTTCTGCAATCTTCCTCCGGCACATCGGGGAAGCGCTCTCTTGCGGTCTGATAAGGCAGGTATTCCGCGGTGTCGCCCGTCAGGCTGCGACCGTACTCCACCCACATGCGGCAGAAGCCGCATTCGCCGTCGAATAAAACCGTCACGCTGACCTGGCAACTCCAGCCGGCGCCGCAACACTAGCCAACGCCGCAACGCCGGTTTGCTTTCCGATAGAGTCTAAACGGACGACTAGAAGCGTTTGGTCGTCCTGCGGAAGTTCCTTGCCGAGAAATATCCGAACATCGTCCAGAATGGCGCTGCAAAGATCAGCAGGAGCCAGAAACCGGTTCCGCTCCGCCGACGCAATTACGCCCTCTTCGCCGAACTCCTCGTCCTTCGCATTTGCCGCTTCGAGAATGCCATCGGAGAAGACAACCAGCAGATCGCCCGGATCCACCGCTACTTCCGCCTGTGAATAGCGCGCCCCGGGCAAAAGGCCCAGCACCGGACCGCCGGAATCGAGCCTGATTACAACCTGCTTGTCACCCTCGTGCCGGATCAGCAGAGGCGGCAGATGGCCCGCGTTGATGTACCGGAGCACAGACGCCTCCCGGTCAAAGTAGCACCAAAAAAGGCTCACGAACCGCTCGCGGGCCGTTTTCATGCATAAGAGATGATTGAGGCGTTCCGCCGCCTGTTCGTGATGGCCCGCCGCGCCCGTAACCGAACTCGCGCGGACCGCGCCCTGAACCACGCCCATCAGCAGAGCGGCGGGCAAACCCTTGCCTGAGACATCGCCGAGCACCATGCCGATTGCGCCATCATCCATTTCAAAGACGTCGTAAAGGTCGCCGCCCACCTGGTACGCGGGCACGCACTTCGCGGCGAATTGCAGACTGTTCGCGAGCGAATCCTCGGTGGGGAACAGATCGTGCTGCACACGCCGGGCAAGAGATAACTCCTCCTCCATATGCCTGCCGCGCATGTAATGGCGAAATCGCAGCCCGATGACGATCACTGCGGCCATCAGCGCGAATGCCGCGAGACAACCGACGATCAGGTTCTGGCGCAGCGGCCCGAAATTTGCGGAAACGCCGTCGAGATAGACCGCAATTTCGGTAACGTCTCCGCCGCCTCTGCCCCCACGGCCGCCCCTGCCGCGGCCGCCGCCGCGATCTTCCGCGGGTGGCGATGGCGATGGTTGCGGTGGCGATGCCGGTTGCGCCTGGACACTATCGGTATTCTGAGAGGCGTCAGGCGCGCGCGCAATTTGCGATGCCGGGTCCTCAGGCGGTCTGAGAAACAACGGCGGCCCAAAACGCATCGGATTAACGACGATAGCGACAGTTCCCGCCGCGGTCGCGCGCTCCACGGCGCGCCGCTCGCGATTCGCCAGCAGCCTTCCCAACTCACCCGATTTGTACGCCGGAGCCTCCGGAGTTTTTTCGCTTTCGGCTAAAACTCTGCCATCCATACTCAGGATTCGGATCCATGCGATTTGGGAAGCCGCCTCATGAACCAGTTCGTGCAAAACCGGTGTGAGCGTCGCGGGCTCGCGCGAACCCGTGAGGCGCGCGGCTCTGCCAATGGACTGCATCCTTCTGTCGGCTTCCCGCTGCGCTTCCTGCCTGACCAGGCTTCTGGACACGTAGCGGTAGGTCAGCACGGTTTGCGCGAGAAGCAAAAGCCCCAGCAGCAGCCCGAACAGGATGGAAAGCCGGAACCAGAGAAATTTGGGTTTGGCGCGTTCGTTCATTAGATTCCGGGTGCTGTTCAGCATCATACTAATGACGCCGCCGCGCAGGATAGGCGGGTACCCCGTTGCGACTGTGTTGACACGCATTTACAACCGACATCCGCGGTTCCGGTTACACTCCGGTTATGCGAAAAATGCTCTTAGGGTTACTTGCAGTGTCAATTGCGGCTTGTGCGATTTCAGTATTCGCGCAGGACGCACCTCCTTCTCCTGGCGCGGGCAGAGGTCCGGGACGCGGAGCGCCGAAAAATCTTCAGATACTAAAGCCGGATGAAGTCCGCGCGGCAATGGGCGCCTTTGTGGCCGGAACCGGTATGAAATGTACCGATTGTCACGTTCAAACAGACTTCGCCAGCGACGAGAAAAAAGAGAAGGTGGTTGCTCGGAAGATGCTCGAAATGGTTCACGGCATTAACGCGAATACATTCAACGGCACGCAGCGGGTTACCTGTTATACATGCCACCGCGGCGAAGCGCACCCGAAGTCCGCCCCGCCGCCACCCGTGCAATAGCGCGCCGCGGCGCTACTTCCCTGCCATCTGGATGAACTCATCTCTTACGGATGGCAGGGTGGGCAATTTGAGTTTTTCCAGCTCACTGTTCACCTTTTTCGACGCGTGCGAGGTGAGATCGCGCTTGTAATTTTCGACAACCTCCTGAGCGCTGCCGTAATTATGGGAGCGCTCCTTTTTTCGCCTCGGGTTCTGTTCTGAACGTCCGTGAGCCGTTCCTGGTCCGGACAGCTGAACCTGTCCGGCGACGCGCTCAGAATGGGATCAAAGACCTTGCGGTCGAGAAAATGCAACAATTCCTGTTTACCCGCCATTGCGCCTCCTCCATTCAGGGTTTCAGGCGGGCACCAACTCCACCTTCATCCAGCCTGGCTGCCGTTCGTCGAATTTCCTGTACGCATCCACCGCCGTCGTCAACGCTTCCACCTGCGTGAGGATTGCGGTCGGATCGAATACGCCGGCCCGAACCAATTCGATGAGCATCGGCACATAGCGCCTGTGATTACAGTTTCCAGCCCGGATCGTGAGGTTCTTCATCATGGCCTTCCCGATTGGAAACTTCTCCGCTTTCTCCGGGTAAACGCCCACAATCGACAAGGTTCCCGCTTTGGCCAGCGCGTCAACCGCCCAGTCCAGCGCCTGAAACGGCGAATCGCCGGGAACCCAGTTGCCCCGCTCTGAATGCGTCTCCGGCGCGATGTTGCGCACCTCCTCTTCATGCTCCTCGATCGTTCTTTCCGATATCCGCTCAGCGGCAGGCCCGGAATGCGGGGCCAAAGCGTCAATGCCAACAGCATCGATAGCGCGGTCGACCCCGATATTGCCCGTGAACTGACGTATGGTGTTCACCGGATCCTCCAGGTTGAAATCGATGATTTCCGCGCTTTGGGCCCTCGCCATTTCCAGACGGGAAGGAATGCAGTCCACCGCGAAGACTCTGCCCGCGCCCAAATGGAAAGCGCTCGCGATTGTAAACTGACCCACCGGACCGCATCCAAATACCGCCACCGTATCGCCCTGCTTAATCTCCGCCATTTCCGCGCCGAAGTAGCCAGTGGGAAAGATATCTGAAATCAGGATCGCCTGATCGTCAGACACCTGCGGCGGCAGCTTCACCATCCCCACGTTCGCAAAAGGCACACGCACAAACTCGGCCTGCATTCCATTGAAGCCACCGGCTTCTTCCGGACCGCCGAAGAATGCTGTGCCTTTTGCATTCGGGTTCGCGTAGTCGCATTGTGAGTAGTACCCGGAGCGGCAATAAGAACAGTACCCGCAGCCAATTGTGGAGCAGATCACCACGCGATCTCCCGGCGTGAAGTTGCGAACCTCGCTGCCCACTTCCGCTACCACGCCCACGCCTTCGTGGCCCAGAATCGTGCCGGGTTTCATGCCGGGCATAGTGCCGCGCACCATATGCAGATCCGTGCCGCATATCGCGCTCGCCGTGAGTTGAACGATAGCGTCGGTGGGCTGCTCAATTACAGGTGTTTTGACATCTTCCACGCGTATGTCGCCGACTTCGTGAAATACAACTGCTTTCATCGGGAGCTACTCCTTTGGATTGGATTTGCCTCGTAACTTACTTTCCAGATCTTTTTCCCGCCATCGTCCGAGACGAGCAGGCTTCCGTCCTTCATCTCGAAGACCGCAACCGGACGGCCCCAGACATCCTTGCTTTTCGGAGAGATCATCCAGCCAGTCAGAAAGGCGCGCGGCTGCCCATCGGGTTTGCCATTTCGAAAGGGAACAAACGAAACTTCGTATCCCACCCGCGCCGAACGGTTCCACGAGCCGTGGAGAGCGAGAAATGCTCCTCCCCGGTACTCAGCGGGAAATTGTTGCCCTGTATAAAATGCGAAATCGAGCACAGCCACGTGCGACCCCAGCAGGACATCGGGCACTACAGTCTTTGCCACCATGTTGTGCGGGTCCGGTATCCGGGGATCCTTGTGCGGCCCGATGTACGCGTAGGGCCAGCCGTAAAACGCGCCCTGCTCTATGTGAGTGAAATAGTCGGGCACAAGATCGTCGCCCAAATCATCTCGCTCCTGGACAGCCGCCCACAAGGTATTTGAACCGGGATACCAATGCAATCCGATGGGGTTGCGCGTGCCGCTCGCGAAGATCTCATGGCCGCTTCCGTCGGGGTTGTAGCGGTTGATTGCCGCGCGCCTTGCGTCTTCACCGGTATCGACATTTTCCGCGGACCCGACCCCCACATATAGCTTGCTGCCCGTGGAATCGAAAAGCAGGCTCCGCGTCCAGTGGCCTCTGTCAAACCCCTTGAACGAGATGACTTCTTGCCCTTTGCCGGCTGTAAACGCGGACGCGTCGTACGGGTACCGTTTGACCGAGTTCGCTTCGCCGACATAAAGGTAATTGCCCCACAGCGCAAGCCCGTAGGGGCGGTCCAGACCGCTCAGAAGAGTTTTTCGCCGGGAGGCATCGGCGGCAGGAAAAACATAAATCTTGCCGTCGTTCCCCCCCGTTCTCGCGTGACCCGCGGCTGCGGACCGAGCTCTGCCGCCGCTATCGGAAACAAGCAACTCACCGTGGTTGCCCTGGAGCATGAACCGCGGCATTTCAAACCCTTCGGCCCATACCGAAACGTGAAAGCCGCTGGGCACACGCAGTTGAGCATCCCCTGGCTTCGCGATCACAACTGGATGATTATTGGAGGATGGCGTCGCGTACGGAGGCGGAAGATTCACAACCGTTGCCGCGACGATAATACCGGCGCAACAAGCCGCAAAAATGACGGGAAATGTCCGAAAATGTCGCATATCCGAATTACGACACTACCCGCAAGAATCGGACCAGTTCCGCCGTGGAAACCCGCATGCATTCAGAACACGTCACAGGAGCCCATATGCCATTAAAGATCAGCAGCAAAGCGTTCGCGCAGGAAGGCAACATTCCCGACGTCCATTCAAAACAAGGCGGCAACGTTTCTCCAGCTCTCGAATGGACCGGCGCTCCGGACCGCACCGCAAGTTTCGTGCTGATTGTCGACGATCCCGACGCGCCGAAAGGTCTGTTTACGCACTGGATCGTGTACGGAATGAATCCGGAAACTTCGGGGCTTACAGAACACCAGCCGGATACGCCGGAGTTGCCGAACGGCGCGCGCCAGGGGCTGAACGGGTTCGGAGAGCTGGGCTACGGCGGACCACAACCGCCGAGCGGAACCCATCGCTACTTTTTCCACCTCTATGCGATCAATAAGGATACAAAATTTCCAGCGCGCCTAACCCGCCAGGAAATAGACGATGCGATCTCCGGTCATGTGCTCGAACAGGCTGTTCTAATGGGGCGCTACACCGCGCGCGAAGAGAAGACGTTCGTGGCTTAGCGGCCTGTTACCCGTCGCCAGTAAATGGACCCTTCGGTCGCCGGCAATGCGCTCGAAAAGCTTATTGTGATGGGGCGCGGCGCCGCACGCGAAGACAAGTTGTTCGCAAAATACCGCCTGCAGCGGTGAGGCTCAGTAGCTTGCGCTGCCCGCGCAGAGCTACACTACCGGCATGTCTACGGATAACGCAAGTCGCCGTGCGCTGCTGAAAGCCGCGGGATCCATGGGGATCATGGCTGGGCTTCCCGATGCCGCCCTGGCCTTTCAGGCGGCTGTCACACACGAGTTGGCGTCCGAACCCCAACCGGAGCAACCCCCCACACACTCCATCAAATTCGCAGTCATCGGCCTCGACCATAGTCACATCAACGGCATTACGGACGCCATGCGGCGCAGTGGCGGTGAACTGGTATCCGTCTACTCCGCGAACCCGCAGGCGCTGGCCG
>Ga0207695_10002805_pt1 | contig 25333 bp, 25 predicted proteins | sample KBSC54metaG_FD_184354 | JGI IMG/M metagenome (GOLD analysis project Ga0207695, IMG submission 184354) | Corn rhizosphere microbial communities from Kellogg Biological Station, Michigan, USA - KBS C5-4 metaG (SPAdes) (version 2) | ecosystem: Host-associated > Plants > Roots > Rhizosphere > Soil...
CACTTGCTTGCCCTTGCTCGGCGTTTTGCCGTGCGCGTGGTCGGAGGCTTGTTCCAGGATTTTTCCCATGGCGGGGTCACTCTGCCGCAGACTCGTTTAGCGCCGGGTTAAGGCTCAAGTTGAATGAGTGGTTAATGCAGCCTTGAGTGGTAGCGCTCAGGCCAGGCCGAATCCGGCGGCGACATGGTAGGTGACGAACGCCGCGACGTAGGCCAGCGCGGTCATGTAGCCGAAGGCCACGAGCGGCCAGCGCCAGGAGTTGGTCTCGCGCTTGATGACGCCCAGCGTCGAGACGCATTGCGGGGCGAAGACGTACCAGGCCAGGAAGGCCAGGCCCGTGGCGATCGACCAGTTGTGGGCCAGCGTCGTGGCGAGCGTCCCGGGCGCATTGCCCCCGCCCACCGCATAGACGGTGCCCAGCACGGCCACCGCCACCTCGCGGGCCGCGAAGCCGGGGATCAGGGCCACCGTCATCTGCCAGTTGAAGCCGATCGGCGCGAGCGCCGGCTGGATCACGTGGCCGATCGTCCCGGCCAACGAATAGTTGATCGCGGGTCCTGTCGCGCCGGGCGGGGAGGCCGGGAAGTTGGCCAGGAACCAGACCACGATCATCAGCGGGAAGATGATCCGTCCCGCGCGGCTCACGAAGATCTTGCCGCGGATGTAGAGGCTGCGCGCGACATTCTCCAGGTCGGGAGCCTTGTAGGTCGGCAGCTCCATCAGGAACGGCTCGACCGCGCCGCGCCAGAGAAACCGCCGGGTGATGAACGACACCGCCAGCGCCGAGGCGATGCCGGCCGCGTAGAGGCCGAACATGACCAGGCCCTGCAGGCTTATCACGCCGGCGAGGCGCCGGTCGGGGATGAAGGCCGAGATGATCAGGGTGTAGACCGGGATCCTCGCCGAGCAGGTCATCAGGGGCGCGACCAGGATGGTCGTCAGCCGGTCGCGTTTGTTGTCGATCACGCGCGTCGCCATGATCCCGGGGATCGCGCAGGCGAAACTCGAGAGCAGTGGAATGAACGCCCGCCCGTGCAGACCTGCGCCGCCCATGATGCGGTCCATCAGGAAAGCGGCGCGCGCCATGTAGCCGAAGTCTTCCAAGAGGATGATGAACAGGAAGAGCACCAGGATCTGCGGCAGGAACACCAGCACCGAGCCCACGCCTGAGATCACCCCGTCCACCAGGAAGCCGCGCAACAGGCCCTCCGGCAGGTGGCCGGCGATGAACGCGCCCGCCGCCTGGAAGCCGTTGTCGATGAGGTCCTTCGGGACCTCGGCCCAGGTGAACACGGCCTGGAACATCAGGAACAGGACCGCGAACAGGATCGCGAGCCCTGCGATCGGATGCAGCAGCACCGCGTCGATCTTGCCGGTCAGCGTGTCGGGCCGCTCGGGTGGGCGGACATAGGTCTTGAGGATGCGCTGGGCTTGCCGGTGCGCCTGGCGGATCTCCTGCGCGGAAGGCTCGCGCCACTGGCTCTCGGGCGCGAGCGCGCCTGCGCGGGCCAGCGCGTCGACCGTGCCGACGAGGTCCTCGATGCCGCGCTTGCGCGTCGCCACGGTGGTCACGACCGGGCAGCCCAGCTCGCGGGCCAGGCCTTCGAGGTCGATCCGCAGGCCCTGGCGCTGGGCGATGTCGTACATGTTGAGGGCCAGCACCATCGGCCGGCCGACCGCCTTCAGCTCCAGGATCAGCCTGAGGACGAGCCGCAGGTTGGTGGCGTCCGCCACGCAGACGAGCACCTCCGGCGCCTGTTCGCCGGCAAGCTTGCCGAGCACGGCGTCGCGGGTCACCGCCTCGTCGGGGCTGCGGGCGCGCAGCGAGTAGGTGCCGGGCAGGTCGAGCACCGAGAGACTTCGCCCGTCGGGCGTGAGAAGCTGACCTTCCTTCCGCTCGACCGTCACGCCGGCGTAGTTGGCGACCTTCTGGCGCGCGCCGGTCAGCGCGTTGAACAGGGCGGTCTTGCCGGAATTCGGATTGCCGACCAACGCCACCCGCGCGGGCCGTAACGCCGCTTCGCTCATCGCCGGTCCAGCAGGATCCAGACGTCCTCGGCGTCGCGGCGGCGAAGCGCGACGCGCATGTCGTCCAGCCGCACCGCGATCGGATCCTTGCGGATCGCGCCCTCGTGGAGCACCTCGATCTCGGCGCCTTCGACGAAGCCGAATTCGAGCAGCCGCCGCTGCAGTTCCTCGACGCCGACGCCGTGGTCGCCAGGATGGGTCTCGGCGCGCACCTCCGCGATGATGCCGCGGTGGCCGGGCCTGGCTTGCGACAGCCGCACCAGTTGCCCGGCGGCCTCGGCCTGCACAGGCGGTGTGGTCTCGACCCCCGGTTCGGCGATCATGTCGTGCATGGAGAAGCGCACTCTTCCGCTGACGCTCTTGCGACTGATTATCATTTACGCTTCGACGGACCCGAATACAAGTCCGTGGCCCGACTTAGCGCCGCAGACATTGACGTCGCTCAAACGCCGCCCGCGTTGACCCTGTAGCGGCCATGGCTAGAGTGCCGGCCGCCCTGGCCCCAGTGGCGAAATGGTAGACGCGGCAGACTCAAAATCTGTTGTCCGCAAGGACGTGTTGGTTCGAGTCCGACCTGGGGCACCACGGCTGGATGACGCGCGCGGGCGTGACCACCCGCCCGCAAGATCATCTTGCCGAATGATCCCCGGGATGGACCAGGACGGAGGAGCAACTGATGAAGCGCAGCCTGTGGATCGGCCTGGCGGCCGCGATTTTCGGAAGTCTCGCGTGCGGCGCGGCCGACGCGGCCGCGACCGTGGCGCCGAAGGGAAAGCATGCGCTCGCCGGCGATCAGGTGCTTACGGCGCTCACCGTGTCCTATGCGCCGGGCGAGACCTCGGGTCCGCACCGTCACGGCGCGGCCGCCTATGTCTACGTGCTCTCCGGCGAGATACGCAGCCAGGTCGAAGGCGAGCGGGCGCCGCGCATCTACAAGGCGGGCGAGAGTTGGTTCGAGCCGGCTGGGGCGCATCACCTGGTGAGCGGCAACGCGAGCCGCACGGCGCCGGCCAGCATGCTGGTCGTCTTCGTGGGGCCGGCGGACGCGGTGCTCACGACGCCGGACAAGCCGTCCGCGGCGCCCGATTGACCTCACGGAAGCTGTGCGTTGACAGCCCTCGGCCCGAGGAGGAGTCTTTTGTGGAACATCGGTACGCGGTCCGGGGAAGCTGCGCCGACTTGCGGAGAAGGCCCATGAACCGGCTGAACCTTTCCTTGAGCGTGCTGGCGGCATCGGCGGCCCTCGCGGCCGCCGGATCGGCGCGCGCGTCCGTGACGGTGATCGGCGGCGGCCTCGCAGAGGCCTGCTCGCACGCCGCGATGCACGGCGCGTCCAGCTATCGCGATGAGCAGGTCTGCACCAGTGCGCTCGACACCGAGTTTCTCAGCCCGCGAGATCGGGCGGGCACCTATGTGAACCGGGGGATCATGAAGTTGCGCCGGATGGAGTGGGATGGCGCGATGAAGGACCTCAACATGGCGCTGAGGTACAAGCCGGACCTCGGCGAGATCTACGTGAACCGCGGGGCGGTGTTCATCGCCGAGCATCGCTACTCCGATGGCCTGGCGGACCTGAACAAGGGCATCAGCCTCGGCGTCGAAGAGCCGGAGAAGGCCTACTACAATCGGGCGCTCGCCTACGAGGGCCTGGACGACGTCAAGTCCGCCTACTTCGACTACCAGAAGGCGCTGGAGATCGCGCCCAACTGGGCCGCGCCGAAGCAGGAACTCACTCGCTTCCACGTCACCCGCCGCGAGTAGCGGCGGCGCTCGGTCTTCCCCATCTGGGGAGGACGTCCTGTGTGAGCCGTTCCATGCGCCCCGCCGCCCTCCTCGCCGTCCTGTTGGCCGCCGCCGGCTCCCCGGCGCTGGCGCAGTCCTTCCACCCCTTGCCGCCGCAGACCCCGATCCAGCCGCAGTACAACGAGCTCTGGGCGCAGCAGGAGATGGCGCGCCAGCAAGCGATCGCGCTGCAGAACCAGCTCACCGCGGTCGAGGCGCAGCAGCGCACGGACGAGGCGATCGCCAACGTCCAGGCGCAACGGATCAATCCGCGCCTGCCGCTGCCGGACGCGACCGGCGCGACGGCGCTCCCCAGCATCGACGCCGGCACGTTGGCCTCCATCCCCGACGCCGCGCTCGCCGAGTCCAACAAGCGAGTGCTCGACGCCGCCCAGAACCGCCGCTGAGCCGAAGGAGCGCGCCGCGGCGCTTTGCGTTTATCCTCGCCTGAGGCCTGCGCGCGGAGACCGGACATGGAGTGGGAAGGCGGCCGAGAATCCGGCGATGTCGAGGATCGGCGGGGGCTTGGTCCCGCCCACATCGGCGGCATCGGCGCGGGCGGGGTCGTGCTCGCGCTGATCGGCTACTTCGTTTTCGGCATCAGCCCGTCCAGCACCTTGAGCGCGCTGTCCGGCGGCGGCGGGGCGCCGGTCGAGCAGCAGCAGGGGGTCCGCGGCACGCCGGCCGACCACGCCGGCCGCTTCGTGGACGTCGTCTCGACCTCGGTGAACGATGTCTGGACCCAGATCTTCCGCAAGCAGGGCCGCAGCTACCGGCCGCCGGCGGCGGTGGTGCTCTACGATCAGGCGACCGGCACCGGCTGCGGCCTCGGCCAGTCGGCGATGGGGCCGTTCTATTGCCCGAACGACCAGAAGGTCTACCTGGACCTCGCCTTCTGGCAGGAGCTCTCCGGCCGCTTCGGCGCACAGGGCGATGCGGCGCGCGCCTATGTGATCGCCCATGAGATCGGCCATCACGTGCAGAACCTGCTGGGCGAAACCCGTCAGGCCGAGCGCCTGGGCGCGCACGGCCCGACCAGCGGCTCGGTGCGGCTGGAGCTGCAGGCCGACTGCTACGCCGGCGTCTGGGCGGCGCACGCCGCGGAGGTCTCCGGCGGCAAGGTCGCGCTGGATCCCAAGGACATCGAGGACGGCTTGCGCGCCGCCTCGGCGGTCGGCGACGACACCCTGCAGAAGGAGACCCAGGGCCAGGTGGTCCCAGACAGCTTCACCCACGGAACGTCGGCCCAGCGGACGCGCTGGTTCCACACCGGCGTGACGACCGGCGATCCGGCCGCCTGCGACACGTTCGGGGCCGATTCCCTGTGACTCGCTAGACCGGAAGGGCGGGCACGGCCTCCATCCCGAGGCAGACGGCGACGCAGCGCTTGGCGAGCAGCTCGGACGGCTCGACGAACTCCACCCTGAGGTCGTCGGCGCCCATCACCAGCGGGACCTCCGTGCAGCCGGCGATGACCACTTCTGCGCCTTGCGCGACCAGCTCCTTGGCCAGCCCGGCCATTTCGCGGCGGACCTCGGGTCCGGTGTCGCCGGCCTTGATGCGGTAGAGCGCCTGCATGAACGCCTCCTGCCGCTCGGAGGGCAGGGTGACGAGGCCCATCGCCTGGGCCGCCAGGTACTCCCGGTAGAGCTTGACGGCGCCGCGCGTGCCGAGCACGCCGGCCCGCATCGCGCCGCCGCGCGCGGCCGCCCGCGCGGCGGTTTCGATCATGTCGACCAGCGGCAGGCCCGAGGCCCGCTGGATCATCCCGGCGTAGGCGTGGGCGGTGTTGCAGGCGATCGCCAGCACCTCGGCGCCGGCCCCCCTGAGTGCGCCCGCCATCTCGGCGAGCAGAGGGCCCGCGAGCGAGCCCGGCGCGTTGCGGTCCGGCACCTTGGGATTGATGTCGACCAGCACCCGGATGTGGTCCTGGTCCTGCTCGGCCGGGGTGTAGGCCTGCAGCTTCTGCAGGAAGTCGAGGGTCGCGGCCGGGCCCATGCCGCCGAGGACCCCCAAGGTCAGGCTTCCGGTCATGCGAGCTTGCCCTCCAGCTCGGTCTGGTAGCCGAACAGGCCCTGGGCTCCGCCGGTGTGCAGGAAGACCACCGTCTCGCCGTCGAAGGCGCCTTTGCGGGCGAGGGCGATCAGCCCCTTCATGGCCTTGCCGGTATAGACCGGGTCGAGCACGAGGCCGTCGGTGCGCGCGGCGAGCGTCAGGGCCTCGACCACCTCCTCGTCGATCAGACCGTAGCCGCGGCCCACGTAGTTGCAGTCGGCCACGACCATCTCCCGGGGGACGCGCTCCCGATGCCCCAGGAGCTCGGCGGTGTCCTGCGCCAGCCTGAAGACGTTGGCCTCCTGCACGTCCTTCGGCGCGCGCACGCCGATCCCGAGCACCGGGATGTCGGCGCCCATCACGGCGAGGCCGGCCACCAGGCCCGCGTGGGTGCCTGCGCTGCCGGTGGCGGTGACGATGCGGTCGATCTCCAGCCCGATCTCATTGGCCTGGCCGACCAGCTCCATGGCGCACTCGACGTAGCCGAGGGCGCCGATGATGTTGGAGCCGCCGCCGGGGATCACATAGGGCCGGCCGCCCCGATCGGCGACCTCGCTCGCGACGTCGGCCAGCGCCTGGTTCATGTCGGTCCCGCCCGGCACGGTGCGGATCCTCGCCCCCAGCAGTTCGTCCAGCAGCACATTGCCGGAGTGGTTGTAGTCCTGGGCGTTCGAACCGGTGCGGTGCTCGAGGATTATCTCGCAGGCGAGCCCGAACTTGGCCGCCGCCGCCGCGGTCTGGCGCACGTGGTTCGACTGCACCGCGCCCTGGGTGATCAGCGTGTCGGCGTCGTTGGCGAGCGCGTCGCCGAGCAGATACTCGAGCTTGCGGGTCTTGTTGCCGCCGCCGGCCAGACCTGTGCAGTCGTCGCGCTTGACCCAGAGGTTCGGCCCGCCGCCGCCCTTGGTCATCAGGGCTTCAGTCAGCCGCGGCAGGGTTTCGAGCGGCGTGGGAAGGTGCGCGAAGCGCACGGGTGCGAAGCGGGCGAGGTGCATGACCCCGCCCTAGCATTCATGCCGGGGTTAGGCGACCGGTTCGGAGCTATGGCCGGAGCTTCGGCGGCAGGGCGGCCACCTGGTCCGGGGTGAGCGGGGTGATCGCGCTCACGATGCAGTGGTTGACGACGCCGCCGCCCACCCGCACGCCGACATCGAGGTCGATCGGATGGCAGACGTAGGTCGAGCCCGGTGGCTCGCGCATGATGATCGGATCGCTCGACGTGGCGCCGGCCAGGCACGCTCCGGAGAGATCGATCCGATAGACCGCGCGGTTGTATACATTGATGTAGAGCGTGTGGTCGTCGGCCACCGTGTGGTTTTTGATGTCATAGGTGCGGAAGCAGGCCGGGGCCACCGCGACCGCAGGCACGCCATAGGCGGGGGCGACCGCCACCGCGCCGGGCGGCGGCGGGGGGGCTGCGGGATAGTAGTCTTCGCAGGCGGCCAGGCCCAAGGCGGCGGCGCCGAGCGCGCCAAGGACGACGAGAGTCTTCATGACGTAACTCCTCTGGACGGGTGAACCTAGCACGCCTGCGCTTGTTCCGATCATTAGGAAAAGTGGTTGGCGACCGGGTGCGCGCGGGCCTAACGTCAGCCCTCCTCGGGGCGCCGCCGGAGCGGCTGAGAGGCGGGTTCTTCCCCGCGACCCGTCGAACCTGATCCGGGTCATGCCGGCGAAGGGAAGGGAACTCAGCTCCTGACCCGACGCCCCCCGCCTTTCGTTGGCGTGGCCCGCCCGAGCCTAGGAGCCGCGCCATGAAAAAGCCCGCCGGCAAGCTGGATTCCGCCGCCGTCCCCACCGGCGAACGCCCCGGTTCGCGCAAGGTCTATCAGCCCGGCGTCATGTGGCCCGACATCCGCGTGCCGTTCCGCGAGGTCGCGGTCCATCCGTCCGCCGGTGAGCCGCCGCTCACCCTCTACGACCCCTCGGGGCCATATACCGACCCGACCGTCGCCATCGTTATCGAAAAAGGCCTCGCGAAAACCCGCGAGCCCTGGGTCGTCTCGCGCGGCGACGTCGAGATCGTCGACGACCCGCGGGAGGTGAAGCCTGAGGACAACGGCTTCGCCCAGGGCGCGGCGCTCGCGCCGCAGTTTACCGCCCCCCGCCGGGTCTATCGCGCCAGGGCCGGTCAGTCGGTCACCCAGCTGGACTACGCGCGGCGCGGCGTCGTGACGCCGGAGATGGAGTTCGTGGCGATCCGCGAGAACCTGCGCCGCCAGGCCCGCGATCCCGCGATCCGCGACGGCGAGGGCTTCGGCGCCGAGATCCCCGATCTCTGCACGCCGGAGTTCGTCCGCGACGAGGTGGCCCGCGGCCGAGCGATCATCCCGGCCAACATCAACCACACAGAGCTCGAGCCGATGGCGATCGGCCGGAATTTCCTGGTCAAGGTCAACGCCAACATCGGCAATTCGGCCGTGCTCTCCACCGTCGCCGACGAGGTCGACAAGATGGTCTGGGCGATCCGCTGGGGCGCCGACACCGTCATGGACCTCTCCACCGGCCGCAACATCCACAACATCCGCGACTGGATCGTGCGCAACTCGCCGGCGCCGATCGGCACCGTGCCGATCTACCAGGCGCTTGAGAAGGTGAACGGCATCGCCGAGGACCTCACCTGGGAGGTGTTCCGCGACACCCTCGTCGAGCAGGCCGAGCAGGGCGTGGACTATTTCACCATCCACGCCGGCGTCAGGCTGCCGTTCATCCCGCTGACGGCGAAGCGGGTCACCGGCATCGTCTCGCGCGGCGGCTCGATCATGGCCAAGTGGTGCCTGGCGCACCACCGGGAGAACTTCCTCTACGAGCGGTTTGCGGACATCTGCGAGATCATGCGGGCCTACGACGTCTCGTTCTCGCTGGGCGACGGCCTCAGGCCCGGCTCGATCGCCGACGCCAACGACGAGGCCCAGTTCGCCGAGCTCCGCACCCTGGGCGAGCTCACCAAGATCGCCTGGGCGCACGGCGTCCAGACCATGATCGAGGGCCCCGGCCACGTGCCGATGCACAAGATCAAGGCCAACATGGACGAGCAGCTGAAGCACTGCCACGAGGCGCCGTTCTATACGCTCGGCCCGCTCACCACCGACATCGCGCCGGGCTACGACCACATCACCTCGGCGATCGGGGCGGCGATGATCGGCTGGTTCGGCACCGCCATGCTCTGCTACGTGACCCCGAAGGAGCACCTGGGCCTGCCGGACCGAGACGACGTCAAGCAGGGGGTCATCGCCTACAAGATCGCCGCCCACGCCGCCGATCTCGGCAAGGGCCATCCGACCGCCCGCATGTGGGACGATGCGCTCTCAAGGGCGCGCTTCGAGTTCCGCTGGGAGGATCAGTTCAATCTCGGCCTCGATCCGGAGACGGCGCGGGAGTTCCACGACGAGACCCTGCCGAAGGAGGCGATGAAGACCGCCCACTTCTGCTCCATGTGCGGCCCGAAGTTCTGTTCGATGAAGATCAGCCAGGACATCCGCGACGCGGCGCGCGCCCAGAACGAGGTCGACGCCGGCCTCGACGAGATGGCCCGGAAGTTCCGCCAGGCGGGCGGCGAGATCCTGGTGCCGGTGGCGCCGGCCGAGTGAAATGGCTCGGCCCAGGCGCAGCCGCGAGGCGCTGGGGGCCGCGATGGAAGACCGGCGCCGCGGACGACGCCATGCGGCACGCCGCCGAAGCGCGTCGGCTCACCTCGGACGAGGCGTTGCGTCTGTTCCTGGATGGACTGGATCGCCGCATCCGGCGACGGATGAACCCTGCCCGCGGCCTCAGTCGCGACGCTCGGACCTGACCTTCGCCGGGGCCGGCCAGACCCTCACCGCGACCGCCACCGTCACCGAGCCCAGCACCGCGGCGGCCGCGCCGGCCCACTGGATCGGCGTCATGCCGAGCGATGCGTAATGACCCGCCAGACCGCCGCAGACGAACACCATGGCCGCCGAGCCCCACTCGACGAGATCCTTCTTGCTCAGCATGCGAGGCCCCTGGCGGCTGGTGTGGGAAGTCCGTCCACCCAATGCCAAAACCGAGGCTGCGCCGCGATGCGACACGGCCGCACATTGGCGACCGCGCTCAAGAAAGGACGGCTCCCGCGAGGGGAGCCGCCCTGCGCTTGACCTAGCTGAACGCGTTACTGCGGCGAAGCCGGCGGGGCGGTCGTGGTCCCGACGTCGCCGGGCGGGGTCGCCGAGGCCGACGTCGCGGTGTTCGGGACCGAAGGCGTCGCGGCGGACGGCGCAGGCGCGATCGGCGGCGGCTGGGCGGTCGCCGGGGCCGAGGGCGCCGCCGTCGAGGACGGCGGGGTCATGCTGAGCAGCGGCGGGTTGGCGCCGGCTCTCGGCGCAGGAGCGATCGCACCGGTGTTCACGCCCGCGCCCGTCGCCGACGTGGACGTCACCGAGCGTTCGGGCGAGGCGGCCACGGTCGTCGAACGGGTGGCCCGATGGCGCACGGTGGTCGTCCTGGCGGGAGTGGTCGCCACATCATGCGTCGCCGTCGTCTGCGTCGTGATGGCGGCGGGCGGCGTTTCGGGCGGCGGCGTCGTGTTGGCGGCCAGCGTGCCGGCGTTCGGCGTGATCGCCGTGGCCGGAGTCGAGCCGGCCGGCACGCCCGGGGTTATCTGGGCCATGCCGGAATTGGAGCGGGTGGCGTACCAGCCGGCCGCGGCGAGCGCCGCCAGCACCAGCACGCCGACGACGATCGCCGCCGGCGCGATCGAGCCGCGGCGAGCCGGCGCGGTGCGCGGCGGCGCGACGATCGGCTCACCGGTCGGGCTCATCGCTTCCTCGCGTTCGAAGTCCGCGTCCGTGGCTGCGGCGCCGGTCGCGATCGGCGCGCTCGGGCGCGCTCGAGCGCCGCGACGCCGGCGGCTGCTTTTGTCCCAGATCGGGGTGGGCGCGAACATCGAGGCGTCCGCGTCGGTATTCGCCGGGTCATTCCCCGGACCCCGCGTATAATCAACAGACATGATCTGTCTCTCCCAAGAGTGTCATGGAGAGCATGAACGGAAGGGCTTGATGTCAGTTCCCCCATATTTACCGTGAAGCGTGGCCTTTTCGAGCGATGCGACCGCGTGCAAGCTGAAGCCTGAGCGATGAATATCTCCGGATATATTCAATCTATACAACAGAGGCAGGCGTGCGCCGGACGCGCTCTGGTTCCCCGGCCTCGTCAGGTCCGACTTGACACGCCGACTGTCGGGGCGTACCTGACTGTCAGGATAAGCCTGACGGAAGTCGCGCGATGAACGATCCGAACCCCGAGCGTTCGCCGGATGAAGTTCGCGCCCGGAAGCATGCGGAGGGCGTGCTCGGCCACAAGCTGCCGGCCACGCTGCACTGTTCGTTCTGCGCAAAGTCGCAGCGCCGGGTGGAGAAGCTGATCGCCGGACCGCGAGTCTTCATCTGCAACGAGTGCGTCGGCCTGTGCGATCAGATCATCGCAGGGACCTGGAAGCCGTCCGAGGAGAAGCCGTTCAAGCCGCTGGAGCGGCCGACGGAGGAGCTCGTCGAGCTGCTGCCGTCGGTCAACTTCGCCAGCGAGGCCAACCGCGACTTCCTGCAGGAACTCGTCGACGCGCTGCGCAAGCGCAAGGTGAGCTGGGCCGCCATCGGCGAGGCGCTCGGGGTCTCGCGGCAATCGGCGTGGGAACGGTTTTCCTGAGCCTCTCCGCCGTGTGACCAAACGCGCGAATCGCGGCGCTTGACCACCGCTTCCGCGCGCCCCCAAGCTTGCTCCGCAAGTCGGAGAATCGGATGAGCCTGAAGGCCAAGCTCCAGCGGGAGTGGCGCTTCGTGCGCGGCCTCAATCGCACCCTGGCCCGCGTCAAGTCGATCGACTCCGACTCCCGCAACCTCGTCTGCGACGACCTGCAGGATGCGGTGGAGACGTGGCGCGAGCGCGCGGCGCTCACCTTCGAGGGCCGCACGGTGACCTATGGCGAGTTGGACGCCATCGCCAACCGCTTCGCCCATTGGGGCAAGGGCCTCAACCTGCGCCGCGGTCAGACGGTGGCGCTCTTCATGCCCAACCGCCTGGAGTACTTCGCGGTCTGGTATGGGCTCTCGAAGATCGGGGTGGTTACGGCGCTGATCAATAACCAGCTGGCGGGCCTGCCGCTGGCGCACTGCCTGAACATCTCCGGCGCCGGCCACGTGATCGTCGATCCCGAGACCGCGCCCGCGTTCGAGGCCGCGCGGCCGCTGCTCGAGAAGACCGTGCGCGAGTGGGTGCTGGGGCCGGCGCACGGCGATCAGCGCGACCTCGTCCAGGCGCTGAAGAGCTGCAGCCAGCTGCCGCCCGACCGCAGCGTCCGCGACGACCTGAGGGCCCACGACACGGCGCTGCTGATCTTCACCTCCGGCACGACGGGCATGCCGAAGGCCGCGCGCATCACCCATGTGCGGGCCCAGCTCTACATGCGCGGCTTCGCCGGGGCGACCGGCGCGAAGGCTTCCGACCGCATCTATGTGGCCCTGCCGCTCTACCACGCCACCGGCGGCCTCTGCGCCCTGGGCGCCGCCTTCCTGAACGGCGGCTCGGTGGTGCTGCGCCGGCGCTTCTCGGCCAGCCACTTCTGGGGCGAGGTGGCGCAGGAAGGCTGCACCATGTTCGTCTACATCGGCGAGCTCTGCCGCTATCTGGTGAACCAGCCGCCGGCCGAGGACGAGCGGCGCCACAAGATCCGGCTGGCGTTCGGCAACGGCCTGCGCCCGGACATCTGGCCGCTGATGAAGAGCCGCTTCCGCATCCCCGAGATCCTGGAGTTCTACGGCGCGACCGAGGGGAACGTCTCGATGTTCAACTTCGACGGCCGGGAGGGGGCGATCGGCCGCGCGCCCAAGTGGCTTCGGGGCCGGTTCAACATCCGCCTGGTGCAGTTCGACGTCGAGCGCGAGCAGCCGATCCGCGGAGCCGACGGCTTCTGCGTCGAATGCGGTCCGGGCCAGATCGGCGAGTGCATCGGCAAGATCGGCGACGACGCCCGCGCCGAGTACTCGGGCTACGTCGACAAGGCGGCCACCGAGAAGAAGGTGCTGCGCGACGTGTTCGCCAAGGGCGACGCCTGGTTCGCCACCGGCGACCTGATGAAGACGGACGCCGACGGCTACTTCTACTTCGTCGACCGCATCGGCGACACCTTCCGCTGGAAGGGCGAGAACGTCTCCACCAACGAGGTGGCCGAGCGCCTGCAGGCGGCGCCGGGCGTGCGCGAGGCCAACGTCTACGGCGTCGCCGTGGAAGGCGCCGAGGGCCGGGCGGGCATGGCGGCGCTGGTGGTCGGGCCGGAGTTCGACATCAAGGCGTTCGGCGAGCACATCGCCCGCGACCTGCCCTCCTACGCCCAGCCGCTGTTCGTGCGCATCCTGCCGGCCATGGAGACCACCGGCACCTTCAAGCTGCGCAAGATGGACCTGGTCGCCGACGGCTACGATCCGGCCAGGATCAAGGGCCCGCTCTACTTCCACGACGCCAGGCGCGGCTACGTCAAGCTCACCAAGGCGGTGCACGAACGCATCACCGGCGGCCTCGCGAAGGTCTAATCCCGAGAGCCGAACCGGCCTATATCTCGCGCATGCTCGACACTCCCGCCGAGGCGCCGCTCAGAGGCGCGGCGCTGATCAAGGACGAGGTCAGGCGGCTGCCCGACAAGCCGGGCGTCTACCGCATGATCGGCGACGACGCAGAGGTGCTCTACGTCGGCAAGGCGCGCAGCCTGAAGAAGCGGGTCGTGCAGTACGCGCAGGGGCGCTTCCACACCCAGCGCATCGCCCACATGGTCGACCTGACGCGCGCCATGGAGTTCGTCGTCACCCGCACCGAGACCGACGCCCTGCTGCTGGAGATCAACCTGATCAAGCAGCTGAAGCCGCGGTTCAACGTGCTGCTCCGCGACGACAAGAGCTTCCCGGAGATCCTGATCCGCCGCAATCACCCGGCGCCGCAGCTCAAGAAGCACCGCGGCGCCCACGCGATCCCCGGCGACTACTACGGCCCCTTCGCCTCGGCCTGGGCGGTGAACCGGACGCTGAACACCCTGCAGAAGGCGTTCCTGCTCCGCTCCTGCACCGACAGCGTCTACGAGACCCGTACGCGGCCCTGCATGCTGCACCAGATCCGCCGCTGCTCGGCGCCCTGCACCGGCCTCGTCAGCCTGGAGGACTACAACGGCCTGGTCGGCCAGGCCGAGCTCTTCCTGCGCGGCAAGAGCCGCTCGGTGATGGCCAGGATGAGCGCCGAGATGCAGGCCGCCGCCGACGACCTTGAGTTCGAGCGGGCCGCGCGCTTGCGCGACCGCATCCGCGCCCTCGCCTCCATCGCCCAGGAGACCAAGGTCAATCCGGAGACCGTCGACGAGGCCGACGTCTTCGCCCTCCACGCCGAGGGCGGCCAGGCCTGCGTGCAGGTGTTCTTCTTCCGCGCCGGCCAGAACTGGGGCAACCGGGCCTATTTCCCGCGCGTCGACAAGTCCGACGAGGATCCCGACGTCATGGCCGCCTTCCTCGGCCAGTTCTACGAGGACAAGCCGATCCCCAGGCTGGTGCTCCTGAACGTCGAGCCGTCGGACAAGGACCTGCTCTGCGAGGCTTTCGCCATCAAGGCCGGCCGCAAGGTGGAGATCATCCGGCCGCAGCGCGGCGAGAAGCGCGAGCTGGTCGAGGCGGCGCTCACCAACGCGCGCGAGGCGCTGGGCCGCAAGATGGCCGAAAGCTCGGCCCAGTCGAAGCTGCTCGCCGGCGTCTGCGAAGCCCTCGGCCTGGAGGCCCAGCCCGAGCGCATCGAGGTCTACGACAACTCCCACATCATGGGCACGAACGCGGTGGGCGGCATGATCGTGGCCGGCCCCGAGGGCTTCCAGAAGAACCAGTACCGCAAGTTCAACATCCGCTCGACCGAGCTCACGCCCGGCGACGACTACGGGATGATGAAGGAGGTGCTGCGCCGCAGGTTCGCCCGCCTGGTCAGGGAAGAGGAGGAGGGCGAGGACGCCGTGCGGCCCGACCTGGTGCTGATCGACGGCGGCGCGGGCCAGCTCGCCGCCGCCCTGGAGGTGATGGCCGATCTGGGCGTGCAGGACGTCCCCGTCGTGGGCGTCGCCAAGGGCCCGGACCGCGACGCCGGCCTGGAGCGCTTCTTCATCCCCGGCAAGGAGCCCTTCATGCTCGAACCGAAGTCGCCGGTGCTCTACTACCTGCAGCGGCTCCGCGACGAGGCGCACCGCTTTGCGATCGGCAGCCACCGCACGCGGCGCGCCATGGACATGCGCCGCAATCCGCTCGACGAGATCGAGGGCGTCGGACCCTCGCGCAAGCGCGCCCTGCTGCACGCCTTCGGCTCGGCCCGGGGAGCCTCCCGCGCCTCGGTGGAGGACCTCGCCAAGGTCGACGGCGTTTCCGAAGCCCTCGCCCAGCGCATCCACGACTTCTTCCGCAAGGCATAGCGAGCGCGGCGCCCCGACCAGTCGGCCCAAGCCCGCGCCCGTCGTCTCCCGTTCAGCGAACGGTTTCCTTCTCCCTGGGCGCCGAAACACGGCGTGTCCTGGCCTGCGCCCTGGGCTTTGGCAGCAGTCGGAAGCGCGTCTGGCACCACGCGAAGTCGACGCCCACGTCGAGCAAGGCGTCGGAACGCCCGCAGGGGCAGGCGAAATCCATCACCCCGATGACGCGGTAGGTCTCTCCGGCTTGCAGGGGCACCGGCCGTCCCGTGGCATGGTTCGGGGCGGCGTTGACGCATAGAACCAGATCGCCAGGGCCAACAGCGTCGCTCATGGGATTCATCCACTACAGGAGGGGAAGACTAATCCCTCACCGGCAAGGCGCAAGGATGGCCGAGGCCGCCGCCGCCTATGCGGTCCTGCCGCGCAGATCCGCTTCAAGGCGCTGGAGCAGCCGCTCGCGCGTGGCGGGACGTGGCGTTGCGCCCAGGAGGAGGAACAGCCGGACGATAGGCAGGCGCCTCTCCACCGCGCGCCTAGAACCCCAGCGCAAGCCCCTCCACGCGGGGGTCGGAGCCGGCCATCAGGACGCCGGTGGCGGGGTCGCGGGCGATGATCTGGGCCGCGCCCTGGCCGCCCCAGCCGGGCAGCCGCTCGATGCGGTGGCCCTTGGCCTCGAGGCCCTCCAGCGCCGCCTCGCCGATCCGCGTCTCGACCTGCAGCCGGCAGGGGTTCGGACGGTCGTGCGGGTCGGTGCCGGGCCAGACCTGCCAGCGGGGCGCCTCGGTCGCGAGCTGGACGTCGAGGCCGCCGTCGATCAGCGCCGAGACGAGCTGCAGGCCCCACTGCGGCTGGCCGTCCCCGCCCGGGGTGCCGCCGACCACGACGGGGGCGCCCGCCTCGTCCAGCACCAGCCAGCAGTTCAGCGTGTGCATGGTCTTCTTGCCCGGGGCGTAGAGGTTGGGGCTCGCCGGATCGAGCTCGAAGCCGCGGCCGGCTCGGTTGTTCATCAGGACGCCGGTGTCGCCGGCCACGATGCCGCTGCCGAACGCCGAGGAGACCGACTGGATCAGCGAGACCATCATGCCCTCGGCGTCGACCGCGCAGAGGTAGGTCGTGTCGCCGTCCTGCAGGGCCGGCGCCGGCGCCTCGGCGGCGCGCGCGGGATCGATGCGGGCGAACGCTTGGGCGGCGTAGGGCTTGGCGAGCAGCCGGTGGAGCGGGGTGGGCCCTGCGGCCGGATCGCGGGCGTGGGCCAGCCGGTCCGCATAGGCCCGCTTGAGCGCCTCGGCCATCAGGTGGACGGCCTCGGCGTCGGCCCGGGCGAGCGTCGCCGCCGGCGCGTTCTCGACGATGTTGAGCGCCTCCAGCAGCAGGAAACCCTGGCTCGGCAGGCCGGTCTGCAGGATCGTGCGGCCGCGGTAGGTGGTGGCGATCGGCGCCTCGATCGTCGTCGCATGCCTGGCCAGGTCGTGCGCCGTCAGCGCCCCGCCCGCCGCCTGCACGCCGGCGGCGATCCGGGCCGCCAGCGGGCCCTCGTAGAAGGCCTCAGGGCCCTCGCGGGCCAGTCGGCGCAAGGTAGCCGCCAGGTCCGTCTGCGGCAGCAGGTCGCCGGGTCGCGGCGGCCGCCCCCCTGGCAGGAACACCGCCGCCGTGGCGGCATGCGAGGCCAGCACAGCCTGGAACAGGCTGATCACGTGGGACGCCAGCGGGCTGAGCGGCGCGCCGTCCTCCGCCAGCCGGATCGCATCGTCCGCCAGCTCGCCGAGCGGCAAGGTCCCGAACCGCGCCAGGAGCGCGCCGTAGCCCGCCACCATGCCGGGCGTCGAGATGGAGAGCCCGCCCCGGAGCGGCATCCGCGGCGACCCGTCCGCTCCGCGCTCGGCCTTGGCGCGCACCATGGCGAGGCTCGCCTGCGCAGGCGCCGCGCCGCTGCCGAGGAAGGCTAGGGGCTCGCCCGCGCGCGGGCCGGGATGGACGATGGCGAACAGGTCCCCGCCCAGGCCGCACATCTCCGGCATCACCACCGCCGCCGTGAGACCTGCCGCCACCGCCGCGTCCACGGCGTTGCCGCCGCGGCGCAGCACATGGAGGCCGCTGGAGGCGATCAGCGGGTGAGCGGCCGCCACCATCCCGCGGCGGCCGACGACGGGATGCGTCCGCCGCCTGGGCCAGGACGGCCGCGGCGCCGTCAGCGCATTCGGAAAGCCAAGCTGCGGCATTGCGCGATGCCATCCCGCGCGCCCGGCGGAGTCAACTTGGCTAGGGCGTGATCCCGAACCGGGCGTAGTTGGCGGCGACGTCGGGATCGAGCTTCGCCGCGGCGGCGAGGTCGGCGCGGGCTTCGTCGCTCCGCCCGAGCTTCAGCTCCGCCAGCCCGCGGCCGAAGCGGGCGCTGGCCATCTGTGGCCTGAGCTTAAGGGCGGTCTCGTAATCCGCCAGCGCCGGCGCGAAGTCGCCGCGGCGCAGCCGGGCCAGGCCGCGACTGTCGTAGGCCTCGGGCACGTCCGGCTTCAGGGCGAGCGCCCGGTCGCAGTCGGCGAGCGCCGCGTCCAGCGCCTGGCCGGCCAGCGCGCGGGTCCAGCAGCGGGTGTTGAGGGCCTCGGCCGATGTGGGCGCGAGGCGCACGGCGGCGTCGGCGTCGGCCAGCGACAGGACCGGCTTCCTGTCCGCGCCGTAGGCGATGGCGCGGCCGAGCAGCGCCTCCAGGTCGGCCGGATCCTGCTGCAGCACGGCCGAGTAGTCCGCTGCGGCGGACTCGAATTCGCCGGCCTGCAGCGCCAGGCCGGCGCGGTTGGCGAGCGCCAGGCGGTAGCCGGGCCGAAGCGCCAGGGCCTGGTCGAAGTCGGCCTTCGCCTGCTTCACCCGCCCCTGCGTCGCCTCGGCGTCGCCGCGGTTGTTGAACGCGCCGGCGTCCTTCGGGTCGAGCGCGATCGCCGCGGTGTAGGCCGCGACCGCCCCGGCCGCATCGCCGCTCGCGGCGCGGGCGAAGCCCTGGTCGAACTGGGCCGAGGCGTCGTTCGGCCGAAGCCGCAGCACCGCGGCGTAGTCGGCCACGGCGCCCGCCGGCTCGCCGGTCCGCGTCAGGACCCAGGCCCGGCCGGCCAGCGCATAGGCGTCGTCCGGATGCAGCCGGAGCGCCGCCCCATAGTCGGCGAGCGCCGGCGGGTAGGCGCCGCGCGCCGCCTCCAGCGAGGCGCGGTTGCGGTAGGCGGCGGCGTCGCGCGGGTCGATGGCGATGGCGCGGCTCTCGTCAGCCGCCGCCCGCTCAGGCTCGCCGAGCTTGGCGTGGGCCAGGCCGCGCGCCTCCAGCGCCTCGGTGGAGCTGGGCGCGATCTCCAGCGCGCGATCGTAGTCGGCGATGGCGGCCGGGACGTCGTCCAGCGCCGCATGCGCCGCGCCGCGTCCGATCAGGGCGTCGACGTTGGCGGGCCGGGTCCGCAGCGCCGCGTCGTAGTCGGCCAGCGCGCCCGCGAAGTCGGCCTTGGCGAAGTGGGCGGCGCCGCGCGCTGCGAGCGGGTCGGGCAGCGTCGGATCGAGCTGGGCTGCGCGGTCGTAATCGGCGATCGCGTGCTCGATCTCGCCCTGGCCCTGCAGCACGACGCCGCGGTTATAGAAGGCGACCGCGAGGTGCGGCGGGGTCTCCAGCCCCGAGCGGATCACCTCGCTGCAGCCGTTGATCTGCTGCAGCGGGCCGGCCTCCCCGTCGCCCACGCAGTCGCGCCAGGACTGCAGCAGCTGCGCCTGGGCGGATCCCGCCGCGGCCAGGGCCGCACCGCCCGCGAGTAGAGAGACCAACCAGACGCGCACGGACGCCTCCTTAGAACCTAAGGCCGCCCCGCCGCCGCAAGGATAGCCTCGGCGACCGGCCGGCTGAAGACGCGTTGTGCGGATCGCGGCGTTGGCCATAGTGGCGGCCGCGAAGGAGTTTCGATGAAGGCCCTGCCGAACATCCTGACCTCGATGCGCCTGGTGCTGGCGCTGTTCATGTTCGTGGCGCTGGCCGCCGCCTCCGGCTCGGTCCCGGGGCTGGCCGAACGGCTCGACGCGCCGCAGCAGTTCGCCCTCGAGCGTTGGGCGGTCTACGCCTTCGTCGTCGCGGCGGTGACCGACTTCTTCGATGGCTGGCTCGCCCGCAAGCTGGACGCCACCAGCATCTGGGGCGCGATCCTCGACCCGATCGGCGACAAGGTTCTGGTCTGCGGCGCGGTGCTCGGCCTCCTGTCGCTCGGGCCCCAGCCGATGGTCGTTCTGCCCGCCGGCCTGATCCTGTTCCGCGAGTTCACGGTCAGCGCGCTGCGCGAAGTGGGCGCCGGCAAGGGCGTGAAGCTGCCGGTCACCCGCCTCGCCAAGTGGAAGACCACGCTGCAGCTCACAGCCCTCGCCCTCGAGCTGATCGTCGCCGCCTGGGGCGCTTTCTCCCTGCCGGACGATCCGGCCCTGCGCGGACCCGCCACATTTGGCGCTCACGCGCTCTTCTGGCTCGCCGCCCTGGTCACCCTGATCACCGGCGCCCAGTACTGGGAGCAGACCCGCAAGGCGCTGTCCTGACGAGCTACTTGCCGGTCGGCTTGCCGCTGTTCCACTCGGTCTCAACGGCGACGTCCACCCGATCGCCCACGCCGAGGTTCGTGCCCGGCGCCGGCAGACCGGACGCGACGCCGAAGTCCGAGCGGCGGAAGCTCGTCCGCGCCGAGAAGCCGACCCGCGCGCCGTCGAAGGCGTTGGCCGGGTAGCCGCCGTTGAAGGTGGTCTCCAGCACCACGAGCCTGGTGACGCCGTGCAGGGTGAGGTCGCCGGTGACGCGCGCCGTGTTCGGCCCGGTCCGATCGACCTTGGTCGAGACGAAGCGGATCTCCGGAAACTTGCCGGCGTCCAGCCATGTGGGACCGAGCAGGGTCTCCCTGAAGCCGGCGGGGGGCGTCGGCAGGGCGAGCGAACGGGGATCGATCGAGACGGTCACCCTCATCGCGTCCGGATGCGCCGGGTCGAAGGCGAGCTGGCCGTCCAGCTTGGCGAACTGGGCCGTGTAGTGGGAGAAGCCCAGGTGGTTCAGCCGAAACACCACCGTCGAGTGGTTCTTGTCCAGCGTGTAGGTCGCGGCCGGGGCCTGGGTCCGGCCGGGCGGCCCGGGCACGACCGGCTCGCCCTTCACCGGCGCGGCCGCGGGCGGCGGAGCGGCAGCCCTGCGCGCCGGGGTCTGCGGAGCGCAGGCCCAGAGCGCCGCGCTCGCCAGCAGGGCTGGGCCGATCGCTTTCATGGGACGCCCTTCGCCTCCTCGAATTCTAGCGCTTCGGGGCGTTGAAGGCCCACTCGACGCCGAACGGGTCGCGGACCGTGCCCCAGCGGGCGCCCCAGAACATGTCGGAGACGGGGTTCGCCGCCGTCGCGCCCGCCTTGATGGCGCGATCCGCCCAGGCGTCGGCGTCGTCGACCTCCAAGGTGAGCGTGAAGCCGGCTGGCGGCTGCCAGGGATGGCCGTGCTCCGGATAGGCGTCGGAGAGCATCACCGAGCTGCCGTTGATGTAGAGGTGGATGTGCATGAACTTGCCGTCCGGCCCTCCGATCCGGGTGACCTCCTCGGCGGCGAACGCGCGCTGGTAGAAGTCGGACGCCTTGGCTGCGCCGTCGACGGTGAGGTAGGGCGAGACGCCGCCCTTCACCGGAGGGAGGGCCTGCGGGTTCGGGGCTTCTAGGGTTTCGGTGGTCATGGTCCGATCCTCCATCTTACGACCCTAGGACGAAGGCGCCGGCGCGGTCCCGACACGGGCTCACGCGGCGGTGGTGTCATTCTCCAGCCGATCGAGATGAAGACGAATGTGGGCCGCTTCGGCCGCGGTATTGGCGAGTGCGATGGCGCGGTTGAAGGCGACGCGCGCCTCCCTGCTGCGGCCGAGCTCCTTCAGCAGCGCGCCCTTCAGGCCGTGGAAGTGGAAATAGCCTTCGAGCGCCGGTTCCAGGGGTTCGATCATGGCGAGCGCGGCGGCCGGGCCCGCCACCTTGCTCACCGCCACGGCGCGGTTGAGCCTTATCACCGGCGAGGGCGTCAGCCGCTCCAGCGCCACGTACAGCCGCTCGATCTGCGCCCAGTCGGTCTCGGCGGGCTTGGCGGCGCGGGCGTGCAGGGCGGCGATCGCGCCTTGGATCTGGTAGGGCCCCGGGCTGTTGTGGCGCAGCGCCTTGTCCATCAGCGCCAGACCCTCGCCGATGAGCTGGCGATTCCAGCGGCTGCGGTCCTGGTCGTCCAGCAGGATGACGTTCCCCTCGGCGTCGAAGCGGGCGGCGGCGCGGGAGTGCTGCAGGACGAGCAGCGCCGTGAGCCCCATCACCTCGGGCTCCGACGGGAACAGCCGCTGCAGGAGGCGCGCCAGCCGGATCGCCTCATCACAGAGCGGGATGCGCGCGGCGGCGTCCTTCGCGGCCGTGGAATAGCCCTCGTTGAACACCAGGTAGATCATCGCCATCACGGCGAACAGCCGGGCGTCCCGCTCCTCGTCGCTGGGCGTCTCGAACGGGATGTCGGCGCGCCCGACCTGGCGCTTGGCGCGGGTGATCCGCTGCTCCATGGCGGCTTCCGAGACCAGGAAGGCGCGGGCGATCTGCTTCACCGACAGGCCGGAAACCACCCTGAGCGCCAGCGCGATCTGCTGGGTCGGCGGCAGCTGCGGGTGGCAGCAGATGAACAGCAGGCGCAGGATGTCGTCGCGGTAGTTGGCGCTGTCCAGCCGCTCGGCGAGCGGGGTCTCCACGTCATCCAGGTCGGAGAGGGCCTCCTCGGGCGGCAGCTCGTCCAGGCGCGCGGTCTTTCGCTTGGCGTCGAGGGCGGCGTTGCGGCCGACCATGATCAGCCAGGCGGCGGGATCGCGCGGCGGCCCGTTCTGCGGCCAGGCCCTCAGCGCCCGCAGGCAGGCGTCCTGGTAGGCCTCCTCCGCGGTCTCCAGGTCGCGGAAGTAGCGGAGCAGGGCCCCGATCGCCTGGGGGCGCGCCGAGGTCAGCGCCGCATCCATCCAGGCGAGGTCGGCGCTCATGCGTCTTCCGTCGCCGCTTCCGCAGCGGATTCCTGGGCGCTCTGCGGCAGGCTTCCAGGCAGGAACAGACGCACCGGGCGGATCTCGTAGGAGCCCCCGGGATTGGCCTGGCCGAGGTCCTTGGCGATGGCCAGCGCCTCGTCGAGGTTCTCCACGTCGACGACGTAGAAGCCCAGCAGCTGCTCCTTGGTCTCGGCGAACGGACCGTCGACGACGACCGGCGGGTCAGACTTGCGGAGTGTGGCGGCGGTGGTGGTCGCCATCAGCCGGAGCGACGGGCCGAGCTTGCCTTGGCTGTGCAGCTTGCCGTGCACCTGATGCAGGCGCTCCATGACGGCGTCGTCCTCCTCCTGGCTCCAGGAGAAGACCATGTCCTCGGAATTGTAGCAGAGCAGGGTGTAGAGCATGGGCGCGTCCTCGCTATCCGAGGACGACTGAGCGCCAGAGGCGCCGACAAGGCCAAGTGAAATTTTCGGGTGTCAGACGCGTGCCGCCGCCAGCGCCGCAGCGTGGAACGCCGCGTGCGCGGCGCCGCCGCCCGGGCCGTCGAACATCCGCTGCGTCATCAGCAGCGCGACGAGACCGCGCCCCGGCTCGGTCATCCAGGAGGTGCCGAAGCCGCCCATCCAGCCGTAGGTCCCCAAGGGCAGGTCCTGCGGGTTTTCCTGGAACATCACGCCCAAGCCGTAGCCCCAGCCCTGCCCCGCCGCGAGGAAGGGCGCGCCGCGCCTGGCCTGCTCGGGCGTGAGGTGGTTGGTCTTCATCGCCGCGAGGCTCTGCGGGCGGAGCAACACCCGCTCCCGCGCATCGCGGCCGGTCTCCAGGAACCGGGCGAACGCGGCGAAGTCGTCCGCCGTCGAGACGAGCCCCGAGTCGCCCTGCGGAAACGCGGGCCTGCGGCTCCAGGCGCCTTGCGGCGGGTCGTGGACGCCTTGCGCCGTATAGGCCGGCGGAAGCCGCGCGAGCTTCTCCGGCGGGACGTGAAAGCCGGTGTCGGTCATGCCGAGCGGCTCGAAGATGCGCTCGCGCAAGACCTCCGGCAGCGGCCGGCCGGCGGCGCGGGTGATCAGCGCGCCCAGCACGTTCGAGCCTGTGGTGTAGCGCCAGTCGCGGCCGGGCGGGCTGAACAGCGGCAGCTGGCCAAGCCGGCGGAGGTACTCGTCGGGGCCATAGGGCACGCTGGGGTCCGGGGGTCCGAACCCGACGAGCTGCTGCCCCGCGATGACCTGCTGCACCGGATAGGTTCCCGGCGGCGCCATGATCACCCCCCAGCCCAGCCGGAAGCTCATCACGTCCTCAACGGTCATCGGCCGGGGGGAGGGGATCGCCGCCGAGAGCGGCGCGTCCAGGCTGGGCAGCACCTTCATCACCGCCAGTTCCGGCGCGAGGCGGCCCACCGGCTCGTCGAGCGAGAGCGCGCCCTCCTCGATCAGCATCATCGCCGCCGCCGCGGTCACGGCCTTGGTCATGGAGGTGATGCGGAAGAGCGTGTCGCGCCGCATCGGCTCGGCCCCGTCGACCGCAAGGGTTCCAGCCGTGACAACGTGCGTCTCGGCGCCGCGCGAGACCAGGCCCACCAGCCCCGGCGCCCCGCCGCGCGCCGCCGTTTCGTCGACGATGCGCTGCAAGGCGCCGAGGCCGGCGGGGGTGAAGGCGACGGCCACGACGCTCAGGCCGGCGTCTTGGGCGCGTTCCTCATCTGCTCGTCGCGCCAGGCCTGCTCCTTGGCGATGACCTCGTCGGAGGCGAGGCCCTGGAAGTCCTCCGGTTCGTGGAAGGGCCGCAGCTCGACCTCGCCCTCGTGGAAGGGGACCCGCCTGGCCCAGGACAGCGCTTCGCCCATGTCCTTGCACTGGATGACCCAGTAGCCGGCGATCAGCTCCTTGGTCTCGGCGAACGGGCCGTCAGTTACGATGGTCTTGCCGCGGCCCTCGAAGCGGACGCGCTTGCCGGCCGAGCTCGGCTTCAGGCCCGCGGCGTCCAGCATGACGCCGGCTTCGATCATCTCGTTGTTGAAGGCCGCCATCTCGGCGAACATCGTCGCCGCTTCCGGCGGGAATTGGCCGGATTCGGATTGCGGCGTCGCCTTGACGATCATCAGGTAGCGCATGGCGGTCTCCTTGCGTTGTCGGCCGAAGGACGCACGCGACCTGGCGAATCCGACAGCCGTCGGACAGGGGCCTGCCGGCCCGGATCAGCTCATCGGGCTAGCCGGCGGCGGCGGATCACCGGGCAATGGGATCCATTCCTTTTCGTCGAAGATCGGCAGCTTCATGCGCCCGGCGCGCCAATCGGCCTTGGCGTCTTCGATCCGTTGCCTGGAGGAGGCGACGAAGTTCCATTCGATGAAACGCTCGCCGACCGGCTCGCCGCCGAGCAGCAGGACGATCGCCGGCGTGACCGCGATCACCGGCACGGTCGCTCCTGGCTCGAAGATCGCCATCTGGCCTTCGTGCAACTGCTGTCCATCGACCTCGACGACGCCTTGCGCCACGTAGGCCGCCCGCTCCGGGTATTTCGACTCGAGCTGCGCCGTCGCGCCCGCGTCGAGTCGCCAGTGGACGTAGAACAGCGGCGAGGAGACCTCCACGGGCGACTTGGCGCCGAACGCCTCGCCCGCGATCAGGCGGGCCCACATGCCCCCGCCGTCGTAGGTCGGCAGGTCCTCGCCGTCGTAATGCGCGAACCAGGGTTCCGTCTCCTCGGCCTCGAGGGGCAGGGCGAGCCAGGTCTGGATGCCGTTCATCCGGCCGCCGTTGGCGCGCAGCGTCTCGAACCGCTCGGAGTGGGTGACGCCCGAGCCCGCGGTCATCCAGTTCACCTCGCCCGGCCGGATCACCTGCATCGCGCCGGTGGAATCCCGGTGCGTCATCTCGCCCTCGAACAGGTAGGAGAGCGTCGAAAGGCCGATGTGCGGATGCGGGCGCACGTCGACGTCGCGCGGGAAGCCCGCCTGGAACTCGGCCGGGCCCATGTGGTCGAAGAAGATGAACGGTCCGACCAT
>Ga0207695_10002807_pt1 | contig 25316 bp, 22 predicted proteins | sample KBSC54metaG_FD_184354 | JGI IMG/M metagenome (GOLD analysis project Ga0207695, IMG submission 184354) | Corn rhizosphere microbial communities from Kellogg Biological Station, Michigan, USA - KBS C5-4 metaG (SPAdes) (version 2) | ecosystem: Host-associated > Plants > Roots > Rhizosphere > Soil...
GGCAGGCTGGTCGCCACACTGTCACGCGAGCGTGGCAAGGACATGGTGTCGGATTATGCGCCGACACCCGAGCCCCCGCCGCCGCGCAATCCGTTCGCCGGACTGAAGCTCACACCTGCCCCTCTACCCAAACCGCAGGCGACATCGCTCGACAGGGCGGTCGAGCGCTATGCGCGCGCCGCGGCTGACATCCTGCGCATGCGCACCCGCGGCATGGAGGAACTGCCGCACCAGCGCACTGCGTTCCGGGACGCGGGCAGGGCGCTCGATGCGATCCAACCCGATGCGGCGCGGGATCTGCGCAGCGCCTTCAACGCCGATCATGGGCTGATCGACCAGGCCGCCAACGGCAGGACCGCCGCTGCGATCCGGGCGATGGCGCTTGAGGCTGAGCTCAGGACCGACAGCGCCCAGCGTGCCGATCAGTTCGTCGCGGCCTGGCGGCATAATATGCGCCGGCTCCAGGCGCTCGAACGTGAGGGCGACCATGATGCGAGCGATCGGATCCGGCGCAGCCTCACCGATATGGCGAAGAGCCTGCACCGGGACCCCCAGCTCGAGTCGCTGCTGCGCAACCGCGTGAAAGACCTTGGAATCAGCAAGGCAGACGGAGCATCGCTGTCCCACGAGCTCCTGAACAGTCCCGGCCTCTCGCGCGGGCGGGGGTTAGGCCGATAGGCTCAGCGCATGACCGACCAAGCCAGCCTCACTGTCCCTTCGGATGCCGCCACGGCGTTTGAAGAGCTGCGCCGCGAGGTAAGCCTTGCACGCGCTGCGGTGGAAGGGCTGACCGCCGCACGCGAGCGCATCCCCGATTATAGCGCTACGCTCGGTGCGATGCTCGCGGCCCTGAGGGAGACCGCTGAGCGCATCGCGACAATCGAACGAAGTCCTGCCATCAGCCTGTCGCCCGCCGCGATGGCGGCCGAGATCTCCGACGCCAGTGAGGCGGCACGCGCGGCGGACCAGAAGCAGCTGCACGACACGCGCGACGAGCTGCTCCGGGCGATCGGTCGGATCGATGCGATGGTCGATCATGGCCGGGCTGCGCATCATCAACGGCGGCTGCTCATCTCCACCGGCTTCGTCGCAGCGGCGGGAGCATCGCTGCTGATGGCGATCCTGCCAGGGGCGGTCGCCAGATCGCTTCCGGAACGCTGGCATGTGCCCGAATGGATGGCGGCGCGGACAATCGGGCTTGACCAGCGCGAAGCCGGCGAGCGGATGATCGCGACGGCCGGCAGGGAGACGGCAATCGAGGACAGGTAGGCTCTTGGCGGTCGCCGTTCGGTATCTTTCGCTGTTCCTAGGAACTGCCATCGATTGAGCTGGACTCTATGACAGCTGTGGGGTGGTGTCCTGACAGTCCGCTTTCGGTAACGGCATCCCGAGCGGACGCCAATTAGCTACGATTGCACTTTCGGCAACTTCGGGAAAGTTATCGACAGCCTCTTGTAGAGATCATCTACGACACTCCGCGTTTGATCATCCCTAATCGTATTCCAGCATGGCCTCACCGCCATCAACATCTCACGAAGCCAAATCTGCGCAGCCCTTTTACCCTGGCTGCTCTTCAGCTCGAATAGATCGCCAGTATCGACAATCGCAAAGGGACCGACCTGGATGTTGGCAAGCGTAGAACGAGAACGGACATGATACGGCTTGGCGGACCAAAGTTCATCGATTTTTGCTTGATAGCTGGGGCAATCACGAGAGCTCACCACATCCAAGGGTGAATTGTCCGCCGCTGGGTAGATAGCGAAGAGAGCTGAGATGCCAGAGCCGGGAGGCTCGCAAGCACCACCTATCAACCTGATTTCTATTCGCCGCACGCCACGACCGACTGCAATTGTCCCGTGCGGAACGGCAATCGCAACACATTCTGTTTCAGGTGCTTTCAGACCTTGAAGCGGTAATGGCGATCCCGTTTGGGCCTGCACGCTAGCCGCTGTAGCCGCGAACGCGCAAATCGCTGCAATCGCCGTTAAAGTTCTTCCAGAGTTTTTGCGTCCGATAGCCATTGATGTCCTAACGTTGTCGTGCGGCGATAAATCATCGGCAGCTTATACGACGGTGTGGCGTAATCTGGAATGACGGCAATTGGGGTCGTAGTCGTGGTTTAGGTTGGGCGGATGCCTTCGACGATAATCGTGCCGCGAACGACGGGGCCGGGAACCTCAACTGACATGCCTCTGAGATATTCGAACCTACGTTGATCGCCTTCAATCCGCCAACGATGGCCTGCTTTAGTTCGAACGAAGAACCATTTGTAGTGCTGTTCGAGCACACCGGTTTCGGTCTTGTGATCAGCAGCCATGCCTCGGATTACCGCGCGAAGGGAGCGCCCGCAATTGGATCGCGAGCTGCCATCACATCCGATTTGGCGGTAAGTGTTCGGAAGGGGTAGGTAACGGACCGTGAAGCCTTGGGCGTCGGCAGTCTCGGCATGGCAGCTTATCGACCGGAGTTTCAGCGCTGAGCTAATCAGTTTTATGTCGGACGATAAATTCCGCCCTCTCTCGAACTGACGGTGATCGATCCGATAGGAGAGGGGTCGCCAATGCGCGAGCCTCAGCCGTTCCGAGCATGTGCCGGATGATGCCGGTCAGCGCCACTCTTCGTACAACCGCCGATTTGTCATTGAGGCCCCGCTCAATGAGAGCGCACTGGGACGGAGCTCCGGTCAAGGGGCGGTGGTCGAACACGGTCTCCCGGCGGCGCAGCCCCATTGGCTTGTCGATCCATCGCCATGCAGTTCCGGAGGGCCATTCTGCCTTACCGTCTATCAAAGCTCCCAAAGCGACCGCACGAACTGACGGTTGCGTGGCCTTCAAGGAAATCTGCTCCAAAAACTTGTCGAGCGCTGGCGTACGCAAGGCATATCGCAGCGTAGAAGCTTGGGGGCCCGTCGTCTGCGCGCACATCAAATTGGCCAGTTCTGCTGCCACGTCGCTGCGACTGAACACATCTTCGATGATCGAGCGCTCTTCCGCCCATCTACGCCAAGTCGCCTGCCGAACAAGGAGTTCTGCCGCTGTTCGCGCTATGACAGTTGGGCTGGTCACAGGAAACGACCTATTTGCGCATCGGGCGGCCGCTTGGCGAACAGGTGCCGCCCAATCGTTGAGTCGCCATACAACCGCAGCAAATAGAAACGGGCTGGGCAAGCCTCCCGTGATCTTGAGCAACGCGGCTTCGCGGAGCCGACCGTCACGGTGAAAAATAAAGAGGTATTCGAGCCCCGGCGTTCGAAGCAGCAGCGAAGCGCCACTATCTCGATGCGAGAATAACTTGCTCAATGTCGATTGCAGCGCTTGTCGCTGGAGGCCAGCGGCGACTGCGATATCCCTGTCCGCTTGAGCAACAGAACCGGGGTCAAGGTCGCCAAGTAGGCCCAGAGCCTTGCTCAAGCTGGTAGCGGCATCGTCGCCAATACGCAGCTTGGTATCAACCTCAGCTAAAGCTGTGATCAAGTTTGAGGGCAAGAAACCATATCGGGCGATCACAAAAGGAGAATGCTTTACCGCCAGCGTGCCGTCAACGTCGGGCGACTGTTGGGTCGAATAAGGGGCAGCTTTGGGCAAGAGCCACGATATACCGAACGCTTGGAAGTGGATCGTGAGACGCCGTACCGTCCCAAGGTGAAACGAATGGCCGACGTGGGGTAGTAGCAGACGATCGTCGGCGAGCGGCGGCTAGCCGCTACGGACGATCCTGAACGCGACGTAGGCTGCCAGCGCGCAAGCAGCATGCACATCATCCAGACTGTGCCGGGTGTCAGATACATGTTCGCGATCATCCCGGACAGCGTCCACTTTGCGGGTTCCGGGGGCTTGGCCGGATCGAACAGCACAGCATGCGTCCGAACAGGGATGATGCAGAAGATCATTGCCGCCGTGATGAGGAAAAGAATACCAAGCTTCCACCACATCCGGCTACTCCTCTAGTCCGCATTTGGGCAAACTGCACGACGGCAGGAACGGCTGAAAGTGGGCTCGGGAGCTGCCCAGCAGCTAAGCGCCTCATGCCGGTCGCTTAGGCTACCGCGCCGATCGCCTGAAAAGCGGACGCTGGGCGAGATCGTTCGGAAGGCTGCAAGTGGGACTTTGCAGCCGTTCACCGCGCCAACGGCGAACGGCTGCTTAGTGCAAGAGCAGTCGCACGGAATGTGCACTTCTCATTGGTGCACGGCCCTACAGGCCCGACGTGGCGTGTCGGATCGCCTGCTCGACAGGGAGTAGCCTCCGTCTCGCCGAAACAGTGATATACGCTCGCGCGATGGCAACGGCGGCTGAGCCATGAAGCATGGCGACTTTTCCCTGTACCGCTGCGCAGCGTGCACGAAGAAGGGATGGCACAGATATACGGTGCCAGCTTTCCCCAAAGCAAGTTCCTCTCGTCGCTGCGCCGAGCCGGTGAAGCCTTCGGCGGCGAGGTCACGAAGCGTCAGGCCAGCCTCGCCGCTGGCACGAGTTGCGTAGCGATGTCAGCATGCGACCCGACCGCCGGTAGGGCGCATCGTTGGGACCAACATCCGAAAACAGGAACAGCATCAGCAAGGCGCGTCCCTTGTTGCTCACATTGGCACGCCACTCCATGAAGTCCGTGTGTTCGTACCCGTAACTGACGTCGATGTGCCAGCCATCGTCACCGGCCGCATTCTCGGAGGGGAAGCAGATCGGAAAGGTGCCAAGGTTGTCGCGAGGATACCATCGGCTGACACCGACGAGCTGGTCGAATAGTCATGATCCACGCGACCTATCTGAAGGCGCGCCGAATGGCCTCAAGTCTGCAGGCTAAAAAGGAGATCCTCAGCGACTCGAAAAGCCGCTGCTGCCCTAGGATCAGCTGGTCAGCAATATGCGCTCGTACACGCAATCAAACGATCTGCTCGCAGCCTCTAGCCCGCTATTTTCGCGTCTTTCAATATTTGGCACAGCCTTTGCTGTGCAGACGGGTTCCGAACATCTTCATTGGAACTCTTCATGCCAATTTCGTCATTCCGCAAAGTTGACCCTCGTCGCGGTGCGCGCGCATTGTCCCTTGCCGCTCTTGCATCTTCTGCGTTTCTTACCAGCACGCCAGCCGCCGCAGTTGACCTTGACGCCGGTGACTATGACGCGGCCACGCCAGGCACCACGTTGGCGCTCGTCTATCTCCAGCACGCTGAGCGGGATGAACAGCAAGTCGACGATGAGAAACTGCCGGGCGACAATCGCCTCAACAGCGACGTCGCGATCTTCCGCGTCGTTCATTATATCGACATCGGTGGCGTGACGGTTGCCCCGCAGGTTCTAGTTCCGGTAGCGGGATTGCGGGGACGGGGAGATCGCGCGACGCTCGGGAGGACGAGCGGACTTGGCGATATCATTCTGGCAGCGCCGGTCTGGCTTGTGAACAAGCCGGATAGCAACACCTATTTCGGCGTCACGCCCTATCTCTATCTGCCCACGGGCGATTACAAAAACACCCGCGCGGTCAACGTCGGCGAGGATCGGTGGAAGCTGAACCTACAGGCCGCGGGCAGCGTCCGTATTGCCCCGCGCGTAGCGCTCGATGCGGGCGCCGATATCACCATCTACGGGAAGACCGGCAACAACCATGCCGGCGGCCAGATGAGCCAGAAAGTGGGTTATCAGGTTCAGAGCTCGCTTCGCTACTTCCTTTCAAGCGCGATCGACCTACGCGCTGGCATTTCCCACGCCGACTTCGGCAAATGGACCCAGGCCAGCATTACCAATGCGGCGACGACCCAAACGAATTTCTGGGTCGGATCGGCGATCAAGCCGTCCGGCCCGACGCAACTGATACTGACCTATGGGCGTGACATCGACGTGAACAACGGCTTCAAGGAAGCCAACCGGGTCAACGTCCGGCTTCTCTACGCCTTCTGAGGTTCTGCTGATCGACTGTTGCTACAGCAGCAGTCGATCAGCAGACCGATGTTTTCTCCGGCGTACAGTCTGAAAAAACCACCTGTTTGAGCCATTTTTACAAATGGCACGACGCTTGCTCTGCACCTGCCAGCTGCTGCTGGACCGGCAATATGGAGCATGGAATATGACGACGAACTCCCAATCATTCGATCAGGCACCCCCGATGGACCGGACGAAGCCCCGGCCGGGGGTGGCGGGTGATCCGTTCCTGCGCGCCACCGCCCTCGCCGAATTGCTGGAGACCTCCGCGGTGGACCGTGACCGCGCCGCCGGCACCCCGAAGCCGGAGCGCGATCTTCTGAGGGAAAGCGGGCTACTGCGCCTCAGCATCCCCACCACCTATGGCGGTTCGGGGGGCGACTGGCAGACTGTCATGAGGACGGTACGGATCCTCGCCGCGGCCGACAGCTCGGTGGCCCATCTTTTTGCCTTCCATCATCTGCTACTCGCCACCGTCCGCCTGTTCGGAACGCCCGACCAGTGGGAGCAGGCCTATGCCGAGACGGCGCGGCTTCCGCTGTTCTGGGGCAATGCGCTCAATCCGCTCGATACGCGCATGGTCAGCACGCCGCATGAGGGATGGCGCGCTTTCAGCGGTCGGAAGAGCTTCTGTTCAGGCGCGCTCGATTCCGACCGTCTGATCGTATCAGCCCGGCAGGACGGGCTCGACCGTCTCGTGATTGCCGCCATCCCGACGGATCGGGAGGGCATCGTCCTGCACGACGACTGGGACAATATCGGTCAGCGTCAGACCGACAGTGGCAGCGTGAGTTTCGAGCGGGTGCGGATCGAGGAGGCGGAGATCCTCCAGACGCCCGGACCGCTGGGCTCGACCTTCGCCACGCTACGGCCGCTGATCGCCCAGCTCATTCTTTCCAACATCTACCTGGGAATCGCCGAAGGCGCGTTCCGCGCGACGCGCAAATATGTGCTTCACGAGGCGCGCCGCTGGCTTCTCTCCACCGCGGATGAGCAGGCGCAGGACCCCTACGCGCTGGAACGTGCGGGCGAATTCTGGCTGTCGCTGGAGGGTGCGCGGTTGCTCAACGACCGCGCGGCGGCGGTGTTCGACGACGCCTGGGTACGCGAGGACAGGCTGACCCCGGCCGAGCGGTCCGAAACCGCCATAGCCATTGCCACGGCCAAGGTGTCCGCGATCCGCGGCGGCATGGAGATCACGAACCGGATGTTCGACGTTATGGGCGCGCGCTCGACCATGGGGCGCTTCGGTTTCGATCGCTTCTGGCGGAACCTGCGGACGCATGCTCTGCACGATCCCATCGACTACAAGCTGCGTGAACTCGGCGAATGGGCCCTCAACGACAAGGGGCCGATACCGACCTTCTACTCCTGAGTGCTGCCCAGGAAACAGTCGATCAGCAATCGTGCGTCCCCATAATCAAGAAGCGCTCCGAGCATGGGCGGATTTTATCCCGAAACGCCCGAAATGGCGTGAGTTCTAAAATTGGCACGATTGATGCTCATCAGGAAACACACAGTCGAGATTTGCATATGACGCTTCCTCTTTCCGTAACAGCAATTGCAGGTTCCTTGCAGAAGCCTTCCCGAACGGAGGCATTGCTTGAGGCCATCGCCGGCGAATTGCACGCCGCGCTCCCGATCCGCACTACGGTCGTGAAGCTATCCGAGATGGGGCCGCAGGTCGGAAGCGCGATGCATCGTGCTGCCCTGCCGCCGGCCGCGTTCGCCGCGGTACAGGCGATCGAGGAGGCCGACCTGCTGGTGGTGGCCTCGCCTGTCTACCGGGCGTCCTATACGGGCCTTCTCAAGCATCTCTTCGATTTCGTCGGGCACAAGGCACTGGTGGGCCGCCCCGTTCTGCTCGCCGCGACTGGCGGGTCGGATAGCCATCTGCTGATGATCGACCATCAGCTGCGTCCCCTTTTCGCCTTCTTCGACGCATTGCCGCTACCGCTCGGCATCTATGCGACCGAAGGCGATTTCGACGACTACAAGCTTGCAAGCCCGGCCGTCAGCGAGCGCATCGCCCGCGCCGTCGACGCTGCGCTTCCCTGGCTGCCTCGGTCCGAAGAGCGGCGCGGTACCGTGCTGCGCCAGCCCTTTCTCGCCCAACTCTGAATCCACTCCCGAACCCCAAAAAGGAGAACCCATGTCCACGTCCACAGCAGAACCGATCCGCTTCGCCTATTGGGTGCCCAATGTCAGCGGCGGCCTCGTCGTCAGCAAGATTCCCCAGCGCACGAGCTGGGACATCGATTATAACCGCAAGCTGGCCCAGCTGGCCGAGGAAGCGGGCTTCGACTATGCGCTTTCGCAGATCCGCTTCACCGCTGGCTATGGCGCGGAGTTCCAGCATGAGCCGGTCGCCTTCAGCCATGCGCTGCTGGCGGCGACCACTAGGCTCAAGGTCATCGCCGCGATCCTGCCAGGGCCCTGGAACCCGGCCGTCGCGGCAAAGCAGCTGGCGACGATCGATCAGCTGAGCGGCGGCCGGGTCGCCGTGAACATCGTGAGCGGCTGGTTCAAGGGCGAATTCACCGCGATCGGCGAGCACTGGCTCGAGCATGACGAACGCTATCGCCGGTCGGAAGAATTCATCCGCGCATTGAAGGGCATCTGGACCACCGGCAATTTCAGCTTCCGCGGCGATTTCTATCGGTTCACCGACTATACGCTGCAGCCCAAGCCGCTCCAGCGGCCCCATCCCGAAATCTTCCAGGGCGGAAGTTCGCGCGCGGCGCGCGACATGGCCGCGCGCGTGTCCGACTGGTATTTTACCAACGGCAATACGATCGAGGGCATCAAGGCGCAGGTCGACGATATCCGCGAGAAAGCGTCCGCTGAGGGACGGCGGGTGAAGATCGGCGTCAACGCCTTCATCATTGCGCGCGGCACCGAGGAGGAGGCGCGGCAGGTTCTCGACGACATCATCGAGCAGGCCGATCCCGAGGCGGTCAACGCGTTCGGTTCCGCCGTGACGCAGGCCGGCAAGGCCTCGCCCGAAGGCGAGGGCAACTGGGCCAAGTCGACCTTCAACGACCTCGTTCAGTATAATGACGGCTTCAAGACGAACCTCATCGGCACGCCACGCCAGATCGCCGAGCGGATCCTCGCGCTGAAGGCGGTGGGCGTTGATCTCGTCCTATCGGCCTTCCTGCATTTTCAGGAAGAGGTCGAATATTTCGGTCGGAATGTGCTGCCGCTGGTGCGTGAGCTCGAATCCGCGGCGCTGGAAGCCGCCTGACCGCCATGCTCGGCAGCGCCTCTCCGACACCGCTACCGGATATGGCCGAGGTGGCTGTGGCCGAAGGCGAATCCGTTGCTCGTGGGCAGGCGGGTTCTCCCGCTGCGCTTGCGGTCGAGGGCATTCACCTGCGCTTCGGTGGCCTTTCGGTGCTGAACGACGTGAGCCTGACGTTGGAGCGCGGCGAGACGGTGGGACTGATCGGGCCGAACGGAGCCGGGAAGAGCTCGCTTCTCAATGTGATGAGCGGCTTCTACCGTCCCGATGCGGGTACGGTCCTGATCGACGGCCGGACGGCCGGCGGTCTCGCGCCCCACCGGATCGCACACGCCGGCGTCGTGCGGACATTCCAGAATCTCGGCCTGTTCCAGGGGATGAGCGTTCTCGACAATGTGCTCGCCGGACGCACGCTGCACATCCGCGCGGGCTGGCCGCACTATCTCTTACGCCTTCCCGCCGCCCGGAAGGATGAGCGGGACAACCGCGAACGGGCGATGGAGATTCTGGCTGGCCTCGGCCTCGACGTTCATGCGGATCGGCGTGTCTCGACCCTTCCTTATGGCGCGCAGAAGCGGGTGGAGCTTGCCCGTGCGCTCGCGATGGAACCGGCCACTCTGCTGCTCGACGAGCCGCTGGCAGGCATGAATGCGGGCGAGAAGGCGGAGATGGTCGAGGCCATTCGGGCGGTCAACCGCCGGGACGGCACGACGATCGTCCTGATCGAGCATGACGTGGGTATCGTGATGGGGCTTTCGGACCGGCTCGTCGTCCTGGACCGCGGGCGCAAGATCGCCGACGGCTCGCCCACCGACGTCGCGGCGATGCCCGAAGTGATGACAGCCTATCTCGGCACCGAGCCGGGCGCCGGCGGGGAGAGAGGGGCATGAGCTTCTTCCTCGAGGTTCTGGTTGGCGGGGCTCTCGCCGGCGTCATGTACGCGCTCGTGGCGATCGGCTTCGTCCTCATCTACCGGGCGTCCGGCGTCTTCAATTTCGCGCAAGGGACGATGATTCTCTTCGCTGCGCTCACCTTCGCCAATCTGGTGGAGATGGGCGCGCCGATGTCGCTAGCCTTTGTGGTGACACTTGCCTTGTTGATCGGGAGTGCGTTCCTGACCGAGCGCCTGGTGCTGCGGCCGCTGGCCAATCGGTCGGTGATCACGCTTTTTCTCGCGACGCTGGGCCTCAGCTATATCTTCGAGGGTGTCGCCCAGATCGCCTGGGGCACGCAAGTCCATGCGCTCGACATCGGTTTGTCGGACGAACCGGTCAACCTCTTCGGCCTGTCGCTCAGCAGTTTCGATCTTGCCGCGACGGCGATTGCGGCGCTTCTGGTCGCCGGACTCGCCCTCGTGATAGGGCGCACCGGGCTGGGTCTTGCACTGCGCGCCGTCGCGGCCGACCCGCTGGCGGCGCTCTCAATCGGTATCCAGCAGGAGCGCGTGACCGTCATTGCCTGGAGCCTCGCCGGCTTCGTGGCGCTGGTCGCGGGCCTGCTCTGGGGTGCGCGTTCGGGTGTGCAATTCTCGCTCGCGCTCATCGTGCTGAAAGCCCTGCCTGTCCTCATCATCGGCGGGTTCACTTCAGTGGGCGGCGTGATCGTCGCTGGGATCGTGGTCGGCGCGGGGGAGAAGCTTGCAGAGATATTCCTCGGGTCGCTCATCGGTAGCGGGATCGAGAACTGGTTCGCCTATGTCCTGGCGCTCCTGTTCCTAATGATCCGCCCCACGGGCCTGTTCGGCCAACGCGACCTCGCGAGGATCTGACCGGCATGGCGACAACGCTTTCCTTCGATCCGGCAGCAACGCAGACCGCACCCATCAGGACGGGCCGCCGCTGGCCTTTGTGGCCGCTGGCCTTGTTCACCGCCGCGCTCCTGCCTTTTGTCATCGGCTCGGATTATCTATTTAGTGCGATCCTGGTGCCGCTGCTGATCCTGTCGCTGGCGGGATTGGGGCTCAATGTCCTGACCGGCTATGCGGGGCAACTCTCGCTCGGTTCCGCGGCTTTCATGGCGGTGGGTGCCTTTGCGACCTACAATCTGCAATTGCGCCTGGCAGGACTGCCGATGCCGCTTGCGCTGGCGGGAGGCGGTCTCGTGGCGGCTGGCGCAGGGTTGGTGTTCGGCTTGCCCAGCCTTCGTGTGAAAGGCTTCTACCTGATCGCCTCGACGCTTGCGGCGCAGTTCTTCATCCCCTGGCTCCTGTCCCAATATTCCTGGTTCTCCAACGGTAACGATTCGGGTGTCATCACGGCGCCCCCGTTGAAGCTTGGGCCGCTGGGTCTGGACAGCCCCGCGGGCCGCTATGCCCTGACCCTGGCCATCGTCGCACTTGTTACCTGGGGCGCGTCCAACCTGGTGCGCGGGCCGGCAGGCCGGGCCTGGATCTCGGTGCGCGACATGGACTTGGCGGCCGCAGGCATCGGCATTGCACCCGGCCGCGCCAAGCTGTTCGCCTTCGCGGTGAGTTCCTTCATCCTGGGTATCGCCGGGGGGCTCTGGGCCTTCACCTATCTCGGTACAGTCGAGCCTGCCGGGTTCGATCTTGACCGCTCCTTCCAGATACTCTTCATCGTCATCATTGGCGGACTGGGGAGCATCCGGGGTAATTTCCTCGGGGCGGCCTTCATCGTACTTCTTCCGATCGCGCTGAGCATCGCCGCAGGCGTGCTTGCAGGTTCGCAAGTCGATCCTGCCCTGCTCGAGAACATCCAGAAGATACTCTTCGGAATACTCATCATTTTCTTTCTCGTCGCCGAACCGGACGGTCTGACAACATTGGTCGACCGCGCGCTCCGTACCCAGTTCCCCTGGATCGGTTCTAGGAAGTCCGGGAACCAGGAGTAATTGTGCATGAATAATCGTCGTTCGAAGTCCCTGTTGCTGCTAGCAGCCGCTGGTACTCTGCTGACCCTTTCGGCCTGCGACAAGAAGGCGGAGTCTGCGCAGCAGGGCGGCGAAACCGCGGCGCCAGGCAAGTCGCAATATTTCCCGCTCCAGAGCTATCGCGTCGGTCCTTATGCGGCGGGCGGTAGCGGGTTCTTCGGTGGCTTCATCGACTATATGCAACTCATCAATTCGCGCGGCGGTGTGAATGGGGTTCCGCTCAGCTGGGCGGAATGCGAGACCGAATATGATGTCGAAAAGGGCGTCGAATGCTACGAGCGGCTGAAGAAAAGCTCGGACGGATCGCCGACGGCGGCCACCAACCCGCTGTCGGTCGGCATCGCCTACGCGACGCTCGATCGCTCGACGGCGGACAAGATCCCGCTCATCACGATCAATCATGGCCGGACGGATTCCACCGACGGCGCTGTCTTCCCCTATGTCTTTCCGCTGCAACTTAATCCCTACAGCGAAGTATCCGCCATCTTCAATTATATCGGCGCCCGCGATGGCGGTCTCGATCATCTGCGTGGCAAGAAGATCGTCGTGCTTTACCACGGATCGCCCTATGGCAAGGAGACCAACGGGGTCATCGACAAACTGGCCAGCCGCTACGGCGCGACGGTTGAAAAGATAGAGGTGCCGCATCCCGGTAACGAGCAGCAGTCGCAATGGCTCAAGATCAAGCAGTTCGCGCCTGAGTGGGTGATCCTGCGCGGCTGGGGCGTGATGAACCCGGTAGCGATCAAGACCGCGTATAAGGTCGGTTTTCCAATCGATCACATCATCGGCAACATCTGGAGCAATTCGGAAGAGGATGTCCGTCCCGCCGGTGATGCTGCGAGGGGCTACATCGCCATCACCACCCATCCTTCGGGCACGAATTTTCCGGTTCTCCAGCAGATCAAGGCCGATGTTGTCGACAAAGGCAAAGGTAACCTCTCGGACCCCAAGCGCTTCGGCACCGTCTACTACAATCTCGGGGTCGTGAACGGTATCCTAAACGTGGAAGCGGTTCGTGTCGCACAGGAGAAGTTCGGCAATCGTCCACTGAGCGGTGAGGAGGTGCGCTGGGGCTTTGAGCATCTCAATATCGACGCCGCTCGCCTCCAGGCGCTTGGGGCCGTTGGGCTCGTACAGCCGCTCAAGCTGACTTGCGCCGATCATGAAGGCGGCGGTGCGGTTCGCTTCCAGCAATGGGATGGCAGCAAGTGGAACCTCGTCAGTGACTGGGTGCAGGCCGACCGCCCATTGCTGCGTCCGATCATCGAGGCCTCGGCTCTGCAATACGCCAAGGAAAAGGGCATCACCCCACGCAACTGTGCCAAAGAGTCGTGAGGCCAGCATGACCGGCAAGCCGATCATCGAAGTGCATGACCTCGAGGTCTGCTATGGTGAGGCCGTCCAAGCCGTGCGCGGCATTTCGCTTGCCGTGCCGGCAGGCGGCTTCATCGCGCTGATCGGCGCCAACGGGGCGGGCAAGACGACCTTGCTGCGCAGCCTCTCCGGGCTTGTGACGCTCCAGCGCGGCCGTGTGACGGCGGGGCGCATCCTATTCGATGGCGCGGACATCGCCGGACGCTCCCCCAGCAGGCTCGCCACTGCGGGGATCGGTCAGGTGCTGGAAGGCCGGCGATGTTTCCTGCCAATGACCGTGGAGGAAAATCTGCGCACCGCGACCTTCGCGCAGGGTCTGTCGCGGCGGCGGACGCGCGAGGCGCTCGACTGCGCGTATGCCCGCTTCACCCGGCTCGCCGAGCGTCGCCGGACGCCCGCGGCGCTACTGTCCGGCGGCGAGCAGCAAATGCTGGCCATGGCGCGCGCGCTGGTGGGATCGCCGCGCCTTCTGTTGCTGGACGAGCCTACCATGGGGTTGGCTCCACGGATCGCCGAAGAAATCCTCGCGGGTGTCGCCAGGCTCAATCGCGACGAGGGCGTTGCGGTGCTCCTCGCCGAGCAGAATGCTGGCCTGGCGCTGGCCCATGCCGACACGGCCCATGTCATCGAGAATGGCGTAATCCGCCTCTCGGCGACTGGCGCCGAGCTCGCAGGCCACGGCGAACTCTGGGCGACCTATCTTGGTCTGCCCGATGCTCCATCCCCAGTGCCCTATCATCACGAGGTGACGGGCCCCTGCAAAAGGAACCAGGGCCTTGGCCAAAGCAGATAGCTTCCTGAGCTACGGCGATCCTCGATCGCTCAGCAAGTCGGTGCGCGCATCGGCGCTGGTGTTCGAGGATCCGCTTTCCCGTGCCCTGCTCGAGCGCATACAGCGCATCGCGCCGAGCGAGGCCAATGTGCTGATCATCGGCGAAACCGGCACGGGCAAGGAGATCATTGCCCGGCATGTCCACGAACTCAGCAATCGCCGGGCACGCTGTTTCCTCGCGGTTAATTGCGGATCGCTACCGGAAACGCTTATCGAGGCGGAACTGTTCGGCCACGAGAAAGGCGCGTTCACGGGCGCGGTCAACGCGAAGGAGGGCTGGTTCGAGGCGGCCGACGGCGGAACGCTGTTCCTCGACGAAATCGGCGATCTGCCGCTGTCCATGCAGGTCAAGCTGCTCCGTGTGCTCCAGGAGCGCGAAGTCGTGCGCGTGGGTTCCCGAAACAGCCGCTCGATCGATGTCCGAGTGATCGCGGCGACCAATGTCCACCTGGAAAATGCGGTGTCTTCGGGCCGATTCCGGGAAGACCTCTTCTATCGCTTGCGGGTCGCGTCAGTCGAACTACCGCCGCTGCGCGAAAGGCGCCATGATATCCTGCCCCTCGCGGGCATTTTCATGCACCAGCATTGCGAGCGGCTCGGTTATGCGCAGGCCACCCTGTCGCCGGAGGCGGAAAAGGCGCTTATCCAGCATGGTTGGACCGGTAATATCCGTGAGCTGGAAAACGCCATCCATCACGCCTTGCTGATGTGCGAGGACGGCATCATCCATCCTGCCGACCTCCAACTGCAGCCGCGACAGGCGCCTGCCGGACATGTGCTCCCGGCAGACGTGTCCGTAACCGTATCATCGCCACCCGAGCTTGAAAGAGCACTGGTCGATATCTTCGAGGCAGGCGGGAACAGTCTGTTTGAGAATATCGAGGATCGCATCTTTCGCGCCGCCTTCGAATATTGCCACCGTAACCAGGTCCAGACCGCTCGCTTGCTCGGGATCAGCCGCAACATCGTGCGCGCCAGGCTCATCCGCATGGGAGAAATCCGGGGCGGCAATGCCAGCGGGAGCGGCAGCCGGGAGCGGGAGGTCTCCGACACGCCCCGCCCTCCGCGTGGCGCTCGCGCCGCCCAATCAACCCATAGTCTCAACTGATCCGCTCGAGGGTACTGCAATGACGATCCAGCATAACTATACCTATTCTGAGACCTTAAATGATTCCCTCAAGGTCAACTGGCGCGTCGAGGACTTGATCGGCGAGGATAAGTCCCTCGATTTCACGAAGCCTTTCCTGCCGGAATCGCTCGCGCACACGAAGGAGCTGGAATTCCTCTCCGGGGCGGAGCGGCTCGCGCTCAATCACATCCGCGGGGCGACCTACCTGCATCTGTTCGGCCTGGTGGAAGAATTCATCCTGCCCTTTGCCGTCGACCGCGCGAAAGACGAGGTCCATGGCGACAAGACGCGGGTGCGCGCCATCCTCACATTCGCGGAGGAAGAAGCGAAGCACCAACTGCTGTTCGAGCGTTTCTCCGAGGAATTCCGCAAGGGGTGGGACAGCGAGCTTCAGCTCATCGGACCCGCCACCGACATTGCCCGAGCGGTGCTTTCGAACAGCGACCTCGCGGTCTCCATCCTGATCCTGCACCTCGAATGGTTGACGCAGCGCCACTATCTCGAAAGCGTCAAGACCGACGAGGCGCTCGATCCGCGGTTCGTCAGCCTGCTCAAGCACCACTGGCAGGAGGAAGCGCAGCACGCGAAGATCGACACGCTCGTCGCGGCCGAACTTGCGAGCAAGGCGACCCCGGCCGAGATTGAGAAGGCGATCGATGATTTCCTCGGCATCGGCGGCTTGCTCGATGGCGGCCTGCAGCAACAGGTGAAGTTCGATTCCGTGGCGCTCGAACAGGCGACGGGGCGCAAGCTCAACAACGACGAGCGTGTGAAGCTGGAAGCGCAGCAGCTTCGTTCCTATCGATGGACGTTCCTGGTCTCCGGTCTCGAACAGGAGAACTTCGCGCGCGCCGTGCGCGACCTCAGCGAAGCCGGCCTTGAGCGCGTGAAGGCAACGGCAGCCGCACTGAGCTGACCTTTCCCCCCGCAGCGCGCTGCGCCAACCCCCATTTCCTCTGAGGAGATTTTTCATGAATGCCGTCGTAGAGCTATCTGTCGCCCAAGCCGTTCCCCCGGTCGCCCGACCTGATGAGCCAGCCAAGGTCATTCGCGACGATGCGGAGGCCATTGCCGTCGCCGAAACGCTCGCTGCCCGTTTTGCGGAAGGCGCGGCCGAGCGCGATCGCGAGCGCATCTGGCCCGTTGCCGAGCTTGATGCCTTCTCGCAAAGCGGTCTGTGGTCGCTCAATGTCCCGCGCGAATTCGGCGGGCCGGACCTGTCCTATCGCACCATCGTCAAGGTGATCGACATCGTCTCTGCTGCCGATCCGTCGCTCGGCCAGATACCGCAGAACCATATTGGCGTGGTCGCCGCCATCCGTACGACGGCTGCGCCGGATCAGAAGAGAATTCTGTTCGACAAGGTGCTGGCGGGGACGCGTTTCGGCAATGCCTTTTCTGAATTCGGGTCAAAGCGGGCGGCTGAGTTCGAGACGCGCTTCGAGGAGGATGGCGACGATGTGATCGTCACCGGCCGCAAATTCTATTCGACCGGCGCGCTCCTAGCGCATTTGGTGCCGATCGTCGCGGTCGATGACGTAGGGCGGGCCTGGTACGCGATTGCCGAACGCGGCGCGCCGGGCCTGACCGTGATCGATGACTGGTCCGCCTTCGGTCAGCGCACGACGCTGAGCGGCACGGTCATTCTCGACAAGGTTCGTGTGCCCAGGAATCATGTCATACCCGGATGGAAGGGCTATGACACGCCGACGGCCGATGGCCCGATCTTCCAGATCATCCAGGTCGCGGTCGACACAGGGATCGCCGCGGCGGCGATCGAGGATACGATTCAGTTCGTCCGCACGAAATCCCGTCCCTGGATCGACAGCGGCCTCGAACATGCCTGGGACGATCCCTACGTCATCCAGGCGATAGGCGGCCTGAAGCTGCGTCTCAACGCCACGCGCGCCCTGCTCGACCGAGCCGCGATCGCTATCGACGAGGCAGTGGCGAACCCAACGGTGGAGACGGTGGCGGCGGCGCAGATTACCACGGCGGAAGCCAAGGTGCTCAGCACCGAGCTTGCGATCGATGCGACCAACAAGCTGTTCGAACTGGCCGGAGCCCGTTCCACGCTCGCCGAGCATGGGCTTGATCGCCATTGGCGGAATGCGCGCACCCATACGCTCCACGACCCGGTGCGCTGGAAATACGCCATTCTCGGCAACTTCTATCTGAACGGCGTCAATCCGCCGCTCCATGCCTGGAGTTGATGCGATGTCGGTCTCTGTTCCTGACAAGATCAATGTTCTCTGGTTCCTGCCGACCCATGGCGACAGCCGCTATCTGGGGACTCAGGAAGGCGGGCGGGCCGTGGACCTTTCCTATTTGCGGCAGATCGCTCAAGCGGCGGATTCACTCGGCTATTTCGGCGTGCTCCTGCCCACCGGGCGGAGCTGCGAGGATAGCTGGGTCGTTGCCTCCGCGCTCGCTCCCGTGACCGAGCGCTTGCGATTCCTGGTCGCGGTGCGGCCGGGATTGCAGTCGCCGACCGTGGCGGCGCGCATGACGGCGACGCTCGACCGGATTTCCGACGGACGCCTGCTCATCAATGTCGTGACCGGCGGTGATCCGATCGAGAACGGCGGCGATGGGATATTCCAAAGCCATAGCGAGCGTTATGCGGTGACCGAGGAGTTCCTCGGCATCTACACTGCACTCCTGCGGGGCGAAACCGTTGAGCACGAAGGCAACCACTTCCGGATTTCCGATGGTCGCCTGCTGTTTCCCCCGGTACAGTCGCCGTATCCGCCGCTCTATTTTGGGGGCTCATCGGATGCCGGCGCAAAAGTCGCGGGACGGATTGTCGACAAGTACCTGACCTGGGGCGAACCCCCCGCCGCCATCGCGGGAAAGATCGCGACGATCCGTGCTCTTGCTGAGAAGGAAGGGCGCGAGATCACGTTCGGTATCCGCCTACACGTCATCGTGCGGGAAACCCGCGAAGAAGCCTGGGCCGAAGCCGATCGGCTGATCAGCCGGCTCGATGACGACACGATCGCGGCGGCGCAGAACGTCTTCGCCCGCATGGACTCGGTGGGCCAGAAGCGCATGAGCGAATTGCATGGCGGACGACGCGACCAGCTGGAAATCAGCCCGGATCTCTGGGCGGGCGTTGGTCTCGTCCGCGGCGGTGCCGGTACGGCGCTGGTCGGTGATCCCGATACTGTCGCGGCGCGTATCGATGAATATCGGCGGCTCGGGATCGACAGCTTCATCCTGTCGGGATATCCGCATCTGGAGGAAGCCTATCGCTTCGGCGAGTTGGTGCTGCCCAGACTGCCGCTGGCCCATGTGACCGCGAAGAAGAATGCCGCCAGTAATATGGGGCCGTTCGGAGAGACCATTGCCGGCGACCACCGTCCCCAACTGCGTGTGAGCCAGTCCTGAGCCATCATGTCCCATAAACCTGTCTACCGACCCGTCGTCGCCATCATAGGTGGCGGCTTTTCCGGCGCGGCGACGGCTTACCATCTTGCGAGGATGACGGCCGGCGACGTTGCCATCCTTCTGTTCGAGCCGAGAGAGGCGATCGGCGCGGGCCTTGCCTATTCGACAGACGATCCCGAACATCGCATTAATGTCCCGGCAAGCCGGATGACGCTCGACCCCGCGGAGAAGGACCAATTCGTCGCGTGGCTTGAGCACACGAATGCGCTAGCTGGCGATCTTTCCGCCACACTATCAGACGGGCGATGTTTTCCATCCCGCAAACTGTTCGGACAGTATGTCGCGGCAATGTTGCAGCCGCTGATCTATACCGAGCAGATACGGCATCTTCGCTCCTCCGTGACTGCCGTTGTTCCATCGGGTGAAGGGTGGCGCATCGAGGCTGGCGACGGAACGGTACATCGTGCGGACGTCGTGGTGATTGCGACCAGTCATCCACCTCCGACTCCGCCGGCCGTGCTGGCAAAATCGCTTGCCGGTGTGCCTGGTTTCATCACCGATCCGTGGGCGCCCGGCGGGCTGGATAGTATCGCTGAGGCCGACAGGGTTCTCATTGTCGGCACCGGTCTCACCATGGCCGATGTTCTGGCTACGCTGAAATCGCGCGGTCATTCAGGAAATGTCCGGGCAATCTCCCGGCGGGGGCAGCGTTCGCGTGGGCACAGCGTGCAACCGGTCGAGCCATTCGGCGACTTCGCGACGAAGCCGGCGCGCACGGCCAGGTCGCTGCTGTTGCGCGTCAGGTCCGCTGTCGATGATGCGGCGCGACAAGGTCTGCCCTGGCAGGGTCTGTTCGATCGGTTGCGCACCCAGGGGCCGGAGATCTGGGCTGCGCTGCCGCTCGTCGAACGGCGGCGTGTGGTCCGGCATCTGCGGCCTTTCTGGGACACGCACCGGTTCCGGATAGCGCCGCAAACCGAGGCTGTCCTTGAAAGGAGTTTGCACGAGGGACGATTGCGCATCGATGCGGCTTCCCTCATGGGCGCGGACCGCTCGGCGAGCGGTCTGGTCGTCCAATTGAGGCTCCGGAACGGCCTGATCGAGCACGAACGGTTTGATGCAATCATCGTCACCACGGGCCCCGGGCATGGCGACGTCGTAAGAAGCCAGCCCTTCCTTTCAGACCTGCGAGAGAACGGGCTGCTCGGAGATGACCCGACGGGCCTGGGTCTACAGGTAGATGATGAAAGCCGGTTGATTGGTAGGGCAGGGCCCCATCCACGCATATTCGTGGCCGGACCTTTGGCACGCGGCACTTTTGGAGAACTGATGGGACTGCCTGAAGTGGCGGAGCAGGCGCTGGACGTCGCAACATCGATTGTTGCACGGCACATATCTGCCAAGAGAACGACCGGGCTTGGCGCGCACCTCTGACCCGCTGTTCGCGCACTCTCATCGGCAGCTTCCGTCCAAGACCGGACGTTTACCGGTAAAGATGAGAACGGCCAACTTTGGTCGGTACCGTCCGAGGCAGGTTGAACACTGATGTCTGCTTCAGCATTCCTGCGAGCTGAAACCTGCCAGGCTGGACGCGTGAAGAGTTTCGGGCGCCGGCAGGCGTACGAAAGTCCCCGAGGAACGAACCCGCGGGCCGCAGGTGCTGAACTATGGGGATTTCGGATTTTGGCCGGTGTCGATACTGTGAGCAGAGCCGCGAGATGAGCGGGGGATCAGAGTAGAGGGACCCCTTCCCGGTCGGATCAGGCGGGTGTTCCGCTTCTGATAACCGGCCATCGGGCGGTATAATCCGGAATCAGGGATATACGGCGCGAGGGCGTTTGCTCGTCGAAGCAGGGATGCCTCGGCGCATTGTCGATGAGCGTGCCGGATCACGCTACGGCCCTTGCAGCTGATGGCGGAGCGCGTGGCTGTGCCCAGCGTGCGAACGCCTCGACGATGATCATGCGGCCACCGCAGCAGGGGCATGGCGGACGCACCTCAGCGGGTTCTGCCGCGTCTTCGTCGGGCTGCACAGCGACAGCCAGCAACCTGCGTGCGAGCGCGAGACTGTCCTTGCGGGAACTACCGGCGAGCAGACCGTAATGGCGGATGCGATGGAAGCCGCGTGGCAGGATGTGGAGCAGGAAGCGGCGGATGAACTCGTCAGCGCCCAGCGTCATGATCTGTTGCCGGTCGGGGCCGTTGCGCCGATAATCCTTGTAGCGGAACGTGACGCCCGCCTCATCGAACCGGATCAGGCGGCTGTTCGAGATCGCGACCCGGCGGGTGTAACGCGACAGATAGGCGAGCGCCGCCTCGGGACCAGCGAACGGCGGCTTGGCATAGACCACCCAGCGCTTCTTGCGGACCGGTGCCAGATGGCGGAGGAAGGCGCGTCTGCTTTCGCTAAAGGCCAAGAACCTTCGCCTCGCCATAATCACCCAAGATTTTCAAGTCATTGGTAAAGTTGGAAAATAAACAAGTTGGGATCACAACATAAATCCCACCTGGGCCCCGCCTTCGGTACGGCAACCAGCGCGCCGAGCGTGAGAAGCCCGCTACGGAGTTCACGGGGTGGCCGCTTCGGAAGTTAGAGTTGTCAATACGACGCGACGCGCCACAACGTTCGGCCGTAGCCTGTTGAAGATAGTCATCGGAAGATTGCTGCCGGGGTATTCTTCTCACAGATTGATGGTGATGCTCTTTCGGCAACGTGGGCCTAGCAGGGGTCCACCTTGCCTATTCTTCTTTTTGCTTAGTTTTGGGGCGTCGTTGCCGCGCCGGCGACAGCGCCGGTCCCGCCACCGATCGCCGCGCCAGCAGCCGCGCCGGGCGCGCAGCCGATGGGGAGCGTCACGAGACACCCGATCGCAGCCCCAAGGCCAGCACCGGCCGCACCGGTCTTCACGGCTCGAGCGGCGGGATCCGAGCGCCAAGTTCGATCCTCGACATAATATCCCCGATCATCGGCGGGATCGGGTAGCCAGCGAATATTGGTGTCGCTCTGGTGGGCGGCGTACCAATCCTCGTTATGATATCTGATCGGCACGTCTTTGCCGTAGGCATAGAGCCGATGCACGCGCCAGCAATCGCCATATTGATTGCAGGCGACATAGGTCTTTTCGATGGTTGCAGCACTGGCGGTTGAGGGGGCCATGGAAGCTGCGGTTGCAGCGGCGACGATTGAGCTCAGTCCGAGCACAGTTTGAAAGTGTTTCATTCTTAACTTTCCTACGCTGGTGGCCTCAGCCAGATTCGTCTGGGAAGAGGCGGATTTACGCAAACGTTTACACGGTGCCAAAAACGAGCTCGCATCAAGCTATGCGATCTTGCGAGCCCGCGATGGCGCGCCGGAATCCATTCCTTCGACGCCAATATTGAAATCGCTACGCCCTAGGTCGTTCCGGATGCTACCTCAGTACAGCGGGAAACCCGCACGGTAGAACTCACAAAGTCACGGCGATTTCGTGTCCGCCAAACGCGATCGGAGCGCGGTATTCGTCAGGGGATCCACCTCTATATATCAGGGACAACCTAAATCGATTTATGCTGAGTTTTGGCGAGCAATGCCGCAGCAACAACGCAGCATGAAACATCCTGGCTCCGATGTCTGAGGCAGGGTGAAATGCTGCACCCGCTGATGTTCCTGGCGATGCGGGGTTACATTGCCTTGGCTGGCTCGGACATTGTTTTGACGGCTGCCGTGTGATGGCGGTGATGACGACGATGGTGCTTGCGAGCATGGTGCTTAGCGGCCATTGCCTTGTGCTCCTGGGCCTCTGTTGCTGGCGTCTCGCGCACCTCTTCCGTAGCAGATGGCGAAGTGGCATGCGTTGCGGGCGCAGCCATGGCGTTGTTGGTGCCGCTCATATTCTCCATGCTGTTTTGGGCCATAGCGGGCATTGCGAACAGGAATACCAGTCCTGCGGCGGTACGCGTTATCATTGTCGATTTTGTCACGGTCTCTCTCCTCATACCCCGCCCTATCGAAGAGACGGTCACGCTTGACCGAAGCCGCACGACAATGAATGCCCAGGCTTCACCGAGGCATAAGCTTAGATCGAAGTTGCTCAGGCCATACTGTGCTCGGGCCACTACGACTTCACGCGTCCTCAATAAGTGAACGACGAGCGGAGCCAATTCGGCGACCAAGCGTTTAATTCCGCCGCGATCTGCGGGCAGTGCCAAACGGCCAGTCTGGAGAGGGTGCGTCGGGGCGTCCGACACATCTCCGCTGACGCGGTGGCCACGGCTAAGCCGACTGCGTTCGTACCCCGGGCTCCGCAGCCGGTAAGGGCAGAGGTGGATACCCGTGGCCGTGGCCTTTGCGTACTCCCCGAGCGTACACGGTCGGCGGGTAGCAGCTTAAGCTGGCACGCGATGGAACGGCGACCCAACGTAAACATGAGGCTGGTCAGGCCGGGGAGGTCCGCAGATTCCCTCGACTCGGGATCTGGTAGTGAGCTCGCCACGAATATATCCGACAACGGTGGACGTGAAATCGATTGGCGTACCCGAGTCGGCCTAACGATGGAGTAACGTCCAACTTGGCGGCAGATAGTCGATCGACATGTAGTAATAGAGCCTGCACACCCCATCAGCGGTATAGCTGGCACCCTTCAGGATGCCAAAGGCGATTGTTCCGCTGAACACTGGTCCACCGCTGTCGCCACTTCTACAGTCGGGTCCTTTTACCGCGACCCAGACCGGCGTGCAGGGACCGGCGCAAAGATCCCCCGGTGGAGCAAAGTCGACAAATTCCACTTCGGCGCAGCTATAACCGCTGCCTTCGCCAAGATGGCAGACAAAGTCTCCTACCCTCGTGCTCTGTCTGTTTCGCCAGGTAAACACCGGCCGAGCGACGCCTTTCGAAGGGTCGGCGTAGAAGATCGGCAGGGGTGATGCCGGGACCGCGTGGATTTGGACATCCTGATAGCGCTCGCCCCACGCGCCGATCATGTCCAATGCAATGCGATTTTGGCCTTGGCTGACATAATAGAGCGTGTCGGGGCAATGCGCCGCCGTGCTTATGCCATAGCGCTGGCCGTCGGTGACGACAAAGCCGGTCGTGCAAACAAAATGCCGCGGACCGCCCGCTCCATCCAGCCCCACGGCCCTTCCGCCCCCTTCAACCTCAAGGTTTCCCGAAATGTCGTTCCAGCTTCTGATCTCGACGGGAACGCCGGCCATTGCGCTCAAATTCTCCGCAAGCCGTTGGGTGTCGCCCTGCTCCACATCGCGTGCCCGCACCAGCACGGCCAGCATACCATTTTTGGGATCGACGCCCATTCCTGGCGGCGTCGAAACCGCCCGTCGTATGTCTGCTTGGTGCGCCTCGATCGCAGCCAGGATCCGGTCCCGCGTGGCTGGCGCGGCTGTCTGAAAGACGATGGGAATGTTTATTCCTTCCAACCTCACCGCGCGGTCAGGAACTTGATCAGCTCCCGTGAGCCGCACGACGATTCGGAAGGCTGGCTCATGCTCGATGAAGATGCCCGCGAGCCGATCACGGAACGTCTTTCCAAGCTCGTCAGTAACGCCGACGCTGTCCTGCTGCGCCCGTAGCCTGCGCACCGCGATATTCAACGAAACATTGTAGCGCTGAGCATATTCCGCGGCGTCCTGTGCCATAGCCTCTTCCGGGCTCTGGATGATATCATGCGACCGCTCCGACATGGTGGCGGTGGCGGTGGCGGGAGCCGGAGCTGCAGCTTGCGGTTGTGTCGCTGCGGCGTTGATGGGCGCTGCCACCGCAATTTTGCACAGGATAGCGAGCAGGATGCGCCAGAAGGTGAATGTACCGGCGCCATGTCGATCCTGCACGACCCGAAGTCTTTTCATCCGTTCTGACTTCAAAGTCACTGCCTTCGTCGCCTAGCGTCTCTCCTGCTGCGTTGCCGGCACGCAGCGGGTTGCATTTAATGGTTTGGAGGTGAATCCATGTAGTCAACTCCTGCTCGCGACCAGCTTCTGCAAGCAAGTTCGCCGAGCTCAAAAAGCGAGCTCGCGCGCCTCCGTGCCACGAACAAGTCGCGTGTCGGCTTTCGCTAAAGCGGTAGGCCCGCCCCGACAAGGCTTCGATAACGTCGTCCGGACCTTCCGGCATGGGACGGCTATGTCAGCCGTGCACGAGGTCTGAATCGGGGCGAAAGGCGGACTGGCCGCGTCTGATGGTCTCCCCCCGGAATTTCAACAGCAAGATGAACAGGCCGAGATTTCCGAAGAAGTAGTGCGAGACCCATATCTGGTCGATCAGCCGGCTTTTCGGAAGATCGGACGGGCTGATCACCGGCAGGCACAACAGGATGGCGACCAGCGCCAGCGCGGCGGTGGAGAACGGGCTGCGGTCGATCGTGATCCTGCCCATGGCGATATAGCCAAGCGGCAACAGCAGGAGCGCCATATAATGGCTCCAGGTCAGCGGCGCGATCATCAGCGAGAGACAGAGCATGGCAGACAGCTCGATCAGCCGCGCGGAATCGCTTTCAGGCCGCTTCGCCCTGCCGAAGATCACCGCCGCCGCCAAGATCAAAGCGCCGG
>Ga0207695_10002808_pt1 | contig 25312 bp, 25 predicted proteins | sample KBSC54metaG_FD_184354 | JGI IMG/M metagenome (GOLD analysis project Ga0207695, IMG submission 184354) | Corn rhizosphere microbial communities from Kellogg Biological Station, Michigan, USA - KBS C5-4 metaG (SPAdes) (version 2) | ecosystem: Host-associated > Plants > Roots > Rhizosphere > Soil...
TCGTCCACCGGGTCACGAACACCCACACGGGCGCGGACTTTCTCGCCTTCCTCAGGCACCTCGCGCGCACCTACCAGGACGTCGACTTGCACGTCATCGTCGACAATTCGTCGACCCACTCGACGCCAGAGGTGATGCAGTGGCTCGCGGCCAACCCGCGAGTCTTGTTCCACTTCACGCTGTTCCCGAGCGTTCCTGATGGCGTCGTAGACGCGGATCTCGATCCAGTTCGATGACGGTGATCGGGGCCAGGCAGCGAGGCCGCCCGCCACTGGTGCGCCGGTTGAGGCGCGGCCGTTGACGGGATAAGTGGTCGACTCGGTCGCCGGGAGCAAGGACGGAGACGGGACAGAAATAGGTGACCGGAGGGACGTTGGCGCGCCCCCCGGTCGAGGGCCCAGCGATCGCGGCAACGATCATGTGCGATCGCGGGGCCCAGAGATCGATCATCCGAAGTGAGCTCGACGTCAAGGGGTGGTTGGCAGCGCCGCCGTCCGTAGACGCTGTCCGGCCCGGGCGGTGCCCGGGGTGTGGCGGCGCCGGGAGCCCGCCAGGACTGCCGCGAGGGCTGCACGGACATGGGCTGCGCGAGCGGCAGTTCCGTGGCCCCGGCAGTCCCGGCGCGCCACCTGCGATCGTGGTGGTCGCAGTTCGCCGGTACCGCTGCCAGCCCTGCGCGGCGGTGGTGACGGTGGTGCCGCGAGAGACGGCGACCGGACGGCTCTACACGATAAGCGCGGTGGCCTGGGCACTGGCGCTGTTCGGAGTGGCCCGGCTGCCCGAGGCATACGTCCGGCGGAGCACGAGTCCGTGGCGCGTTGTTGGCACCGCCACGGTCCGACGCTGGGTCACGCTGGGCCGCTGGGTCGCCGCAGCCGTTGAGGGACGCCTGTTCTGTCGACTCCCTCGCCCGCCAAATACGTGCGGCCCCAGACAGGCCGCCGCCCGGATCGCGATCGCGGTTTCGGCGCACGCGTCACCGACGCTCGCGAGCGTGCCGTTGCCGGCGCGGGCCTTCTTCGGAGCCGTGCATGTGACCTGACGGCGATTCTCGGCCACCGACGGTGAGCCGACGATCCCACCCAGGATGATCCCTCCCCGCGGAAACGGGACTGCGTCATTGGTGTTCCTGCGCCGGCACTGACCCGGCGCGGAGAGGACACAGCACCATGACCCTGAGCCCGAAGGACCACGCGGAAGCGGTCGCCATCTTCCGCAGCGAGATCATCGGCGGCCTGACCAGGCGCGAGCTCGATCGCGGGGAGCTGCGTCGCGAGCTGCTCGCCATCGCAAAGCAGAGGTGGCGTGCGCCCGACGCCGACCATACACGGACCTATGCCCTGCGCACGCTCGAGCGCTGGTACTCCGCCTACCGCAAGGGCGGCCTCGAGGCGCTGCGGCCCGGGCCGCGCAGCGATCGCGGCCGAGCCCAGGCGCTGACCGCCGAGCAGCGCGAGCTCCTGCTCGACATCCGCCGCGAATACCCGTTCGCCACGGTGCCGACCATCCTGCGTACGTTGACCGCCGACGGGCGCATCGCCGCCGGCGTGATCTCCGAGACCACGGTGCGGCGGCTCTATGCCGAACGCGGCCTCGACCGGATCCCGCTGCGTGATGGCCCGACCGCAAAAGCGCGGCTGCGCTGGCAGGCCGAGCGGCCGGGGGCCCTGTGGCACGGCGACGTCTGCCACGGCCCTTCGCTCTTCATCGGCGGTAGCACCAGGCCGCTGCGCATCCACGCGCTGCTCGACGATGCGTCCAGATACATCGTCGCCCTCGAAGCACACCACACCGAAATGGAGACCGACATGCTCGGACTCCTGGTGCGCGCCACACGCAGGCACGGAGCGCCCGACGCCCTCTACCTCGATAACGGCGCCACGTACCGCGGCGACATCTTGAGCACGGCCTGCGCGCGGCTCGGCGTATCGCTCATGCACGCCCGCCCCTACGACCCGCAGGCCCGCGGCAAGATGGAGCGATTCTGGCGCACATTGCGCGAGGGCTGCCTCGACTTCCTGGGCCAGCTCGCATCTCTTCACGACGTCAATGTCCGGCTTTGGGCCTTCCTCGACCAGCACTACCACGTCGCCGCCCATGCTTCGCTGCTCGGCCGCTCGCCCGCCAAGGTTCATGAGGCCGCCGTGCGCCCAGCCGATCCCGTCGACGAGACCATGCTCCGTAACGCCCTGACCGTCAGGGTCCGTCGCCGCGTCCGTCGCGACAGCACGCTGCCCCTCGACGGTGCCGACTGGGAAACCGACCAGGGCTTCCTCGCCGGCCGCCTTATCACCGTCGCCCGCTGTCTCGTCGAGTCCTCCGAGCCCCCATGGATCGAGCACGAGGGCGAGCGTCTCCTCCTCCGCATCGTCGACCCCGTCCGCAACGCCAGGCGCAAACGCGTCGCCGTCCGCGTCCCCGCCAATGCGCCGACTACCGCCGTCGTGTTCGATCCGCCCAAGGCCCTCCTCGATCGAGCCGCCGGCCGCGCGTCAGCTCACCACATCAACGACGAGGAGATCTTCTAATGAGCGCCGCCTACCTCACCCACTTCGACCTGCGCCAGGCTCCCTTCTCCAAGGAGATCTCCGACGCAGATCTGTGGCTTCCGCCCTCCAAGCAGACCCTCGTCGAGGAGCTCGTCGAGGCCCTTGACGAGCGCGCCTCGGTCACACTCACCGGCGAACCGGGCGTCGGCAAGACCTGCGTCCTGCGCGCCCTCCGCCACAAGCTGCCCTCCGCCGGCTTCCGCCTCACCTACTGTCACAACGCCACCCTCGGTCGACGCGACTTCTATCGACAGCTCTGTCTCGCCCTCGGCCTACCCACCTCCGCCAGCGCCGCCGCCGTCTTCTTCGCCGTCTCCAGCCACGTCGAAGATCTCGGCCGCGACCGCCTCCATCCCGTCTTTCTCCTCGACGAGGCCCACCTCCTGCACCAGGACATGCTCGACCACCTCCATATCCTCCTCAATTACCAGTGGGATAGCCGCGCCCTGCTCTCCGTCGTGCTCGTCGGCCTGCCCGAGCTTGACGACCGCCTCGCCCTCCGCCGCAATCGCTCACTGTACTCGCGCCTCCACCGCCGCCTCACCATCGACGGCCTCTCCCCGGAGGACACCGGCGAGTACCTCCGCATGCGTCTCGCCAAGGCCGGTTGCGATCGCGACCTCTTCACCTCCGACGCCACGGCCATGATCCACGAAGCCGCAATCGGCTCCCTCCGAGACATCGACCGCGTCGCCACCGCAGCCCTCCGTGAAGCCGCACGCCGCAAGCGCAAACTCGTCGAACGCGACGCTGTCGCCCGTGTCGTCGCCGTCACCCGCGACGACTGACTCCGACGCTCACTTGGCGGGCCGCCATCGCTGCCACCACTGCCTTGGCGACCCGCCATTCAGACGGATCGTATCCCCGCCATCCAGCCCGCCTCGCAACACTGCGGCGGTTGCTGGTCGTAGCCAGGAAGCGAGACCTGATCGAATCCGTGCCGGAGATCGAATGGCTGAAAGCGCCCAAACCCGAGTTCGACTTCCTCGACTACGGCGAAGCGCAGCGGCTGATCGACGGTGCGGACGAGGCGTGGAGACCGATGATCACCGTCGCTATCAAGACGGGGCTTCGGCTGGGCGAGCTGCTCGCACTGCGGTGGCGGGAAGACGTCGATCTCGTAAAAGGCCAGATCGTGGTGAGGCGGTCGGTCACGAGGCGCGTCGTCACGACGCCGAAGAGCGGGAAGAAGAGGGAGGTCGACCTCGGGGACGAGGCGATCGCGGCGCTCAAGCGCGCGAGGCATCTCAAGGGAGAGCTCGTGTTCTGCGGTGCCGACGGGCGGATGCTGGGGAAGAACGAGGTGAAGTGGCCACTGTGGCGCGCCTGCCGACGGGCAGGCCTCCGCCAAATTGGGTGGCACGTTCTCAGGCACACCTACGCAAGTCATCTGGCGATGCGTGGCGCTCCGCTCAAGGCCATCCAGGAGCTGCTCGGCCACGCGACGATCGAGATGACGATGCGGTACTCGCACCTCAGCCCCGGCGTTCGCCGGGACGTGGTGCGGATGCTCGACTCACTTCCCGCGAGCGCGAGTGGCTAGGACGTGGCTAGGACGATCGAGCAAGGACCGCAGTTAGTGCCTAAGCAGTTGATACTGTAAGAGAAAAGAAAGTGGAGGCGCCGGGAGTCGAACCATCAGCTGCGTTCTTCCTGACCATCAATGGTCACGCGGACTTGCTAGGAAAAACGCAGACTTGGGATGGAAATCGGCTCCTGGCCACGGCCCCTCTCGGACCGCCCAGATCCACCTCGGCCTCTCTCGGCTGACAACCAGCTGACAACGTCGATTCTAGGGCTGAGGACTCTGCAGCCGTTAGCCTGGACGGGGAGCTTGAGGCGGGTCTGCGACCTTCGACCTGAGCTACAGCTACATCCCGACCTACGCTACGGTGAGACCGAGGTCGCGCCGCGACCTCAGTCCCACAGCGACACCACGCAGAGAATCAGCGGGCCCGGTAGCCGGTGGCGTCGTTGTTGCGGCCGCAGAGCTTGTCGAGTTCGCCATTGGGGAGCGCGAGGCGCAGCAGGGCCCCGCGTCGCCTCGTTATCGGCGACGATGTTGCCCATCTCCGTGCGCCCTTTGCACTCGTCCGGGTCGAGCTTCGCGAAGGGGTGATTCGAGGTCGCATGGTGCGCTCGGCTCGCGCGGAACGCGGACCTGAGGTACGAGCCATAGTTCCGCGTCCAGACCGCGACATCGAGGCGCAGCGCGCCCCGCTCGTCGTGAGTGTCGATCGCAGCCCAGAGGACCTGTCCCGAATCTTCCTTCTCGGTGGTGAAGCTGTCAGTGCGCTGGCTCATGGCGATTCTCCTCATTTGCGGCGCCTGCCCGGACGATGGCCGACCTTGCGGAACGCGGTTGCCGAACAGGTCATGGGATGGATGTCCGAGAGCTTTCGAAACTTGAAGCGCTCGTAGAACTCGTCGTTGCGGGCCGTCGTGAAGAGGCCGATCATCGTAAGTTGGCGGCGGCGCGCGCGCGCCAGCAACCGGTCGACGATCGCGTGACCGAGGCCGCGACCTTGGTGAGCGCGCTCGACGGCAACGTCCCACAGCGTCCCGTAGTACGAGTGGTCGCTGACGAGACGCCCGAACCCGACCAGCCGGTCCCGCTCGTAGGCGGCGACGGCCAGGTCGGAGTTACGGATGGCGCGAGCCATCTGGGCCGGGCGGCGTGAGCGCATACCGACCGAATCGAAGAGCCGGCTGAGCTGCCGCAACAGCGAGGGCGACGGCGCGCGCACGAGCTTGAGGCGAGGCGCCACGGGCGGGTGATCAACGTCGGCGATCGTCTTGTTCATCGAATTTGTCCTCTCACACACTTGGTGGGGGCATCGAAGATGAGGTGCTGGTAGATCGTGCGGCGCCCCAGGAGTTGCTCCGCTGCCCGGTCGATGCGCTGGCGCAGCCTCCAGCGCGGGCCGCCCCACTCGCCCGACACGAGGGCATCTTCGTGCTGACGGGCGAGTGAATCGAGATTCCCAACGTACTCCTGCCGCTCGCGTTCGTAGGCGCAGGCCGCTTCCTCGAAGGACGTTGTCCGTTCGACGGCCTTGGCGAACGCGAACGCATCGACCAGAGCCGTGTTGACCCCGGCCCCGAGGTAGGGCGGCATGGCGTGAGCGGCGTCCCCCATGAGGAGGATCCGACCTGTTTCCCAGCGCTGGCAGGCGACGTAGGAAAACTTGCGCACCCGGCGGCCGACGAGCGCGGTCGTTGCGTCGGGAACGAGACCGATCAGGCGGTTGAGCGAGAACCGAGCGAGGATTTCCTCGGCCTGCGCGCGATCCTCGACCGTGCCCGTGTGACCGCCGCTCCACTCGACGACGAGTGAGAACGATTCGTCGGCGTTGGGCAGGCCGATGACCATCGTGCCGGGCCCGGAGCTGAAGTGGATCCAGGAAGGATCGAGCTTCGAAGCGCGAGCCTCACCCGTCGGGATGTCCAGCGTCGTGTACACGACGCCGTTGTCGCGCAGGCTCATGCCAGCCTGCGTCGCGTGCACGACGTCGTTCCGACACGTCGAGTACACCCCGTCGGCGGCGATCAGGTGCTTGCGCTGCAGCCGCGAGAGAGCGCGCGAGGGCTCTTCGACGACGACGTCGCCCTGCGTCGGGTCTGTGCGGATAACGTGAACGCCACCGACGATGTTCGCGCCGAGAGAGCGCGCGCGATCGCACAAGCGGCCGATGAGCTCGTGCCGGGGCACCGACAGGAGGTAGTCCTCGGTCGCGGCGCCGTACCGGAATCCGTGCACCTTTCCGCCAGCGTCGAGGATACGGCGACCCACGATAGGCCGACCGCAGTCCTGCATCGAGATGTCGGCTTGCGCGAGCACGAATCGTCCCGCCGGCGTTAGTGTCAGGTTGTAGCTCGCGGCGTTCGCGGGCCGGGCGCTGACGTCGAAGCGCTGATCCAGAACCTCGACGTTCCATTTCGCCTGGCGGAGCAGGCAGGCGGCCATCAGGCCCGCGGGTCCTGCACCGATGATCGTGACCTCATCAGCGAGCGGCGTCGTGGAGGCGGCTGCGGAGCTCACGCGGCCCTCACGAGGTGAGAGGCGCGGAGTTGCCTGGTGGCCCGGGCCACCAGCACGAGCAGCGCCACCGCCTCGGCCAGGCGGCTGTCGTCGGTACCCGGGAGGTCGTCACCGAAGCGGAAGTAGGTCGGGGCGACCTGAATCCCGCCCACGCAGTGGAGCATCGCGCGCGCGAGGCTGTCGGTGGACAGCATGGCCGCGCGGCTGCCCGCCGCGGCGGCGATGAGGAACGGCTTCGAGCGCGGGCCGTTCGGGTCGAGCGCCAGCGTCAGGAAGTTCTGCGTCGCGGCGCTGGCGGCAAAGTTGTAGATTGGCGTCGCGATGACGTGGGCGTCAGCCTCGTTGAAGCGCGCCACCAGCTTCGCGTGGTGGCCGTCCAGGGGCGCGCCGTCGTACAGCCCCAGGGGCGTGTTCGCGAGGTCGATGGTGTCGACGCTCGCGCCTTTGGCCTCTGCGAGCTCAGCGACGCGAGCGGCGATCCGCCGCGAGGCCGAGGGGTGTTGATTGCTCGCGCTCAGGATCGCGACGCGAACGTCAGCGAATCCGTGGGCGAGCCCTTCCTTGCGATGCTTGCGGTTCCTGCCGCTGGTGTGGTTCGCCATGGTGGCAAACCACTGAGATTGCAACCGCCATGCTAACCGCGTTCACCCCCGAATGCGGCGGTTGTCGCCGCTCGAACGTTGGATGCGCATCACCGGAGCTTTCGGCTCCGATATCGGAGGTATCGGGCCCGCAGTTTCAGTCGTCGGCCTTCTTCTCTTTGAGGGGCTTGACGTCCCGTGCCAGCTGCAATGCCTCCTCGAGCTGGGGGCAATCGCGTAGCGACAAATGAGGCGTGCCCAATTTCGCCAACCTGAGGAGGAACCCCGCGGCGATCTGCGTGACCTTCTCCCCCTCCAGTACCGAGCCCTTCGGGACCATCCTCTTATAGGCCTTCGTGATGATGATCTTCCCATTGTCGTCGCGGCTCCCGTCCAGGATCGCCGAGACGTACGACCGAAGGGCCTCCATGTACCTGGGAAGCTCATACGGGGGGCTAGCATCATTCGGCTTCGGAAGAGCCGGAGCCTCCCTCGCCAGAGGAGCTGGGCCGTTGGCCTTCGCGAGCGACAGGTGATCGCGCGTCAGGAGCGTGTTGTCCGGGTGTCTCTCGACGGCCTGCTCGATCACCGACTTCAACTCACGGATGTTTCCACGCCACTCGTGCGCCTCCAGGGCAGCCATGGCACGGGCATCGATGTTCCGGTCGCGATAGAGCGGAGGTTTCGCATCGCCATTCTCCTGCAACTTTCGAGATAGGAAGGCTTCCGCGAGCAGCGGGATGTCCTCGCGCCGCTTTGCGAGCGGCGGCAACGCGATGGTGCCGCCAGCGCTCAACCGATATAGAAGATCTTCGCGAAACGTCGACGCTCTGGCTCGGTTCTCGATGTCCTCGTTGGTCGCCGATACGACCCTGACGTCGACCTCGTACGGTTCTGACCTTCCATGGGTCCGGACCTCCCCGTTTTCGAGGACGCGCAACAACCTCTTCTGCATGCCTTCAGAGATGGCGCCGATCTCGTCGAGAAAGAGTGTGCCTTTGTCCGCATCGCGAAAGAGTCCGTCCTGGCTTTCACTGCCTTTGTAAAAGTAGCCCGTCGTATGACCGAACAGTTCGTTCTCGGCCACCGACTCCATGATTGCCACCAAGCTCAATGCGACGAAGTCAAAGTCCTTTCGGCGACTCATATCGTGTACGTAGCGCGCCATTGACTCCTTGCCGACGCCGGACTCGCCCCGCAGCAACACGTGCCGGTCACTCAACGCGGCCATCCTGGCCTGTTTGAGCGTGTCGAGGAGCGCGCGCGATCGTCCAATGATTTGGCCGGTCGAATCGGGAAAGAGCCCGTGGCGCTCGAGGTGGCCTCGGAGGTCGTCCCCTGTGGCGGTCGTCCGCTTCAGGAATCCGGAAGCCCCCGCCACGTTCCACTGACGCTCCAACTCCGGGGTCACCGTCACGCTCGAGAGCATCACAACGGGGATGTCCGCGCTGGAAGCGTGAATGTCCGCTAGGAGCTGGAAGCCGAAATGGGAATTCCTATCGTCGGCTTCGCCCCGTGGGATGCCGCTTCCGCCTTTCGTTTCCGACTCCGCCGTGACCAGCCCCTGGGAAAAGCTCAGATCCAGTAGGACCAGGGCCCAGGGCGACGAGCCGTCTCCGGCGGGACCTGCCTTCACGAGCCTCAGGACCCCCTCGGGATCGTTCCTGACCGTGTCACCTTGGCTTGCCGACTTCGGCGTCTGGCCTCGCGAAAACACCGCGTTCGCAACCGGGGCCGTGACTTTCTGCGCCTTCGTGGCCGCGTCGGAATCGGGGGTGACGTCGTTGACGTGCAAGGTCGAGCAGAGATTCGCGCGATCTCGGTTTCCCGCGCTCACGGTGCGTCCGAACACGTCGTCGACAATCAGCACGGTGGGGAGGGTGGCCTCATTGGGGAGGGTCACGAAATCACCAACCCGTGTGGCATCCGCTCAAGCGCGCCGCTCAAGCTCATGCAGGCTGCGCAAGCCGGCGCGACGATCCCTGCCAGATCGGCGTCGGCTCCGCCCCTGCCCATGGTCACCGGCAGCGCACGCACCGCGACGTCGGCCTCCTCGAGCCGGAGGCGAACCTCGTCGACCGCGTGGCCCTCGACGCCTTGCCAGCGCTGCAGGGCGAAGCTCCTGAGAGCCTGACGCAGCTCGGGCTCCAGCTTGTCGAGCGGCTGCTCGTCGACGAGAACGGCTGCACAAGTCGCCGCTTCACACGCATCGGCAACGGCGATGCCCGTCCGATGAGCCAGGGACCACAGCTCCTGGACCTCGAGCCGCCGCTCGTGGTCGAGCGCCGGAGTCGTCGAGACATTTCCAAGACACTCCTTTTCCCAAGCTTTGAGGGCCATCAGGAGCCGGTTTACAATCAGGTCATGGTTCAGCTCTTTGCGCATGTCGCTCCACCGTTTTCGGCTGTCTGACGTCCCCCACTCCAGGCCCTGCATCAGCCGTCTCAGCGCTTCGCAGGCCGACGTCAGGGCCTGCGGTTCGGGCCACCTACGAGAAGCGACGGAATCGAGCGCGATCTCGACGGGCTGCTCGCTGCACCGCTTGGTTCGCCATTCGTCCTTGGCGGCGTCGGCGATTCGAACGATGGACGCGGGCGGGACGCTTCCCTCGATGCCGAGGGCAGACCGAACCGTCAGGAGCAGGAAAAAGGCCCTCAGGTTGGGGGCAGCCTGCAAGAGGCGTTCGTAGACGCTCCAATCTGGAACGTCATCTGCTCGAAACATCGAGGCCACGATCGGAGCATCCGGCCGAAAACCGTGAGGGCGACCGTGCCATTCGACCATGGCGGCTCCGGCGCCCGTGAGCCCGACTCGGCCCACGCCGCCGTCCGAATGGAGCCTGACGAAGGAATCGCCGGAACGGCCGAGAGCTGCCCACGCCTCGAAGTGTCGGTCCGCGTCACCGTGATAGAGGACGAGGCACGGGTGGGCCAGTCGCGGCTCGCCACCGGGAGCCGGACCAATCTCTTCAGCGCCCTCGAACACCGTCAACAGGGCCGGGCGCCAGGTCCCTCGGTGATCGAAATAGTAGACGTTCATTCGGTTCTCGCCGGCGATGTTGGCGTCGAGATCAGCTCGAAGACCTGTTGATCGCCCCGGAACGTCGCGTGGAGGTGCCAATCATCGCGCCGCCCGAAGCACTCCGCGTCCTGGTCGGTTTCACCACGAGCCCCGCAGCCACTCTCCCAGCCGCGCGTCATGAGGCGTATCGGACGTTCATGACTGCCATGCGCGGTCGAGAGCTCCCCTGGCGCCGTCCTCGTCTTGAGGTTGCGCAGATTGTTCCAGCTGATGCCCTGAGGAGCCTCCCACTCGACGCCGATTGAGACGACCTCGTTCCGCTGGCTCTTTACGCGCACGACGGAACCTTTTCGGAACTCTCCCTTTGTGGCCCAGGCCATCGTGTTGACGAATTGCGCGACGCTGCCAGGTGTGAACGGCGCATTCAGCGTCGAGCAGTTGCCGACGAGACTGCCCTCAGGTCCCCGTATCGAGGCCTTGAGGAGGAGATCTGACAGAACTAACGGGGGCCTCGCGACCTTCATCGAGGTGAAGAGAACCTCCTTGATGGCCTTCATCGCCCGCACGGCCTTGTACCGATCTGGAGCGGGTTCGAAGATGTCGCTCATGACGTCCTCACACGCGCGGGGCTCTAATTCGCCCTCGGTCAACAGGAACGCCAGGTCCTGGAGGACCATCCTTTGATATTCGGTCGCCGTTTGCATCACGCGCAGCGCCGATAGCGTGTAGTCGAGGCGGTTCACGGGCTGAGTGCCCAGGATCGTGTGAACGATCCAGGCGAGGCCGGCGCGGCACCGCCGCTCCTCCTCGTCTGACCCGGTGAGGGTGTGCTTCGCGTGAAAGAGCGTGCCGTCGGGCAGAACGATCGGTCTGCCCTCGTCGAACAAGGGCCAGAAGTCCTCCGCCATCCGCGAGAGCGCGTCCCAGGAAGGGTATACGGCCGCGCGAACGGACTGCAGGCTGTGCTTGGCCTGAGTCAGGGCGGCGTCCAGCTCCGCGATGTCTTGCTGGATTACGCGAAACGCCCGGCCCTCGTGCGCTTGCGAGGCGAAGAGGTCCCTCTGCTCGTTCAGCCACAAAAGACGATGCAACCGTCGAACTCTTTGGGCGACCCAGCACGCGTAGTCCTCCTCGAGCTCGGCGGGCGGAGGCCGGAAGTACCGACCCATCTCAATTCTGAGCGCCTTCCCGCGCGGGGGCGCCAGCTGACCCCAATGAGACTGGGACTCGACATTGAACCAACGTGGTCCGATGGGAACGAGGGCGCCGCCGGAGTATGACGGCCGGTCGGTTCCCGAGTCGACGACATCGATCTGCTGCCAACCCGGAAAATTCAGAATGGCTTGCTGGCGCGCGATGCCGGTCGCGTCGAGACCGGGTACCTTCAAGAGATCGTCGTCCGTCAACGCCACGAGGCGGTCGGCGACGAGCGGCAGGTAGTGATGCAAGCCATCCTCTACTCGCTTCTGATCGTCGCTGAACAGGTCGTTGCCGAAAATCCAACCGAGGAGCGCGCCGTGGCGTTCCGCGCCGGTGGACCGTTCAAAGACAGGAACGAACGTCATTTCGACTCCGCCCGCCTCACCCTCGACCGCGTGAGCTTGAATGAGGGCGTAGAGCGCGTCGAACTTGCCGGTCTGCGTGCGATCGCCCGCCTGATCGAAGACGTCTTCGCGTCGGTCCCAAAAGTGCCACTTCCAGGTATTGGGATATGCGACCACCCGCTGCACGGGGCTTGAGAGCCGGCTCCGTTCGTGGACGAACAGCCGCTCCGTCAACGAGGGTGGCACCCCAAATGCGGTCGAGAGAGACGAATACTCGAGCAGGGCTGCGTGATGAACGGCCTCGTCGGAGCCGAGATCGGGCTTCGAGACGGCCGTCATCCAGCGTGACGCCTGGCCCGGGGGGATCTTCTCCACGTCGAAATACGAGTAGAGGAACTGCGGCAGCTCCGAACCCGACTTGCCGCTGCTTCCGACCATCCGAAGGATGTGAAGACGGCCGTGCAGCTCCAGCTGTGCCTGGAGCCACCGCGCGAGACGCTCGAGCTGATAGATCGCGTCGTCGGCGTAGAGCTGGTAGGGCTGCAGGCTGCCGGGGTAGACGGCCGAGGTCACGCCGCCTTCCTGTCTCCGGCCGAAACCGCCAGTAGCACCGACCGCAGGAGCACCCCGATCAGGATCGCGGTCACCGCGGGGCCGAGCCACAGCCACCACGCGACGTGGATCTGGTTGAGGCCGTCGTAGAGCATGCGTCCCAATGACGGAGTCGGCGGCGGCGTGCCGAGGCCGAAGAAGCCGAGCCCGACCTCGTAGCCGAGCAACTCGGGGACGTACGTCGTCATGCTCCGGACCGCCGCGCTCGCGGACAGCGGAAGAAGCGAGACCAAGAGGAGTCGCGCCGTCGAGAATCCGAGCGCCCGTTGGGCGATCGCAACCGGGGACTGGCGCAATCGCGCGAGCTCGTTGCGCGTCACGCGGGCGGGCCCGGCCGCCCCCACGACCCCGAGAGCCAGGTAGGTCCGCAGCGTGCTCGGCTCGAGCGACGTGAACAACGCGAGCAGCACGAGAAGCGTGGGAATGACGAAGACGGTGTCGATGACGAACAGGCCGAGCTTGTCGAACCAACTTCCGGCGGTCCATCCCATCAGGCTCCCCCCCGTGACGCCGATGATAGTGGAGACGCCGAGGGAGAGGTAAAGGCCAATGAGCGCGGCGCCCGAGGCGACCAGGAGGCGAGCCAGGACGTCCCGTCCGAGCGGGTCTGTTCCGAGCGGCATCGCGCCGGACGGTGACGAGATGGACTGGGCCAGGTGAAGGGCGAGGGGATCGCGCGCGTGGCCGAGGAGGAGCAAGAGGAGCCCCACCGGGATCGGCGCGAACGCGAGGAGCGGCGTCCGAACCCTACTCACCGCTCACGACCCTCGGATCGATCTGCCGGAGAACCCCCGTCACGACGGTCCACAGCACGGTGAAGAAGACGGCGTTCACGACCACGATCCCACCGACCACGGGGAAGTCGCGCTGTTCGACCGCCGAGAGGAGCAGCGCTCCCGCGCCCGGAATGGAGAACGCGATTTCGACGACCAGCGTGCCCACGAGCACGATGGACACCTGGTTCGCCCAGGCGGTCAACCAAGACGGCGAGGCCGCGCGGAGCACGCCACCATGGAAGACGGCCAGGCGTCCGAACCCCTGCGCCCGGAGCGAGCGGACGAAGTCGGCGGACGCGATCGCGTCGCAGACTCCCAGGAGGACGGTCGTCAGCATCGCGGTCGCCGAGAGTGACGCGACGAAGGCGGGTATGGCGACGGACTCCAGCGCCCCGGATCCGCCGAACCGCAACCCTGGAGCGACCACCAGGAGCGCCAGCGCGACGCCGAGGGATACGGCAAAGCTCGGAAGCAGCGTGCCGGCCTGGGCCCATCGAGCCGGTAGCCTCCAGCCGAAGACGTGGGCGGCGAGAACGAGCGCGTAGCTCCCCGCGAGCGAGAAGACGGAGCCCAGGGCCGCGACCTTCGCGGTGACCGAGAAGCGCTCGGCGAGCAACGCCGCGACCCCTCGTCCGCTGATGAGGGAATGCCCGAGATCGCCCCGGAGGAGGCCAGCAGCATACCGCCACGCGCGCGTCGCGACCGAAGCATCCAGACCCATGCTGCGCCGAAGCTCGGCCACGGCGGCCTCGCTCGCGCTCGGGCCGAGGGCGACGCGGGCCGCATCCCCGGGAAGGACGTAGAACAGCACGAATGTTGCCGTGATCACCGCGGCGATCATCGCGATCCTGCGCAGCAGATCCGTGGCGATCGTTCGCATGCCGGGTTCAGGGCGCCTTCATCGCCGACCAGAAACGTGGAATGCCGTGCCCGTTGATTGGAACGGACGGTACCGAACGCGCGCGCAACACGACCTTTCGGCCCTGATAGAGGAACACCGCCGGAGCGTCGTCGATGACTAGCCGTTCGATGTCGCGCGCCAAAGCGTTGGCCTTCTCGCGGTCCTGGACGCCTCGCAGATCTTCCAGACGGCGATCGACCTCCGTGCTGCGGTAGTGCCAGAAGTTGGGCACCGGGATCTTCGCTGAGTTGAAGATGTTGTTGAGGATGGGCTCCGGCGCGGAGAAGACGTAGTCGAGCGCGAGCACGAAGGCCTGTGTGTCGCCGCTGATCATGCGGCCGACCACGGTGTTGTATTCGAGCTTCTTGATGGTGATCCGCACACCGATCTTCGCCGCTTGCGCCTGGATGATCTGGCCGACGTTTTCGCTGGCATCCTTCTCGTGAACGAGTAGCTCGATGCTGTCGCGCGCCGGCTTGAAGGTCGACTGCGCCAACTCCGCGCGGGCGCGGGATTCATCGTGAAGATCCTCCGAATAGGGCGGGAGATAGCCGAGGAGTCCCGCGGGGACCGTCCCCACCGAGGCGACGGCCGTGTGCCCGGCCACGGCACTCGTGATCGCCCAGCGGTCGATCACGAAGCTCAGCGCGCGCCGCAGGTGCACGTCCAGCTTGTCGCAATTGAAGCCGACGAAGTGGCTGGAGAACGATGGGAAGGAATCGACCGCCACGTCGGGACCCAGGCTCTCCGCCGGAGTCGATGGTCCCGCCAGCAGGGACGTGGACAACGACTCGGGGACCAACATCCAATTGATCTGACGCGCGCGAAGCTGGGCCAGGCGGAGCGCGTCGTTCTTCGTTACGCGGAAGACGAGCGTCGAGACCTTCGGGGAGCCCTTCCACCAGGAAGGGTTCGCCGCCAAGACGACTTCACTGTCGGTCCGCGAGACGAGACGATAGGGCCCCGTGCCGGGCGCTCGCGCGCGCCCGAAGACGTCCGGCCCGAGGGCGACGGCCTCGGCCGGGAAGACGACGAACCACGGCGACGTCAGACGGTGAAGGAAGGTCGGCTCGGGCTTCGACAGTCTGATCTCGACGATCTGTGGCGTGACGGCCCGGATTCCAGCGACGTCCCTGGCCTTGCCGGCCTGGAACTCTGCGACCCCCTGGACGGCGTCGGCCAGGACGAACGAGGGGTACGAGTCCTTCGCCGCCAGCCGCGTGAGGCTGGCCACGACGTCTGCGGCTGTGACCTCGCGCGTGCGCGAGGGCCCGAACACGTCGTCTTCTTGGAACCGGACGTGCGGGCGCAACTCGAACGTCCAGGTGTCGAAGGTCTCGTTGGCGATCCACTTCGTCGCCAGCGCAGGTTCGATCTGGTTCCGATCGTCCAGGCTCACCAACCCCTCGAAGATCTGCCCGATGACCCTCAGGGAGTAAGGTTCCTGCGACTTGGCGGGGTCTAAGGTCGCAATCTCGTTCTCGCACGCAACGACGATCTCCGACGTGGGGACGGACGGCGAAGGCGTGCATCCACGGCACCCTGAGACCGCTCCGATCGCCAACACGGCCGTTGCGGCACGTAGGCGAAGACCCCGCGCGGAGATCACGCGGCTCGGCTTAGTCGGTCACGCGCCGTCGCCGCTCTCACCAGATGCGGCAACGTGCTGAGAAAGAACTTCTTCACGAGCGCTTCCACGCGCCCAGACCCGAGGGCCTGGCGATGCAAGGCGGCGAGGTCGTAGCCGGCCTCTCGGACCGAGCCGATTTGCCGCGAGCGATAGAGCCTGGTGTCGATCGTTTCTTCCGCCGCGAGATATTCGCCTTCGGCGCCGATGCGCAAGGAGCGCGTCACACCGACGGGATAGGGCGCGAGCCTGACCTCGAGCGTGACGCCGTTGCCAAAGTCATGCGGGATGAACACTTCGCCGCGCGTGTCCTCGACGAGCTCGTCGAAATCGAACCATTCACTCTCGAGAAAGCGCGCAAGCGGCGCCGGTGTCGTGAGGTCCAGGTCCATGAGGACGCGAATCGGCGGACCGGCAGGAAGCTCACGGAGGCGGCGTAGCGAAGCGAAGATCGTCGTGATGTCCTCGCCCGTCAGCGAGAGAGCTTCGGTCGTGTACGGCAGGGGAATGTAGAAGCCCAGCTCGACATTTCGGACGCCGAGCCCTCGGTAGAGCTCGAGCGCCTTCACCCAGCCGGCCGCATTTCGATGCTGCAGCGTCAGATTGATGAAGAAACGATCGCCCATGCTTTGCGCCGCCCAGACAACGTTCGGCCAGGCACGATCGAATGCCCCTTCTCCGCGGACAGCGTCATGCTCTTCGGCCGTTCCATCGAGGCTGATGTCCAGGTAGGAAAGGTCGGCGTCGAGCAGTCGCTCGCGGTGCCTGGCTATCAGCGTCCCGTTCGTGATGAGCCCGAGCCGGAATGAATGTTCGGCGCGTTCACGAAGGCGAGCGGCTGCGGTCAGCAAACGTGGTCCGGTGGGCGTCGCGAACAGCTCCTTGCCCGCAAAGCAGAGGAGCTCGGGGCCAAGATCCTGAACGGACTCCAAGGTTCGCAGCCATTCGTCTTCGCTCAACAAGGTGGAGGGCAGCGCGTCGACCTGCAGGTAGCAGTGCCTGCAGTTCAGATTGCAGACGTTGTTCGTGACGAGGGACAGGACGTGCGGTCGATGCGTCGCGTAAAGCTGTCGCACGAGCTCGTCGGCGCTCATTGCCCCCTGAAGAAGCCGAACGATCCACGGAGAGACGGCCCTATCGACGGACCGGAGTCCGGGGCCTCCTCGAGTTCCAGCCATTGTGGCGGGCATGGTGCTTCACTCCTTGTCGACGTCAGCCTCGGAGAGCCAGCACGCAACGCGGTGGCGATCCCGGTCTTGAAACGGTGGCTCTTGGGCGCATGCGCTCATCCGATGCACGCATCGTGCCGCAAAGATGCACCCGGTGGAAGGGATGGGATCCACCACGGTCTCGCGAACCGGCTCGGGGGTCTTCGCAGGGCCCGGGAGGTGCGGGGCAGATTCCAGCAGAAGCCGCGTGTACGGGTGCTTGGGGTTCGTGAAGAGCTGTCGAGCAGGAGCCTCCTCGACGAGTTTTCCGCGGTACATCACGGCGACGCGGTCGCAGATCTCGGCGACGACGCCCAGATCGTGGCTGATCAAGAGGATCGACATCCCCATGCTGCTTCGCAGCTCCGACAACAGAGCCAGAATGCCGCGCTGAATCGTGACATCGAGCGCGGACGTCGGTTCGTCGGCGATCAGGAGTGCGGGGCGCGCCGCGATGGCGAGGGCGATCATGGCTCGCTGGCACAGCCCCCCTGAAAGCTCGCGTGGATATTGAAAGAATCTCCGTTCTGGATCGTCAATTTGGACCAGGCGCAGCAATCGACGAGCCTCTTCTGCGGCGTCTCTCCGTGGATGCTTGCCGTGAAGCATCAGTACCCGCGCGATCTGATCGCCGATGCGTTGCAGAGGATGCAGGGCAGCCTGCGCCCCCTGAAACACGAGGCCGATTGCCCGGCCTCGAAGTGGCCGAAACCGAGCCTCAGACCAGCCGGACGTGTCCTCGCCGCGCCAGAAGATTCTTCCGGAAATTCGCGCGGTTGGCGGAGCCAAGCGGAGGGTAGTTAGCGATAGGATCGTTTTTCCAGAGCCGCTCTCCCCCACGAAGCCCAGAATCTCACCCCGCCCGATCTCGACGGTTAGATCTCGAATCGCGAAGTGCTCCCCAAAGCCGACGGACAGGTGCTCCACCCGGAGCAGAGCGCCAGCAGTCGATGATACTGAAGGTATCGGATCCGACACTTGAGGTCTCGTGAGGAGTGAAGGCGCAGTCGATGATACTAAAGGTATCGGATCCGACACTTGAGGTCTGGTTGAGCCACGGGTGAGGAGTGGAGACTCGATTATACCCCAGAGGCTCTCGGGACCGGCCCCCATCAGGGCCGTGTGGAGGCACCGCAGGCTTAGTCGGTTTCGATGTTCGGTCATCGTGGCGCCTTAGAATCCGCCACGCCCGAAACATGAGACGCCCGAAAACATGAGATCTCGGGGGCACTCTGGGTCGCCTTGGGGAGGCGCCCGTAGGGGCTGGACGCGTGTACCTTTGCCAACCGCTATTCAAGCTGCTCGCGCACGATCTTGTCGAGGCATCGGCGCATGCGCTTCTTGACCATGCGCTTGCGCCGAGTAGGCGGGACCGCAACACGGGCCATCAAACCGCCCGGGCCGGGCCGGCAAATCATCTGATGCCTGAGCAAGTCTTTAGTCATGTTCACTCGTCCTTAGGTAAATACGGCTAGCCAGGACCGCCTGGAGCGCGCCTCTTCTCGTTGCATGCACAGGGTTTCGAGGACCACTGGTCGTTCGCGACGCGTCCTGTTCCCTCGCAGATTCGGCAAGCTGGAAAGTCCCGCTCGACGACCTTGATGGAGTACATGGCGTTCGAGTCGGGATTCTCCTGCTTGAACCGGAAGTGCACCTGAGCTTCCTCGCGCGTGTCGTACTCGCCGCGGACACCCTCCCATTGATCTTCGTAGTCGCAGTAGCTCTTAATAACCTGATAGACCGTGAACGTCTCCGCCATGGCTCCGCACGTGCCGAGCATCAATTTTTCAGCCGCACCTGCTCGAGCATCAGCTCGACCAGCGCGCGGCCCGGGGAGGAGCCGAGGCGGGCCGCGAAGTAGGACGCGGGGTGCAGCGTCGGCGGCATCTCGACGAACCCCTCGGGGACGTCGTCCTCCAGCGGACGGTCGTCGACCATCTCCACGATGCCTTCGCTGTCGATCGCGAAGTCGGCCTCGAAGAGGCCGCCGCCGTAACATACCGCTCCGCCCAGCACCTGCCGGCCGTCGACATCGCAGCCCTTCGGCGTGAGCGAGTGGGCGTGTTGCGCGATCCGCTCGGCGTCCTCGCTGCCGCGAGGCGCGTTCGGGGCCAGCGCCTCGACCAGCGTGAAACCGCCCGCTTGGCCACGCAGCGCGAACGTGAAGTACCGGAGGTAGGTCGCCGCGTTCGATGCGGCGATCTCGACGGCGGCGCGCTCGTTGGCGGCGTAGATAGGCGTCGAGCTACCGTCGAGCACGTAAACGTTGCCACCAGCCTCGAGCACATAGAGCGCGCCCGCCATGGCCTGCCGGTCATCCTCTAGCTTTAGCTGCGCCAGGCGGAGCGACTTGCCGAACGGCAGGTCGACGGCGAGGCCGTCCACGCGGAGACCTTCGGGCATCGTGTATCCGAAGCGGGTCTCGGCGGCGAGCCCGCGGGCCAACAGGTCACCGGCCTCGGCCGGCCGGAGCCGCTTGGCTTCGAAGGGAAGACCCGGAATCTTGGGCGATGTCGATTTGCGGCTCATCGAAACTCCTCGCTTTCGGAAGTCGGTTGTGAGGAAGATCGAGAAGCGTCAGTTGCAAAGGGCGTGCAAACCTAGTTTTGCAATGACAACCAGTCTATTGAGCACGTTGCAGGCTCGCGGATGGGATATCGGCGGTCGCAGGTTCGCCACCGTCGCTATCGCGGAGACGATTGGTGGTGCGTTCGCGGAGCCGAACAGTGGGCGTGGCTGTTCGAGATTGGCCGGCGCGCCGTCGTCAGCTTCACCTTGTCCACGCGGATGCCGGAGAGATGGCCGAGCCGCCGTACGTGCGTTCGCCGCGGCATTGGCTTGAGGATCCGCGGCTCGCACAACCAAGCGACGGGAACGCCGCATGCTAGTTCGAAGGGGCGTAGCTACACGAGTAAGAAAGATCAAACGAGACGGGCGCCGGCGCCGGTTCTCCAGGGGCGGCGAAGAGAGCGTAATCGACGCCCTGGAGCTGGGCTCCCCCGCCGCCGCGGCATCGAACATGGAGGCGACAGCGGCTGCAGTTATTGCTTCCCTCACGGGCCGGAGACCAGCACTCCGCGCGGGGGCAAGAACGAGTGCACCGGAAGCGGAGTCGGAAGGCGCAGCTGCCACTGAGCTGGGCCGTCGTGCCGCTCGACGCACAGTAAGCGGCCTGCAACGTGCAACTCGAAGAACCACGGCGACGACACGGGTCGGCAAGATCAATCGAGAAGGGCGCCAGCGCCGGTTCTTCGGGAGCGGCGACGGGGAAATGATCGACGCGCCCCCGAAGCTGAGCTCTCCTGCCGCTTCGATCATTTCCGACGCGCGGGACGGCCTCTGCTGTTGTCCCTCGTGTTACCCGAAGGGGTGGGCAAAGAGCCAGCGCAGCTGGAAGCAGAGTCGGAAGTCGCAGCACTGCTGAGGGACGAACGGAGGCGTCGCGAAAACGAACGTGCGATCTGCACGCTCGCTTTCGCGACGGGCGGAAGGCGTCCGGTCAGTCGACGAGGCTGTAGGAGACTCTTAGCCGTCCCGACTTCAGCTTCACCTTATCAAGGCGGATACCGGCCAGCTCGCCGAGGCGACGGACGTGCGTCCCGCCGCAGCTCACCGGCGGGTAGTCGCCAATCTGGATGGCGCGGCTCTCGTAGGGGTTCCCGATGATGTCGACGGCCGCGTCAGACGAGACGGCCACCGCGAGGGCCCGTTCGAGGGCGGGCACGATCTGGTCGGTGGACGGCAAGGAATTGCCCTCGACCTCGATGCGCGCCTCACCGGGCCAGTGATGTCCGGCCAACGTCCGCAGGCCGGGAAACGCGGCTTCGACCACGGCGGCGAGGAGGTGTCCGCCCGAGTGGAGGCGGGCGTTCGTCCGGCGCCACCCTCGATCCACCGCCAGCGCGACGCGTTGGCCGCGCGTGAACGCCGCGGGGGACGCGAGGACATGATCGACGAACCCGTTCGCCGCGTGCGCGACGTGGACGACGTCGACGCTGCCGATGACGCCGCGATCGGCCTTCTGGCCCCCGCCCTGGGGGTGGAAGATCGTAACATCCAGGCGCACCCACGGCTTGCCGTCGTCCGTGCTGCCCGCGTCAACGATCACGGCCTCGCCGTTCAGCGTTGTGCAGTCTTCGAGGTAGAGCTTCTTGGTTCCCATGTCTTGATCTCCTTCGAGGTTGTGCAATCCGAATCGGTCGCTAGCTGTAGATGAAGGCCTCGCCGTTCTCGGCGCGGAGGATGAACATCGAGACGGTCACGCGCGCCCCGCTGTGCGACGCGCGCACCGCGTGGACGTTCTGCGCGTCGAAGATGATGAGGTCGCCGGGCCGCGGGCGGATCACGATCGCGGCCTCACCCAGGCGGGCGCGGTCGAGCCCGTAGCTGCCGGCGAGTCGGAGCTCCTCGTACTGCGTCTGCGTTGGCTTCTGCCGCCAGATCTCGAGCTCGCCACCCCAGGGAGGCATGTGCAGGTAGACGTTGGCCGCGTACTGGCAGACCGGGGTGAATGCGAATCGGCCAGCCGGCGCGTCCCACTCGAGGCGATCGACGTGCGGGAGCGCCTCGCCGCCCTCTTGAAAGACGCGCGCGAGGCCGGCAAACGCCGGCCGCCCCTCCGCGTCGCGGAGCAGGCGAGCGCCGCGCGGCAGCGCCTCGTCGAGGTGGAGGTGCACCTTGTCGATGGGCGACATGTCCGGCGCCACGGCCGACCGCACCGTCGCGTTCCAGTGACTGGACGACGCCCAGTAGTTCGCTTCCTGGGCGTCGTCGCCCACCGTGTCGTAGTAGGGGTATCCGACCTTGCCGATGTCCGGGGCCTTGGCGTAGTGGCCGAAGGCGGGATGTTCGATGAGGCGCCGGCCCATCTTCGAGCCGGCCTTCGGGGCCACGAATCTCGCGACACGCGCGGCGAGCGCGCCCGAAGTCACCGCCGCGATCGCGACGCCGACATCGTTCGCCTCGACGAGCGCGGACGAGCCATCGGTGTTCCGAGCGAGAGCGGGGAGCGGGGAGCGGAGGCTGGCGGCGTTTCGCATGACCAGCCTGAATTGCAGCCGGTGTGCCCGCGCAGAGTCCGCGAAAACCCTCGGAAATCCGGGGGATCGCGCCGGAGACAGTGGCGGGGGCGATATCGGCGATATCGGGGTTGCTAGCGGCGATCGTCAATGCGCGGGCCGTTGACAGCACGGCTGCATCTGATCGCCAGATGATCGGTCCTCGGTAATTGGAGCTATCGCCCGACTCATGCGCCCGCGGCGATCATCGCGCTAGCGAAGGCCAAGGCGATAGCCTTCGGCCATGCAACCCGGCACGGTGCCAACGGCTCTGGCGGACCTCAAGGGGGCGAGGCGTGAGGTAGGCTTTATCCCCGCGGATGGCGTTGGTCCATTGCCCGTACACAGATCGCGAGTGGCCGCTAGAAGCCACGACGGACGAGCACATCTTTCCGCTCTCGCTTGGTGGCAGCGACGCGTTCTCGATCGGGGGCTGTAGGCGTGGCGCTCGCGGTCGTGACGCGCGCTCTGCGCAGGCCGCTCGTTCCGGCGCTCGTCGTCGCCGCCCTGGTGCTGGTACTCGCCCGCGCAGTCGCTATCTGCCTCACTTGGAACCTCTCGCCCAGTCTGCCGCGCGGCCTCTATCGGCTCGAGCGCGCGGCATTACCGGTCCGGGGCGCGCTCGTGTCCTTCACCCCGCCGCCGCTCGCGGCCGAGCTGATCGCGGCGCGAGATTACCTGCCGGCGTCGGCGTCACTCTTGAAGGTCGTCGTTGCGCTCCCTGGTGATCGCGTCTGCATCGACGGCAGCTCGTTCGTCGTGAACGGGACTCGCATCGGGTTCGTCGCCGAGGCCGACTCCGCGGGACGCGCGCTCGCTCCGTTCCTGTTCTGTGGCGCCGTTCCGCCCGGCAACGCGTTCGTTGCGACCACGGCGCCCCTCAGCTTCGACAGCAGGTACTTCGGGCCCGTTCCTCTCGACTCCCTGACGGTCGCGGTGCCCGTGTGGACGTACTAGCGATCATCCTCGCGTGCAGCCTTCACCCGGACGACGCGCTCGTGCGCGCTCTGGTGGACGTCCAAAGCAGCGGCAACACCTTCTTCGTCGGCGATCTCGCGACCCTCAAGACGAACGACGGGCTCGCCTCGGCCGATGCGGCGCTACGCTACGCCGAGGATCTGGCCAGGCACGGCGGCAGGCCGGCGGTTGGGCTGCTGGGTGTTCCGCTCTCCTGGGCGGCCCGCTACGGGCGCTCCCCCATCGAGCTCTTCGACGGCTGCACGGACGTCGCGATCGCGACCGCGGCCTTCGCCGAGTACCAGGCGCGCTGCGCGCCGGCTCGTCTCCGCGCGCCGCGCGACCGGGTTCGGGTGCCCCGATCGCCGCGGCGTCCTCGTCCTCCGGACGTCGCTATCTACCGTGCCTGTGTGCTTTCGCGCTTCGCATCCGATCTCGGCCTCACGGCGACGCCGGAGGCGCTCCTCCGCCGGCTCGCGGCCACTGCCGGCTCGTCGTCGGACCACGGTGGCGATGCGCCGTGCGAGCGCTCGCTCCTCTTCGTTGATAGCGCCGACGACGAGCGACGGGAAGCCCAGCGCCGCCCGAAGTCGCACATCTTCCTCGACACGCCGTCGCCGTCGCCGTCCGCCCGCTGACCCGGCGGGAACTCGTGTCCGCCTGCGGGCCGCGCTCCTGGCCTTTCCTCAGCGCGCCGCGCGAGACGTCCTTCGTCCCCAGCGGACTCGCGGCCTCTCTGCTCGGCGTCGCGAGCGGTTCCTTCGCGATCGTCGGCGCGCTTCGAGCGCCCGCCGTCGGCTGCGGCGGCGCGGCTGCCGGGGTCGGCGCCGACTCGCTGCGCGCGGGCTGCGCCTTCGACGCATCCTTCGCCCCTACCGTCGACGGCTTGGCCGCGCGACGACCGCGGTTGCGCCGGTTCTTCCTGAGGTAGCCTCGTAGCGTGGCCGCGTTGATCGCCACGCCCCGCTCGGACAGCAGCTGCGCGAGTTCGTCAGGTGAGTACCCTCGCCGTCGCGCAGAGCCGAGCTCTGTGGCGAGAAGCGCGATCGCCTCCTGCTTGCTGACCTCTCTCGGCTGATGGCGCGGCAGCTCGCGAGCCTTCGGCGAAGCGCTTCGATGTCCTCGATCGTGATGGCCATGGATCCTCCGGTGTTGGATTCGCTGAGTTCTCGCGAAGCGCACCGTTGGCGTTGCCGCGCGACTGCACGAGCGCTCCGCGGACACCATCGAGAACCGGGTGAGATCGATTCGGCCTGAGTTGATCAGACGCAGGGCAAGATAAAGGAGTGATTCACCCTCGGACGGATGTCCTCGGAATCACTTTGAAAAATGTAGAATCAGATGCCGCCTCGGTGATTTCGCCGGGGCCCCAACTGCGCGGATTTCCTCGCCTCCTGGGCAAATCACGGCGAGCTTCCGAGCGTCCTCTCCGACGGTGACGCTCGATCGCGCGGTCTCGCCGGCAACGACCGCCCTCCTGGATGCGAGTACCGCACCAGAGCGATGGAGAAGCGTTCAGATGACGTGCCGAGGTTCCGGCCGCGAATTGGCGGTCGGAGGGGGCAGGTCCCGTACCAGCGGGCGCCGCGCTTCATCCGTTCGGTGCTGGCCCGCGCGCGCCTGCGCTTCGTCAGGGTCGCCGGGATCGGGCGCGCTCCGATCGCGCGGAAGGTCGGCTCACGCCGGGCGGCGGACGTTGCGCGTCCGTCCACGTCGGCGCGCCGGTGCGTGATCAAGGCGCGCGTCGTTCGACTGACCGACGGCGGGCTCGCGGCCGCGCGCCTCCACCTCGCCTACATCGAGCGCGATGGCGTCGAGCGCGACGGGTCGCCGGGCCGCCTCTATGGCGAAGCCGAGAGCGTCGATCGCGACGTGCTGGCGGAGCCCATTCGAGGTGAGCGCCACCAGTTCCGGTTCATCGTCTCGCCCGAGGACGACGTAGACCTCACGTCGTTCACGCGGGAGCTGATGGCCGCGGTCGAGCGCGACCTCTCCGTGCGCCTGCGCTGGGGCGCCGTGAATCACCACGACACCGACAACCCGCACGCGCACGTCGTCGTGCGCGGCGTGGACGCGGCGGGGCGCCAGGTCCGGATCGATCGCGAGTACATCTCGAACTGGATGCGCTGGCAGGCGCAGCACATCCTCACCGCCGAGCTCGGGCCCCGCCTCGCGCACGACGTCGAGAGGCTGCTTGATCGCGAGGTCGGGCAGGAGCGGCTGACCTCCCTCGACCACCGCCTCGCCCGCGCGCTCGGGCCCGACCAGTCGACGGACCTGCGCCGCCTCGCCGCGGTGAGCGGGCCGTCGATCCGGCGTCGGCTGGTGGGGCGTCTGCAGGCCCTCGAGACGCTGCAACTCGCGTCGCGCACCGGCGCCGGGGCGTGGCAGCTCGTCGCCAACTGGCAGGAAGCGCTCCGCGACCTCGGGGAGCGCG
>Ga0207695_10002814_pt1 | contig 25279 bp, 14 predicted proteins | sample KBSC54metaG_FD_184354 | JGI IMG/M metagenome (GOLD analysis project Ga0207695, IMG submission 184354) | Corn rhizosphere microbial communities from Kellogg Biological Station, Michigan, USA - KBS C5-4 metaG (SPAdes) (version 2) | ecosystem: Host-associated > Plants > Roots > Rhizosphere > Soil...
CACAACAATTCGCCAAAATTCAAGACTCCTTCGAAGCTTTATACCAGGTAGTTAATAACGCGGACGCATTCTGTCTGATCGACTCTGATCCGGGCGGTTGGCCACATAGTCCCATCAGCGATCAGCTTAAAATTTTTCTTGCAGCCCGGAAACTACTGGATCGCTATAACGTCCACGCAGAAAAAACTAAGTTGGTTGACTGGATGTGGATTGGATGGGGCCGCCATAAATTTTTTACAGCCGCTGATCGATTGGTGACCGGTTTCGACTTAACGGACAATTTGCAGGAGAACGACGCCGCTTTCATGCGCCGAACGATACGGAATTTCAAAGAGCATTTGCCCGAACCCTGGGAGCTAATCGCCGGAATGGCTCCCTATCTTGAATCTTCCAAGCAGGAATCGACGCTGGAGAAAACAGTTTATCTTCCTTACGGAACGATTGAGATGGAGCCGGCATTCCCCTCGACAAATGTGGGTTTTCAGTCCGTCCGGAGAGTCCTCGATCAAGCTGAGGCTTATCCCGAACTTCGTGGTTGGATGGGCAATAACGAACTGATGCTGTTGCAATTTCCGCGCAGCTATTACTACATGAATAGTTTGTGGGACGCCCAGTTCAGGAAGCGAAGCGAAAGGGAAGCGCTGCAGGAAATTTCCCGGTATCTTTATCCTGACGAGCATGAAATCATCACCGATTCCTTTCTTGCGCTGCAAGAGAAAGATCCGGAAAAAATCGGAGCAGCGCTCGCTCGGCTGGGAAAACTACCTCCCCCTTCGCAGATTCGCCCCGGAGCAATTGGCCGTTTTCTGTTTCCCGACCGTCTTATTGTCGCCAGAGACTTGCGGATGCAACTTGAAATCCGAGAGTCACGACAGCGTCTTCTCAAAGTTCTGCAAGGACGGCCGGATGTAGATGAATGCACCAAACTCGTGGAAGATTATTTCGACAAACTTCTGGCCTGGAACAAAGAAACCGGCTGGTACAAGACCATCGATATAGCGATATGGACGACACCGATTTATCAAGATGGACAAGACCTTACCGAGGCGTTGTCGAGGCTGAAACAAATTCTTGGTAACGGTGCGCCATATACGCGTTATGCCCAGGTCGATGTTTTCTTTGATCGGATCGGCAAAGATCTTCTAAAAAAATATGGGCAAGATTCAGTGATGATTGGCTGTATCGAACCATTCAAACTCGCTGTCGTCCAAACCCAATAAAGACGCTCGCAATGAGCAAGAGCTGCCGCGTACGCAGTGGGGTCGTTCTCAAACCGGCAGGGCGGTCATTTCAACTGGACCTGATTAGCTGGGGAACAATTTTCGTCGAGGAAAGTTCCCAACGAAAGGTCTTCGACAGGCCGGTTATTCTCGAAAATCAGGCCGAGCTTTCCTACGGGCGCGAGATATTGGACATGGATGACCTATAATCTATCAAAATCTTTTTTTTATCTTGACAACATTCCGAGGAGCTGCTTATAGTTTCTGCTTGATGATCGGTTATTGTTCTGCTTCCATCTGCTGTCATTAGTTACTAATGGCGGAATTGTCGCGAATTCGAGGAGGTTGACAATGTTCTCAGGCAAAGTACTCCTTCCGTTATTGCTTTTGCTTGGCACCCCTTTTCTGGCGCTAGCTCAGGAGGCCGGAATTGTCGGCACGGTCACCGATCAATCGGGTGCAGTGGTGTCGGAAGCCACCGTAACTGCGAAAAACCTGGCGACTGGGGCGTCACACCAGACCAGCACCAATAACGTTGGCCAGTACACAATTCCCAATCTAAAAGTGGGTGCCTACGAAGTCACGATTGATAAGACAGGTTTTCGTCGAGGCGTTGTCGAGCGAGTTAGACTTGAGGTCCAGTTGATCACCCGTGTTGATTTCACCCTTCAACTTGGCCAAACGACCGAAGAAGTCAGGGTGAATGCAAATCCAGGTTCCCTTGAGACAGAACAATCGTCTATAGGGACGCTCCTGGAAAACAAGATGGTCACCGAGACTCCACTCAATGGCCGAAATTTCCTTCAGTTGCAGACCTTGTTGCCTGGTGTGACTCCCGGCCGAAGCGGCTTCTTCTCCGCTGTGAAGATCGACGCTCAGACGACTGATATCGGAGGAGGAGCTTTCTCTGTAAACGGCCAGAAACCCATCTACAACGACTTCCTCCTGGATGGGGTCTCTTTTGAGGAATGGGAAAACAACACAAACGCCTTCAACCCCTCAATTGACGCAATCGAGGAGTTCCGAACCCAAAGTAGCAATTACAGCGCGGAGTTTGGCATCAACGCCGGCGGACTCGTCAATATGGTGATGAAATCGGGGAGCAACCGTTTCCACGGAAGCGCCTACGACTTTATTCGGAATGACAAGTTTGACGCAGCCAATTACTTCACGAACTTCTTCGGTCAACCAAAACCGCCGCTTCGACGCAACCAGTTTGGAGGCACTCTGGGCGGCCCACTAATCCATGACAAGACGTTCTTTTTCGTGAGCTATGACGGGTTCCGTGAGGCACGCGCCCAGACCCTCAGTGGCACATACCCAACAGCCGCGATGCGATCGGGCGACTTTTCCGAGTTACTGAATCTGCCGACGCCAATTACGATTACAGACCCGCTGACCGGCAATCCGTTTCCGGGTAACATCATTCCCGCCAATCGTATTTTGAGTTTTTTCCCGGCCTTCTTGTCCAAGTATGTGCCGCTGCCAAATTTCCCCGGCCTCGACCAAAATTATGTAACAGCTCGAACTCACCAGAACAACATAGATCAAGAGATGATCCGGATCGATCACCGACTTACACAGAAACTCTCCCTCGATGGCCACTACGTCCATAACCAAGTGAGGGATGTGCCCGTGTCGCTCAACCCAATATTCGGCGCGACGCAAAATAGTCGAAGCAACAATATCATGCTGCACGCGGCGTACGTCAAAAGCCCAACTACGATTATTGATTTTCGTGCCGGCTATTTGCGATTTTGGCAGGACCTGCATGGCAACCTGGAGGGTACCACGCCATATATTGCGCGTGACGTAATGGGCATTCAGGGAATACCGGACGATCCCCGCTCCTCCGATGCACCGTTTTTTAGCGTAGCCGGCTTCGATGCCCTCGGGTCCTCCAATATTTCGGAGCCTCGGAAATGGATCAACGAACGCTATGAGTACCATTTCAGTGTCTTTTCGCAGCACACTGAGCACAACCTGCGCTACGGTCTTACAGCAACGCGGCTGCATAACACCTTTCCAGAAAGGATCATTCCGAACGGCCTATATTTCTTCAACGGTATTTTCAGTGGGTACGCAATGGCCGACATGCTGTTAGGTATTCCGAACACCTGGATAGGTGCACCGGATCTATTCGACCCCAATTTCCGTGCGTGGTCATTTTCGCCTTGGGTCCAGGATGATTGGCGGGTAACGAAGAACCTGACGTTGAATCTGGGATTACGTTATGAATGGATTGGAAATCCGTACTCGATAACTGGCGCGATTTCGAACCTGCGCCTGCCACCGGGGGGTGGCCTTGCCACAGTAGTAATCCCGGGGCAATGTGTACCAGATCTTCCGACTCATCAGTGTTATATCGGTGGTCTGACGGTAAACAAGCCCTCAACTCCCAGCACCATGGACAACAATAATAAGAACTTTGCACCACGCGTCGGGTTCGCCTATAGTCTCGGAAACCATACGGTAGTGAGAGCGGGATATGGAATATTCTTTCAGAAGGAGTTCATGGGGAGGAGCACGATATTAGCAACAAATCCTCCGTTCGTCGGCTCTTTTACCGTGAACAACACCCCACAGACGTTTCAAAACTTCAGCTTTACTGATCCCTATGCGGGTCTTTCACAAGGTGGCAAGCTGGGTTTTGAATATGTTCCCGAGCACACTCCGAACGCATATTTGCAGTCTTGGAATCTTGCTGTACAGCGCGAGTTGCGCGCAGGGATCAACGTCGAGATAGCTTACGTCGGCAACAAGGGGACTCACCAGGAATCGAATCTCGATGTTAACGAACCACGACTCCCTGGCCCAGGGCCCCTCGATCCGAGACGACCTTACACGAACGTATCAGGAATTGATGGTGAGGAGTCCGTAGGGAACTCATCCTATAACGGGCTCCAGGTCAAGGCGGAGAAGCGGTTTTCGAACGGCCTTTCATTCTTATCGTCCTACACCTGGTCAAAGGCCTTTGCTTCCGGCTGTGATTTCCAGTTTACTGTCACGCCCAGTGGCGGTTGCGTTTCGAATCAATACGACCCGCGATCTGCCCGTGGCTTGGATCAGAATGACCAGCGGAATCGCTTTACACTGAGCTGGTTGTATGCGCTTCCTATTGGCAAAGGACAACTCTTTTGGTCGGATAGCTCAGGTGTTGTCGGCAAGGTTGTCTCTGGCTGGCAGCTGGGTGGAATAGTGACAGCGGCATCGGGGCAGCCCCTCACGCCCGTTCTCACCTACGACAATCCGAATGTTGGTGCCCAAATCGCGCTCCCAAATGTCGTCAGCAACCCGAACAAAGGGCCCAAGACGATCAAAGAGTGGTTCGACACAAGTGCTTTCCAGGCTCCGGCTCCATTCACTTTTGGAAACGCTCGCATTGCTAGCATCACTGGGCCCGGCTCGGTGGATGTGGATTTCTCGATTTTTAAGGGCATCCCTATCACCGAGAGTCTCAACCTTCAGTTTCGCTCCGAATTCTTTAACGTGCTGAATCACACGAATCTGGGCGACCCAAACACAACGTTTGGCACGCCGCAGTTCGGACAAATCTTTGGAGCCGGACCTAGCAGGGAGATCCAATTCTCACTTCGGCTGGAGTTCTAGTAACTGACCGCGTGATGTGGTGGTCGAATGTGATTCGGGCTTTTTTGCGGGTGAACTACATTGGATCGGAAGCGAACGTCATTGATACGCCAATTCCAAGCCCGAGTTTCTACGCAGAGAAGCTTGGGCTTCCATTGGAAAATTCGAGCCATCGCCGGTCTCACCGACGCGGATTTCTGGCTCACCAAAAGCACCAGGATGAACAACAACACTATATCGTTGATCCCCTTGTGATGTTCTTCATGCCATTGAGTACGTGGTGCGCAGCGTCTGATGAAGATTATTCACTTAGAAGCGACGGTGGCTCCGGGCTCGCCAACGCTAAATAGGGTTGGTTTGACATTACCAGAAGAATCTCTGAGCGGTGAAGGTTGACTTCTCCAGCCAAAGCAGCATGACAACATCTCCTTTGACATTCGTTCTAAACACGGAAAGGTTACCTGCGCGTCATGCGTTGGGCCGCTGAAGGTATAAAGCAAGTGACAAGGAAAAATGCGTTTTCCGGAAGACGAATTCATCGACTGTGTAGAAGGGCGACCCAAATGGGACGAAGGCAATCAAAGTTTTTCCGCAAAGAGCCGGAGCTGAGATTGCTACGCGGTACTGGGGGATTCAGGGGACTAAGGAAGCCAAACTCGGTTGTGAGCTCTGGAAGTACGCTTTCCAGAGTCATCCTCCTGGGGCTTTCCTTAGCTTCGCTGCTGGAAACCGCACCAAAAGCGATCGCGCAGGTTGAAGCTGGCACTTCGCGGGTCTTATTAAATAAGGTCGCGGTCCTGGTGGATAAGAGTGAGCCTTCTTATGTGCAGTATGGCGCCAGAGATCTTGGTGCTTATCTATCGGAGATCAGCGGCGAGCCTGTCACCGTAGGGTCCTCTGCGGAGGTTGCCCGAAAGTGCAAGTCGATCATCGTCATCGGCGAAAAAATGGCGGGCGCTATTGCGATCGACCTGGGTTCTACCGACCAATTGGGTGACGATGGATCTGTGATCCGTTCTCTCGACAAGGACGGTGCGACGGTCGTCGTCATCGGCGGTCGAAATCCCCACGGTACGAATTTCGGAATCGCCACGCTCATGCAGATGATTCGTGCGGACGCGAAGTCTCCGTATCTCAACGGCCCTGTCGATATTCGAAGCAAACCGAGCATTGCGATCCGTGGCTTGCAGACCGGCGCTTGGCCGTTGAAGTACCCCTATGCCGCATGGAAGGAGCAGGACTGGGACCGGTTTATCGACATGGCTTGGGTCGACCGGATGAACCTGCTGTTGCTTGCGCCGCTGTTTGAAATTCTTCCGGTTCCCCTATCGGCTGAGGACGAAGCGTATGTACAGGAGGTGCGTCGCATCGTTGATTACGCGCAGAATAAGCGCGGCATGGAGGTATGGGTTGGGATGCCCGCCAATCGCATTGCCATCTCCGACTGCGGTGTTCACGATCCGCACCTTCGGCCCTATTGGATAAACGGTTGTCAGAAGGATATGAATCCGGCCGACCCGCAACAGTTCGCGAATATCGGCAAAGCCATCGAACCTTTTTACCGAATTGTCAACAATGCCGACGGCATCTTGATGGGCGATGCCGATCCCGGCGGTTGGCCGCAGAGTCCCTTGAGCGAGCAGGTGAAAATTTTTGACTCGGCGCGAAAGCTGCTGAACCGGTACAACATCCATGGAGAAAAAGCCAAGCTGGCCGATTTTATGTGGATCGGCTGGGGTCGGCACAAGTTTTTTACTTCAACGGATAGGCTGGTGACGGGATTCGATTGGACCGACAAGAACCCGGATGAAAGCGATATCGCATTCATGGCAGAGACGATACGCAACTTCAAGCAGAATTTGCCAGAACCCTGGGATGTGTTCGTGGGGATGACGCCTTATTTAGAGGCTTCCAGAAAAGAGTCGGTGCTGAACAAGACCATCTACTTTCCCTACGGCGCCATAGAAGGAGAGCCGGCATTCCCCGCAACTAACATTAATCTGGCGCGGGTGCGCGAGGTCCTCGATAAAGAAGCGGAATACTCGCAACTTAGTTCGTTGATGGGAAATAACCAGATCATGTTGCTGCAGTTTCCGCTGACCTATTACTTCTTCGCTAGTACATGGGACGCTGCGAACAAGAAACGAAGCGAAGAAGACATACTGCTGGCTGCGTCCGAACAAATCTATCCCGAGCACAAAGAATTGCTCGCAGATTCATTTCTCGCGTTGCGCGAGACCGACCCGGACAAGATCCGTGCAACAAGCGCTCGCCTTGCCGCCCTCGTAAATGAAGGCAATACAGGACGGCCCGGGGTGATTGGCCGCTATCTTTTTCCTGACCGGCTCGTAGTAGCGAGAGATTTACTGACGCAATTGGACATCCGCGCTGCCCGCCAGACTCTGCTCAAGGCATTGCATGATAAGCCCGACATCGCACAATGCGCGCAGCTTGTCGAAGAGTACTTTGACAAACTCCTCTCTTGGAATCAGAACACCGGGTGGGAGAAGGTCATTGATACAGGAATCTGGACACAACCGATTTACGATCAGGATAAATCTCTTACTGAAGCCATATCCCGCCTGAAGGAGATTTTAGGAAAAGGTGCTCCCTACACCAGCTACGCTCAAGTGAATGCGTTTTTTGATGGGATTGCAAATGACCTACTCAAGAAGTACGGACAGAACTCCGTCATGGTCGGATGTATCGAGCCGCTTAAGTTCGCTGTAATTCAAGCCCAGTAGAAGCTTGGCTGTGACGACGTCCAGCCCCTCGGGGCAACAAGAGTATTTCGAGAAGCAAACCTAAAATCTCGAAACTCGTCGGACCGTGGATTTCGGGATGCCGGATCTTCTTCGTTGTTCTTGATGAATAAAAAGGCGGTTGGGAATAGAAAGCGGCCACCATGGAGGGTTGTGATGGACAGGAAGTCATTGCTGAGACATCTCGCACTCACATTAGCCTTGGCGTTCCAGTGCAGCTGGAGCTTTTCAGCGGTTAGAGGTGCGGCGGACATCCCTGGGTACCGAATCCTTCTGGAAGGCGGGAGTATTCTGGTCGATGCGAGCGAACCTTCGTATGTCCAGTATGGAGCTAACGACCTTGGCACTTATTTAAGCGAGATCACCGGAGCCAGATTTCCTGTTGATAAGTCCGAGAACAGCGCCCCGAGGACTAAGCTGACCATCGTGATTGGGAGAAAGATGGCCAAGACATTCGGAATCGATTTGAAACCTGAAGTCGATTTGGGTGATGAAGGGGCAGTGATTCGCGATCTGAAACGCAAAGGATCGTACATTGTTGTCGTCGCCGGATCCACCCCGCGAGGCACTAACTTCGGGATCGCGACTCTTCTACGCCTAGTTCATGCTGAGGGCCGAGTGCCTTATCTTCTAGCGCCGCTGAATCTTCGCAGCAAGCCTAAGATGGCGGTCCGCGGGTATAACTTTTCGAATGGTGCAGGAACGCTGAATTATCCATACGGATTTCGAAACTGGAGGGAGCGAGACTGGAAAAGAGTCATCGATATCGCCTGGGCAGAGCGCGTAAATCTCATTCTTATGTGGCCATTCATGGAGATCATGCCGGTTCCGCTGTCTTCAGAGGACGAGGCCTATCTTCAGCAAGTGAATCGAATCGTTGACTATGCTCAGACGAAACGAGGGATTAAGGTCTGGATCATGCAAGCGGCAAACCGCGTAGGGGTTTCTGATTGCCACAGCCGTGATCCCCTCAAGCGCGGATACTGGGTTAAAGGCTGCCAACAGGACATGAATCCTGCTGATCCCGAGCAGTTCGAGCGGATTGAGAGATCGTTCGAAGGCCTCTATAAGAACGTTAACAATGCGGACGGCTTCTGCATAATTGACTCCGATCCCGGGGGCTGGCCGCAAAGCCCATTGAGCGAACAGACAAAGATCTTTCGCTCCGCCCGACAGATGCTCGACCGTTATAACGTGCATGGCAAACAAGCGGTACTGGCTGACTGGATGTGGGTGGGATGGGGGCGGCATTTTCTTGGTTCAAGCGAGGAATTCCCGGCGGGGTACCAGTGGACAACGAAGGATCCGACGGAGCAGGACGTGGCATTCATGGTTAAGACGATCAGCAAATTCAAACAGGACGTTCCTGAGCCCTGGGAACTTGTGGATGGTATGACACCCTATCTCAAAGCTGTCGAGGCACAGTCGGTGCAAGGAAAAACAACATATCACCCGTTTGGGGTTCTGGGAAACGACGTCTTTCCAGCGACTAACCTGGAATTTGCCTCAATTCGCGGGGTTCTGAATGAGGCATTCAAAATTACCGGACTGAAGGGACTCATGGGGTACAACCCGATTGCACTGCTTGAGTTCCCGAGCACGAACTACTTTTTCGCGAATTTGTGGGACCCCGGATATGGAAATCGTACACAAGAACAAGTCTTGTTGGACATCTCCGAGTTGCTTTATCCGGAACGCAAAGAGATTATCGCCGATTCATTTCGGGGCCTGCTGGAAGCGAAGCCTGATAAGATCAAGGACACGCTGTTTCGGCTGGAAACCCTGATCAAGTCGGGCGACCTCGGCAGGCCCGGAGGTCTCGGCCGCTTTCTTTTCCCTGATCGGTCCGTTGTTGCCAGAGATCTGGCTGCCCAACTCAGGATCCGCTACGCCCGGCAGAATTTCATCCAATCAATGCAAGATGGCAGACCAGACGTTAGCGAAAGCTCGCAACTGGTGGAAAATTTTTTTGACGCACTTTTAGGCTGGGCGAAGGAAACCGGCTGGACGAGCGGCGGCCAACCGTTCTACGACTCAGCACTGTTGCGGGAATGCGGCTGCCAGGACAAGGAGCTCATGAAAGCCATGTCTCGCTTGAAACACATTGTGCTTGAGGGGATGATCGGGGAAACAAAGGGGAGCAGCTATGCACGAATCAGCGCTTTCTTTGATCCGATCAGTAACGCTCTCTTGGAGAAATACAGCGACGACTCGGTGATGATTGGCTGTGTGGAACCGTTCAAGCTCGCTTTGATCCAGATCCCTTAGCGACATCATGACGAGATCGTGAAAGCTCTTGAAGTCCAAACCAAGGAATTCCTCTTCGCGTCCAACTTACCGCTTGCAGCAACCCGCTTGCGTCGGGCCATTGAACCTGCCATTGCTCGAAGCTCCACCGAGCTTGTGAGGGATGATCGAGCAAATACGGCAGGATTGATGGGCTGTTTTTTTATAACTCGTTGAAGTCACCGTGTTTTTACTTGACAGTGCCGATCCCTAAAAGTAAGATGATCGATCATCGCACTCGCATTTCTCATGAAAATCGTTCGCATCGACTGCCATGTACTCCTGGACCCTGCATATGACGTGGGGGCCACAAGTTCGTCGCAAGACGACATTATTGTTGAAATTCACACCGACGACGGCATTACTGGGATCGGCGAAACCGACGTAAATCCATGGATGGCGCGTGCCTGTATCCAAGCCCCGGGAACGCACACGATGGGCCTCGGCCTCTCGGAAATGTTAATTGGGGAAGACCCCTTATATGCAGAACAGCTTTGGGAAAAACTTTACGTAGGTTCGGCAATGAATGGCCGCCGCGGGCTGGTAATCCATGCTATGGGCGCCTTAGACATGGCACTTCATGACCTGCGGGGCAAAGCTTTAGGTAAGCCATGCCACGAATTGCTGGGAGGCGCGGTTAAGAAAACGATTAAGCCGTATGCATCTCTTCAGCCTGAAGTAAGCTCCTTTCCTGCTTACCGAAAATCAATTGTTGCCTGGGCTGTGAAGGCGAAAGCTATGGGTTTTCGAGCGGCAAAAATCGAAGTGACTCCTACCGGCCCTTACGCACATAAAGGACTCAAAGCATCGCACGAAGAAATGACTGACGTCATCGGCGAAGTGCGGTCTGCGGTTGGACCCGATTTCACCTTGATGGTGGATGTTCAATACGCGTTCCCTGATGCAGATACATGCCTCAAGGCCATTCGTTCATGGACTGATTTCGATCTCTTCTTCATAGAGACTCCTCTGCCTTCTGACGATTTGGATGGCTATGCGCGTTTAAGTGCTGAACAACCCATTCCAATTGCGGCGGGAGAATGGCTTGCAACTCGCTTCGAATTTTTGGAATTAATGGACCGCGGAAAAGTTAAGGTAGTTCAACCCGACGTCGGTCGCGTAGGCGGGTTCACTGAAGCCAAGCGCGTATGCAATCTCGCCGAAAAGCGTAACCTGACCATCGTTCCGCATTTATGGAAAACCGGCGTGTCCATTGCGGCAGCGGCTCATCTGGCGGCGACCACCCCGAATTGTGCGTTCATCGAGTTTCTGCCCGAAGCCCTTTGCGAATCTTCTCTGCGTCGCGAATTGGTGAGCACTGAATTGGAGATGATAGACGGAGAGATTCCTCTTCCCCGGCGGCCTGGCTTAGGAATCGAGTTGAACAGGGAGGCTCTGGAGCGATTCAAACGGGAAGCTGACGAGGTAGGTTCGACGGTCACTGTCGGGTAGGTTTTTCCATGATCAAAGCCCGAGTCGCTCTAGTTACGGGGGGTGCGTACGGTATCGGCAGGGGGATTGTGCGGGAATTTGCTCGCCACAATGAAGCTGTTGTGATTGCCGATCGGAATGCGGCACGGGGCGTCGAACTCGAGAGTTCCCTGAAACAGTCCGGAGTCGAGGCTGTGTTTGTCTCCGCGGATGTTCGCGTCGAAGCGCAAATTCAGAAACTTGTTGATCGAGCAGCTGAAATATTTGGTCGGATCGATGTGCTTTGTAACAATGCCGGCATCGAGTGCTACCGCCGTCCTGAGGAGTACACCCTGGAGGAGTGGAATGCGATATCAGAGACGAATTTGCGTGGCGCTTTTCTCTGCACTAAGTACGCATATCCTCTGCTGAAACAGAGCCGGGGCTGCATCGTGAACATTTCCTCAGTGCAGGCGTTCGCCAACGAGCAGCGCATTTCCGTGTACGCCGCAAGCAAGGCTGGTTTGTTGGCTCTCACCCGTGGCATGGCGCTGGATTTTGCGGCGGACGGGATTCGCGTCAACGCAGTATGTCCCGGCGCGGTGCAAACGGGAATGATGGAACCGTTTCTTGACGGCCAGCCAGATCCGGAGGAGGCCGTCAGAAGCATCGGCAGAACCATTCCACTGGGACGGGTCGGCCAACCGGAAGATATCGCGAAAGCGGCGTATTTTCTCGCATCCGCCGACGCCGGCTACATTACAGGGTCGACGTTGGTAGTCGATGGAGGATTACTGAGCAGGCTCTCTACATGAGAGTGGCCGGTTGGTTAAATCTCGGCGCTCTCGTTGTCGTCAATCTGCTGTGGGCGGCCCAATATCCCGCTTACAAAATTGCGGGAGACACAATGGGCGCGGCAGGACTGAATTTTTGGACTTTGATCTTTGCTTCGCTTTTACTACTTCCATTTTGGATACGGCAGAAGCGAGAACGACACAATTCCGACCCCTTGCTGAAAACCCTCGGCGAGTATCTGCTTCTGGGACTGTTGGGCATGCTGCCGCCTTCAGTGATGTTGTCCTGGGGAATCGCGCATTCCTCGGCTTCAAACGCCGCTATTCTCTCGTTGACCATTCCGGTGTTGATGACCCTCCTCGGTGTTCTCATGCTGAAGGAAAAGCTGACTATGATTCGCATTTTCAGCCTCATGCTTGGCCTGTCGGGCACATTGTTGATCTCTACCAGTGATCTGGCGCGGGTGTCGTTCAATCGCACTCTCTTGCTGGGTAACTTGGTGATCCTCGTCGCGGGATTCGGCAGCGCTTTTTACAACACTTACAGCAAGAATCTTCTGAGCCGATATTCCGAACTGGATGTGTTGCTTTATAGCTATGCCGTTGGCGCAGCGGCGTGCGCCATGATCTCGGCAGCCACCGAGCAACGACCCTTTTATCGTGTATCCGGCTATTCCCTGGGCACATGGCTCGCAATTGGAGTTCTTGGAGTGCTTTCCTGGGGAATTGCAATGATCTTATGGATGTGGGTGCTCAATCGTCTGGAGGTAGGACAGGTCTCGGTTTCTATTTACCTTCTTCCGTTTTTCGGGCTATTGCTTTCGATTGTAAGTGTGCATGAGCGCATCACTGAATCACAGATAGTGGGCGGCCTTTTGACCGTCGCAAGCACCGCGACTCTTACGCTCTTTGAATGGCGGCGTTCGAATACCGTCACTGAAGGGCACCGCGCAGGAGAAAGCGTGACGTGACCCATTCTTTCACCACACTGGCCGATGATGGCAATTTGTGCGGAGAAGCTCCATTGTGGGATGCGACACGCCAAAGGCTTTACTGGACCGATATCGTTGGGTGCAAGTTCTATGCTCTCGATCTGCATTCAAGACGTAAGCACGTCCTGCTTGAAAATTTTGAAGTATGCGGATGCGCTTTCAACGGTTGCGAGGGGCTGATCCTGGCGAACAGCTCAGGGGTTTGGATCTGGCGTCCGTCTGCCGATCCGGTTTTGATTGTGAGCGAAGTCGCAGGCATCAAGCTTCGGATTAACGACTGCATTGCTGATCCTGAAGGGCGGCTACTGGCGGGGTCCGCATTCTATACGCCTGCGGAATCCTATCCTCTCGGGAAGTTATTCTGCATCCACCCCAACGGAAATGTCCAAATTCTGGATGAGGGGTTTCACTTGGCCAATGGCCTGGGCTTCTCGCCTGATGGCAGAACGCTTTATTTCACCGATTCGATTCAGCGCACAATCTACTCCTACTCGTACGACCCATTGGAGGGACGAGTACGAGACCGCAGGATGTTCGTGCAGGTTGATAGACACAGCGGCATTCCCGACGGTTTGACAGTGGATGCTGAAGGCTACGTTTGGTCTGCAGAATGGTACGGCGGGTGTATCTGTCGTTATGACCCCGACGGGAAACTCGAGCGACGGATCGCGCTGCCGGCAAAACAGATTTCTTCCCTCGCATTCGGAGGACCCGATTTAACCGACATCTTTGTTACATCAGCCGCGCAACCTGAGCCGATGCCCATAATGCCGCCTGGGTACGATCCGTATTTCGGCTGCATCGGGGGCGCACTGTATCACCTGAATCTCGGAATTGCGGGTTCTGTCGAGTATCGCACCAGATTTCACGTGAGATGACATTCGAATGAATTCAAGACTTAGGGGAGCAACAGCATTGCTTACTGCCGCTGGTCAAGGCATCGGGCGTGCAACGGCGCTGGCGTTCGCCGAGGAGGGCGCTGTGGTGTGGGCCACGGACGTAAATCAAAGTGCGCTAAAAACTCTCGTTGAGGAGAATCCACAAATCCGAACCAGGATCCTCGATGCACGTGATGCGCGGGCGATCCAAGCTCTGGTCGAAGAGATTGGGCAAATTGATGTTCTGTTTAACTGCGCGGGTTACGTTCATCATGGCACGATTCTCGATTGCACCGAGGACGAGTGGAACCTTTCTATAGAGCTGAACCTCAAATCTATGTACTACAGTTGCCGGGCGGTTCTGCCGGTCATGCTGGCTTCCGGACACGGCAGCATTATCAATATTTCCTCCGGAGCTTCTAGCGTCAAAGGTGCTCCCAAGCGTTTCGTGTATGGCACAACCAAAGCCGGGGTCATCGGTCTCACCAAAAGCATCGCCATCGATTTTATCCACAGCGGCATTCGCTGCAATGCGATTTGTCCGGGAACAATCGACTCTCCGTCACTGCAGCAGCGCATGCGAGCACAGGGAGATTTCGCGAAAGCGCGCTCCGAATTCATCGCGCGGCAGCCCATGGGGCGGCTCGGCAAGCCAGAAGAAATTGCTGCATTTGCGGTTTATCTTGCTTCCGATGAATCCGCTTTCACGACGGGGCAGGTTCACGTGATTGATGGGGGATGGACCCTTTGAGGTGTCGAACAGAATGAAACTTCTCCGTTTCGGCGATGTCGGTCGAGAGAGGCCGGGGATTCTCGATAGCGAATCGCAAATCCGCGATCTGTCGCAAATCGTGGGTGACCTCGGGGGTAACGTTTTACTCCCGGAATCACTGCAAAAATTGAGGGAATTGAACCTTCATTCGCTACCGCTCATCCCGGACGGCGTGCGAATCGGTGCATGTGTCACAAGCGTGGGGAAATTTATCTGCATTGGGCTGAACTATGCCGATCATGCCGCCGAGTCTGGCGTCGCCGTGCCGAAGGAGCCGATTATTTTCATGAAGGCAACATCCGCAATTTGCGGCCCGGACGATGACGTGGTGATTCCTCGCGGATCGTCGAAGTCTGATTGGGAGGTGGAACTTGGTGTCGTAATTGGAAAAACGGCGAAGTACGTGAAGGAAAGCGATGCATTGTCGCATGTGGCTGGGTACTGCGTCATCAACGACCTGTCTGAACGCGAGTTTCAGCTCGAGGGCACGGGGCAGTGGGTAAAAGGGAAGAGTGCGGACACGTTTGGCCCCATTGGTCCCTGGCTGGTTACGTGCGATGAAATCCCGGACCCTCAGAATTTAGGCTTGCGCCTGGACATCAATGGCCAGCGCTATCAGAACGGGTCGACCTCCACCATGGTTTTTGGGGTGGCATCGCTCGTGAGTTATATCAGTCGCTTTATGAGTCTTCAGGCAGGAGACATTATTTCGACCGGCACACCGCCAGGTGTGGGAATGGGGCAAAAGCCGCCTCGATACCTGCACCCGGGCGATTCCATCTTCTTAGCTATCGACGGACTGGGAGAACAACACCACAACGTCGTAAGCAGCAAGTAATCGATGGCCAACCGTGTTTCCAGTCAGCGACGTTATGACTTGCTGTATCGGGATCTCTCGCGCACGATTCCGCAAGCCAGATTGATTCGGACTCCGCTTCGGACATTCGCCTACGGCGTCGATGCCAGCTTTTATCGCCTCGTACCCAAGCTGGTAGTGCAAGTTCAATCCGAAGCGGAAGTCATAAATACAGTACGCGCATGCGCCGATCATGGCACGCCATACACCTACCGCGCGGCTGGAACGAGCCTTTCCGGGCAAGCTTTAAGCGATTCGGTGCTAATCCAAATCAGCCGCCTATGGGATGGAATCGACATCAGCAGCGACGGACTCCTCGTTCGTTGCCAACCAGCGGCGCTCGGTGGCCGCGTCAATCGCGCCCTCGAAGGATTTCAGCGCAAGATAGGACCCGATCCCGCTTCCATCGATTCGGCAATGATCAGTGGCATGGCTGCAAACAATGCCAGCGGTATGTGCTGTGGAAACATACAAGACACATATCACACGATGGATTCCATCCGCGTGGTGTTTTCCGACGGTTCGGTATTGGATACGGCGTCGCCCCTCAGCCGGGACCAGTTCGCAAAGGAGCGGTGCGATTTAGTTGAAAAGATTGACAAGCTGGCGAGGAGAGTCAAATCTAATGCGGCACTGGTCAAACGTATTCGCCACAAATACCGAATCAAGAATACGACCGGCTACAGCATTCACGCGCTGATTGACTTCGACGATCCACTCGAAATCATTGCTCACTTGATGGTCGGTTCCGAAGGCACGCTTGGATTCATCAGCGAGATCACCTATCGTACTGTCCCCGATCCGCCGTATCACGGCACTGCCCTGATCTTGTTTTCCGATATTCGCGCAGCCTGCAGAGCAACTTCTGATCTGGCTCGCATGCAGGTAGCTGCGGTTGAGATCATGGATCGCTACAGCCTGGGATCCATCAAAGACAAACCCGGTATTCCTGAGTCTCTACGCACACTTGGGGATGACACGACCGCGCTGCTTATCGAGGTGGCGGGGAGTAATGAACGAGAACGGCAAAGACTTGTGGATGAGGTCAACTCGGTCTTGGCACAACAGCCAGTAGTACCTCTCTCGGATTTCACGTTTGACAAGTTTGAGGGTAAACGACTGTGGGAGATTCGCAAAGGTTTATTCCCCCTGCTTGGGCAAACTCGGGAGCCAGCAACGACGATCATCATTGAAGACGTGGCATTTCCGCCGGAGACTCTGGCGGAGGCAGCGTGCGATCTGCGTCGCCTGTTTCAGCAACACGGTTACGACGACGCTGTCATCTTCGGGCACGCTTTACAAGGCAACCTGCATTTTGTCTTTTGCGTAAATTTCAATCGCCAGGCAGAAATTGAAAAATATGCCAAGTTCATGGATGCGATGACCCGAATGGTCACAGAAAAATATGACGGATCATTAAAGGCTGAACACGGCACCGGGCGAAACGTGTCGCCGTTTGTCGAACGCGAGTGGGGAGAAGAGGCCAGCGCAATCATGCGCGAGATCAAAACGCTCTTCGATCCCCAAAAGCTTCTCAATCCCGGAGTGATCATCAGTGACAATCCCCGGAATCATATCGCCAATTTGAAACGTACCCCGGTCTCGAACCCGATTATAGAAAAATGTACTGAGTGTGGTTTTTGTGAAAGAACTTGTCCTTCGCGAAATCTCAGTCTAACTCCACGGCAACGAATTGCTGCTTGGCGCGAAATTTCACGACTAACGATGACAGGAGAGAATCGCAAGGCGCTCCGAGACTTGCTTAAAGAATTTGACTATGCAGGAGATCGCACCTGTGCAGCCGACGGCCTCTGCGCAACGCTGTGTCCGTTGGGGATTGACACCGGCGCGTTCATTAAAGAGATACGAGCCACGCGGCATTCGTCTTATGAATATTTACTGGCGAGTGCCGCAGGTAAGCATCTTGCAACCGCAATTTCCATATCGCGTGCTCTTCTACATACAGCCAATGCTGCCCATTCCTGGTTGGGCACGAATGCGATGACGAGGTTCACCAGAATACTGCGGCGGTTGTTTATGAACTCGGTTCCCGAGTGGAATCAGTGGCTACCGAAGCCGTCCTCAAAAAGTTCGCCCCCAGACAATTCCGCCGGCGAAGACAAAGTTGTGTACTTTCCCAGTTGTGTGAGTCGCTTGTTCGGAGCATCCCCCGGCAGCCCGTATACGGATTCCCAAAATGCGCGCATTGAAAAACTACTGGTGAAGGCAGGTTACTCATTTAACTATCCTGCAGGGCTTGACAACCTTTGTTGTGGCATGGCATTCGCCAGCAAAGGGTTTTCACAACAGGCAGAGAAGAAAATGGAGCAAGTAACTGAGGCCATAATCGCGGTTTCGGCGAACGGGAAATACCCGGTTCTGGTTGACACCAGCCCGTGTGCTCAACGGTTGAAAGCTTCTAGAGCACTACACCCAAGTCTGCGTGTTTACGACATTTCGGATTTTTTAATGGACTTTGTCGTTCCGAGAGTTCGGCTCCGGAAGCGTCCCGGCAGCATTGCTGTGCACGTTCCATGTAGCGTTCAAAAAACTGGCCAAGAATCGCTGATCACACTTGCAAAATTGTGCGCAGAAAATGTGCGCACACCCGACTCGACGCCCTGCTGTGGATTCGCAGGTGACAGGGGCTTTACGAATCCAGAGCTGACCGCATCTGCGCTGGTTACTCTCAAACCAGATATTCCGTCAGATTGTCAGTTAGGTTTCTCAACCAGTCGCACTTGTGAAATTGGGTTGTCTTTGCACAGCGGCATCAGCTATCAATCCATTGCCTACTTGATTGATGAATCAATACTGGAGGAACACCACATTCTAGTTGAGCCGTGAAAGCCTATACTGTGGCTTCCTCGTTTTCGGCTGAATACAGATGAGATGCTTGATCGCTCCAATCTTTCATGGCCGCAATAAAAGCCCGCTTGGCTCTCTCCGGTTCACCGGCTGCAATTTCATTCAGCAATACCCGGTGCGACTGCAGATCATTGGTGAGATTAAATCCTGGTTGCATTGCCACCCGAATTGCGCTGAACCCGAACAACGGCACTACGATACGACGCAGGCATTCAGCTAATGTGTCGTTGTGGGTTGATTCCCACATGGCGATGTGCCAGTTTAGATCGCATCGGATATATTTCTGGAACTCGCGGCTACGCGCGGCCGCCTGCGATTGTTGGAAAAGGTCTTCGAGACGCTGAATGTCTACCCGCGTTGCCTGTCTCGCGGCTTCTTCAACCGCAAACCCCTCCAGCACACGACGCACAGCAATCGTGTTCTCTAGATCGCGCTGGCTGAAATGTATAACAAAAGTTGCGGAATTTGGTTTTTTGCTGACATGACCTTCAAGTTCGAGTTGAATCAACGCTTCCCGAATCGCCGACTGGCTCGTACCCAGAACTTCCGCTAGCTTGCGCTCGACCAGGCGCTCTCCAGGAATCAGTGACCCGTCGAGTATGGATTCTCGAATCTTCTCTGCAACTTGGTGCCGGGCTGGCTGGGTGTTCAGCTTCGTTGAGTTAAGTGGCATAGCACCTCTATATATATGGACAAAACTGCAGCGTCTGATCGCCTTTTACGAAGCGTTCAGCGAGTTCTACGTATAGTAATCGATTGCTCTAAGTAGAAGCAACACATGTTGTTTGGATAAATGATCGATCAATAGGCTCGTTTTTACCTTGACAACCTTTGGGTGACGAATCTATTGTTCACATGATAATCGTTCATCAATACACGGTAGGAGACCGCATGAGGCATTTTCCCAGGGTTCATTGCGAAGCGCTATGTCTAGTTCTTCTGGTCGTGTTGGCATCGAGTGCGGTGCAAGCGCAGGAATCGGGTATTGTCGGTACGGTGACTGATTCGTCCGGCGCGGTATTGGTTGGCGCAAGCGTCACCGCCAGAAATGTGAATACCGGGGAAGAGAGGCAGGCGACAACTAGTTCGGTCGGGCAATTCGCCGTTCCCAATCTTCAGCCCGGAACTTACCAGGTCACCGGAACGAAGCAGGGTTTTGAGAGCAAGGTCGTTGATCACGTCACACTGGAAGTCCAGGCGGTCAGGACGGTAAATTTTGTTTTATCGCCTGGATCTGCTTCTGAACATGTCAATGTGACTGCGTCAGCTACTGCTCTGCAAACCACAGAATCATCCGTTAGCACTGAATTTGAGACAAAGGTCGTCGCGGAACTGCCTTTAAACGGACGGGATTTCCTGCAACTCCAGCTCCTCTCACCTGGAACGACACTAGCTAGCCCAGGTACCTTTACAGCGGTTCAAATCGCATCGCAAAACTTGGATATTGGTGGCGGAAATTTCTCCGTCAATGGAATGCGGGATGTCTATAACGACTACATTATCGACGGGGTTTCATTTAAAGACTGGATGCACGGGACTAACGGGATGAACCCTTCGGTGGATGCCATTCAAGAGTTCAGGTTGCAAACCGGCAATTATTCAGCGGAGTTCGGCGCGAATGCCGGGGGACTGGTAAACATGGTGACGAAGGCTGGAACAAACCAGATCCACGGCAATCTTTATGACTTTCTCCGAAACGACAAATTTGATGCCGCCAACTATTTCACCGATCAAGCTGGGGAGCGAAAACCACCTTTACGCCGTAACCAGTTCGGAGGCACTGTAGGCGGACCCATTCGTCGCAACAAGACATTTTTCTTTTTCAGCTACGAAGGGTTCCGCGAGCAGAGCACAACTACTCTGTTTGATACTTTCCCGACGCAGCCGATGCGCTCGGGAGATTTTTCCGAGCTCTTGAACTTACCCAGCCCAATTGTCATCCATGACCCATTTACCGGTGTTCCTTATCCTAACAATGTAATACCTCCGGGTAGTGTGCTGAGCGTTATGCCTGGATACCTGAATAAATACATTCCGCTTCCCAATCGGCCGGGACTCGTAAATAACTTTGTGACACCGGGAACCCACGGCAACGACGTAAATCAATATATCGGGCGGGTCGACCACCAGATAAAGCCAAACCTTCAGCTCAATGCGCACTATATATGGGACAAAATCTACGATAATCCTCCGACGACGGTGCCCGCTTTCGTGATGACGCAACACAACGGTGATCAAAACGCGACCCTGCACCTGACTGATACGGTTAGCTCGAGAACTATTTTTGATCTACAGGCTGGCTGGAATTCTTTTAAGCAGTATGTTAATCAGAACCTGGAAAATACTACTCCGAATATTTCTTCTGACATCCTGAAAATTTCGGGAGTGGCAGACGATCCCCGTGCCTCCGGAACCCCCGCGTTCATTGCGGCGGGATTTGGCACCTTGGGCGGCGCATCCACACCTCGCCAGTGGTTCAGCGAACGTTATGAATATCAGGGCTCAGTGAGTTTGGTGCGGGGCAAACATTTTATTCGTGGCGGATTCCACACTGTCCGCCATCATGAGACGTTCCAGGAAATCATCATTCCAAACGGGCTTTATGTTTTCGATGGCAGTCTGAGTGGCTATTCGATGGCAGATATGCTGCTCGGCATTCCCGCTAATTTTCTACTCTCGCCGGAGCTGTTCAATCCGCTGTATCGGCAGTGGGAACTCATGCCATGGATCCAGGACGATTGGCGAGTCACACCAAAACTGACACTGAACTTAGGGTTGCGTTACGAGTTTCGTCCCTGGCCGGTGTCGAAGGACAATACAATCTCTAACATCGTGCTCCCCCCAGGTGGCGGGCAAGCGTCGATAGTCGTTGCCGCTCCATGCACGCCGGGCCCGGTTAGTGCCTGCCAAACTTCTCTCCCGACGTCGATTTCACCAACCCGAAGTACGCTGGCCAGCACCGATAAAAATAACTTTGCGCCTCGAATTGGATTTGCTTATCAAGTGGGGAATTCGGGCAACACCGTCGTGCGCGGCGCTTACGGAGTTTTTTATCAAGCGGAGCCTTTTAACCAATTCATATTCCTCAGTATCAACCCGCCTTTTGTCAGCTTTTACGACAAGTTCATCAATACGAGCAACGTTCAGAACTGGGATTGGTTCCACCCCACGGCAGGGCTGCCTCCTGGAGGAGTACAGTTCACTTATATTCCGTCTAACTCGCGGACTCCTTACCTCCAAGCGTGGAATTTTGGTATTCAGCATGACTTTGGTGCCGGCTTTGTGCTTGATGCCACTTATGTGGGAAACAAAGATACGAAGCTCTGGGCAAGGACTTGGCCTAACCAGCCGCGCCCAGGGCCTGGCGATGTGGACTCCCGCCGTCCCTACAGGAATGTTTCCACGATTGCAGGCGACGAACCGATCGGGAATGCGAATTATAACGGTCTACAGATGCGGCTCGACAAGCGGTTCTCCCACGGCCTTTCCATTCTTTCTGGGTTCACTTGGTCTAAAGCCATCACTGATACTCAGATGGCTGAGACGGGCGCATTCGTTCCTGACCTGCAAGACAATTACAACCGCCGGGCGAACCGTGGGCTTACAGCCTCTGATACTCGCGACCGATTTACGCTGAGCTCTGTGTACGAGCTTCCATTTGGGAAAGGACGGTCTTATTTATCTGATGCACACGGAGTCGTGGGCAATATTGTCTCCGGCTGGCAGATGGCGGCTATAGCCACGATCCAGACGGGCCAGCCGCTTACTGCGACTCTGCCTTTTGACAACTCCAACACTGGCGAAGGTGCGAAATTGCCGAATATTGTTGGAAACCCGAACAATGGTCCCAAAACAATAACTGAATTTTTCAACACTTCAGCATTTGCCTTGCCGCCTCAGTTCACCTTTGGTGATGAAGGAATTGACGTCATTACCGGCCCTGGTCTGAGGGATCTGGATATGAGTTTGGTTAAGGACACCCGCATCGGGGAGCGTCTGAACTTGCAGTTCCGCTGCGAAGCTTTCAATGTTGCAAATCACCCGATATGGGGTCAACCGAACACGACTTTCGGAACTCCTCAGTTCGGTCAGATAACTAATACGCGACTTGATAATCGAGAGATTCAATTCGCGTTAAAACTTTCTTTTTAAAATGATGTCGAGGGGGAAGTGTGGGCCGTCAATTGATTGGCGGCCCTGCTTGCAGATGCAAGAATTATTCCCACGCAAGAAGAGTTGCCATAGAGGAGCGAAATGCAGGCTGGTTCGGCAGAGACCATAATTACACCTCTTCCGGGAGCCCCGACGCTCGGTACCATTCAGCGCAGCACCGGCATTCACGACGAACTTCACGCCCGAGCATTAGTGCTGAACGATGGCCATCAATGCGTGGCAGTACTATCTCTTGATCTCATTGGCACTGATTTCACACTTGCGGACGAAATTCGGGATGCGATCCGCAAAGCTACCGGAATTACCACAACATTCGTTCATTGCACTCACAACCATTCAGCGCCATTCACTATCCCGTGGAGCGTCCTCGGTGTGCGCTGGATGGCGGGTCCGGGAAAGATTTGGCGGGAAAGTCTGGTCCCGAGACTGGCAGAACTTGTGTCTGAGGCTCAAGCAAGAAGTGAAAATGTCATCTTACGAGCCGGTCGTGCGCCAGTGCACATTGGTACGAACCGTCGGCTGCAGTCTGATCAAGGTATCGTAATGAAGCCGAATCCCCACGGCCCAGTTGTCCCCTGGGTTGACGTTCTTTGCGTGGAACGGCTGGATGGAAGTCACTCCGCCATTTTGTTCAGTCATGCCGCTCACCCGGTGATCATCCACGGCGCGAGTCGGGAGATCAGTGCCGAGTTCCCGGGCTTTGCGGCACAGAAGTTGAAAGAGCTCGTTGGCGGAAACGTCGTCCCGATGTTCGGCCAGGCATTCGCTGGAAATATCAATGGCGATCCATTGCGGGGGGGGATCGAGGCCGCTGAACACGCAGGCGAGATCCTGGCACAAGCCGCATTCGTGGCAGCGTCAAAAAGTAAACCGCTGCCCCCGGGGGAATTCAAGATTACATCCCTTGAGTGGAAAATTCCGTTGCAACCATTGCCGGCTAAAGAAGATTGTCTTCGCGTTTTGCGGAAAGCGGAGGAGCGTTTTGCCAAACGGTACGGCAAGTCGGGTTTTACCGATGAACAACTGTGGGATATGCAGGATGAAGCTGAAACAGCGAAGAGTCAAAACGAATCAGTGGCGGCCGATGATGTTCAACCCATGGAAGGCAAAGCCTGGTGGATGGTGGACACAGTTTTGTGCCTTCGCGATTTGCTGACCAAAATTGAACAGGGTGATCAACGTCCCTTGCGCTTCGAGGCAAATTTGGTTCGCATCGGCGATAGTTGGTCTTTCCTTGCAGCCACACACGAACTATTTGCAGAATACCAATTACTGTTAGACAGCTCCGCTCCATCTGAGCACAATATGATGCTCGCTTACACCAACGGCTGCGAAAGTTATATCCCGATGGATAAAGACCTCGCCCTCGGTGGATACGAAGCTGCTAGTTTCCCAGATGACGGAGCAGCCCTGCGCTATCGACATCGCAGGGCGCTGAAACCAGGTTTCGAGCAGCCATTGATCCACCAACTTCGATCTCTGTGGGCGTGAGTCATTTGCAATTTAGTTATTACGGAAGCCAAGCAAACCACGAGGAGATATGAATGTTTATAGGGTATGTGTTTGCAGTCCTCGCAATGCTGAGCATTGGTGTGCTTGGAGTTTTAAGTAAACTGGCGGACCGCAAGGACTGCACGCCTCTGAACACGACGCTGATTCTCTTCGGAGCTTCCAGCCTGTTTATGGGCTTGTACGTAAGCCTTGTACAGAGAGGGACGCTAAACCCGCCTAAAGTTGTTACAGGCACGGCGATATTTTTTGGTGCCCTCGCGGTGCTGGCATTCTGGGTTTTCCTGTATGGACTTCAGTTTGGAAAGATCACTACCAGCTGGATTTTCATGAACCTTTCTGCCGTGGTACCGGCTGCGCTGTCGGCAGTCCTGTACCACGAAAGAGTCAGCGCCTTGAAAGCGATAGTGCTCGGGCTGGTGGTGTTGTCAATTTTTCTGTTATGGAAAGACAAGCAACAAGAGAGTGGGGAAGTGCCCGCACCGGGAGCGACCCCCGTACGCGCTAACGTCAAAATTTGGATCACGGCAATGCTGTGCGCTTTTCTGTTAAATGGGATCTGCCCTTTTGGCCTTCGCGTTCTGGCGGGCCGAGGGCTCGGCCAACAGTACACGCCGGTGTATCTGGTTTATTGGTATCTTGCCGGGTTTGTTTTCGGCTTGCTCGGATTAATTAAGAGTCGCCAGGTGCTTTCGCGGGCGAATCTCACGATTGGATTAATCATGGCCCTGGCCAGCGTTGGCGGACAGTTTTTTATGGGATTAGCTTTGTCTAATGGTGTTCCGGGAAGCGTCGTTTATATGCTGGGAATGGGCGCCAGCATGTGCGTAGTTGTCATTGGAGGGATTCTCTTTTTTCACGAGCGGGTTAGAATTTATGCGAAGTTCGGCATCGTGATCGGCCTGGCTGCGGCAATATTATTGGGTGCGACCGGATAATCTCCTGGTCTTATTGCTTATTTGTTTTCACGACCAAACTTTTGATCTCATATCGCTGCATTGCCAAAGTGAGGCTGTGAACCGTCGACTTGAGAGGTAAAAGGCGATCGCCCAGCACCGTGCCTAGATAGGAATCTTGAAGTTTTATCGTTGGGAATTGAAGGGTTGCGGTCACGTCGTTTGGAGTTGAATTTTGCACTCTGACTAAGTAAGTGTCTGCTTCTCGAGCGGTC
>Ga0207695_10002818_pt1 | contig 25261 bp, 19 predicted proteins | sample KBSC54metaG_FD_184354 | JGI IMG/M metagenome (GOLD analysis project Ga0207695, IMG submission 184354) | Corn rhizosphere microbial communities from Kellogg Biological Station, Michigan, USA - KBS C5-4 metaG (SPAdes) (version 2) | ecosystem: Host-associated > Plants > Roots > Rhizosphere > Soil...
CCATCGCCGACGGTTACGACGCCGAGCTGGACGAGCTGCGCCAGCTTTCCACGCACGCCGACCAGTACCTCGTGGAACTTGAAACTCGCGAACGCACCGCCACCGGCATCGCCACGCTCAAGGTCGGCTACAACCGCGTGCACGGTTACTACATCGAATTCGGCAAGGCCCAGGCCGACAAGGCGCCCGCGCATTACACCCGCCGCCAGACCACCAAGAACGCCGAGCGCTACATCACCGAGGAACTGAAATCCTTCGAGGACAAGGTTCTGTCCGCGAAGGAACGTTCATTGATGCGCGAGCGCGCGCTGTACGACGGCGTGCTGGATGCGCTGATCGAAAAACTCGAGCCGTTGAAGCGGGCTGCACAATCATTGGCGGAACTCGACGTGCTCGCCTCGCTGGCCGAACGCGCGGACGCGCTGGATTGGTCGCGTCCGCAACTGGTGGACGACGCCTGCATCGCGATCGAACGAGGCCGGCACCCGGTGGTGGAGGCGGTGCGCAGCGAACCGTTCGAGCCGAATGATCTGATACTCGATGACGCACGCCGGATGCTGGTGATCACCGGCCCGAACATGGGCGGCAAGAGCACCTACATGCGCCAGAACGCGCTGATCGTGCTGCTGGCGCACATCGGAAGCTACGTCCCCGCAGCCAGCGCGACGATCGGGGCGATCGACCGCATCTTCACCCGCATCGGTGCGGGCGACGATCTCGCGCGCGGGCAATCGACCTTCATGGTCGAAATGAGCGAAACCGCCAATATCCTGCACAACGCGACCGCGCAGTCCTTGGTATTGATGGACGAGGTCGGGCGCGGCACTTCGACCTACGACGGCCTGGCGCTGGCGCGCGCCGCAGCGGTGCATCTCGCCACCGCCAATCGCGCGTTCACGCTGTTCGCGACGCACTATTTCGAGCTGACCGAACTCGCCGCGCAATTCGACACCATCGCCAACGTGCACCTGGACGCCGTCGAATACCACGACGCGAAACAGGGCGACCAACTGGTCTTCATGCACGCGGTGAAGGAAGGTCCCGCCAACCGCAGCTTCGGCCTGCAGGTGGCAGCCTTGGCGGGCTTGCCCAAAGCCGTGATCGCGGACGCGAAGCAAACGCTGGCCGAACTCGAACGTGGCGCACGCAGCAACCGATCGAACAAGCCATCCACACCCGGCACCACCTCGCCGCAAACCGACTTGTTCGCCGCGCCGCGATCCGATCCGCGCCTCGAATCGCTGGCCGACGCGGTGCGCGCGCTCGACCCAGACGCCATGACGCCGAAAGAAGCCCTGGATGCGCTGTATCGGCTGAAGCAATCCAGCCAATAGCCGGTCGCCGCCGGCACTGGCAACGGCATTCCCGCAGGCCTATGCTCGCCGCGCGATTCCAGCCGGAGGGGTTCACCATGCGTCAGTCCATCCTGTCAGCAGCCATCGTTGCGATCGCCGCACTGCCCTGCGTCGCACAGGCCGCGCACCGCGTTCCCGGCCAATGGGAAGTCACCACCACGATGCACTTCGTGCAAGGCGGCATCCAGATTCCACCCGAGGTGCAGGCGCAGATGAAGGCGCGCGGCATCAAGATGCCGAACCTCGGTGAGCCGCACACGTACAAGCATTGCCTGACGCCGGAAGAAGCCGCGAAAGACGAACATCCCGATTTCAGCGAAAACAAGGACTGCACCTCGCAGAACGCGAAATGGTCGGGCGATCACTTCCACGCCGATATCACGTGCGGCGGCAACAACGGTCCGCGCCGTGGCGTGATCGACGGCAGCATCGGCGGCGGCGGCAAGAGCTACGCCGGCACATTCCGGATGGAAGGCGATGACCCGCACATGGGCGGCCACTTCGTGATGGAAGGCCAGTCCTCCGGCAAATGGCTCGGGCCGACCTGCGCGAAGGGCGCTTCCTGACCGGGGCCCACGCGGGTCGAACTTTCCGGATCAATCTTCCGATTCGCGCGAAGGCGCGGTTTCGCCGGGATTCATTGCCTCGACGCGGGCCGGCTCGGGCTGCGGTTTGTTGACGTGCACGACCAGCGGCGCCGATCCGCTGCTCATGGCCCCTTGCATGCCGCGGCCGATCGATGGCCGCATCACGCCGCTGGCGGCGGGTACGGACCACGTGTTGAGCGGCGCATCGACGCGCGGTGTGGCCGGCGCACTCGCCACGGGAGCCGCGGGCACGCGTTCGAACGCAGGCTCAGCCGTTGGTGCCGACCCAGCCACCGACGGAGCCATGTGCGCCTCGTCCGGCATGCCGATGTCCGGGATGGCGTTCCATTCCTCCTGGGTCATGCCTTCCGGGATCACCTCGACGGGCTCGGCTTCCAGCCGCGCCGGCATGCGCCCGGCCTGCACCAGCGAGCGGATCGCGTGGAAAACGTCGGCACGGCCGAACGGCTTCTTGACGAACCCGTCGGCGCCGAAGCGCTGCACGTAGAACTGTTCCGTTGCCTGCTGGTTGCCGCTCATCATGATGATCGGCGTGATCCGGGTGCGGCTGTCGCGCCGCAGTGCGCGCAGCACCGCGAAACCCGACATGCCGGGCAGCACGATGTCGAGGAAGATCAGGTCGGGAAGCTGCGCCTGCGCCAGCGTAACCGCGCTTTCGCCGTCCACGGCCACCAGCACCTCGTAGCTGTCCTGCGCGAGCATCTTGCCCAGCACCGCACGAATGGTGGCGGAATCATCCACCACCAATACCCGTGCGCCCAGCGACGCGCGGACGCGCTCATGGCCGCGGCGCTCGCCGACGGGAGCATTCGTTCCCACCAACCGCCTGAATAGGTCAAAAACCGGCATCCTGTTCCCCTGAGCGGGTGCCTGCATAGTGTCGGCCGCTCCACCCGCGGGCGCAAGCGCCCCGGCGGGCGGTCACCCGGACACGACCACGCTGCAGCAAGTGACGCCACCCTCGGCCTTTTCGGTTTCGGACATGTCCACGCTGTGGATGTCGATGCCCCGTTTGCGCAGTGCCTCCGCCGTGCGCGGACACGAAGCTGGATAGATCACCGCGTCGCCGACGCGCAACGCGTTCGCGGCGTGCGGCTCGGCGGGGTCGACTGCGATCGGCTCCCAACCTTGGAACCCACGAGCGTCCACCCAACCCGGATTCAGCAACACCTGCCCCGCCGCCACTTGCGTCACGGCGCTCTTGAGATGCAGGCAACCCTGCAACGGCACCGCGACCACGTGGTAATCGAACGGCGCCAGCAGGCGCCCCAGTTGCGCGATGCCATCGGCGTTGCTGCGCGCGGAAGCGCCCACGTACAGCACGCGATCCAGTCGCAACACGTCGCCACCGTCCAGCGTGCCCGGCGGTTCGACGCGCAGCAGCATGCGCAAGTCGCCCAGCGCAACGGCCATGGATTCCACTTCCCGGCGACGTGACGGCGCGCCCGGCCGCGTGATCACGGCCACTTCGTCCAGGACGATCGCGGTGTCTTCCACGAACACGGAATCGGGGTGGTCCGGCTGTTCCGGAAGCTGCCGCACCTCGCATCCCGCTTCCCGCAACGCCTGTTCGTAGGCAGCGTGCTGACGACGTGCAAGCGCCAGATCGATCGGGCGGCGTGGCAGATGGGTCAGTTCGCAACGTTCCAGTGCGCGGCTGACCGCGCGGGTAATGGCGACGGGGAAAATGATCATTTCCTCGCAATGAAAGCACGAACGATCAGCATACCCTCTGGAGACAGGCGATGACCCACACCCACTGTATTCGTCATTTGCTGCACCGGACGCAAGGACCAGCCTTCACTCGATCGATCAATATCCCCCACTGCCTTTCGAAACAAGCATAGAATCCCCCGTCCGCCGACCCGAGGGGATTCGTTGCCATGCAACATGTCGGCAAGCGCGAGATCGGCCTCATCACCGCCACCACGCTGGTGCTGGGGAACATGATCGGTTCGGGCGTGTTCCTGCTACCGGCTTCGCTCGCGCCTTACGGCGGCTACAGCCTGGTCGGATGGGTGGTAAGTACGATCGGTGCGCTGTTGCTGGCGGGCGTGTTCTATCGCCTCTCAAAACGCGCGCCGCGCGCCGGCGGCCCTTACGCGTACAGTCGCGAAGCCTTCGGCGATTGCGTCGGCTTTTTGGTGGCATGGGTGTACTGGATCGCGCTGGTCGGCGGCAACGCGACCATCGCTGTCGCCTTCGCGAGTTACATGTCGGCGTTCATTCCCGCGCTTGGTGCGCACCCCTTGTATGGCGCGCTGACCGCGATGGCCGCCGTGTGGGTGCTGATCGCGGTCAACATCGCCGGCATCCGCAGCGCGGGAACTCTGCAGGTGGTGACGACGATCCTGAAGATCCTGCCGCTGCTGGCGTTGGCACTATTTGGATTCACGCGCTTTGATCCGCACCTGCTGGTGCCAGGGCCGCACGCGGGCTCGCCGTTGAGCGCGATCAACATCTGCGTTGCGGCCACGCTGTTCGCGTTCATTGGCGTCGAATGCGCAACCATTCCCGCGGGACACGTGCGCGATCCCGAAAAAACCATTCCGCGCGCCACGCTGCTCGGCACCGCCATCGCGGCGGCGCTTTACATCGCGTGCACCACGGCGGTGATGGGGCTGCTGCCCGCCTCCGAACTTGCGCATTCGCAGGCGCCATTCGCGGATGCAGGACGCTTGCTGTGGGGCGGCTGGGCGGGCTGGCTGATCGCGGGCGCCGCGGCGATCTCCTGCTTCGGTGCCTTGAATGGCTGGACGCTGATCGCCGGGCAATTCCCGCAGGCGGTCGCGAAAGACGGATTGTTCCCGAAGTTTTTCGCGCGTGAATCCGCGCGCGGAACGCCGGTGCCGGCGCTGCTGGTCGCGGGCGTCATCAACAGCCTGATGGTGCTCGCCAATTACAGCCGCGGCATGGTCGCGATGTTCACCTTCATGGTGCTGCTGACGACGCTGGGCAATGTTGTCTGCTACCTGCTCTGCGCGATGGCCGACGTGGTGCTGGCGCATCGCAGTGGTCGGCCGTTGCGCGCGCGCAACCTGCTGCTTGCCTTCGGCGCATTCGGCTTCTGCCTGTGGGCCGTCGTCGGTGCCGGCAAGGACGCGGTGTTCTGGAATTTCGTGCTGCTGGCACTCGGCATTCCGCTGTACGCGTGGCAGGCGCGGAACATACGGCACGCTTCGCGACAATCGCCCGCGCGATAGTTGATGGCTATCGGGAGCATCAAATCCATCGAATTCCAGGGCACCCGTGATCCGGTCTATCCTGCGTCTTCTTCCGTGCGAATGAGGATGCCGCCATGGCCAAAACGTCGAAGGGCACCAACCCGGAATGCAAACTCACCACCGTCGCCGGCGCGCCGGTGCCGGACAACCAGAACATCCTGACCGCCGGCCCGCGCGGACCGGCGTTGCTGCAGGACGTGTGGCTGCTGGAGAAGCTGGCCCACTTCGACCGCGAGGTGATCCCCGAGCGGCGCATGCACGCGAAGGGCTCGGGTGCCTTCGGCACCTTCACCGTGACGAAGGACATCACCCGCTACACCAGGGCGAAGATCTTTTCCAGGGTCGGCAAGCAGACCGAGCTGTTCGCGCGCTTCACCACGGTGGCCGGCGAGCGCGGAGCGGCCGACGCCGAGCGCGACATCCGCGGCTTCGCGCTGAAGTTCTACACCGAGGAAGGCAACTGGGATCTGGTCGGCAACAACACGCCGGTGTTCTTCTTCCGCGATCCGCTGAAGTTCCCGGACCTCAACCACGCGGTGAAGCGCGACCCGCGCACCAACCTGCGCAGCGCGAAGAACAACTGGGATTTCTGGACCTCGCTGCCCGAGGCGTTGCACCAGGTCACCATCGTGATGAGCGAGCGCGGCATCCCCGCCAGCTATCGCCACATGCACGGCTTCGGCTCGCACACCTTCAGCTTCATCAACGCGAAAAACGAGCGTTTCTGGGTGAAGTTCCACCATGTCTGCCAGCAGGGCATCAAGAATTTCACCGACGCGGAAGCCGAGGCGATTGTCGGGAAGGATCGTGAATCCCACCAACGTGACCTGTACGAGGCCATCGAGCGCGGCGATTTCCCGAAATGGAAGCTGTGCGTGCAGATCATGCCGGAGAAGGACGCCGCAAAGGTACCCTACCACCCGTTCGACCTTACCAAGGTGTGGCCGCACAAGGACTACCCGCTGATCGAAGTGGGTGTGTGGGAGCTCAACAAGAACCCCGAGAATTTCTTCGCCGACGTCGAGCAGAGCGCGTTCAACCCGGCGCAGGTCGTTCCCGGCATCGGCTTCTCTCCGGACAAGATGCTGCAGGCGCGGTTGTTTTCCTACGGTGATGCGCAGCGCTACCGGCTCGGCGTGAACCTGCACCAGATCCCGGTGAACGCCCCGCGTTGCCCAGTGCACAGCTTCCACCGCGATGGTGCGATGCGGGTGGATGGCAACCACGGCAGTACCCTGGCCTACGAGCCGAACAGTTACGGCGAGTGGCAGGAACAACCAGACTTCCGCGAGCCGCCGCTGTCGCTGGAGGGTGCGGGCGACCACTGGAACCATCGCGTCGACGAGGACTACTACTCACAGCCCGGCGCGCTGTTCCGGCTGATGGGCGCGAAGCAGAAGCAGGCCTTGTTCGAGAACACTGCGCGCGCGATGCAAGGTGTCCCGAAGGAAATCCAGCAACGGCATATCGACCATTGCGCGAAAGCCGACAAGGCCTACGGCGAAGGCGTCGCCAAGGCCCTGAAAGCCCTGGCCGCGGACAAGATCAAGCCCAAATCCCCGTCGACACGGAACAGGTAGCCACGCTGAAAGGCGCATTCGCCGCCGGCGCGCGCGGTGAACTCCGCGCCGGCCTCACTCATCCCGCATCGATGTCCCCGAGCGCGCGGATCAATCGACGCGCCCGCTTGTCGGGCCGCTTCGGCGGCGGCTGGTAGCCGGCACGCTCGGCGCGGCGCTGCTCGCGCGCGGCTTCGCGCGCCTTGATCGACGCCTGGGATTCGCGGTACAGCGTTTGCGCCAGCGCGGCCGAACTGCGCTTGTGCGCAAGGCCGGTCACTTCGACTTCGAAGTTTTCCTCGCCACGCCGGACGCGCAATTTGTCGCCGGGCTTCACCGCGTGCGACGGCTTGCAAGCCACACCGCCGATCTCCACCCGGCCGCGCTCGACCGCCTGCTTCGCGAGCGCACGCGTCTTGAAGAAGCGCGCGGCCCACAACCACGCATCGATGCGGACCACTTCTGTTTCGTTCGGAGTCATCACAGCCGCAGAGTATTCCGGATCCACCGTAGCCCGGATGGAGCGCAACGGAGTCCGGGGCCTTCATCCTGACGACACCCGGATTCCGCCGCTGTGCGGCCACATCCGGGCTACCTGTTTTCAGCAGTCGCAAGCAACGCGCGGTTCATCCGCTGCACGAACGCCGCAGGATCGGGCAACTGCGCACCCGCGGTGATCTCGGCCTGCTCCAGCAACAGCATCGCGAGATCCTTCGCCTTGGCCTCGTCGGATTCCGTCTCGACGCGCTTGACCAGGGCGTGCGCAGGATTGATTTCCAGTGTCGGTTTGGAGTCGGGCACTTCCTGACCCGCTTCGCGCAGCAGCCGCGCGAGATGGGGCGCGAGTTCATAGTCGGCCAATGCAAGGCACGACGGCGAGTCGGTCAGCCGAGCGGACACGCGCACATCGCCGACACGATCGCCGAGCAGCTCCTTCAACTTCTTCACCAGCGGCTCGGCCTCCTTCGCCGCCGCTTCCTGCTTTTGCTTGCCGGCTTCGTCCAGCGGCAGTTCGCCCTTGGCGACGTTGCGGAACGACTTGCCCTCGTACTCGCCGAACTGGCCCATGATCCATTCGTCCACGCGGTCGAACATCAACAACACTTCGATGCCCTTCGCCCTGAAAGCCTCGAGCTGCGGGCTGCCGGCCGCGGCCTTGTAATTGTCGGCGGTGACGTACCAGATCGCGTCCTGGCCAGGCTGCATGCGGGTGATGTAGTCATCGAGCGAAACATCCTGCTCGGCGCCTTCGCCCTTGGTGGACGCAAAGCGCAGCAACTTCGCGATGCGCTCGCGGTTCGATGGATCCTCGACGATGCCTTCCTTCAACGTGTTGCCGAACGCGTTGCGGAAGGTCTTGAACTTTTCCGGGTCGTCCTTTGCCAGCTTTTCGATCAGGTCCAGCACGCGCTTGACGCAGGACCCCTTGATGCGTTCGATCTGGCGGTTGTGCTGCAGGATTTCGCGGCTGACGTTGAGCGGCAGGTCGTCGGCATCCACCACGCCACGCACGAAACGCAGGTAATTCGGCAGCAGTTCCTCGGCCGCGTCCATGATGAAGACGCGCTTGATGTAAAGCTTGACGCCCTTGCGCTCGTCGCGCCCGCCCATCAGCAGGTCGAACGGCGGCTGCGCCGGGATGTAAAGAAGCGTGGTGAAGCGCTGACTGCCGCCCTCGACGCGGTTGTGCGCCCACGCCAGCGGATCGGCGAAATCGTGCCCCAGCGACTTGTAGAACGCCTTGTATTCGTCGTCCGTGATTCCGGACTTCGGCTTGGCCCACAGTGCGGAGGCGTCGTTGACGGTTTCCCACTCGTCGGTCGGCTTGCCGTCCTTGAATTTCTTCATCCGGATCGGAAACGCGACGTGGTCGGAATACTTGCGGATCAGGTCGCGCAGCTTCCAGTGGTCGAGGAATTCGGTGTCGTCGTCCTTCAGGTGCAGGATGACCGACGTCCCGCGCGCAGCGATCGCTTCCGCGGCCAACGAATATTCACCCTTGCCGTCGCTTTCCCAGCGCACCCCATCTTTCGCATCCGCGCCAGCGCGACGACTCAGCACCGTCACCTTGTCCGCGACCACGAACGCGGAATAGAAACCCACGCCGAACTGGCCGATCAGCCGCGCGTCGGCTTGCTGTTCGCCCGACAAGGATTCCAGGAACCGCCGCGTGCCGGAACTCGCGATCGAGCCGAGATTCGCCACCACTTCATCGCGGCCCATGCCGATGCCGTTGTCGCGCACGGTCAGCGTCTTCGCGTCCTTGTCGTATTCGATGTCGATGTGCAGCTCGCTGTCGCCGTCCAGCAACTCCGGTTTGCCGATGGCTTCGAAACGCAGCTTGTCGCAGGCGTCGGAGCCGTTGGAAACCAGTTCGCGCAGGAAGATTTCCTTGTGCGAATAAAGGGAATGGGTGACCAGGCGCAGGACCTGCGCGACCTCGGCTTCGAACGGGCGGGTTTCGGTGGTAGTGCTCATGGCTATCGGCTAGTCAAAGGGATGGACAGGACATAACCGCAGCGCCCCAGCAAGGCGCGCGGGAATCTTCAAGATTGGTGGTGCGCAGCCCTTTCTCAAGCCGCCGAACGCGCCATTCCGATGATCCAGCGGTACAGCACGATTACGGTGATCGCGAACACCACGCCGCCGATGACGATCGAGGGCGTCGCGAAGCTGTCGCCCACCAGCGCAATCGGCCCCTGCTTGCCACTCAGCCCGACGATGCCGGCGAAGATCACGGCCAGCAGGCTTTCGCCCACGATCAGACCGGACGCCAGCAGCACGCCCAATTGCTTGGTCGCCTCGGCCCGCGGATGACGATCGGCACGCCGATCGAACCACGCGCCGACCAGCGCGCCGACCACCACCATCAGCGTGGTCGAAGTCGGCAGGTAAATGCCCAGGCCGACCGCCAGCGGCGGCAGGCGCGGCCCCTTTTTCGTGAGGCCAAGCAACTCGTCGAGGATGATGATCGCCACCCCGATGCCGGCGCCCAGTCCGATCATGTCCCACGGCACCGCGCCGGTGATCACGCCCTTGGCCAACGCGGAAATCAGGCCCGCCTGCGGCGCGGGCAGCGCCTTCGAAGGATCGGCGCCCGGTGCGCCGAGGAAACCGTAGGTGTGCTGCAGCAAATCCATCACCGGCGGAATCACCACCGCACCCGCCAGCACGCCGATCACCAGCGCCCACTGCTGCAACGACGGCGTGGCGTCCACCAGCTGGCCGGTCTTCAAATCCTGCAGATTGTTGTTCGCGATCGATGCCACCGCGAACACGATGGACGTGATGAACAGGGCGAAACCGACCAGCGCCTTGTCGGCGCCCGGCGGCAGGAACGGCTTGACGCCCAGCACCAGCAGCAGCGCCGCAATCACCACCACCAGGATGCCGACGCCCGACAGCGGGCTGTTGGACGATCCGATCAGGCCGGCCATGTAGCCGCACACCGCCGACACCAGGAAGCTCAGCAGGATCACGAACACCACGCCGCCTATCACCAGCGTCCAGGTCGCACCGCCCAAGCCATTGTTGACGGCGAAATGCCACAGCAGGTACGCGATCGGAATCATGCAGACCAGCGAAATCAAACCAACCATGCCGATCGGCATGTCGTGCTCGGTACGCGGCAATTCGTTCAAGGTGCCAGCCTTGCGCGCGCGCGACGCGCGGAACGCGCCGGCGAGGCCACTCGCCAGCGGCTTCACCAGTTTGGCGAGCGTCCAGATCGCGGCCACGCCGATGGCGCCCGCGCCGATGAAGCGCACGTAATGGCTCCATCCGGCCTGCGCCACCTCGGCGGCCGCGCCCGCGGCCCAATGCAGGTGCGTGAAATACGGCACCGCCCACGCCCAGCCAATCAGCGCGCCCACCAGCATCGCCACACCCACCCACAACCCGACCAGGTGTCCGATTGCGAAAAGCGCGAACGACAGGCCAAAATCGAAACCGCTCGCGCCACCCTTGTCGCCGCCAATGCGGAAATAATCGGTCACGCTGGCGGCAAACACTTTCGTCTGCACAATCACGTAGAAGATCGCCGACACGATTGCGCCCCACAGCACGGCCTTCAATCCCGCGCCGCCGGTCTCGACCGACTCCGCCTCGTCGCCGCCCTCGCCCGCGCCGACCTTCAGCACCTCGGCGCACGCCACGCCTTCCGGGTACGGCAAATCCGAATCCGTCACCAGCGCGCGCCGCAGCGGAATGGTGTACATCACGCCGAGGATGCCGCCGGTCGCGCAGATGCCCGCCGAAATCCAGAACGGGAATCCCGTCCAGTAACCGACGATCACCAGGCCCGGCAGCACGAAGATGATCGACGACAACGTGCCCGCCGCCGAGGCCACCGTCTGCACGATGTTGTTTTCCTGGATGGTCGCATCGCGCATCGCCTTCAGGATCGCCATCGAGATCACCGCGGCCGGGATCGATGTCGAAAACGTCAGGCCTGCCTTCAATCCGAAGTACACGTTCGCGGCGGTGAACACGATCGTGATGACGATGCCGATGATGACGCCGCGGATCGTCAGTTCACGGCGTTTCGGCATTCCGCTGATTGCATTCATGGGTGCATTCCGGTATGTGGTTCCCCGCCGCACGCCATTGCGCGGCACGCCAAACGCCGGTTTGTGGCCGACGAGTCCACCGCATGGTAGCTTTTCCCCTCTCGCTTCGGGAGAGGGGGCGCAACGCGCTGCTCTTGTTTTTGCCCAAAGGGCCGGGCAGGAGTCCGGTGAACCGATACGCATCCAATTCTTCCGAACCCCCACCCCGGCGTTACGCGCCCGGCGCTTCACGCCACCCCTCCCGAAGCGAGGGGGGCTTTTACCGGGGACGCTTCGCGCCTTCGCCCACCGGGGATCTGCATTTCGGCTCGCTGGTGGCGGCATTGGCGAGCTGGCTGCGCGCGCGAAACCAGCGCGGACAGTGGCTGCTGCGCGTCGATGACATCGATCCGCCACGCGAGATCGCGGGCTCCACCCAGGCCATCCTGTCGACGCTCGCGCAACTTGGATTGACCGCCGACGCGCCCGCGTTGCATCAATCGAAACGTGGCGAAGCTTACGCGCAGGCGTTGCGGCAACTGCAACGCGACTGCCACGCCTTCCCGTGCTGGTGCAGCCGCGCCGATCTCGAAGCGGCGGGCGCGGTGCATCGGGATGGCCATTGCACCAGCACGCGTCGCGACGATCGCGAACCCTCATGGCGGTTGCGCGTACCCGACCTCGAAATCGTTTTCGACGACGGTCTGCAGGGACCGCAACACCAGAACGTGCGCGAAGCCGTGGGCGATTTCGTGCTGCGCCGCGCGGACGGCCTGTGGAGCTATCAGCTCGCATGCGTGGTGGACGACGCGTTCCAGGGCATCACCGAAGTGGTACGCGGCTGCGACCTGCTGGATTCCACCCCGCGCCAGATCCTGTTGCAGCGGCTGCTCGGCGTGTCGACACCCGCGTACCTGCACCTGCCGCTGGCAGTCGATGCGCAAGGCCGCAAGTTTTCCAAATCAAGCGACGCACCGGCAGTGGACGCATCCGATCCACGCATTGCACTGGCGCGCGCGCTGCGTTTTCTCGGTCAGCCCGTACCCGATGCGCACGACGTCGCGACGATTCTGCTCGCCGCCGCGCACAACTTCGATCTTTCGCCATTGCGCGGTCTCGTTGCCCGCACTGCGACAAGCGCGACCCGAACCGACAACGAATGATCCCGTCAGCAACGGCCGGTCAACGCACGGCCGCGATCGCAGGAACAAGCTTGGGAGCGTAGCAGCTCGCGGCACCCTTCCCGCAGTCTCCCGCTGCCCGCGGGGCTGGCGTAGGATGGCTGCACCATCACACGAGAGGAGCGGTCATGAGCGCACGCGTGGCACTGGTAACGGGGGGTACGGGTGGCATCGGTACCGCGATCGTCCGCCGGCTGGCGAAGATGGGTTACAAGGTTGCGACCAATTATCGCAACGAGGAGAAAACCAATGTCTGGCGCGACAAGCTGAAAAGCGAAGGCATCGACGTGCTCACGATCAAGGGCGATGTATCCGACCCTGTGTCGTGCGAGGCGATGGTGCGCGAGGTCGAACAAGAACTGGGTCCCATCGACATCCTGATCAACAACGCCGGCATCACCCGCGACACCACGTTCCACAAGATGAGCTACCAGCAGTGGACCGACGTGGTGAACACCAACCTCAATGCATGCTTCAACGTGACGCGGCCGGTGATCGAGGGCATGCGCGCACGCAAGTGGGGGCGGATCGTGCAGATCAGTTCGATCAACGGCCAAAAGGGCCAGTACGGGCAGGCCAACTACGCCGCCGCCAAGGCCGGCATGCACGGCTTCACCATCTCGCTGGCGCAGGAAAACGCCAAGTTCGGCATCACCGTCAACACCGTCTCGCCCGGCTACATCGGCACCGACATGGTGATGGCAGTGCCCGAGGAAGTGCGCGCCAAGATCGTCGCGCAGATTCCGCTGGGGCGCCTCGGCGAACCCGACGAAATCGCCTACGCCGTCGCGTTCTTCCTCGACGACAAGGCCGCATGGATCACCGGCGCGAACCTCGCGATCAATGGCGGGCATTACATGGGGTGGTGAGGCCGGCGCGGGGGTGCACGACGCCCGTCATTCCGGCATAGGCCGGAAATCACCACCCGTCGTCATTCCGGGGCCGCGCGCAGCGCGGAACCCGGAATCCATTTTTGGCTGGGCAGGCTAAAAAACCATCGCGTGATCGGCCAGGTGTTTGCCGCCAACTTGCACAAGCACCATTTCGGCAACGAAATCACCGGACGCCTTGGTGAATTGTTGGCGCCAGGTCACCGCCACGGAATCCGTTCGCCTTGCGATGTGATCGCAAGTATTCCCCCCCATCCGTCCTTCGGGCACCTTCCCCGCGAGCGGGAGAAGGGAAAGCGCCACCATGCGATAATCCGCGATCGTCTTTCGATCGCAAGCCCGAGCAATGCCCCGCGAAATCCTGGTCACCAGCGCCCTGCCCTATGCGAATGGCCGCATCCACCTCGGCCATATCGTCGAGCACGTGCAGTCGGATATCTGGGTGCGCGCGATGCGGATGGCCGGGAACACGGTGCACTACGTCTGCGCGGATGACGCGCACGGCACCTCGATCATGCTGCGCGCGGAGAAGGAAGGCATCACGCCGGAAACGCTGATTGGCAACGTGTGGAAGGAACACACAGCCGACCTGCGCGACTTCGGTGTCGCCTACGACCACTATTCCAGCACGCATACCGACGCCAACCGCGAGCTGACGTACCGCATCTGGCACGCGCTGGAGGCGAACGGCCACGTCGAATCGAAACCGGTCAAGCAGTTGTTCGATCCGGAACGGCAGATGTTCCTGCCCGACCGCTTCATCAAGGGCGAATGCCCGGTCTGCCACTCGAAAGACCAGTACGGCGACGCCTGCGAGGTGTGCGGCAGCACCTACAACCCGATCGACCTGATCAATCCGTATTCGGTGGTGTCGGGTGCGAAGCCGGTCGAAAAGGAATCGCTGCACTTCTTCGTCAAGCTGGCCGACTTCGAAAGCCTGTTGAGGGAATGGCTGGAGGAACGCCGCGCCGCCGGCGGCCTGCAATCGGAAGTCGTCAACAAGCTGAAGGAATGGTTCGCCGACGGCCTGCGCAGTTGGGACGTGTCGCGCGACGCGCCGTATTTCGGTTTCGAAATTCCGGGCCAGCCCGGCAAATACTTTTACGTCTGGGTGGACGCGCCGGTCGGCTATCTCGCCGCGTTCAAGGAACTGTGCGAGGGCGGCAGCAAGCCCGGCCTCGCCGCGGCCGATTTCGAGCGTTTCATCGATGCCGGGGATGATGAAGCGGCACAGGGAAGTGCCGCCCGCGAATCGGGCGGCGTTTCGCCCGATTCGTCGAAGCAAAATCCGGACATGCGCCGGACTTTGCGTGCGCCCTCGAGTCAGAGGCAGACGAGTCGGGCGCCAACAGAGATGATCCATTTCATCGGCAAGGACATCATCTACTTCCACACGTTGTTCTGGCCGGCGATGCTGCACGGCGCGGGCCTGCGCATGCCGACCGCGGTGAACGTGCACGGCTTCCTCACCGTGGACGGCGCCAAGATGTCGAAGTCGCGCGGCACGTTCGTCAACGCGCGAACCTATCTCGAACACCTGGACGCGGACTACCTTCGCTATTACCTCGCCTCGATGCTCGGCCCGACACTCGCCGACATCGACCTTGACCTGAAGGCCTTCGAAGAACGCGTCAACTCGCACCTGGTCGGCAAGTGGGCGAACATCGCCAGCCGTTGCGCGGGTTTCGTGCACAAACACTTCAACGGCAAGCTCGCGGCAACGCTTCCGGAAACCGTGCGCGGGCGCTACGACGCCGCGGCCGCCAAGCTGGAAGCCTGCGCCGCGCTGTACGAATTGCGCGACTACGCCGCCGCCATGCGACTGATCATCGAAGTCGCGGACGAGGCCAACGCGTACGTCGCCGATCATGCACCGTGGGTGATGGCCAAGGACGAATCCAGGCGCGACGAACTGCACATCGTGCTGACCCTGGCGCTCAACTATTTCCGGCTGCTGACGATCTGGCTGGCGCCCGTGGTGCCGGCCACCGCCGCGCGTGCGTTCGCATTCCTCGGCGACATGCCCGCCGACTTCGAAGCCGCGCTGCGCCCCTTGCTCGGCCACGCCATCAAGCCGTTCAAGGCGCTGGTCACGCGCATCGACCCGAAGGACATCGCAGCCATGATCGAAGCCTCGAAGGAATCGTTGCAACCGTCTGTTCCTGCTTCGTCTTCCCCTCACCCCAGCCCTCTCCCGCAAGCGGGAGAGGGAGGAAAGCCCGCACGTTCGACGCCCCCCCAGGTGACGAGTCCCGCCGCTTCCGGTCCCCGGTCCCCGGTCCCTGGTCCCCAAACGATCTCCATCGACGACTTCGCGAAGCTCGACCTGCGCGTCGGCAAGGTGGTGGCATGCGAGGCCGTGGACGGTTCCGACAAGCTGCTGCGCTTCGAACTGGATGCCGGTGATCTTGGCAAGCGCCAGATTTTTTCCGGCATCAAGGCCGCGTATGCCGAACCTGCAAAGCTGGTCGGCCGCAACGTGGTGTTCATCGCCAACCTCGCCCCACGCAAGATGCGCTTCGGGCTGAGCGAAGGCATGATCCTGTCGGCAGGCAGCGGCGGCGCGGATCTGTTCCTGCTCGACGCCGACAACGGCGCCGCACCCGGTGCATCCGTGAAGTAATCGTCACGCGTCGGCAACGTTTTCTTCGCGACCGAAGGCGCAGCCTCGGATGGTGCCTTGCGATCCGGCCTGAAGCCGCACCGCGTGGCCGTCGGCAACCGCGCGGAGACGATCGCCGTGATCAGGCATTGGGCGTTCTTCAAGCAAAGCGATACCTCCTTCGGCACGTTCTACCCGAAGCACTACATCGTCGCCGGGTACCCGAGCCTGCACGACGCGCAGGAAGCCGAACATGCGTTCACCGAATCCGGGGTCGGTGCCGAGAACGTCCGCGCGACCACGGGCGACTTCGTGATCAACCAGCTGGAAGCGCACCGTGGAGCCAACTGGCTGCAGCGGGCCGAAACGCGCATCGCCGAATTCGCCGGCACCGAAACGGGATTCCTGAAGGATGACGCGGAACTCGCCCGCAAGGGCGGTGCATTCCTGTTCCTGTTCGCGCCGGAATCGAGTCACGTGGAGCACGCGCGCAAGGTGTTTGCACGGCACCCGCCGAGCTACGCACGACGCTACCTGCACATTGCCATCGAGCGGATCATCGATCCTCCGCCGAATCGGGCCAATTGACCGCGCCACGCCGTGACTTTGCTATCGTGTCCCCCTCAAGCGGGCGAAACGGGGTGCACAACATGCGACTGGCGATTGGCGGCTTGCGGGCGCCACGACTTGCATCGACCCTGCTGCTCGGCATGCTGCTGGCCGGCTGCGCCGCCGGCCCGGCGACAAGTCCGGTGGCGAAGGATCCCGCCAATCACGCGCCCCGCCACGTGGTCGTGATCATCCTCGAAAACGAGCCGTTCCAGGTGACCTTCGGCGCACATTCGCCCGCGCCGTATCTTGCGCACGAGCTGCCAGAACAAGGCGCGCTGCTGACGAGGTATTTCGCGACCGGGCACTACAGCCTCGACAACTACATTTCCATCATCAGCGGGCAGGCACCAAACCCCGAAACGCAGCAAGACTGCCATGTGTTCAGCGAGTTCAAGCGCAGCGCGCCGGAATTCGACGCCAACGGCCAGATTCGCGGCACCGGCTGCGTCTATCCCGCCGACGTGAAGACGCTGGCCAATCAGTTGCAGGATGCGGGTTACACGTGGAAGGGCTACATGGAAAGCATGGGCGCCGATCCATCGCGCGAGGCTGCAGCCTGCGCGCACGCGAAGATCGGCGAAGTGGACTTGACCAACAAGGCCACCGCGAAGGACCAGTACGCCGACAAGCACGATCCATTCGCGTATTTCCATTCGATCATCGACGATGCCACGAACTGCGCCGCGCACGTCGTCAACCTCGACAAACTGCCGAGGGACTTGCAATCCATTGCGACCACACCGAACTTCTCTTTCATCACGCCCGACCTCTGCCACGACGGCCACGACGCGCCGTGCAAGAACGGCGAACCGGGCGGATTGATCTCGGCCGACAAGTTCCTGCGTGAATGGGTGCCGCAGATCGTTGCCTCGCCTGCGTTCAAGCAGGATGGCTTGCTGATCATCACCTTCGATGAAGGCACCGACGCCGCGGCCTGTTGCGGCGAAACGAGACCGGCGGACGCGCCGCAGCCGGGCCAGTTCGGCCCCGGTGGTGGACGCATCGGCGCCGTGGTGCTGTCACCGTTCGTGAAGCCGGGCACCGTGTCCAGCGTGGATTACAACCACTACAGCCTGCTGCGCAGCATCGAGGACTGGTTCGGCCTGCCGCACCTCGGTTACGCCGGACAAAAAGGATTGCGCGCATTCGGGCCGGACATCTTCAACCGCGACACCCATGCACAGGGGATCCAACCGTGAATCGATTCGCGTATTCCATCGCCGCCGCTTCCATGATCCTCGCACCGGCTTTGTCCGCGGCCAGCCAAGCCGCGACCGCAGCGGCGGCAAAACCTGCACCGACCATGGATCAGATCCTCAAGGCCTCGAAACCTTCCGACTGGCGCCCGCTGAATCCGAACGACACGCTGTACATGGATCTTCCGCAGGGCCGCGTGGTGATCGAACTCGCTCCCGCGTATGCGCCGCTGCACGCGGACAACATCCGCACGCTGGCGCACCAGCATTACTGGGATGACCTGGCGATCCTGCGCGTGCAGGATGGCTTCGTCACGCAATGGGGCGACCCGGCTGCGGAAGCCAAACATCCCGCGCATCCGCTGCGGGCGCTCGGCAAGGCCAAGGCAACCATCGCAGCGGAGTTCGAACGCGGCACTTCACCCGAGCTTCCTTTCACGCGATTGCCCGACGGCGACGTGTACGCGCCGGAAGTCGGCTTCAGCAACGGCTTCCCGGTCGCACGCGATCCCGAAACCGGCAAGACCTGGCTGGTGCATTGCTACGGCATGGTCGGTGCCGGCCGCGACAACACACCCGATTCCGGCCCCGGCACCGAACTCTACGCCGTGATCGGGCAGGCGCCGCGTCAGCTCGACCGCAACATCGCGCTGGTCGGCCGCGTCCTGCAGGGCATGCAATTCCTTTCCGATTTGCCGCGCGGCAACGGCCCGATGGGTTTCTACAAGAATCCGGCGCACCAGACAAAAATCCTGCGCGTGCGCCTTGCGTCCGATTTGCCGCCGTCGCAACGCATGCATCTCGAAGTGTTGCGCACCGACACACCGACCTTCGCGGCGCTGGTGGAGTCGCGCCGCAACCGCTCGGATGCGTGGTACCTCTACAAGGTCGGCAAGATCGATATCTGCAACGTGCCGCTGCCGGTGCGCGAAGATCCATCAACCAAGGGCGCCGACCGCCACTGAAGCGCGCAACTCGCGCGCGCGTGGCGATCGCCAAACCGGCCGCGGTCAGTCGACTGTTTCGACGCTGATCTCGGCCATCGTCATCAGCTTGTGGACCGGGCAATTGTCGGCCGCACGCCGCAGCATCGCACGCTGCTCATCCGTGAGTGGTCCCTGGAAATCAAGATGCACGCGGAGTCGATACTGCCCTTCCCGTTCCGCATGATCGTCCCGCTCCACGCGCGTGGCCACGCGCTCCAGTGGAATGCCGCGTCGCTTCGCGTACCAGAGGGCGGTGAGCGCCTTGCAGGACGCCAGCGCGGCATCGAAATAATCGTGCGGACTCGGCGCGGAATCTACGCTGCCGGACTCGGATCCGACGTCTGCGCGAAACACGTGCGACCGCGTACGCAGCTCCTGTGGCCAGGCGCCCGCCTCGATGCTGGCGCAGTCCACGATGTTGGAAAAGGATTCGCTCATGGTTCCCTCGCCGGCTCCAGCCGCACTGCGCGTGTCCGTTCTTTGTAGCGCTGGGTCTCCAAATCTTCAAGAACCACGTCCCACGCGTCCATCCCCAACCAAGTCGGCCGAAGGCTTTCCAGAAGGTCCATTTCCCCTTGGTCACGATGGTGTTGCAGGCGTGCCAGGTAACTCAGCACGCGTTCGGTTTGCTTGGCGTCGATGGCTTCCATCGCAAACTCCAGTCTGGCTCGCACCCTGTTCCAACAAATCATGAAGCAACAGCTGTGCCAATGACGGGCGCAGAGCACCACCGCCAACCCGCGCGATCGCAAGTCGATCAGAACATGTGGCGCTCGATGCGTTGGCGACCACTGGACAACGCAACCCGGGCGCAACCATAAGTTGTGCCTGAACCCAGCCAACGATGGCGTCGAATCAGAACGTTACCGTCCCCTGCAACATCGCGCTTCCAGCTCGCTCCTGTTGATCCTGTTCGTACATGTATCCGAGTCGCAGGCCGAAGTTGCGGGTGGGCCACAACGACAGGCCGGCCCGCAATATCGCGGTGTTCCGCGACAAGCCGATGCCGTCCACGGGCAGCCAGTTGTTGAACCCCGTGAAGCTTGCGTCGAATACGTCTCCGTACTGATGTAGCGTGTGATGCCAGCCGGCGCTGCCGTCGAATTCCACCTGCATTCCGTTGGCCAAGCGCCAGCCACGCCCGGTGCGCAAACCCAGCCCCGCCTGCAGGCGGCCGGCCGAGCGGGCTTCGGCCTTGAGGCCGTACCCCAAGCCGCCCTGTTCGTTGAAGCCGCCCAGATCGAGGCGCTGGTAACGAACGTCTGCAAAGGGCACGACGCGAGCGGCACCGACCTGGAACAGATGGCCGCCCTCCAACGCACCCGCAACATAGTGGCCCGTTGATGTGGTGCCCACCGGCGATCCCAGCGTACCCAGTTGCAGCAGGCGCTGCATGTCTTCCCGATACCAGCCGTTTGCAATCTGCGCGCTCGCGTACCACGGCCCGTTCATCACCCCGCCGTATACGGCGATGTTGTTCATCCACGTGCGGTTGTGGTCCCAGGCGGCGTCGAGCTGGCCGAAGCCAAGGCTCTGTCCCGCCGCAAAACCGAACAGCGCGTGCGGACCAATGCGCAGGTCGGCGCCCGCCATGCCGCCGCCGCTGCGAAAGGTCGCACCCGCGTAACCGCTGCGCTGCAGGTTGCCCTGCCAACCGAGATTGCTGTACCAGACGCCGGACTTCACCCGGCTGCTCACGAGATCATCGAAGCGCTCGGACAGCGCATTGCCGCGCGCGTCGATGCCGTCGAACAGCATTGCAGCGCTGGCCGCATGCAACTGGCCCGAAAGACTGGTGAGCGTGGCCTGTGCCACGGCTGGCGTCGCACTGTGCTGGATGGCACCGGCGCCTTGCAGCAGATCCGGCGCAAGCGTAGCTCCGGAGGCCATGGTGGCATTGATCGCATCGAACCCGACCTGCACGCGCTGTGCCGCCGACACCGCAGCTGGCTCGATGATACCCATCGATGCTGCGGCCACCGTGATGTTGAGCCCGGTGGTATCCAGATACACATCGTTCGTGCCATACCCAATGGTCGTGGACGTGAACACCACACCGCTGTCCTTGACCAGGTTACCGAACGTGCCGGTCACGCCCCCACTCGCCGTGAGCACGTCGGTGTGCGTGTTGGCGACATAGCCACTGTTGGCCCCCGTCACTTCCAGCGTGCCGCCGTTGAGTGTCGCGGTGCCGGTCACGGCAAGCTTGCTGCCCAGGCTGACCGCCAAGGTGCCGGAGTTGGTGTAATGGCCGCCTACGGTGGTATCGCCGCCGTGGACAGCCACCCGGCCAGCATTCGAAAGGTCGCCCTCAACGCCGGGTACTCCGTCCAGGGTACCGCCAGTGTTGACCGTGGCGCCCCCGGGCAAAGCGGCAGTCGCCTGCAGGGTGCCCGCGTTGATCGTGGTGCCGCCGCCGTAGGTGTTGTTTCCGGCCAACACCAGCGTACCGGGACCCGTCAATTCCAGGCCACCAGCGCCCGAAATATCATTGCTGAAGGTCGAGGACACGCCCGTAGGGATATCGGCCGTGAACGGGCCGAACTGCGTGAACGCAAATTGGGCCGGACCCTGCACGGCTTTCGCGGCATTGATCATGCCCCAGCCATAGGTCGGGTTCGGGGTCTGGTGGCTGCCGTCGTCGTAGGGCGTTGCGGTGGTCAGGATGGTGTCGCTGATGTTGGCTGCGGTCATCCATGGAAACGCCTGCCACACTTGTGCGGCCACCCCACTCACCACCGCCGCGGAAGCCGAAGTGCCATTGGCAAAACCAGCCGTGAACCTGCCCACGGCCGGAAATTCCACATTCCCGGGCGCGCTTAGGCACCACTCTTTTGCAACGCCGCAGGCGTTGGAAGGAGCGTCCGAACCCGTGTAGAGCCCGGCCGGTTGCCCGTTGCTGTCGATGGCCATGTCGACCGCCACCAGCCAGTTCGGCTGGAAGCTCGGAATCCAGTACGGCAGACCCCCTTGATCCCAGGGTTGAGCCGCGCCGCTGCTGCCGGCGGCCCACACCAGCAGCACACCGGCATTCACCGCGGGCTGGAAGACCGCCTGGGTCGCGGCGATGTTGGGATCACCGGGCCCCGTAAATTCGGTCTGCGCGTCGCCGGAACCAAAAGAGCCGTTGATGATTTTGACGTTCTGAGCAACGAAATCATTGAAATTCGTGCTGCCGAGCGAACAGCTTCCGGAACCGGCGCTAGTGCAAACCTGCTCGAAATAAAGACCCGCGTCCGGTGCAACACCGCCGGGAAAAGATTTGCCGCCATCGGCAGGCAGCGTGCCAGCCGGAAGACCACCCAGGATGTCCGCTACGACGGTGCCGTGTCCGGAAGTGTCGTTGGGCGATTGCGAACCACCGGACAAATAGCTCTTGAACCACGCAACGCGCCCGTTCATGGGCGGCGTCGTCGGATCGACACCGGAATCCAGGATGCCGACATTGACGCCCTGCCCCGTGAAGCCCTCGCCCTGCGCGGTCAGCGCGCCGGTCGGAATGAGGTGGTTGTACGCCGGATCGTAGGGCGGTGGTGGCGGCGGTGGTGGTGGCGGTGGCGGTGGCGGTGGCGGCGGCGGCGGTGGCGGCGGCGGTGGCGGCGGTGGCGGTGGCGGCGGCGGACTCGGCGGCGGTGGAGTCGTCGAGCTGGACTTCACCACGCCGCTGCCCCCACCCCCACCACAGGCAGTCAGATAAATGGGTGCGGTCGCGACGATGCAGGCCGCGATGGCCAGCGCTAGGGTGTGAGGGCGAACGGGCATGGCGAGGTTCCTTGTTTTGTCTGCGGCGAATCCGGCCTGGGGGCGATTCCCAGTGTCGACGCACTCTGCATTGAACGCCGCACCACTGCGGCGGCTTGGCGGTAACCAAACCTGGCAGTGGTCGCACGCTGGCTACCGCAATTCGACGCGTTTTCCCGCGGCGGCTTCACGGCACGAATCATGCCCCACTCCCAAGTACTCCCCAGGTGCACGCTCGTGTAGCACGCATGCAAAATACATGCCGAATTGTTCCATGGTTGCACACCAGGCGACCCCTTATATCGTCCTTGTCGGGGCAGACATGATCCGTGTCCCGCATCAGCGCTGTGCAACTACGCGCACGCGCTGTTCAGAACATGTGCTTCTCGATCCCGAGGTGCGCCATGATCTTGCTGCCGATTTCCTCGATCGAAGTATGCGTGGTGTTGAGCGAGGGAATGTTCTCGTTGCGGAAGATGCGATCCGCGATCGCGAGCTCGCGCTTGCAGCGGTCGAGCTTGGCATATGAGCTGCCCGGGCGCCGCGCTTCGCGCACCTGTGCCAGGCGGATCGGGTCGATGGTGAGGCCGTACAGGCGGTTGCGGCAGCCTTCCAACCGCCTGGGCAGGTAATCGCGTTCCAGATCCTCGTCGGTCAATGGATAGTTGGCCGCCTTCACGCCGTAGTGCAGCGCCATGTACAGGCAGGTCGGCGTCTTGCCCACGCGCGACACGCCGACCAGCACCACGTCGGATTGGGTGTAATCGACGTCGATGCCGTCGTCGTGCGCGAGCGCGTAATTGGTCGCGTTGATGCGCGCCTCGTACTGGTTGAAGTCCACCATGCCGTGCGCGCGGTTGACGGCGCCGGAACGGCGAGTGCCGAGTTCCAGTTCCAGCGTGCCCACGAACGGTGCCATGACATCGACCATCAGTGCGCCGGATTCCGCGATGATTTCGCACAATTGCGGATCGACCACCGTATTGACCACGATCGGCCGTTCGGCGTTCTGCGCGTACACGGTCTTGATGCGCAGCGCCGCAGCACGCGCCTTGTCGGCAGTATCCACGAAGGCGATGCGATGGCCGTCGAACTGTACGCCTTCGAATTGCGCGAGGATGGAATTTCCGATGGTCTCGGCGGTGATGCCGGTGGAATCGGAAACGAAAAAAACCGTCCTGCGCCCGTCCCCGTTCAAAGCCCTCTCCCGATGCGACACAAAAGCCGAGTGTATCCGCGCCAAACGCCCGCCGCGGCTTGGCTTGTCTCGGGCCCGGATGCCCGCGAAAATGGGCAGTTTCAGGGCCGCGCGCCCACGCATGGAGATCATTGTGACCGAACTCGTCCTGTGGCTGGACCAACTGCGCATGACCGACCTGGCCAAGGTCGGCGGCAAGAATGCCTCGCTGGGGGAGATGATCGGCAACCTTGCCAAACTGGGCGTGTCGGTGCCCGGCGGCTTCGCCACCACGGCCGATGCATTCCGCGAATACCTTGAAAGGAGCGGGCTCGCCGGCAGGATCCAGAAACGCCTTGCCACGCTGGACGTCGAGGACGTGAATGCGCTGACCGCGGCCGGCAAGGAAATCCGCGGCTGGATCGTGGACACCGCCCTGCCCGCAGAACTCGAAAAAGCAATCGGCGACGCCTACGCGAAGCTTTGCAAGGACGCCGGCGGCGAAAACATTCCGGTCGCGGTGCGATCCTCCGCGACCGCAGAAGACTTGCCGGACGCATCGTTCGCCGGCCAGCAGGAAACCTTCTTGAACGTCACCGGCATCGAGGACGTTCTGCACAAGGTCAAGGAAGTCTTCGCGTCGCTCTACAACGACCGCGCGATCGCCTACCGCGTGCACCAGGGTTTCAAGCACGAGGAAGTGTTCCTCTCGGCCGGCGTGCAGTTGATGGTGCGCTCGGATATCGGCGCGTCGGGCGTGTTGTTCACGCTCGACACCGAGTCGGGTTTCCGCGGCGTGGTGTTCGTCACCGCCAGCTACGGCCTTGGTGAAATGGTCGTGCAGGGCGCGGTGAATCCGGACGAGTTCTACGTATTCAAGCCGACGCTGAAAGCCGGCAAGCAGGCGGTGCTGCGCCGGAACCTCGGTGCCAAGCAGCAGCGCATGGTGTATTCCGACCAGCCCGGCGAGCGCGTGCGGATCGAAGCGACGCCGGATGAACTGCGCCGCAGGTTCTGCATCAGCGACGCCGATGTCGAATCGCTGGCGAAGCAGGCGCTGATCATCGAGGACCACTACCAGCGCCCGATGGACATCGAGTGGGCGAAGGACGGCGCCACCGGCAAGCTCTACATCGTGCAGGCGCGTCCGGAAACGGTGAAGTCGCGCGCGCACGCGACGCAGCTCGAACGCTTCCAGTTGCACGAGCAAGGCAAGGTGCTGGCCGAAGGCCGTTCGATCGGTCAGAAGATCGGCGCCGGTACTGCGCGCGTGATCCGCTCGCTCGACAAGATGCACGAGTTCAAGGAAGGCGATGTGCTGGTCGCCGACATGACCGATCCGGATTGGGAACCGATCATGAAACGCGCCGCGGCCATCGTCACCAATCGCGGCGGCCGCACCTGCCACGCTGCAATCATCGCGCGCGAGTTGGGCGTGCCGGCCGTGGTCGGCACCGGCGACGCGCTGCAGAAAATTCCTGACGGCCACGCCGTCACCGTGTCCTGCGCCGAGGGCGACACCGGTTTCATCTACGACGGCAAGCTGAAATTCGAGCGCATCACCACCGACCTCGGCGACATGC
>Ga0207695_10002822_pt1 | contig 25243 bp, 27 predicted proteins | sample KBSC54metaG_FD_184354 | JGI IMG/M metagenome (GOLD analysis project Ga0207695, IMG submission 184354) | Corn rhizosphere microbial communities from Kellogg Biological Station, Michigan, USA - KBS C5-4 metaG (SPAdes) (version 2) | ecosystem: Host-associated > Plants > Roots > Rhizosphere > Soil...
CGAGCACGACGCGCGCGTAAGCGCGGTGACGGCCGCCGAGATGCAGCGGCTCGCCCAGCGGTATCTGGATGAAGGCCGGCGCGTCGAGGCCGTGGTCGCCGGCGGGTCCGGCTCCGCCTAACTGCCGCCGCGCTGCAGCTGCGCGGCGGCGCGGCGCAGCACCGCGGCCGCGGGCCGCAGCCGCCCCGCCGCCGTGCGCAGTCCGATCGGCACCCGATAATCGGACGCCTGGTACGCAATCAGTCCCTTGATCGCCGCGCGGCTTGTCGCCCAGGCGAGTGCGCCCCACAACGCGCGCGCCTGACTCTCCTCGCCGTGCGCCAGCGGGAACGCGCCGGCCTCCAGCACCCACACCGGTTTCGAGGACCGCGACGCGCGCAGCCACGAGTCGGCGACGCGCATGCGCGCGTCGAGATTCGCCGCGCCGCCTAACCCGGGATAGAGCGACAGCGCCGTGCCGTCTACCGGCGACGCACGCGATGCGCTCCACGCGTAGAGCGCGCTGTCGTCGGCGCTGAATCCGCCGACGTGCGACAGCACCTGCACTTTCGCGCTGTCCGCGCTGCTGTCGGCCTGCGCCGCCACGGCCGCCGCGCGCAGGTACGCTTCCCACGAGGCGACCGGCATGCGACCCAGCGCGCGCACGGCCGTTCCGTTAGGATCGACCACCGGCACCACGAAGTCGGGGTGCAGCCGGCGCGCAATGCGCTCCACGTCGGCCACGCGGTCCCGCAGATACGCTTCGCGCTCGGCCGGCGGCACGCGGTGCTCATCGGACAAGTCGAGTGCCGCGATCACGCGCCGCGATCCGCGCACATCCTCCAACACGTGCTCCACGCTGTCCAGCGTCTCGGCGCTCGCGCCTTTGGGCGTGAAGTACACGGCAAGCGCTCCCGCGCCGATCGAATCCGCAAGGCCGAGATCGTTGGTCAGCGACAACGGGGTCGGCGGACTGGAGAGCGACGGGAACACCTTCAACCCAACGACAAAGTCGCTGTCCGGGTGCTCCTGCAATCGCTCGCGCGCATATCGATCGTAACTGCGCACGGCGCGCGCGGCGCCGGGGATCTGTGTGACGATGAGCAGCAGCCAGCCAGCCGCGATCACCGCCATGACGCCGCGTACGAACATGCGGCCATCCGGCCGTCCCGGCGTGACGGGCGCGAAGATCGGCAAATAGAGGAACCACGGCATCACGAGCGCCAGCGACTGCGCGGAGACCGCGACCGCGGACCGGTCGGCGGCGAGGAGCGTCAGCAGACCGGTGCCCGGCGCCGCCCCCACGAAGTCGAGCCAGCGCGCCAGCGTGACCAGCGTGAGCAGAAAGTCGAACGCGAGGATCGGGATGCCCACAGGCATCGACGCGCGGCGTTTGACCAGGGCGTATGCGCTTTGCGCCGCGGCGAGGGCGACGGTCGCGGGCCAGATCCACGCCACGGAGATGAGCGCCGCGCCGGTGAGCAGCGACGTCGACACCAGCGACACGACCAGCGCCGGCAGCAACAGCAGTCCGCCTAACGCACTGAGGAAGGCGAGCGCCGGCGGAAGGCCCTGGATGCGGGCCGCGCGTCCCGCGATCCACAAGTTCCAGATCAAAACCAACGCGCACAGCACCAGGTGCGCCGTCGCCAGGTGGTGCCATGCGCTGAGCCGGCTCATCCCATTCGGGACGCAGAACGGTGCAGGGCGGTCACGCGCGCCACGTCGGGCTGCGTGCTCAGAACATCGACATCGCGAGCACCGAGCGCAGGTTGTCGTTGGTGGCGCGCAACCGGCCGCTCAACACGCGCACCACCGCCCACAGCACCTTGTACGCAATGTCGCGATGAAAATCCAATAACATCTCGAACTCGGCCCGGCTGATCGTGATCACGCGCGTGCCGCCGTGCGAGATGGCGTCGGTCGAGCGCTCGCTCCGATCGAACACCGCCATCTCGCCGAACATGGCGCCGGGCTTGAGCACGGCTAACGCTTCCTCGCCGGCGCCCGGTATCTGGCGGCTGATCCGCACTTCTCCCTCGATCACGATGAAGAGTCGGTTTCCCGGCTCGCCCTCGCGAAAGATGTAGTCGCCCGATGCATAGGTCTTCTCTTCGCACAACTCCGACACGCGCTCCAGCTCGTCGGTCGAGAGTCCGCTGAAGATCGGCAAAGTGCGCAACACGTCGATCGTGGCCGGCATTGCCTCCCTCGCGCAGTGTGGGCCGCTGCAACCTACACGCGAAGCCGCGCTGCGAAACCCCCGGATCGAACGTTCCGTCGTGTGAACCGCAGTCCTCACCGCCTGGAAGCGATGTCCCACCTGCTCTAAGTTGACTCACCGTGACTTCGTCTCGCGTCCTGACGGTTCCGAATCTCTTGTCGCTCGCACGTCTCCCGCTGGCGGCGGCGTTCCTGCTCGTCGACGGTCGCTCGGCGCGTGTGGCGCTCGTTGGGCTCGCGTCCCTCACCGATTTCCTCGACGGCTGGCTCGCACGCCGCGGACAAACATCGCAACTCGGTGCGTTGCTGGATCCCATCGCCGACAAGACGTTCGTGCTGATCGCGATCTCGGCATTCGTGATCGAGGGAGCGGTGACGGCCGGGGAGTTCGTCATCGTCATTTCGCGTGATCTGGCGACAGCAATCGGATTCATCGTCGCGTATCTGCTTCCCGGCCTCGATCCGCGCGCCTTCAAGGCTCGATGGCCGGGGAAGGTCGTGACCGTGCTGCAGCTCGCTGCGTTGTTTGCACTGTTGCTGTGGCCCTCCGTCTTCCCGGCACTGATACCGCTCCTTGCCGTTGCGTCCGCGGCGGCGATCGCAGACTACACCCTCGTGTTGCACCGCCAGCGCGTTCGGTCGTGAATGCAGGCGCGCATCGCGGCAGCGGCGTTTCTGGTCTGGACGGGAGTGTCGGCGCCCATATCCGCGCAGCGTGCATCAGGACTTCAAGCGGGCGCACGCTTCGACGTCATGGTCTCGACTATCACCGCAGTGCAGGCGGGCGTCGAAATGAGCAAGCCAGCGTCGACCAACGTGCGAGTCGGCCTGACGCTTGCCGGCGGTGAGTCATCGGTGCACGGGCGCACGGGTTTCAGCGCGCGGGCCGATTTGGTCGGACGCTTCCTGCTGGATCCGGATTTTCGAATGCGTTGGGCGCCGTATGCGGGCGGCGGGCTTGGCCTGCGCTACGACAAGATCGGCGATTGGCGCGGGACCATCATCGCGGTCATCGGCGTCGAAGGGCCGAATTGGGGCGGCGTGGTGCCCTTCGCCGAAGGAGGATTTGGCGGCGGTGTTCGGCTCGGCGTCGGGTTCCGGGCGACACGTCGTGTCGGCCGGTAGCCGTCGCGCCGAGCCCAAAGATCAAGCAGCGGAAACCGCGTCTGCGGGTTCGTTGGTCTCGCCTTCGGTTTTCGCTTTTGGAGGCCGGCAGAACCTCGTGCCGAGGGTGCGCAGTTCAGAAAGCTGGCCGTCCGACAATTCTGGGTAGCGGTCCTGCAAGTACGGCATGGTATCGTGGAACCACTCTTCCTGATGCTCCGGAACCGCCTGTATCACGCCACACCGCATGATGTGTTGAAATAATTCGTCGCGTGCCTGTTCGAATGGTGTTGGTGCAGGGGTCTCACGGCGACGATTGCGCTGTTTTGCCATTCAATCCTGTTGGCTGAAGTGAAGGAAATATATTGTGCTCCGCGCGAGGATTGAAGCTCTCGCGCGTCGGATGCCGAATTCATTGGGCTCCCCATACGTTACGTTACGACGCGGCTGACCGTTGGCGATCGAGCAGCTCCAAAACGACATGTGCCAGCGCATCCGGGTTCTCTTCCGGCACGAGCGCGCCGATGCCGTGAAAACGCAACAAGCTGCTTCCGGCGATTGCGGCCTGCAGCCGCTCAGGTAAACCGCTGTCGAGCCAGGGCTGTTCCTCGCCCCAAACGATCGCCACCGGTGCACGAATCAGCGACAGATCGAGCTCTTCGACGTCGTCCGCCTTGAGCGCGCGAGCGATCGTGAGCAGGTGCGTGACACCGTCGGGGCCGACATACGGTGCGAGATACCGTGCCACCAAACGCGCGGGCATCGTTTCCTTACGAGCCACGCTGTCTTCCAGGACACGTCGCAGCAACGGTGCCGCCCCGAGCACACCGTGCGCCACACGCAGCGCGAAACGCGCCGTGCCGAGCTGCACGGTGCGCACGTCACGCCCCGGACAGTCGCCGAACGCGACACTGTTCACGAGCACCAGACCATCCACACGCGCCGGGTGCCGAAGCGTCAGTCGCTGCACGATGCCACCGCCGACACCGAGCCCAACGAGGGCGGCGCGGGGTACGCGGAGCGCGGCAAGCGCCCGGTCCAGGTACTCTGCCTGCGCGGCGATCGAGTAATTGGCCTCGAGCGGACGGTCCGATTCCCCGTAGCCCAACAGGTCGACGGCGTACGCGGTGTGCCCGGCCGCTGCCAGTAGCGGCCCCACGACGCGCCACACGAAACTCGACGTCGCGAAGCCGTGTACCAGCATCACGGCGCGTCCGCCGTGGCCGTATCGCTCGACGTGCAGAGCGCCGGGGCCGGCGGGCACACGTATCACGTCCGGATCGATGGGACTCCTCTCTTCGGTGGGTGGAGAAGAACGCGCGGGACAAGATATCAGGACCTTGACGGGTCCGCCTGGTACCTCACATCCGGACGCGACGCTAGCTTTCAGCCCTGTCTAAAGCGAGTTCACGGTCATGTCACAGAAAAGCGCCCGCGCACAGCGGTCGAATGTCGTCCGCACGCAGCGGGCGGCCTCACTCAAACCGTTCTATATCGGGCTGGCCGTCGTCGCGGTGGTCGGCATCGCGTTGATTGCACGAACGGCGCAGCATAGTGACGCGTCGCGCCCGTCGATCGCAAACGTTGCCATCACGCCGGTAAAGGCCGAAGGCCACCTGCTCGGCAACCCGAACGCGCCGGTGCAGGTGCTCGAGTTTGCCGACTTCGAGTGTCCGCACTGCGCGGAATTCGCGACGATCACCGAACCCGATGTGCGCAAGCGAATCGTGGACGCGGGTCTCGCGAGCTATCGGTACTTCGATTTTCCGATCGGCGAGTTCTCGAACTCCGTTGCGGCGAGCAACGCGGCGGCGTGCGCGGGCGATCAGCATAAGTTCTGGGAGATGCACGACAAACTCTTTCAGGGCCAACCCGACTGGAGCAGCGAGAGCAACCCCAAGAGCGTGTTCGCGACGTACGCGAAGGCGTTGGGCCTGGACATGAGCACCTGGAACTCGTGCTACGACTCGCAGAAGCATCTGCCGGAGATCAAAGCCAACCACGATGAGGGCGTGCGGCGCGGGGTGAACTCGACGCCGACGTTCGTCATCGGCACCAAGCAGATTCCCGGCGCGATTCCGTACGACATGTTCAAGGCGTATGTCGACACGGCGGCGATGGAGGCCAAGGCGGCGTCGCACGCTGAGAGCTCGGTGACGAAGCAAGCGAGCGCCACGCCGTGACACGCAGTGCGCGGCTGATCATCGCGCTGCTGGCGCTCGTCGGCGCGCTCATCGCGTTGTATCTCACGTTGTTCAAGGTGGGTGTGATCGGCCAGCTCGTATGCAACGTCGGCTCATGCGAGCGCGTGAACACGTCTCGTTGGGCAATGTTTCTCGGACTGCCGGTTGCCGCGTGGGGGCTGGCGAGCTACGTGGTGCTGCTCGTGCTCGCGCTGGTTTCTCTGCAGCGCGACACGCTCGAGCGACAGGTTGCGTTGTTGCTCGTGGCGCTCTCGGCGTGGAGTGTCCTCTTTTCCGCGTGGCTGACGTCGAAAGAGTTGTTCGTGATCCACGCGATCTGCATTTGGTGTGTCACGTCCGCCACGATCATGGCGCTGATCTTCGTCGCCAGCCTTGCCGAACTGGCACGCGCGCGGCGCGTGGATCGCGAGGAACGTTTCGATGCGCAGAACGCGGCGCCCGCCGCACCGTCTGGGAGCGGGCCAATTCGCGGCTAGCGCCGTCGATGAATCCAGCGGGCCCCTCCGTACGTCATATTTTGACAGGGGCTCGGTTGGTACGATCTCTGCTTGAACGGGAGGTCGAGGGTTCCCGGGCCGCCGCTGATGGCGGCTTCTCCACTCCACCGTCGGAGCATTCCATGCTGGGCAAGCTGTTTCCTGAACGCATATTCGCGCGCAAGTTGAACGCAGCGGCCGAGAAGCGGTTGCGGCTGGCGCAGGCGCGCGCTGAGGAGTCGGTGATTCGGGCGCACGTGGACAACGCCATGATGTTCGTGGACACGTTAGCCGAGGATCTGCCGTTCGACCGCGCGATCGAGAGCTATGTGCGCGTGATGGGTATTCCCGAGCCGTTGGCGAGCACGGTGGTGACCCGGGCGCTCGTCACGTTGGGCGAAGATCTGGTGCAGTATCGCCGGCGTCCGGCGGAAGCGGTGCGCGACGAGGAGCCGGCGCGTCCGCCGCTGCGCCTGGACGACGCCTCGGATGGACGGTTGCGTGCGATGCGGCGTGCATGAGCGCCGCTCGTTAGGCAGCGACGGAAGCACCGACGGCCCGCCCTCCGGCGGGCCGTCGTGCATCCGGCGGTCGCGCTACTTCGTCTTCGGCGGCAGCACGTCGCGCAGCATGCGCTGCAGAACGGGATCGGAGAGCGACACATCCTCGAGCCGGGGAACCACGTGCATCTGGAGGCGTGGGTTCCGGTACTGTTCGGATCGCGTGTCCACGCCGCGTTCCTCGGCGCGGAGCGCGGGGGCAGCTTCCCAGATGGCGAGCAGGTCGGGCTGGCGAGCGGCGAGCCGGAGCAGGAGCTGGCGCGCCTGTTCGGGGAGCACGGTGAGCAGGCGCTCGAACGCCTCGAAGTCGAGATCTGGCCGCAGGCGTTCGCGGAGGTCGGGCGACAGAACGAAGGGCGGTGTCGGGCGGCGGGGATCGGGCATGGCGGTGCGGGCAGAGCGGCGTTCGAGCGGTCCTCTCAAGGCTGGGCAGATTTGGCCGCGGGCACAATGGCCCGCCGGAGCGCCCGCCTGGCCGAGCGCTCCGCGCTCGGGCTAGCTGGCCGGGGCCACCTGGTACTGCTCGAGCTGGCCGTTAGGCATCTCGTACGTCCACACGCGCAGCACGCGTCCCTGAACCGTGACGCGATACACGCGCTCGATCATGCCGCCGCGGTTCGTCTGGCCGATCTGCACGAAGCCCGTCGGCGCGCCTAACGGACCGAGGCCCGTCGCGAAATCCTGCAGCGCCGCAGCGCTGAAGTACGCGTTCGCATCGGGCGTGAACACCGAGCGGTCTATCGTGCCCTTCTGCAGTCCCTCGAAGATGCTCCGGGCGCGCGCCGTCCGCTCGGCCGTCATCGCATCCTCGGTGGTGAACAGCACGCGCGAGACCTGCTGCGCGATGGCGCCGGACGCGGGGGCGGCATCCTGGTTGGTCAGCACCACGATCGCGGCGCTGTCGTCGGGGAACACCATGTTCTCCGCCGTGAAGCCCGAGACTTCGCCGGAGTGCGAGATCATGCGGTGGCCGCCCACCTGTCCCACCTCCACGCCTAACCCATAACCGGAGCTGACGCCGTTCTTGAGCAGCACCGTCGTTTCCATGGCCTTGTACGAGGCCGGGGACAACAGCGACTGCTTGATCATCGAGATGTCCCACTTCGCGAGGTCGGTCGGCGTCATGGCCAGCTCGCCGGCGCCGAACATCCAGCCCGGACCCGTGGGCGTCGAAGGCCGCAACGGACCGAGGCCGTAGCGCATGTACCCGATGGGCTGCGCCGCCGACGGGCCCAGCGCATCGAAATCCACCGCGGTCGTGAGGCCGAGCGGGTCGAGAATGCGCGTATGGATGAATTTCGTGAACGGCGTGCCGCTCGCCTTCTGGACGATGAGACCCGCGATGATGAAGTTCGTGTTGCTGTACTGCCACTTGGTGCCCGGCTCGAAGTCGAGCGGCTGCTTGGCCCACCGGTCGATGATCTGCTGGGGCGTGGTGGGCTTCTCCATGCTGGGCGGCACGTAGTCCTGCGGCCAGAAGTCCTGATACCCGGACGTGTGCGAGAGCAGCTCCCGCACCGTGACCTCGTTGCCGCGAGACAAGCCTGGCACGAACCGCGATACCGGGTCGTCGAGCGACACCTTGTGCTGCTGCGTCAACAACAGGATCGCGGCGGCGGTGAATTGCTTGCTGATGGACCCGATGGCGTACCGCATCGTGGTATCGGCCGGCGTCTCGCGGTCCAGCTTCGCGTTGCCGTAGGCGTGCACGTACGCGATGGCGCCGTGCCTAACGATAGCCACGGATGCGCTCGGGACGCCCGTCGCGGCGAGCACGGCGGTGGCGATCGAGTCGACCTGGGCGGGCAGTCGGTCGGCGTTCTGCGCGACGGCGGGCGCAGCCGCCGCGCCGCCGACACAGAGCGTCACCAGACAAACGAAACGAAATCGCATGATCGGATCGGTTGAGATCGAGAAACGGGAACGGATGCGCGCCGCTCAGCGCGACCCAGTGAGCGCCTTCACTTCGGGTGTGCCGGATGATGCCGGCGCGTTCTTCACGTATTTATCGAGCCACGCGACCCAGCGCGCCCACTGGTCGAGCACCGTCTCGCGCGTGAGCGGACCGTGGTCCTCGTACGGATACATGTACAACGCCGCGGTCTTGCCGAGTCCCTGGAGCGCGTGGAGCATGCGCACCGAGCTCTCGAGGGCGGTGCCGACGTTCTGATCTTCGAGCGAATGGTACATGAGCAGCGCGCCGCTCAATTTGTCTGCGTACATGAACGGCGACATGTCCAGATAGGTTTTCTGACCGTCCCAGAAGTCGCGCCGCTCGTTCTGGAATCCGTTAGGCGTGAGCGACCGGTTGTACATGCCGTCGCCGGCGATGCCGGCCTTGAAGAACGGCGTGTGCACCATCGCGTTCACGGTGCTGAATGCGCCGTAGCTGTGGCCGCCGATCGCCAGCTTCGTCCGGTCGATGTAGCCGGCGCGATCCAACTCGTCGATCACCGCGTAGAGATCGGCCTGCAGATCGGAGACGTAATTGTCGTTCATGCGTCCCTGCGCGCCGACGATCGGCGGGTCGAAGTCCGCCACCGCATAGCCCTGCGTGATCATGTACTCGATGGTGCGCGGTTGCGAGCGCGGAAACTGCTCGATGTTCTCGGTGCGCAGCGTGCGGAGATAGCCGCCCTGATCGGTGTACTCGTAGGGATAGAACCAGAACAGCGTGGGCAGCCGGGTGCCGTCCTTGTAATCGTCGGGCAGCGTGAGGTTGACCAGGAACCGATAGCCGTCGGCGCGCGTCACCCAGATCCGCTTGTGCACCGCGTGCGTGAGCTCGGGCGTGTAGTCGATGTTGTTCGTCAGCTTGCGCGTCGCGCCCCTGGCGTCCCACAGATACGACTGCGGCACCGTCGTGCTCGATTGGCGCTCGACGATCAGCTTCGTCAGGCTGTCGTCCATCACCGCCGTCACCGTCGCGAAGCCGGCGGAATCGGCATCGAAGATCGGCGTCTTGCTGCCGGTGCGAATGTCGACGCGATCGACGAAGCCGCGCGGCGCGTGGTGCTCCCAGTCGCGATCGTAGCGGATGCCCTGCAGATACGCCGACGCGCCATCGGGCGAGAGCAGCGCGACTTCGCCGCCTAACCGACCGCGCGCGGTCATGATCGAGCCGGGATTCTCGTAGAACGTCACGGAGTCGGCGCCATTTCCGCCGCGGGCGCCGCCGAAGAACCCGCGACGGGTCGTCCCCACGCTGGCGTTGAGCCCGTGCAGCCGCCAGATGGTGTACTTCTTGTCGGGTTGCGCAAAGTACACGGCGTAGACGTGACCGGTGCCGCCGGTGTTCTCGGCGACGAAGGCCATCTTGGCGTCGTCGGAGAAGAGGACGCTCGCGATGCGCGCGTCGCTCGCGAACAGTTGCCGGCGGCTGGCCGGGTCGTAGGGCGGCGCCCACGCGTACAGGTGATCCTTGCGGCGCACGCGGCCGGCGGCGGCGCCGCCGCGTTCTTCGGCGGCTGACGAATCGGACGCGCCACGGTTAGGCGACGGATCCTGCTTGAGGAACGCGAGCCCCGAGCCGTCGGGAAGCCACGTGAAATCGCGCGAGACGGTGTCCGACGCCTCGCGTTCCGCCGGCGTGAGGTCGTCGCGGTCGTCGGTGAGGCGTGCCGGCTGGGCCGCGAGGCGCGCCACCGTGCGACCCGAGGCATCCCACAGCTCCTCGACGCGCGCGAAGCTGCTGAGCGGAACTATGTACGAGAACGGTTTCTGAATCAGCGTGATGCGGAAGTATTTCCCATCGGGCGACGGATCGACCGCGTCGATCATCGCGGGCGCGCCGATGCGGTGCACGGCGCCCGAGGCGGCGTCGATCACCGCGAGCTGGCCGGTGATGTAGTACTCGAGCAGCGCTTCGTCGTACGGCGTCTGCAGCAGCGTCGCGTAGACGCGGGTCTTGTCTTTCTGGCCGTCGGTGATGCGGACTTCGGGGCCGGTGGCGATCGCGGGGCGCACCGGCGGCGGCTTGCGTGCTTCCGGGAGAATGACGGCCACGAGGCTTTTGCCGTCGGCCGTCCACTGCGGCTCGGTGACCAGCGTCGCGAGGAGCGGCGCCTGTCCGACCGCATGCGACTTTCCCGATGCGACGTCGGCGACGTAGAGGCGCGTCGCCGTCTCGAAGTTGGCGATGAAGGCGATGCGCGCGCCGTCGGGCGACCACTCGGCGCTGCTCATGGTGGCGCCCGCCGGCGCCTCGATCGTGCGCACGGCGCCCGTTAGGCCGTCGATGAGCTCGAGCTTGGCGGCGCCGCGGTCGGTGAGCGCGCGGGAGCGGTTGGCCTCGTAGTCCACTTGCAGCTCGCCGAGGTAGTAATGCGGCTTGCCGAAGGTCTGGACGCTGGGCATGCCCGCCGGCACCAGCTTGAAGAACCAGCGATGCGTCGGGCTCTGCGTGGCCGACTCGAGCGTCACGTTGTTGTCGCGCGGCGCGGTCACGAGCCGCTCGATCGCCGCCGGCGGCCTAACGTAATGCTCCGCGGCGAGGACGGCGTCGTCCGACGCCGGCGCGACCGCGTCGTTCCGTTGGGCGACGGTGGTTTGGCCGCGTCCAACGGACGGGAGCGCAGCGAACAGGACGAGCGCGGCGAGCGGCGATGCGAACCGGAATCGGTGCGAGACGGTGATGCGCATAGGGGGGTCCTGGACGAGGGCATTCGTGGTACCGCAGCACGAAGATCGGCCCACGCACACCGGTTGGCCAGGGTGGTCCTGCCGCTCGCCCGACGTCGTCAGGACTTGCCCTCGTACGCCCGCTGCATGGCCGCCATGTCGATCTTCTTCATGCCCAACATCGCGTTCATTGCCCGGGCCGCCCCGGCCGACTTTTCATCCCGGTGGTACGCGGCAATGTCCCGGGGGACGATCTGCCAGGAGAGACCGTACCGATCCTTGAGCCAGCCGCACTGCTGCGCCTTCGGGTCGCCGCCCGTGGACAACTCGGCCCAGTAGTAGTCGATCTCCTCCTGCGAATCGCAGCTGACGATGAGCGAGACGGCTTCATTGAACGTGAACACGGGCCCGCCGTTGAGCGCCATGAACGACTGGCCATCGAGCTCGAACGAGACGGTGAGGACCGATCCCGCGGGCCGGCCGTGCACCTCCTTGCCTGCCTCGCCGTAGCGGGTGATCATCGTGATCTTCGAATTCTTGAACACGCCCACGTAGAACCGCGCGGCCTCTTCTGCCTGGTCCGCGAACCACAGGCACGGGCTTATTCTTTGAGTCGTGATCATTGTGCCTCCGCCGCCAGACGGCCTGGAAGGGTGACTTCGGTTTGCAACGACAATGTGCCAAAACTAGTCGCTCCGGCCGGGCACGCAGGCGGACGCGCTGGCCGCGGAATTGCTTGATCCGGGCCCGGCGCGTCACGACGACGCGCGCGGAGCGCTGACATCGACATGGAAATCATCTCGACCGTGCGTCGTCTGAGCGACGTCGTGCTCGCCGCCAGGGCGTGGCATCCGGCGACGCTGGCGGCGCTCAGCGGCGGCGTCATGCACCGCGCCCGCAACGAGGAGCAGCGCCTAACGGATCGCGAGCACCTCGAGCAGGCCGCGGGCTGGCTGGCCCGCGCGCAGGACGCGCAGTCCGATGGCGGCGTGTCGGGCCGATATCATCTGGGACGGGGCTGGTCGTCATCGTATCCCGAGACGACCGGCTACATCGTGCCCACGTTCCTGGCGCTCGAAGCCGAGGCGCGGCTGGCCGGATTTCACGCGCGGGCGCAGCGATGCATCGAGTTTCTGTTAGGCGTGCAGCTCGAGTGCGGCGGTTTCCCGGGCATGGAGGTCGCCCAGAATCGGGACACGCCATCCATCTTCAACTCGGCCCAGATCCTCAACGGCCTCACGTCGTGGCATCGCGCGACCGGCGATGAAACGGTCCTCCGCGCCGCGACGCGCGCCGCCGACTGGTTGGTCGCGGAGCAGGATCCGGACGGCGCATGGCGACGCCATCTCTACGGCTCCGGCCGCACGTATACCTACATGGCGCACGCGGGCTGCTGGGTGGCCGAGTTCGGCGCGCACACGGGTGACCAGCGGTATCTCGAGGCGGCGCGGCGCCACCTCCAGTGGGTGCTGTCGCACGTCGACGACTCCACGGGTTGGATCGACGACTGCGGCTTCGACGATGGATCCGGCGAGCGCGCTGCCGTGACCCATACCATTGCCTACACGATCTGGGGTGTGCTGATGATGTCGCACATCCTGAACGATGCGCGCGGCATGTCGGTGGCGCGCCGCGCGGCGCGCGCGGTGGCCCGGCGTCTCGGCCTCTCGAAGTGGCTGCCCGGGCGGCTGGACGCGCGGTGGCGACCCGCCGCCTCGTATGCCTGCCTAACGGGAAACGCGCAGATGGCGCTCATCTGGTTCGAGTTGCATCGCATCGAGGGCGACCCCGCGCTCGTGAACGCGGCCCTGCGTTCGATCGACCTGGTGAAGCGCGCGCAGGTGATGCGCTCGAGCAATCCCTCCGTGCGCGGCGGCGTCGCCGGCTCGGATCCGATGTGGGGGAAATACATCGAGCTCGCGATTCCGAACTGGGCAGCCAAGTTCTTCATCGACGCGCTACTCGCGAAGACGCGCGTGCTCGCTGCGATGACGCTCCCGTGCCGCGCCGCGGGCGCGACGCTCGAGATCCCGGCCGACGTGCCGCGAACGCTGCCGGCGCCGACGCCGGGCGCATCTTCGGTTAGGCGGCCGCGCGTGGTCCTCCTGGCCGAGGAACGCAGCCGCAAGGTGGCGCAGTTCGCGGAATCGTGGCGGTCATGGGGCTTCGCGCCGGATGGCGTGATCATCCGGAACACACACGACGAGTCGCGGCGCGAGCGCATCGCAGCCTATATCAGGGAGCACGGCATCGGTGGCTTCCTGCGCCGCGCTGCCGGCGGTCGCACCGCCGCGAGCGCCGTCGCCGACACCGCGTCGCACGCGGCCGCACCATTGGACGCGAGCCATGAGCCGGCCGCCGCCTATTGCGCGAAACGCGGCATTCCGGTCGTTCGCTTCACGTCGCTCGACGACCCGGCGGATCTGGCCGCCTTGCGCGCGCTCGACGCCGACGTGTTCGTGTGCGCGGGCTTCGGCATCGTGCGGGATCCGATGCTCGCAATCCCGCGCCTCGGCACGCTCAACGTACACATGGGACTGCTGCCACCGATGCGCGGGATGAACGTCGCCGAGTGGAGCGCGTTCACCGGGGTCCCCACGGGCTGCACGGTCCACGTCGTGGACCGGGGTGTCGACACCGGATACATCATCCTGTTCCGCCCCGTGGACATCGCCGGCGCCGGGGATGTGGGCGCGCTGCGCGACCGCGTGGACCGGGCGCAGATTCTTGCGTTAGGCGAAGTGGTGCGGTGGGTGGTCGAGCACGGCGCGCTGCCGCCGTCGTGTCCGCAGGCGGCCGACGCCGGCCGGCAGTACTTCGCGATGCACGACGAGCTGCGCGCGCTCCTCGCGGCCCATCTCGGACGGCTCACGCCTGCCAGCGTTCCAGCGCCGTGAGGCCGTCGAGCGCATCGCGGCGCACGTAACATTCGAGCCCGATCGGAACGAGCCCGGCCTCGCGAAAACGCGCCCGATGCCACGCCGGCGGGCGGCGCACCAGACCGCGCACGTCGCCCTCCACGTCGTCCGACGACGTGACCACGGGCAGGTACGCCACGCCGCCTAACCGCGCCACGACCTCGGCCAGCCCCGCCCGCACGTCGGCGGCCGCCACGTAGTGGAGCACGTCGGCGCAGATGATGAGATCGTACGCGCGCCCGAGTCGCAGCGCGCCGAGTGCGCCGAACGACCCCAACCGGATGCCGCGGCGCCGTCCATAACGCCGGACGACGTACTCGCTCGGGTCCACGCCGTGATACGCGAGCGCCGGTCGGAGCGCGATCATCGGCGCCCGCCACAGCGCTTCGCCGCAGCCGACGTCGAGCACGCGACGCACGGCGCGGCCCAGGACCCATTCCGTGATGCCGATGGCGAGTGCCACACGACGGCCGATTTCCGCGGGCGTCGCGACGCGATGACGCGGGTCGCGATACCAGCGGTCGTAATAGGTGCGATCGAACCGACGGCGGGCGCTCAGGGTTCCTCCGGTTAGCGTGTGGCAATGAAAACAGCGTCGCGCGTGTCGAGCAAGTGGACGCGCGCGGCGCGGCCATTGTGTGACACGGCGCGCTGCCACATGCTTATCGCGCGATCACGATCTCACCGAGGAGGAGCGATGACGCAGCATGACGATCCCGCAGCGCCCGCGGGAGGCATGAGCCGGCGACACTTCGTCGGCGCCACGCTGGCGGGCGGTGCGCTCGCACTCACCAAAGGCAAACTCCCACAGCTGGCCCCCGGCGCGGGGCCGCCGCCTAACGCAACGCGCCCGGCGCGCCACGTGGCGGCGCCCTTCGAGCTGGAGGAGGCCACGATCGCCCAGCTCCAGGATGGGATGGCCTCCGGGAAGTACACGGCGCGAAAGATCGTCGAGCTCTATCTGTCGCGCATCGACGAGCTGGATCATCGCGGTCCGATGCTCAACGAAGTGATCGAGCTCAACCCGGATGCCTTCGAGATCGCCGATGCCCTCGACGCCGAGCGCAAGAGCAAGGGTCCGCGCAGTCCGCTGCACGGCATTCCGGTGCTGATCAAGGACAACATCGCGACCGACGACAAGATGATGACGACCGCCGGATCGCTGGCGCTCGTCGGCGCCAAGGTGCCGCGCGACTCGTTCATCGCCGCGCGTCTGCGCGCCGCGGGCGCCATCATCCTCGGCAAGACGAACCTCTCCGAGTGGGCGAATTTCCGCGCGTCGCATTCCACGAGCGGGTGGAGCGGACGCGGCGGACAGAGTCACAATCCGTATGCACTCGACCGCACGCCATCGGGGTCGAGCTCGGGCTCGGGCGGCGCCTCATCGGCGAGCTTTGCAGCAGCGGCGATCGGCACCGAAACCGACGGCTCCATCGTCAGTCCGAGCGCCGCGTGTTCGCTGGTGGGCATCAAGCCGACCGTCGGGCTCCTGAGCCGCTCCGGCATCGTGCCGATCTCGCATTCGCAGGACACGCCGGGACCGATGTGCCGCACGGTCGCGGACGCGGCGGCGCTGCTCGGCGTCCTAACGGGAGTCGATCCGCTCGACAAGGCGACGCACGCGAGCGCCGGCAAGGCACACACCGACTACACGACGTTCCTCGATGCCGGCGGGCTCAAGGGAGCGCGCATCGGTGTGCTGCGCGGGCGATACATGGGGTACAGCCGCGCGGCTGATGCACTCATGGAAGACGCGTTGCACGCGATGCGCGATCGCGGCGCGGTGCTTGTGGACCCGGTGGCATTTCCCACGGCGGGCAAGTTCGGGGACGCCGAGTTCGACGTGTTGCTCTACGAGTTCAAGGCCGACCTGGACGCGTATCTCGCTGCGCTGACGTCATCGCCGGTCAAGTCGTTAGCCGATGTGATCGCGTTCAACGAGCAGCATGCGTCGACGGAGCTCGCGTACTTCGCGCAGGAGACGATGATCCAGGCGCAGAAGAAGGGGCCGCTCACGTCGCCGGGGTACACGAAGGCGCTCGCGAAGTGCCACGAGCTCTCGCGCGTGCGCGGGATCGATGCGGTGCTGGCCAAGCACAAACTGGATGCGTTAGTCGCGCCGACCCAGGGACCGCCGTGGCACATCGATCTCGTGAACGGGGATTCGGGCGGCGGCGGGAGCTCGGAGCTCGCGGCCGTCGCCGGCTACGGCAGCATCACCGTTCCCATGGGCTACGCGTTCGGGCTGCCGGTGGGGCTGTCGTTCATCGGCGGCGCCTGGTCGGAGCCGACGCTCATCAAGTTGGCGTACTCGTATGAGCAGGCGACCAAGATGCGCCGGCCGCCGGCGTTCGCATCGATGGCGGACATTCCGACGGATGGTCACCCGCGCTCGACTTGAGCCGATTCGTTAGGCAGGATCTTCGCCTTCGATGAGGGGCGACGCGCGCCGGTCCTGGACGCACGCCGTGGCGCTGGCGCTGATTGCCGCCGGCGCCATCGGCGTCGCGCTCGCCGTGCTGCCGTACAAGACGTTCGACCTCGACCGCTTTTTCGTCCCGAAGGAGCTCGTGCTGCACGGCGCAGCCGCGCTCGCGGCGCTGGTGCTGATATCGCGCGCGCCGCGCTTCGAGCTCACGCGGATCGACACGCTGCTCGTAGCGTTTCTCGGATTGTCTCTGGTCTCGGCGGTGCTGAGCACGAATCGGTGGCTGGCCTGGCGTGCGCTCGCGGTGTCGCTCTCGGGTGTTGCCATCTTCTGGTGTGCGCGGGCCATCGCGCGCGCCGGCTGGCGCGACGCGCTCCTGTCGTGTCTCGTGCTCGCGGTCGTATTGGTCGGCGTGACGGCGCTGCTCCAGGCCTACGGGCTCGAGACCGACTACGTGAGCCTCAACCGCGCGCCGGGTGGTACGTTAGGCAACCGCAATTTCGTGGCGCATCTCGCCGCCATTGCCACGCCGGCGCTGCTCTGGCGGACGCTCGGCGCCAAGACGGCGTGGGGAGCGCGGCTCGGTACGGCCGGCACGGTGGTGCTCGCGGCGATGCTGACGCTCTCGCGCACCCGCGCCGCGTGGCTGGCGCTCGCGGTGTGTGTGCCCATCGCCGTAATCGGCGTTCTGGCCGGACACCGCGTGTGGCGCCGCAGCGCCGCGTCCGGCCGCGCGGGATGGCTGCTGGCCGGAATCGCGGCGGCCGTGCTGGCCGCGATCTTCGTGCCTAACCATCTCAACTGGAAGAGCGATTCCCCGTACCTGGACTCGGTGCGCGCCGTGGTGGACTACCGTGGAGGGAGCGGCCGCGGACGGCTGGTGCAGTATCGCAATACGCTGCGCCTGGTGTCGGCGCATCCGGTGCTGGGCGTCGGTCCGGGCAACTGGTCGGTTCGCTATCCGTCGGTGGCCACGCCTAACGATCCATCCATCGACCCCGACGATGGCATGACGGCCAATCCGTGGCCGAGCAGCGACTGGATGGCGGATGTGGCCGAGCGCGGCGCGCCGGCGGCCGCATGTCTCTTCGTCACGTTCGTCGGGCTCTGCGTGACGGGCGTGCTGGCAATGTCGCCGCGCGCCGACTCGGACGAATTCGCGCAAGGACTCGTCCTCGTGGCCACGACGGTCACGGTCGTCGTTGCCGGCGCCTTCGATGCGCTGCTGCTCCTGCCCGCGCCGGCGCTCATCGTGTGGGCCCTGTTAGGTGCGCTTGCGGTTCCATCGCGTACGCGCGCGACCATCGAACTCACCCCTCGGCGACGCGCAATCGCGTTGACGCTCGTGTTGGCTGCCGGCGCTGCGGCGTTCGGCCGGAGTTTCGCGCAGGCTACCGCCATGCGGTGGGTGGAGCGCGATGGACGGACCGCGGCACTCGAACGCGCCGCGACGCTCGACCCGGGCAGCTATCCCATTCAGATGCGATTGGCCACGTTGGACGCGCACCGCGGCCGTTGCGACGCCGTGCGCGAGCGAGCCGGCGCCGCGCACGGGTTGTTTCCGTCGGCGCCGGCGCCGCGACGTCTCCTGGCCGCGTGCGGCGTTCGGACGCGCGAGCGGTGAGCGCCCGGGTCAGGACGCCGCGTGCTGCGGCGGCAGCGCCGGCGAGGCGCCGCGATCGGACTGCAGGCGAACCATGTAGCGCTGGGCTTCGGAAATCCGCTCGATCTCGATGGCCATCGAATCGACCGAATTCTCGATCCGCTTGAGCTGATCGGCGAGCCCCTGGTCTAACGGAGCCGGCATTGGCCTCGAGACGATGCGCCGCGCCAGCGCGCGAGCGATGGGCACGATGAAGAAGAGCGACGCGACCATGACGAAGAAGCCGATCGCGATGTGCTCGAGGCGCCCGTTCACAATGAAGGGATCGACGGTGAACGGCGGGACCGTGGTGCCGGCGACGAGCGGTGCATCGGAGACGCCCGGCAGCGGTGGCGGAGCTGGAGGCGCCGTCTGACCTTGCTGCACGGCCTGCTGCGCGTGCCGTGCCTGCTCACGCGCCACCACCGCCTGCTCCTGCGCCGCCCGCACCTGCTGGCGCACCTGCTCACGGATCTGGCGGCTGAGCGCCGCCGCGTCCGGCACCTGCGTTTGTGTCGCTTGCTGCATAGCCTCTCCTAACGCGAGCATCGCTACCATCCGTTGCGTTCGCGAAGCGATGTAATGTGCGCCACGTGATGGCGCCCGTGCCAGGCATACGAAGCCAGGGCCTCCGATAGCGGCACGAAGCGCTCGTACTCAGGGTGGTCGTATCCGCGCTCGAAATCCGATGGCCGCATGGCGCGGAGGAGCGTGACCCAGCGCGCATGGAGTGCGTCGAGTAGCGCCAGGGATACGTCCACCGGAGTTGCGGCCGTGTCCGGCAGCGTCACCCACACATCCTGGTCGTACGGCTTGATCGTGGGTGTGCGCTCGCTCAAGGCCTGCTTGAACCGCACATATGCGTTGATGTGGCTGTCCGGCACGTGGTGGACCACCTGCCGAACGGTCCAACCGCCGGGACGGTACGGCGTGTCGAGTTGGCCCGGTGTGAGCCCGGCTACCGCGGCGCGCAACGCAGCCGGCGCACGCGCAACGTCGTCGATCAACGTTGTGCGTTGCGACTCCGAAATGCTCGCGGGAGGCGTGAACTTGCCGACTGGATAACGCAGATCGGTCACTGCAACCTCGAGCGGTGTCAAAGATTGTGCAGCACCCGCGTTCTCGTGTCGTACCATAGAGAAATCACCAACCCGATGCAACGCGTGAGTACGAAACCTTCCCTGCAACTTTCCGTACGGGATCGTGCAGAGAGAAGATTCCATGCGCTCGCACGGGTGAGCGCCGACGACTACATAAAGAGGTCTGTATGAAGCTCGCCTGGAACCCCGGCGACTACGCCGCGAATGAATGCAAGCGTTGTCATAAAGTGGTCCGCACGCGATTCGAGTATCGCACCGTCCGTCTCGCTCGCTCGCGCCTCTGTGTACCGGACGTCCTCGTGGATGTGTGCACCGAGTGCGATCACATGGTGTCGATTCCGCCGCAGTCCGTGCCGCAGCTCCGCGAGGCCGGCGTCGGCAAATGAGCTCGACACGCGCGGGGCGCTCCAGTGAGCGCCCCGCCGCGCTCGCGGCCCGTCCGTTCTTCGTTAGGCGAATCCGCCGCGGGCCCGCGCCGTAACGACACGGCCGCTCCGCCGCGGCTTCCATCCCTGGCGCGCGAGCGAAATCCGGCCGGCCGCATCGAATCGCAGGCCTTCGGCCTCCAGCAACAACCGCTGTCGCACACTGCCCGCGCCGTCGCCGGCGCGCGGACTCACGCCGCCCCGCGCGTTGATCACGCGGTGCCATGGCACCGACGTTCCGTTGGGCAGCGCGTGCATCGCGTACCCCACGAGACGCGGCTGTCGCGGCAGGCCGGCCAGCACCGCCACCTGGCCATACGTCGCCACCCGCCCACGCGGAATCCGTCGCACCACCGAGTAAATCCGGTCGTACGATTCCGAACCCTCAGGGCGCGCCACGCGACAGCGCCTACTCCGGCTCGGTGCAGGGCGGGCCCGCCCTGAGCGGCGCCCAACTGGGTGGATCGCTCGCCGGGAAACTCTCCCGCGACGACTCGTCCACCGGATCCACCTCGGGCATGCGCTTGGGCAGATTGTCTTTGGGTGCCGGCGCGTCGTCTCGCAGCTTGTTCTTCATACCGCAATCTCACCGGCGGTGGAGTCAAATACGACCCGTCACGCCAAACTCAGACGACTTGCTTGGGCTTCCACATGGCGGCGTCCAGGATGGCCCACAGGTGAATCACCCAGCCCATCCAGAAGAACCACAACACAAACGCAAGGGCGAACATCAAGACCGCCATGCCGAGCCGCCCCTGCAGTAGTTGGCCCAGGCCCGGTATGAAGAAGCTCGCTGCAGCCGCCAGCACGTTTCCGGTAGACCCCTGTCCGGCCATGGCTCCTCCTTGCGCTCGTTGACTCGCCTATGCGTCGCCGCCGCGGCGAATAGCCGCGAGATACCGCTCACGAAGAATCTGCTGGTGGTGCCGTTCGTGCCCGGTGATAATGTGCGCAAGCGCGCGGACGGTGTACTCGCCACTCGGGACGCGGCCGCGGCGCAGCAGCTCGTCCTCCGTCAATCCGCCGAAGAGTGCTATCGTGGATGCGCGCACCGTACCGAGCTCGGCGACGAGTGCGCCGAGCTCGCGCTCGTCGAACCGCGACGCTTTCACGTACGCGTTTTCATCGAACGACGGAAGCAGTCCTTGTTCGCCGCGGGCAAAGCACAACGCGCGATACGCCATGATGCGCTCGGTGTCGGTGATGTGACCGACGACTTCTTTGATGCTCCATTTGTCCGGCGCGTAGCGGAAGCGGGCGTCAGCATCCGATAGCGAGCCCAGCATCGAGCGCGTTTCGGCGAGCTGGTCGGTGAGATGCTCGATCAGGTCGCCGTCTGGAATCTTGTCGAGATAGCGCTGGAAGTACGGTGCGTACTCGTCGCTCGCTGGACGCGGAATTCGGACGTGCGGCATCGTGGCTCCGTGCGGGAAGGACGTGTCGTCCGGGTCGCGCTGCACCCGTTCGATTCATGATGCTCGCCGCCGGCGGTGCGCGCCAGTCGAGTCGCGTCAGGGAATCACAGCATCCGCAATGCGCCGGGAATAGTACAGGCCGACGCCACTGCCGACGGCGCTGACGATCACTGCGGTGGTGAAGCCGACCCTCGCGCCGATCCACCAGCCGATGGCGCCGCCGATTGTCGTACCGATGAATGCAAGTGTGCCGCGCATCGTGTCACTCCGGAAGAGTGCGTCCACCGGAGTGACGAACGAGACGCGCGGAACGCCACCCGCTACGACTCCTGCGACTCGTACTGTTCTTTGAGTTTCGCCACGACGGCAGGATCGGCAAGCGTCGTCGTGTCGCCCAACGCACGGCCCTCGGCGATGTCGCGCAGGAGTCGCCGCATGATCTTGCCGGAGCGCGTTTTTGGCAGATCGGCGCTGAACAGAATGTCGTCCGGTTTGGCGAGCGCGCCGATTTTGTCGGCGACGTGATCGCGAAGCTCGTCGCGGAGCTCGGGCGACGATTTGAATCCTTCGCGCAGCGTCACGAATGCGGCGATTGCCTGTCCCTTGAGATCGTGGTGCCGCCCAACGACGGCGGACTCGGCCACGGCCGGGTGCGACACGAGCGCAGACTCCACTTCCATCGTGCCGATGCGATGGCCGGCGACGTTGAGCACATCGTCGACGCGGCCGAGGATCCAGTAGTAGCCGTCTTCGTCGCGCTTGGCGCCGTCGCCCGGGAAGTAGAGGTCCGGACGGCCGGGCCACTTCGAGAAATAGGTCTGCACGTAGCGATCCGGATCGCCCCAGATGGTGCGCAGCATGGATGGCCACGGGCGCGTGAGCGCCAGCAAGCCGCCGCCTAACGGGATCGACTTCGCGTTCGCGTCGAGCAAGTCGGCCGACACCCCGGGGAAGGGAACCGTCGCGCTGCCCGGCTTCGTCGACGTGACGCCCGGGAGCGGCGTGATCATGATCGCGCCCGTCTCGGTTTGCCACCACGTGTCGACGATGGGGCACCGCTCGTGTCCGATGTTGACGTGGTACCAGATCCACGCTTCCGGATTGATGGGCTCGCCCACTGAGCCTAACAGACGCAGCTGCGACAAGTCGTGGCGCGCCGGCAGGTGGTCGCCCCACTTCATGAATGCGCGAATCGCCGTGGGCGCCGTGTAGAAAATGGTCACTCCATACTTCTCGCACAGCTCCCAGAAGCGATCCTTGTCCGGCCAGTCGGGAGCGCCTTCGTACATCACGCAGGTCGCGCCGCACGCGAGCGGTCCGTACACGATGTACGAGTGGCCGGTCACCCAGCCCACGTCTGCCGTGCACCAATACACATCATCTTCCTTGAGATCGAATACCCACTTCGTGGTCGCGACACAGCCGGTGAGATAGCCGCCGGTAGTGTGCACGATCCCCTTTGGCTTGCCGGTCGTGCCCGACGTGTAGAGGATGTAGAGCACGTCCTCCGCGTCCATCTCTTCGGGCGCGCAGTCGGCATCGACATCCCTCATGAGCTCGTGCCACCAGTGATCGCGCTTCGCGTGCATCGACGCTGCCGATTCATCGCCCTGGCCGCCGGGCCGTCGTTGGACGACCACCACGTGCTCGATGCTCGGCGTTTCCTCGAGAGCTTTGTCGGCGTTGCGCTTGAGCGGCACGATCTGTCCGCGGCGATACCCGCCGTCGGCCGTGATGAGCACCTTGGCTTGCGCATCGTTGATCCGGTCTCGCAGCGACTCAGCCGAGAATCCCCCGAACACCACGGAATGCGGCGCGCCGATCCGAGCGCACGCGAGCATCGCGATCGCCGCTTCGGGAATCATGGGCAGATAGATCGCGACGCGGTCGCCGCGATTCACGCCGAGCCGGCGCAGCACGTTGCCGAACCTGCACACTTCCCGGTGCAGATCCCAATACGTGAAGGTGCGCGTGTCACCGGGTTCGCCCTCCCAGATGAGAGCCGCTTTGTTGCGGCGGGGACCGCGGAGATGACGGTCCAGGCAGTTGACCGATGCGTTGAGCTTCCCTCCGAGGAACCACTTGGCCCACGGCGCATTCCACTCGAGCACTTTCGTGAACGGCGTGGACCACTCGAGCTCGCGGGCCTGCTGGGCCCAGAAAGCCTCCGGGTCCCTGGCCGCGCGGTCGTAGACATCGCGTGAGGGGACGTTGGCGGCGCGCGAAAACTCGGCCGTCGGCGTGAACTTGCGTGTTTCCTGGAGCAGCACGTCGATGTCGGTCATGGCACGAGCGGAGTTGAGGGTGGGTCCGAGGTACCTTATGCGGCGCCCCGCAGGGCGTCCAGAGCGACGGCATCCTTCATACCGCGTTCCGCGCGCGGCGGCGACGCGCTACTGTTGAGTCATGATTGGCACGACTCGACCGCGGCCGCGGGGCGTCACGGACGCATCGTGGCGACATCGGCGATAGTGGCGGAGGCGCGGCACGCGGTCGAGGTCGAGGCGCTGGTGCGCGCGTTCGGGCCGCGGCGCGCGGTGGACGGCGTGTCGTTCGCGCTCGATGCGGGCGACTGCCTGGCGGTGTTTGGGCCTAACGGAGCAGGGAAGACGACCCTGCTGCGCGTGCTGGCCGGCCTGCTGCGCCCCACGCGCGGCCGCGCATCGGTCGCCGGCGTAGCGCTGCCGGGCGGTCCCGAGGCGCGACGTCACATCGGGTTCATCTCGCACGCGAGCATGCTGTACGGCGCGCTGTCGGCGCGCGAGAACGTCGAGCTGGCGGCGCGATTGTTCGGCGTTCGGGATCCGCGGCGCGCCGCCGGGCGCGTGCTCGAGGTGATGCGGATGACGCCGCGCGCCGATACGCCCGTGCGATCGCTGAGCCGCGGCATGCAGCAGCGCGTGAGCATTGCGCGCGCCACGGTGCACGACCCGACGGTGGTGCTGCTCGACGAGCCGTTCACGGGTCTCGACGCCGCCGGCGCGGCGGCGTTGTCGGCTGCGTTAGGCATCCTGCGCCAGTCGGGCGCGGCGCTGGTGATGGTGACGCACAACATCGAGGAAGGCCTCGCACTGGCGACGCACGCCGCGGTGATGACCGCCGGCACGTTCGCGCGATACGAACCACGCGAGGGCATCGATGCGCGCGAGTATGCGGATGCCTACCGAACGCTCGTGACGCTCGATGCCTGACGCGTTCGGCGCCGCGCTCCTGATCGCGCGCAAGGACCTGGCCATCGAGTTTCGAACGCGCACGGCGTTCTTCTCGGCCGTCGTGTTCGCCCTGCTGGCGATCGTGATTTTCTTTTTTGCCTGGGACCCGACCGCCGTGGCGGCGTCCGATCTCGCCCCCGGCGTCCTGTGGGTGATCTTCACCTTCGCGGGACTGCTCGGCCTTCACCGCTCGTTCGGCGTCGAGCTCGAGGACCGCGCACTGGATGGACTGCTCGGCGCGCCGATTCCGCGGCACGCCATCTACCTCGGGAAGGCGATGGCCAACCTGGTGTTCGTGCTCGCGATCGAGGTGATCGCCGTGCCCGCGGTGGCGCTGTTCTACGACATGCCGTTAGGCGGATTTGCCGGCGCCGCCGCCCTGGCGGCGCTCATGATTCTGGCGGCCATCGGGCTGGTCGCGGTCGGCACGTTGTTCGCCGCCATGTCGGTCAACACGCGGCTCGGCGAGCTGCTGCTGCCGATGTTGTCCCTCCCGTTTTTCGTGCCGATCGTGGTCCCGGCCGCGCAGACGACGGCGCGACTCTTACTCGGGCGGCCGGTGATCGAGTCCGTCGGATGGCTGAAAATTCTCCTCGCCTTCGATTTGGTGTTCGTGGCCGCGTGTACGCTGGCGTTCCCGTACACCATCGAAGACTGACGGCCGAGGCCGTCCGCGTTGCCATTCGACACGAGCGCTTAAGGACGGGCTTGGCCCAAGCACAATCCACCGCCATCTTTGGCTGTCGGCAGTGCCTTACCCCGTCTCCTCAGGAATGACAGATACCGCTGCTCGAGCATCGATGCGCGCCAGCGACGCGACACCTGCCCCCCGTGCCGCGCCGCCGACGTTCGACTGGCTGTTCGTCGTGGCGGTGCTCGCGGTGCTGGGCACCTTCATTCGCGCGATCTTCTTCACGCCGATGGACGCGCTGCAGGG
>Ga0207695_10002823_pt1 | contig 25242 bp, 27 predicted proteins | sample KBSC54metaG_FD_184354 | JGI IMG/M metagenome (GOLD analysis project Ga0207695, IMG submission 184354) | Corn rhizosphere microbial communities from Kellogg Biological Station, Michigan, USA - KBS C5-4 metaG (SPAdes) (version 2) | ecosystem: Host-associated > Plants > Roots > Rhizosphere > Soil...
GCGTGTGCGTCGTCCGGCAGCGCCGCTTCGATCGCTGTGGCGATGCGTGCGCGGGCCCCATCCACGCACGCGCCCTCTTCGAGCAACGCGTTGGCCGGATCCTCGCGCACATAACCCGTCGCGATGACGCCCTTCTGCAACGCGGAGCGTTCGAAGTCCATGCCGCCGGGATTGACCAGCCCGTGCGGGCGTTTCATCCGCACGCGCAGCCGCCATGTCGAACACGGCCGGATCACGGGCACTTCATGCCGGCGCGATGCATACCACGACAAGCGCACGTGACCGTGTACCGGCACGGAGCGTCCATTGAACTCCGCGCGCGCGATATCGAACTGGAAACGCGTCGAACCGTCCTGCGCCTGCGGCAGGTCCGTCACGACGCCGGTCACCAGGATATCCCGCTTTTCCAGCGCGTGCGGCAGGCGCGCCTGCATCGCCAGATCCGCGCGCCATGCCGTCCATGCGAACGCACCCAGCACGAGCGGCAACAACCACAACCACGCGAGCTTCCGCCAACGCAGGCATACGAGAAGACCGGCCAGCGCGAAGGTTGCAAGCACCGCGTCCAGCCAGCGTGGCGGCAGCACCGGCAAACCCTGCACCAGCACCGCGCCGGCGAGGACCGCCAGCGCACCGCCAAGCATCCCTGGCCCGTTGTGGATTGCGCGGCGTTCCGTGCGCGCAGGCATGTGGATCAGCCGTCGTGCGGCATGGGTTGCAACGCCCCGCCGGTCAATTCCAGCACCCGGTCCATGCGCTGCGCCAGATCGCGGTCATGCGTCACCAGCACGATGGCGGTGCCGATTTCGTGGTTGAGTTCCAGCATCAGCTCGTACAGCGCCGACGCATTCTGCTCGTCGAGATTGCCGGTCGGCTCGTCCGCCAGCACGCATGCGGGACGCGTCACCAGCGCACGCGCCATGGCACAGCGCTGGCGTTCGCCGCCGGAAAGTTCGCCGGGCTTGTGTTCGAGGCGATGGCCGAGCCCGACGCGTTCGAGCAACGCCTGTGACTGCGTGCGCGCTTCGGGAATCGCCGTGCCGCGGATCAGCAACGGCATCGCGACGTTCTCCAGCGCAGTGAACTCCGGCAGCAGGTGGTGGAACTGGTAAACGAAACCCAGCGCCCGGTTGCGCATGCGCCCGCGCTCGGCGTCTGGTAGCTTCGACAATTCCTGCCCCTGCAACTCCACCGAACCCTTGCTCGGCGTATCCAGCCCACCGACGATGTGCAGCAGCGTGCTTTTGCCGGAGCCCGATGCGCCAACGATCGCCAGCGTCTCGCCGCGCGCGACATCGAAACTTGCATCGTGCAGCACCGGCGTGCGCAGCTTGCCTTCCTTGTAGGTCTTGGCGATATGACTGACACGCAGTACGACGCCGTTGCTTTCCGATTCCCGATTCCCGATTCCCGATTCCCGGCTACTCATAGCGCAAGGCCTCGGCCGGCTGCGTGCGCGACGCCCGCCACGCGGGATAAATCGTCGCCAGCAGCGAAAACAGGAAGGCCATGCCGGTGATCCAGCCCACGTCGCTCCAGCGCAATTGGCTGGGAACGCTGTTGATGTAATAGACCGACTCGGGCAGGAACTGATAGCCGGTGAGGTTCTGGATGCCGTTGGCGATCGCGGGCAGGTAGGTCGCGAGCAGCACGCCGCAGACGCCGCCGATCACGATGCCCATCAAGCCGATCAGCATGCCCTGGATCATGAACACGCCCATGATGCTGCGCGGTGTTGCACCCAAGGTCCGCAAGATCGCGATGTCCGATTGCTTGTCGGTGACCAGCATCACCAGCGACGACACCAGGTTGAACGCGGCCACCGCGACGATCAGCGACAGGATGATGAACATCACGATCTTTTCCATCGCGAGCGCGGTGAAGATGTTGGCGTATTGCTGCATCCAGCCCTGCACGCGGTAGGCGTCGCCCAGCTTGTTGGCCAGCGTCGTCGCCACCTTGTTGGCCGCGAACACGTCGTCCAGCTTCAGGCGAACCCCGCTGGGCCCGTTCATCTGGTACAGCTTTTCGGCGTCGTGCAGGTTGACGATCGCGAGCCCGGAGTCGTACTGCTGCAGGCCCGCCTCGAAGATGCCGGCGACGGTGAAGCGGCGAAACCGCGGCAGCACGCCGATCGGGCTCACGCTTCCGCCGGGTGCGTACACGACGACCTTGTCGCCAATGTTGACGCCAAGTTGCAAGGCCAGGTCGCGGCCGAGCACGACCTTCCACGATCCCGGCGCAAGCGCCGACAGTTTGCCGGCGATCATCTTCGAACCGATGTCGGCGACCTTGGGTTCCTGGTCGGGCAGGATGCCGCGGATCAGCGCGCCGGCGTTTGCCGCGTTGCCGACGAGCCAGCCGCCCTGCTCGACATACGGTGCGGCGCCGCGCACGTGCGGGTTCTGCTCCGCGATCGCGAGCGCCTGCTGCCAGTTCGACATGCTGTTGCCGACGCCGCTGATGGTGGCCTGCGAAACCATCGCCAGCGTGCGCGAGCGCAATTCGCCATCGAATCCGTTCATCACCGAGATCACCGTGATCAACGCGGTAAGCCCGATCACCAGCCCCAGCATCGACACGATGCTGATGAAGGAAATGAAATGGTTGCGCCGTTTGGCGCGGATGTAGCGGGTGCCGATGTAGAGTTCAAGGGGACGGAACATGGGGTGAAAATCGATGTTGTGGCTCAGCTCAACCTGAAATCCAAACCGTTCGCGCTGAGCGCAGTGAGCATCGCAAATGGAGTCGAAGCGCTATCGTCCTTCGACTTCGACTCTTCCGGGCCTACGCTCGGGACGAACGTATGCAACAAGCTTGCAAGCGTGACGGAACCACCTCGGACGGGCAAGCGGTTCAGACCATCAATGGCTGTCGGCGTTCCCTGACGCGGTGGCGCCGGGGGTTTCGGCACCCAGCCGCATCCTCAACCTGCGCCGGGTATCCGCATCGAGATTGTCGGGCAACAGCCACAGGTGCGCGCGTTCGCGCGGCGGCCAGCGCAGCGTCAGCACGATCAACGGTCCAAGCACCCGCGCATTGCCGACGGCGCCCTGCGCCGTCCGCCCTTCCGCGACGAGGCTGTCGCGCAAGGTGATTTCGGTGGTCCCGTCTTCGCGCCACACCAAGGCCCTGACCCGCAGCCGCAGCATGCCGGCGACGACTGCGGCGACATAGGCCAAGGTTGCGAGATGCAGAACATGGTGCAGCCACGCGGGGCCGCGCACGAGTTGCACGGCCACCAGCGCGAGCAGGCCGACGATGAGCGTCGCGATCACCAGCAACCACGACACCCGGCAGGTGAACCCGATGGCCGGCGCATGCTTCACGGTGCCAGCCCGGCGCGCTGGCGGATTTCGGTGACGATCGCGCGCCAGTCCGCGCGCGGCGGTTCGGCGTGTCCCATCAGCCAATCCCAAAGCTCCGGATCCTGGCGATCCAGCAGGGCGTCGAACACGGCGAATTGCGCCGCGTCCATGGATGCGCCATGTGCTTCCAGCCAGCCACCCAACAGCGCATCCAGCTCGCGCGTGCCGCGCCGGCAGCGCCACTGGATGCGCTTCAGTCGCGCGTCGGTCGAAGGCACCATTGCTCCCCGCAGAGCCCGCGTCGTCAAACCGTGCGGTTGACGAGCATGAGCTTGATCTCGGCGATCGCCTTGGCCGGATTCAGCCCCTTTGGACACGTGTTGGTGCAATTCATGATGGTGTGGCAACGGTACAACTTGAACGGGTCGTCGAGATCGTCCAAACGCTCGCCGGTCGCTTCGTCGCGCGAATCCACGATCCAGCGGTAGGCCTGCAGCAGCACGGCAGGGCCGAGGAAGCGGTCGGGATTCCACCAATAGCTTGGGCACGACGTGGAACAGCACGCGCACAGGATGCACTCGTACAGGCCGTCCAGCTTCTTGCGGTCTTCCGGCGACTGCAAGCGCTCGCGCGAACCCGGCGAACTCTGGGTTTGCAGCCACGGCTTGATCGACGCGTACTGTGCATAGAAATGCGTCAGGTCCGGAACCAGGTCCTTGACCACCGGCATGTGCGGCAGCGGATAAATGCTGACGGTGCCTGCGGGCAATTCATCCAGCCCCTTGGTGCAGGCCAGCGTGTTTTCGCCGTCGATGTTCATCGCGCACGAACCACAGACGCCTTCGCGACAGGAGCGGCGCAGCGTGAGCGTGGGATCGATCTCGTTCTTGATCTTCAGCAGCACGTCCAGGACCATCGCCATGCCGGTGACGTCCACCTCGTAGGTGTCCACGCGCGGGTTGCCGCCGACATCGGGATCCCAGCGGTACACGCGGAAGCTGCGCACCTTCTTGGCGCTCGGCTTCGCGGCGAAGTGCTTGCCCTTCTGCACCCTCGACATCTGCGGCAATGTGAATTCGGCCATTTCAGTACCTTATGTTTATCGCTCGCGACGTCCACGCAACCGCAAGTCGCTCGCTACGCTCGCTGTAAAGGGTAAAATCGCTTGCTTTGCTCGCTGTAAAATGTAAAGAGGAAAACGCGGGGTTTGGCTCTTTGCCATCACCCTTTACTCTTCACAGGGCGCGCAGCGCCCGACTTCACCCTTTACCGCTCTCAATACACCCGCTTCTTCGGCGGCACGGTGGCCACTTCGTCATCCATCGTGTTCGAATGCACCGGCCGGTAATCGAACCCGCAGCGGCCGCTGTCATCGACGGTCGCCAGCGTGTGTTTCATCCACTCGGCATCGTTGCGTTCGGGGAAATCCTCGCGCGCATGCGCACCGCGGCTTTCCGGACGCTGCTCGGCTGAATGCATGGTGGCGACCGCTTGCCCGAGCAGATTGGCGAGTTCGAAGGTCTCCACCAGATCGGAATTCCAGATCAGCGAACGATCCGTCACCTTGATGTCCGCGAAGCCCGCGTACACCTCGTCGATCTTCGCGCAGCCCTGCTTCAGCGTTTCCGCCGTGCGGAACACCGCGGCGTCGGCCTGCATGGTCTTCTGCATCTTCAGGCGCAATTCGGCGGTCGGCGTGCCACCATTGGCGTGGCGCAGCTTGTCGAGACGCGTCAACGCGGGTTCGAGCGCATCGGACGGCAGGTCATGGTGCGGCGTATCCGGCTTGATGACTTCGGCGCAACGGTTGGCAACGGCGCGACCGAACACCACCAAATCGAGCAACGAGTTCGAACCCAGGCGATTGGCGCCGTGCACCGACACGCACGCGGCTTCGCCGATCGCAAACAAACCGGGCACCACCACGTCGGGGTCGCCGCCGACCTTCTGCACCACTTCACCGTGGTAGTTGGTCGGGATGCCGCCCATGTTGTAGTGCACGGTCGGCAATACCGGGATCGGTTCCTTCGTCACATCCACGCCCGCGAAGATGCGTGCGGTTTCGGAAATGCCGGGCAGGCGTTCGCGCAACACCTCGGCGCCGAGATGGGCGAGGTTCAAGTTCACGTGGTCGGCGTGGTCGCCCACGCCGCGGCCTTCGCGGATTTCCATGGTGATCGCGCGGCTGACCACGTCGCGCGACGCGAGGTCCTTGGCATTGGGCGCGTAGCGTTCCATGAAGCGCTCGCCCTTGGAATTGGTGAGGTAACCACCCTCGCCGCGCGAGCCTTCTGTGATCAGGCAACCCGAGCCATAGATGCCGGTCGGGTGGAATTGCACGAATTCCATGTCCTGCAGCGCCAGCCCCGCGCGCAGCGCCATGCCGCCGCCGTCGCCGGTGCAGGTGTGCGCCGAAGTGCAGGAGAAGTACGCACGACCGTAGCCGCCGGTGGCCAACACGACCGCGTGGCCCTGGAACAGGTGCAGCGTGCCTTCGTTCAAGTCGATCGCCAGCACGCCGGTGATGCGCCCGCTGCGCGGATCCTTCACGAGATCCGTCGCAAAGTATTCGACGAAGAACTTGGCGTCGTGCTTCAGCGCCTGCGTGTACAACGTGTGCAGGATCGCGTGCCCGGTGCGGTCGGCCGCGGCGCAGGTGCGCTGGGCGACACCCTCGCCGTAGCGCGTGGTCATGCCGCCGAACGGACGCTGGTAGATTTTGCCCTCGGGCGTGCGCGAGAACGGCACGCCGAAATGTTCGAGTTCGATGACCGCCGGGATGGCCTCACGGCACATGTACTCGACCGCGTCCTGGTCACCCAGCCAGTCGCCACCCTTCACGGTGTCGTAGAAGTGATAGCGCCAGTCGTCTTCGCCCATGTTGCCGAGCGCGGCGGCCACGCCGCCCTGCGCCGCGACGGTATGCGAGCGGGTCGGAAACACCTTGGTAACGCAGGCTGCGGAGAGACCCTTGGCGGCCAGACCCATGGTCGCGCGCAATCCCGCGCCGCCCGCGCCCACCACCACCACGTCGTATTGGTGCGTTTCGACCTTGTAACTTTCAGAAGGCATGTCCGTCCCTTTCCCCGGGATTCAATCCGCGTGATTCAGTCAATGTGATTCGATATCAGTAATAACCGGTGCCGGTCAGCCAGACCGACAGCACGGCCATCACGCAGGCCAGCGCCGCCAGCACGGCGCCGAAGCGCAGCGCGATCTGCAGGGTCACCTCCAGCCAGCGTGTGTGCACGTAGTCCTCGATGATCACCTGCAGGCCGAGCGCGCCGTGCCAGAACAGGCACACGCTCAACACGATCAGGAAGATCGCGTGCACCGGCTGCGCGATCGACGCCAGCACTTCCGGGTAGGTCGCATGCAGCAATCCACCCACGAGGAACAGGAACCAGATCGACAGCGGGATCAGCGCCACCGCGGTGACGCGCTGAAGCCACCAATGATGGACACCGGTGCCCGATGCGCCGTTGCCACGCGCCACCTTGAGCGGTGTGCGCAGGCCTTCCTGACCGGGATAAGCACTCATGCCGCACCTCCGGCCATGTGCAGAACCAGGAAAATCCAGACCAGCACCGTCAGTACCACGCTGAGCACGATCATGCTCCAGCCGGCTTTCCAGTAGACCGGCGCGAACTCGCGATCGCGGCGCGCAGGCCCGTAACCCTGCCCGACGTCATGCACCAAGTGGTAGATGCCGTTGCAAAGATGGAAAAGCAGCGACCACATCCACAGGAACAACAGGATCATTCCGATCAGGCTGCCACAGAATGCCGCGAAGACGTTCCATGCCGCACCGCTGGATGCCGCCGCGATCAGTCCCCACGCCACCAGCAGCGCACCAAGACAGAGGAACAGGCCGGTCAGCCTGTGCAACGTCGATTGCAGCATGTTGACGCGCCAGCGATAGATACCGAGGTGTGGCGACGTCGGTCGGGTATTGGGCATGGACGAATTCCTGGTCACGGCTTGTGAAATGCTGCCCCCACGTCGGCAGGACGGCCGACGATCGTTCATCATTCTCGCACGAACGCGCGCCGACTGCGAAACGCGCACACTCACGCACGGCGTGCCGCAATCAAAAATCTATGCAGCGGCCATTCTTTTCCCAGTCGCCATAACGGGTCGGATCCAGCGCATCGCCTTCGGGCGTCGGACGTTCGCGCGGCGCGCTTGCGGGTGGCGCAACCGGTGCGTTGGCCGGATCGGATTGCGTGTTCGGGTGCTCGTTGCTTGTTTCTGCCATCGCTGCGCTGCCGGTCGGTCGGAACAACACGCATTGTCGCACCCACCCGCGCTGCATGCGCGCACTGCGCTGTTACCGTATGCGTCGCACACCTGTCTCCCATGTCATGCCGAACGTCGTTCTGCCCGAAGTGAATTGCCTGCTGATCGAAGGCCCGGATGCCTGGCGGTTCGCCCAGGCGCAGTTTTCCGGCGACGTGGAGCCTCTGGCGGAAGGACGGTGGCAGTGGAATGCATGGCTCGATGCGCAAGGGCGCGTGCAGGCGCTCATGCACCTGGCCGACCTCGGCGGCGAGCGTCTGCTGGCAGTGCTTCGCGGCGGCGATGCCGGAACGATATGCGCAGGTCTCGCCCGCTATGTATTTCGCGCGAAGGCAACCGTGACCGCACGCATTTTCAGCGGCCATGCCGAGCGCGCGCTGCCGATGGGATGCATCGATGCCGATGCGCGGAAAGGAATCACCATCGGCTACGGTGACCGCAGCCTGCGGTTGAAAGCGCCCGGTACCCACGCGGACCCGCAAGCCGCAAACGCATGGCGGCTGGCGGAAATCCGCGCCGGCTGGCCGGTACTACCCGCGGGTGATGTGCAATTCCTGCCAGCAGCCCTGGCGCTGGAAAGGCTGGGCGCCGTATCGCTCGACAAAGGCTGTTACCCCGGGCAGGAAATCGTGGCGCGGCTGCACTACCGCGGCGGACACAAGTTCAGCCTGTACCACGTGCGCGGACCGGTGGCCCTGGAACCCGGCGCCACCAAGCTCGCCGAGGGCATCGGCCCCGTCCACGTGCTTGATTGCGCCATGGCCACGGGTACGACGGAGGCGCTCGTGGTGGCACAAAAAATAAACATCAATACTTTCAATATTATGAACAATAAATATGATGTTGTATCCAGATACAACACGTAACGTGATCTAAACGCCGTGATTCCTTTACACGATTTTTACACGTTGGCACTTGCGCAGGGCCCAGACCGCCCCTACCCTTCGCGCAGCTTCGCAAGCCGGGCCTGACTCGTGACCCGGTCTGCATGCGGTCCGGAAGATCCGCACCGCGTGCCAGACGACGACGAACGTCGATTGCACAAACGTATTGGCGTCATGCGGAACCTGCCAGCCCCGGCCCTTTGCCGGCGATCGCTTCCGGGTCCGGGCCAGTAAATCCATCCATTTGCGGCGCATGGCCCATGGGCCCGCCGTGTTCCAAACCAGGTGCCGGCCTGATCCGGCATGTGGACCACCTCATAGGAGAACGACCCGATGACCTTGGGCCTGTTGCTCGGAATGATCGCGCTGCTTCCGCGGCCGGTCGCCGACCAAACCTGTCTGGCAGCCACCGTCTACATGGAGGCCCGCAGCCAGCCCACCCGCGGCCAATTGGCCGTTGCCGAGGTGGCGCTGGACCGGCTCGACATGGGCCGCTACGGAAATACCATCTGCGACGTGGTGACCTCCCCCCACCAGTTCGCGCTGACCACCACTTCGAAGAACTTCACGTTCGACAACACGGTGGCATGGAACAAGGCGTGGCAGGTCGCGGGGAAGGCCATCGCGATCTGGTCCGAACCTGCCTCGGACCGCAAGTTGGTCGTACCGCACGCCAACCACTTCATCCGGTTGGGCTTCACTGCGACATGGGCCAAGAACCCCGTCGCAACGATCGGCGATCACGAGTTCTACGTGGTCGATTGATGCGGCAATCGGGATGAACAAAAAGCCCTCCAAATGGAGGGCTTTTTGTTGGTCGATCATCCATGATCGCCGTTTCGCCGCACGTGCTCGCGCGCTGGACTGTCCCGATCCGGCGGCATCAGAGAGCGTCCATCCTTGGCCCGACTTCTCACAAGAGCCGCTTCGCATGGAGCATCGGCGCGTCAGTCAATAGCGATAAACGTTGTCGCCGCGAATCATCACGTAATCGCCAACCTGCACCTGCGGCGGATTGCGCTGGGTAACCGTGGCGTACTGCCCGTTCTGAAGCTGGACGACCACCTGCCAGCCATAATCGCTGTTGCCCGAGCGCGAACCGATTGCGTGACCGGCGAACCCGCCACCCACAGCGCCGGCGACGGTCGCGGCAGTCTTGCCGTTGCCCTTGCCGACCTGGTGGCCAAGCAGCCCGCCGACCACGGCGCCGATCACCGTGCCCACCGCGGCACCGTTGTTGTTGCCCAACTGGACCTCGCGGATGTCGCGCACGTAGCCGCAGCCCTGGTAACACTGCTGGCTACTGCCGCCGTAGTAACCGCCCGGGGGCGGAGGCTGCCCCCCGTAACCCGGACGCGTGTTGTAGGCGGGCTCGCACCCGGCGAGCAACGCTGCCGCGGCAACCGCACAGGCCAGCATGGCCACGCGCCGCATGTTTTTCGGAACTTTCACGAACGATGGTTTCGACATGTCTTTGCACTCCTTGTCGCGTCCGGCGTCATTACGAGATTATCGGTAGTAGTTGCCACCTTGCTTGTCGCTGGCGACGACTACGCCGTCGCGCACGGGAAGGCCCGTACCCACACCCGGATTGTGATCCATGCGGATGTGTCCGGCCTGGCCGTTCAATGTGTAAGTGACGTCATAGCCGACTGTCTTGGTGGTTGTGCTCTTGTCGGTGACGGTGTGGCACACGTTGCGGGTTTCCATCTTGCTGGCATTGTTTTCCTGATGTTTCTTCTGGATTTCGTGGCCCGCGAATGCACCCGCCGCCGCGCCACCGACCGTCGCGAGCGTCTTGCCCTTGCCACCACCAACCTGGTGGCCCGCGAGCGCGCCCACCAAGCCGCCTACCACGGCGCCGCCGATCTGGTGTTGATCCTTGTACGTTTCCGGAACGGCGACCTGCTCGTCACGACACACTTGGCGCGGTTTGCTGGTGGTGGCGGACTGGGTGATCGGCTGCACCGCCACGACCTGCGCGAATTGCGCGGCCGCCACCGGGGCACCCTGCGGTGCCTGAGGGGCCGCACCTGGCTGCGTCTGCGCGCCGTAGGGCTCCTGGCCCGGCGGCAGTTGCGCGGTCGCTGCCGAGGTGGCCGTGGTCATGTTGGCCGGCGTGGCCTGGGCCTGCGGGTTGCCCCCACTTCCGCATGCCGCCAAGGCGGCAATGGCAACGATACCGAACGAAGCAAGTATTGCGCGGATCAATCTTGATTGACGTTTCATCCTGGTCTCCCGGCCCGATGGCCCCAATGACAATTGGATTCAAACAATCCGACAATGAACCGTTCATCAACAGCGCCAAATCGGTTCATGCGTCATTTCAGCGTACTCCAATGACCGGTCTTTGCCCACACCTTGCGATCTTCGACAGCCATGCGCATCTGGACGCGCCGGAATTCGACGGCGATCGCGCGCGGGTACTGCGCGACGCGCGCGAGGCCGGCGTCATGGAGATGCTCGTTCCCGCGATCACCGCCGCGGGCTGGCCGAGGCTGCAGGCTCTTTGCGCTTCCGAGCCCGGTCTGCATCCCGCCTACGGATTGCACCCCTGCTACCTGGCGCAGCATGCGGAAGGCGATCTTGTCGCGCTCGATGCATGGCTGCGAACGCACCCGGCCGCAGCCGTCGGCGAGTGCGGCCTCGATTACATGCAGGCCGGTCTCGACCGTGAACGGCAGATGCATTTCCTTCGCGGACAGTTCGAAATCGCCCATCGGTTCGATCTGCCGCTAGTACTGCACGCGCGCCATGCCTTCGAGGCGGTGATCCTCGAACTGCGTGGGTTCGGCAAGCCACTGCGCGGCGTGGTGCACAGTTTCTCCGGCAGTGCGGAACAGGCGCAGCAACTGTGGAAGCTCGGCTTCCTCGTCGGCATCGGCGGTCCGGTGACCCACGAACGCGCGCGGCGCCTGCAAAAGGTGGTCGCGTCATTGCCGATGGAAAGCCTGCTGCTGGAAACCGACGCGCCCGACCAGCCGGGCGCGCGCCACAAGGGCGAACGCAATGAGCCGGCGTTCCTGGGTGAGGTACTGCATTGCGTGGCCGGGTTGCGGGGCGAAAATCCCGACGAACTGGCGCGGGTCACCACGGCCAATGCACGCCGCCTGTTCCGGCTTGACGACGCAAGCGTATGATGCCGATCAGGATTCGGCGTCTGTCGGCATGCGGAGCATGGTAGTGGCGTTGCTGCTTATTTCGCTGTTGTTGGCAATGGCGGTCCACCCGGGTGTTGCCGGCGAACCCATAGGCCCACTCGGCGCATCGGTCCAATGCAGCAACGCCACATACCCGCTATACGTACAGCTTTGCCGACATCCTGAACTCCTGCGAAAAGACATCGCCGTGGTCCGAGCGTACGAGCACCTGTCGGGCGGATTCACCGGGGAGAAGCGCGTTTTGCTTGCCACAGGTCAGCGCTACTGGTTCGTGGAACTGTTCGCGTGCGGCAACACCCCAACCGCCAGCCGCTACCAAGATGGCGTCTACGGTTGTGCCGAAGAGAAATTGAGCGGCCGTCTCCACATACTTCGGAGCATTGCGAACGCGCCCGACACGTTTATGTCTACGGTCGCGAACTACACCTGGATCGAGCCTTGGTACCTCGATTTGTTCGCGCAACGCTACGTCGGCAAACACGTAGCCGTGAACGGCAAAGTGGTGATGGAAAGTTGCAATAGTTCCGATCCCCGGTCGCTCAGGGGCCATATCGAGTTGAACGGCTCTGACGTCGGCATCCGATTCGTCAACCTGCCCGCCTCGCAACTGAGGTTTCTTTGCAAATCGCCGTCATCACAGTGGGACGGCACGGTTCAACTTGACGGTGGCCGCCCATATCTGATCGCGGCCGACGTGCTCGGAGTACCGGTCGCGAAATCCAGATAGCCATCGGCTCGTCATGCTGAAAGCAGTATCTTCAACGCCCGTCCCACGGCAGCAAATGCAAACGCGCCGGTGACATGGGTCGCCGCGCCGAGGCCGCCGCCGCAATCCAGTTTCAGCGAATCCACGCCTTCGGGACGCGTGCCGCAGACGCTGCCGTCGGGCTGCGGGTAGCGCACGTTTTCCAGCGAATATACCGCCGGCACGCCGAAGTAGCGGTCGCGATTCGACGGGAAATGAAATTCCTGGCGCAACTTGCGACGCATCAGGCCGAGCAGCGCGTCGTGCTCGGTGCGCGAAAGATCGCGCACGCGGATCATGGTGGGATCGGTGCGTCCACCGGCCGAGCCGCAAACGATCAGCGGCAACTTGCGGCGCCGGCACCACGCCGTCATTTCCACTTTCACGCGGAACGCATCGCAGGCATCCAGCACCAGGTCGAAACCGCGATCCAGCAATTCAGCCAGCGTGGCGGGCGTCACGAAGCGTTCGATGGGCTCGACTTCCAGCGCGGGATTGATTCCGCGCAGGCGTTCCGCCATTACCGCCACCTTGGCTTTGCCCAGTGTACCCGCGAGCGTGTGCAATTGCCGGTTGGCATTCGACACGCACACCTCGTCGGCATCGATCAGCGTGAGCGAACCGATACCGCTGCGGGCCAGTGCTTCCGCCGCCCACGAGCCGACGCCGCCCACGCCCACGACCGCAACGCGTCTGGACGACGCGCGCGCCACGCTGCCGGCACCGTACAGCCGCTCCACGCCGGCAAAACGGGAATCAATCATCCGCCAATGATAGCGGGCTCAGATCCGCACCCGGCCACGCAGGATGTCCGCGAACATCGCCCAATCGCCCATCAGGCTGTAAACCGGGTGGCTAAAGGTCGCCGGTTTGTTCTTCTCGAACGCGAGATGCCCGATCCACGCGCAGCCGTATCCGCACACCGGAGCGCCAATCAGCCACCACGGGTTCCGGGTCGCGATGGCGATCACGATGGACGCGATCACCAGCCACGACCCAACGAAATGCGATCGCCTGCAGCGGCGATCGGCGTGTTCGCCGAGATAAAACGGGTAGAACTCCCGGAAGTTCGCGTACATGGCGACCGCATCATCGCACCAAAAGAAAAACCCCGCATTGCTGCGGGGTTTTCGTATTGCCTTGGCAACGATGGCTCAGGCTGGCTGCACCTGGTCGGCCTGCAGACCCTTCGGGCCCTGGACAACGTTGAAGGTGACCTTCTGGCCTTCCTGCAGGGATTTGAAGCCGGTGCCGGTGATCGCGCGAAAATGCACGAACACATCTTCACCATTTTCGCGGCTGATGAAACCAAAGCCCTTGGCATCGTTGAACCATTTCACGGTGCCGGTCTGACGCTCCGACATAGCTGACTCCTTACTACTCGATTGGTTGAAAAACAGCGCACTTGCGTGCACAACTTGAAGCACTGACTAGCGAGAGTGAAGACAGCGATGCGATCGTCGAACGGTCAGCAACCGGCCCCAAACAAGCCACCCCCAAACGGCTTGGCTAACTCAGCGGCGCGATCGTACAGCAGTTTTGCCCCAAATTGCCAGTGCAACGCACGGCATGTGCCCCGGCTATACCCGGGGCGTCATTCGCCTCCGTTCCGGCGTCGCAGAGCCTCCTCGATGCCGACCATGGCCGCCAATCCGCCGCCCAGCGCCAGCGCGGCGAGGCCGTATCCAACCAGGCCGATCACCATTCCCAGCGCCATCGGCACGGAAGCACTGTGTGAAACCGCTGAGGTAATCCCGTAGGCGATACCCGCAACGATCAGCAGGATGCCGATCCACGCGATCACCCTCGCGGTGGCGAGCACCAGACCAAGGTGGCGGGTTTGCAAGTTTCGGTACGGCAGCCAGCGGCGGGGTTCCATGAGCAGTTTCCTGATTGTCGGATTCGGAGCGGCTGTCGTGGAAAGTCAGGCCATGGATGGCCGCTCTGATGTTTGTGACTCCGAGCCGTTTCGAATGCGAAAAGTTCGAAGGTGCCGCGATCAGGGACGATCGCACTACGGCGAAGCGTAATGCGTCACCGCATTGAAAAACATCCGGTAGCCGCCGATGGTCTCGCCACGCCAGATTGGATTGTTCGCGAACAGCAGCACGTGTCCTTTGCCATAACGGGCGTCCACCACGGCCGCGTGTTCCGCCATGGCGCCGCCGTTTTCCAGCAATCCGGAGATCAGCAGCTTGCCCGCATCGGCCCAGCGCACGATCACGACCGGTCGCTGGTTTTGCGGAATCAGGAACGGGTTGTTGCGCGCCTGCTCGGCATTGAGCGGCACCGCCTGCCACGGTTGCACGTCCGGCAGTTCGGGGGGCGCCTGGTACGGACGCCCCTCCGGCACGTCGGCATCATCCGGACCGCCGCGCCCGGTCGGACGCTCGTAGTCCTTTGCGGTGACGAGGCCGCGGTTGCCGATGGTCTGGTCGGCGATGTTGAAGGACATGCCGCCGGAACTGTAGAGCGCAAAGGAATCGTCGTAACCCGCGGCGATCGGACTCTTCTTGTCCACCAAATCCGCACGCAGCACGCTGCCGACCACGCGCAGGTCGCCGGCCCTAGCGACCGAAACACCGGGCGCCAAACCTACGTCGATCGCGAAGCGCGCCGTGTCCTCCGACGTGATCAGCAGGCCGCCTTCGGCCACGAAGCGCTTCAGGTTCGCGACGCCCGATTCACCCAGCCCGGGGCGAATGTCCGGCGTCGAATCGATGCGCCCGAGATTGGGCGTGAGTTCGGTCTTCTGCCACGGCATCGGATTGCCGTACATCGGCAGGCCGTCGATGATCAACTTGGTGTTGGCATAGCCGACCGGGCCGAACAGGATCACGTCGTACTTGCTGCGCAGGTCCGGGTCGCGCGAAACATCCTGCGTATTGATGTAGGTGTACGGCACGTGCAACTTGTCCAGCGCCATCCGCCACCAACCTTCCGTTTGCGTCGAAAGCCAGGTGTGCATCAGCGCGATGCGCGGTACGCGGCCCTGCACGCCCAGCGACGCCAGTGAAAACGCAGGTTTGTCGAACTCTCCCTGCACTTCCGTCATCGGCACCTTCAACACCGAGGTGTCGACCACGCGTGCAACGTCCACGCCGAACAGGTCGCCGAACGACCAGCCGGTGTCGTCGTACGGATGTTTCTGCGGATCGTCGGGCGACCAGTACTGGCGATCCAGCAAGGTGTCGGCGATGCGCGAATACGGCTGGTCCATGCGGATGATCCAGCTTCCCGCCGGGAAGGTGCGTTTGACCGTCGCGACTTTCGGCGGCTCGGTGGACGTAGACTTCTTGGCTTTGGGCTTGTCACCGTCGGTGCTTTCGGTATCGTCCGCGACTTCCACCGTAAACGGCGCGCTGGCACGGCTGATCTCGACATGCTGCCGGTGCAGCGCGCGCAACAGGTGCATCTGCGCGCCCTTGTCCTTTTCGCTCGCGGTAAGCACGTACGCAGCTGGCCCGGCAAGCTGCGGCTTCTCGATCGAGCGTCTGGACTTCAGCCAGAAGTTGTCGAGGAAGTGTTGACCGTTCTGCGCGAAGTAATACAACGCTGTCAGCAATCCCGACTGCTCGTAATTGTTGTTGTCGCGCTGCGACCACAGCACCTTGGGCAGCGGCGGGTTCGGCTTGTACCAGGTGCGCGCATAGTCGTCGGGGTCGAGGATGCGCTCCTCGGTGTCCGCGCCACCATTGCCGAAGGTTTCGTACAGGCGGCTGATCCCGTTGTGCATCGCCGCGATGAACATCAGGTACCCGGGGCTCCACGTATCGAAATTGCCGTGCGTGAACACGCCGGGCAGACCCAGCTTGGTCAGTTGCTCGACGTTGTTCCAGCCGATCTGCTGCCATTCGCCGGTGAGGATCGGATCGATCCACGCGTTGTAGGGCCCATCACCCACCGTGTTGTCGTACAGGAACGGCACCGACTCGTGCAGGTCGTGCAGCACCTGCGCGTGCCAGTCGACGTAGGTGTTCAGCACGTTCTTCGTGAGGTCCAGCGTCACGCCCATCGCGTCGCGGTTGTTGTCGTGCGCGACGTAGTGGCCCCAGTAGATCAAGTGCGGATAGTTCTCGCCCAGATGCGCACGATGCCATTTGTAGAGGTCGACCATCCGGTCGCGGCCGTCCACTTCCACCACCGGCGTGATCAACGTGATCATGTGCGAACGGATGTATTGAATGTACGGTGCGTTGTCGACCGCCAACCGGTAGCCCAATTCCATCAACGCAGTGGGCGCGCCGGTTTCGGTCGAATGGATGGTGCCGGTGATGTAGTAGACCGGCACCGTCTGCTTGATGAGCGCCGCGGCTTTCGCGTCATCCATGCCGAGCTTGCGCGGGTCGGCGAGCTGCGCCAGGCGCGCCTTGTTGGCATCGAGATCCTTCATCAACGATTCGTCGGCGATCGCGACCGCGATCATTTCGCGGCCTTCCTCGGTCTTTCCGATCGAGAACACGCGAACGCGCGGGCTGGCCTTTGCCAGCATGCGGAAGTAGCGGTACACGTCTTCCGCGTACGGAAGCATGTTCGGCGCGCCAGCCACGTCGCCCAGCACGGCCTCGGGCGTCGGCACCGTCTGCGACGCCGGCAGGTAGTCGGTCAGCGGCGTATTGAAATCGGCCTGCGTGGTGTACTTCGCGATCTTCGCGGTGTACGCCTGATCGACCGGCTGGTCCGGATCGCGTGCGTACGGATTGTTGGCCGCGGCGAACGCCGTGCCGCACATCGCCAACGCCAGCCACGCCAGACCCAACCGTGTGCAACGCATGTCCCCGCTCCCGCCTCGTTTCGGTCCCGCCAAGCGTAGCCAAATTCAGCGCGCGGCGGGGGTGTCGAAAGGCATGGTGGGATTTGGCTGGAAGAACCGTCTCAATCGCAGACCAGCCATTGCACGCTGAACTGGTGGGCTGGATCGGTCCAGACACTGGCTACCCGCAAGCCGGCACGCGCCGCGAAGCGGGCGAAGCCTTCCAGCGTGTACTTGCAGCTGTACTCGACCAGCATCGCCTCGCCTGCCGAAAAACGGAAGGTGCGGCCGCCGAGATGCACGTCCTGCTCACGCAGGCTGACGATGTGCGTTTCAATGCGTTCCGCCAGGGGATGCCAGCGCGCGCGATGGCGGAAGCCGGCCAGATCGAAATCGGCCCCCAGCTCATGGTTCATCCGCACCAGCAGGTTGAGCGTGAATTCCGCGGTGACGCCGGCGGCATCGTTGTAGGCGGCCTCGAGCGCCACGGTGTCCTTGACCAGATCGATCCCGATCAACACGCCGCCATCCAACAGGCCACCGCCCTGCCCGGCTTCGTTGCGCATCTGCCGCAACAGTCGCAGGGCGTCATCCGGCCCGGAATTGCCGAGCGTCGAGCCGGGAAAATACACGACGGTCTGGCGCGGTGCGCGCGCCGCACGCGGCAACTTGATCGGCTGCGTGAAGTCCGCGCACACTGGCAGCATTTCGATACCGGGGAACTCGTGTTCGAGCTGGCTAACACTTTCGGCCAGCGCGCTGCGCGAAATTTCCACCGGAACGTAGGCCACGGGCGATTCGAGGTTCCGCAGCAGCAAGCGCGTCTTCAGGCCACTGCCGCTGCCGTATTCGACCAGGCGCACGTTCGGACCCAACGCCTCGGCAATTTCGCCGACGTGCTTGCGCATGATGGCCAGCTCGGTACGCGTCGGGTAGTACTCGGGCTGCTCGCAGATGCGCTCGAACAGGTCCGAGCCGCGTGCGTCATAGAAATATTTCGAAGGCAACCGCTTGGGCAACCTCGAAAGCCCTGCCAGTGCGTCCGCCAACAGGCTTTCGCTGGGCTGGCGGTCGTCGAGCCGATAGGCACGCACTGCCTGCGGATTCGGTTTCATGCGTCCCTCGCCAGGCGGATGCCGCTGAACTGCCAGCGCGCCGCCGGATAAAAGAAATTGCGATAACTCGCACGAACGTGCCCCGCCGGCGTCGCGCACGAGCCACCGCGCAATACCCATTGTCCGCACATGAACTTGCCGTTGTATTCGCCGAGCGCGCCGGCGGCGGGCCTGTAGCCCGGATAGCCTATGTAGGGACTGGACGTCCATTCCCACACGTCGCCGAACATCTGCAACGGACTTGCGCGGCGACCCTCTCGTGCGGGCAACGGTTGCAACAATCGCGAATCGGCGAAGTTGCCTTCGGCGGACTGATCCTGCGCCACCGCTTCCCATTCCGCTTCGGTTGGCAGGCGCGCACCGGCCCAGCGCGCGAACGCATCGGCTTCGAAGAAGTTGACGTGGCAAACCGGCGCGGCGGGATCGATCGCGCGGCGTCCCGCGAGCGTGAACGATGTCTCCAGCGCATCGTCCCAATACAACGGATGCAACCAACCATCGCGGCGGACGGTGTCCCAGCCTTCGGACAACCATACCGCAGGATCGCGATAACCGCCGTCGTCGATGAATTCGCGAAACTCGGCGTTGGTGACGCAGCGGTTGGCGATCGCGTGCGGATGCAGCAACTCGCGGTGCCGCGGCGATTCGTTGTCGTAGGCAAAGCCGTCGCCAGCGTGGCCGATCTCGACGACGCCGTCGGGGCCGGCAATGAACTGCAATGCGACAGCCCCGGATTCCTGCGCAGCCGGCGCTTCGCGGAACATCGGCTGCAACGGATTCAACGAGAACAGGTGCTGGATGTCCGTCAGCAGCAGCTCCTGGTGCTGCTGTTCGTGGTTGAGTCCCAGCGCGACGCGTTTCATGACCTCGCGATCGTCGCCGCGGCTGGCCAACAACCCCGCCATCGCGTCGTCGACATGCGCACGATATGCGACGACTTCGTCCAGTGTCGGCCGCGTCAACAGCCCGCGCTGCGGCCTCGCATGCATCGGCCCGACGGTCTGGTAATAGGAATTGAAAAGGTAATCCCATCCAGCGTGAAAACGCCGATACGCCGGGTCAAAATGCGCGAGCAGGAATTGCTCGAAGAACCATGTGGTGTGCGCGAGATGCCATTTGGCCGGACTGGCGTCCGGCATCGATTGCACGACGGTGTCTTCGGGCGCCAGCGTGGCGCACAAGGCCAACGTGGCATCGCGCACCCGCCGATAATTCGAACCGGCATCGCCGGCCCGGCGGTAACCGGTCGGCTGGGGCTGTGCGGACATGCGGGGATAACCTCGGATGCAGTGCGTGTCGGCTACCCTACGCGCGGAAGCCTTAATTGAAACAGTCCGCCCGTTCAGCCAATGTGATGATCGGCTGGACGCAAAAGAGCCGAGAAATGAAGCAGCCCGTTTCCGTCGACGACCGTGACACCGCGCCGCAACCACTGGAACGCGCCTCGGCGCTGCCCGCATATTTCTATGCGGGGGACGAAAGCTTCGAACGCGACCGCCGCGCAATTTTCGCGCATGGATGGCAGTTGTTTGCGCGTGCCGACCAGCTTGCCCGGAGCGGTGATCACGTCGTAGGCGACATCGCCGGCGTGCCGCTGCTGCTGGTTCGCGGCGACGATGGCGCGTTGCGTGCCCTGCACAACGTTTGTCGCCATCGCGCCGGCCCGCTCGCGACCTGCGACGGGCGTGGCGCCAAACGCCTGCGCTGCCACTACCACGGCTGGAGCTACGCACTGGATGGCCGCCTGCTGAGCGCGACCGAGATGGACGGCGCATGTGATTTCGACATCGCCTCGATCCGCCTGCCCGAGGCGCACGTGGCCGATTGGCGCGGGCTGGTGTTCGCGGCGCTCGATCCCCTCGTGCCGTTCGCGGAAGTCATGGCCGAAGTCGACGCGCGGCTGGGCGAGCGGCCGCTCGACGCCTATGCCTTCCATCGCCATTACGACTACGACATCGCCTGCGACTGGAAGGCCTACATCGACAATTACCTCGAGGGCTACCACGTGCCGCACATCCATCCGGAATTGAACCGGATGCTGGATTATCGCGACTACGTGGTCGAAACCGCGCGCTGGCATTCGCTGCAACATAGTCCGCTAGCGAGCGACGCCGCCTTGTACGGTGATGGCGAAGCGTTGTACTGGTTCGTCTGGCCCAACACCCTGCTCAACGTGCTGCCCGACCGGATGCAGACGAACCGCGTGATTCCGCTGGCGCCGGGACGTTGCCGCGTGACGTTCGACTATTTCTATCCGCAGGGCGTCCCCGATCTCGACTCACGCCACGCCAGCGACCACGCCTTCAGCAACCTGGTGCAGCGCCAGGACATCGACATGTGCGAGATCGTGCAACGCGGTCTCGAATCCGGCTCGTACCACGCCGGGCGCTTGAACCCCAAGCGCGAAAACGGCGTGCACCATTTCCATGAGCTGCTGCGCGAGGCGTACCGCGCCGCGCATTGAACGCGGCGCGGCGCCCGAATCAAAGCACCGGTGAATCGTCGTGCAGCATTTCGCGGCGCACGATCGCGATCGGCGCGAAGCCGTGCTGCATGAAATCGTCGTGGAACTGTTCGAGGTTGAAGTTCGCGCCTTCCTTCTTCTCGACGTCGGCGCGCAGCTTCAGGATCTCCAGCTTGCCGAGCGTGTAATACAGGTACGTCGGGTCGGACGTGCCGCGCTTGGTCTCCACCTCGGCCACCGCGGGCGACTGGTAGCCTTGCTTGACGAAGAAGTCCTTCGCCTGGCCCAGCGTCATCTGTCCGGTGTGCAACTTGATGCCGACGATGAAGCGCGCGTTGCGCAACAGCGCATCCTGCAACTGACCGAGTTTCAGCAGCAGTTGCTGGCGGCGATCCTTCGGGAATTCGTACTGCGCGAGGCCTTCGTCCAGCATCATCTGCTCGCAGTAATGCGCCCAGCCTTCCGCGTTGGTGGCGGAACCCAGCAGCTTGCGCACGCGGTCGTTCACCCTGTGCATCCACAGGAACTGGATGTAATGGCCGGGATAGGCTTCGTGCGTCGCGATGCTGGTGATCACCGGATAACTGAATTGCGCCATGAACTCGTCGATGCGCTGTTTCGGCCAATCCTTTTCCGGCAGCGTGACGTTGAAGTACGCCGTGGTCGCCTTCGCCTCGTAAGGTCCGGGCGTGTCCATCGAAGCGAACGTCGTCGCGCGCATGAACGGCGGTGTTTCCTCCACCGTCGGACGCACCGTGGACGGAATCGTGATGATGTGGTGGCTGTCGATGAAGCCGATCAGTGTGCCGAAGGTCGCCCGGAAGGTATCCAGGATCTTGTCCGACGGAGGGTGGTCGGCCGCCAGTTCGGCCAGCACCTGGCGCGGCGTCTTGTCCGGGTCGAGTTCCTTCGCGACCTTGGCGAACTCGGCCTGGTTGGCCTTCATGTTGGCCTCGTCGAGAGCGACCAGCTTGCCCAGCGGCAGATCGACCATCTCGTCGTATTTCAGTTTTTCGCGGAACACCTTGGCGCCGATACGGAAGTCGCCGTGCGACTTCGGCAGCACATCGTGTTTCAGCCACGCCTGGTAATCACCCAGCGCCTTGATCACCGCGTCGTTGGATGTCGCGAATTGCTTTTTCAACGTGGCGTCGCTGACGTCCGTGAACGCCGAGGGCACGTCGTGCCGGAAGAACTGGATCAAGCCCGGCAACTGTTCCAGCGCGATCTCGGTGTAGATCTTCGGCGGATTCTTGAGGTTCGCCCGCGCAGCCAGCAAGGCCGCCGGCATCTGCCGTTCGCGCGAGATCAGGTCGCGCAGGCGCGTTTCCGGCGGCGCGAACTTGCGTTCCATCAGCGTGAAGGCGCTGGACGTGATGCCGCTGGAATAGAAATCCGGATTCTTTTCCCAGGGGCGGATTGACTGCAACGTCAGCAGCGAACTGCGGATGCTGTTCAACACCAGGTCGCGATCACCGCGAACGAACAGGCTGAGCGATGCCGGATCGACCGCGGCGACGCGCTGCTCCCAACCCTTGAGCGCCTTCACTTCCGAGGCGATGCCCGCGCGCGAAAAGTCCTCGAGCTTGCCGTCGTACTCGTGGACGCCATAGCTGGTCGCCGCAGAAGGATTGGTCGGCAGATAGAACGCATCGAAGTATTGATCGGCCAGTTTCGCGAACGCCTGGTCCGCGGCAACCGTGTCCGCGGGTACCGCCGCACCTGCCCACAACGGCGCGAACAGCAACGCCCACGCCGCGACACGACACCACTTGTTCAATCCGTGCGCCATGAAACCCTCCCCGTCGATCAAGACGTTTGACAACCCGACCGCACCAAAGGCCGTCAGGCTAACAAGACTCGCATCGTGTTCCCCGTGCCAAAGGTTGGCCCAATCGATGCCTCCGCGGAAAGAGAAAAGGCCCGGTTGCGAACAACCGGGCCTTTCGAATGCATCGGGAAACGCGAGGGTCAGTGACCGTGGCGTGAGTAGTAATGCCCCTGGCTGCCGCCACGGCCGCCGTAGCTCCGGCCACCGTGGTATCCGCGCGAACCGCCATAGTAGCCACCGCGACCGGAGTATCCGTGCGAACCACCGTAGTAGCCGTGTCCGCCGCGACTTGAATAGACCACGCCAACGTTCACGTTACCGTAGCTCGGATAGCTGTAGTAGCCACCATTGCCGTACGAATATGCAGGGTAGCTCGGATAGCTGGAGTAACCACCGTTGCCGTACGAATACGCGGGATAACTCGGGTAGCTCTGGTAATAGCCCTGCGGCGGATAGCTCTGCGCCGGGTAGTAATAGCCGCTGTCATAGCGATCGTGCTGGCTGGCACTGGCGATCACGCCGCCAATCACGGCTCCCACGACCAACGCGCCCAGCACCTTGCCGGAATCGTCGCCATGGCCACGATAGCCACGCGCCATCGCAGCAGGCGCGGCGAGTACGGCAGCCGCCACCAAGGCACAAGCGAGCATCAGTTTGTTGCGGATCAACCCGGATTTGCTTTGCATGGCGATTCTCCCCTTGTCAAGGTGGCGCCAGTATCGCATCGCCGGATAAATCTAAACTGAAGAGTTTTGTTATGGAAACGCTAAGCGTTCAGGCACTTGGAAGCATCCATGCTCGCGTCAGGCACCCTTTGTCGCCGCGCCGCGATCCTTGCGCTTGCGGGATTCCAGCAAGGCTTTCAGGTTCGCGACGGCCTGCTCATGGCTGATGGCCTTGGGCTTGGGCGCGCGCGGCTTCGGCGGCTTGCGCGTCGGAGCGTGTGCAGCCGGGGCCGGCTGACGCGGCAGCTCCACGATGCCGCCCAGCATCCAGTCGTCGTTGAAACGGGAGCGCGGGATATAGGAAGGCGGGCGGCGCTTGGCAGCGCTGGCGCGTGCAGCGGCCACCGCGCGGGCGGCGGTTTTGACCGAAGCCGGGCGGGACACGGGTTTCGGGGCCGCGACCGGCTTGCTCGCGGCGCGTGGCGGCTTGGCAACGGGTTTGCTCGCCGCGGGGGCGGCCCTCACGATCTTCACCGGTTTCTTCGCCGGCTTGCCCGCGGGTTTCCTGGAAACCTTGGCGGGCTTCGATGTCCGGCGGACCGCCGCTTTTGATTTTGCGGGCGCCTTGCGCGCGGTTGCCTTGGCGGATTTGCCGGCGGGTTTGCGATTCCGTGATGTTGCCATTGCTGCGTTCCTCTATGTTGTTGCGTTGCAGACTCGGCCTTGCGGGCCAAGCCGTGGCGAGCCAAGCCGGTCGGTACGATCTCTTGGGTGGCGGGCGGCTGCGAACTACAAGCTGCGCCCGTCAACCTGGCGGATGGTCAACCCGCCGGGTTCAACCCCTTCGAGGCAGCGGACGTTCACCGCTGCCACTGGATGCCCTTCATGTTCGCCATCGGCGAATGGCGCCACCCCGCAGACCGGGCAGAAGTGGTGGGCAATCTTGTGTTTGTTGAAACGGTAGGTGCTCATGTCCGCTTCCGGCGTGGACAGCCTCAGCGCATCACGCGGCACGAACCACATCAGGTAACCCTTGGGCCGGCAATGCGAGCAATTGCATTCCATCGCGGTGCCGATTTCGCCATCCACTTCGAAGGCGATCCGGCCGCAATGGCACCCGCCACGCCACGTCGTCATACGTCAAGTCCGAGCGTCAGGCCTTAGACATTATCGCATGAACCAGGCTTTCCCGCACGTGTATCCTGTTGATCCCTCACCCGAAGCACTGGGTCTGTCCACGCTGTGCCAAGTGGCCGCGCCGTCGGCCCTTTGCCTGCAGGGCAAGGAAGAACGAGGAAGATATATGTCGATACATCGACGAGTGATGACACAGCCATGCGGGCAAAGGGCCCCGGCCCGAAGGGTTGCTCCGCAGCGGCCGCCAGACGGCGGCGCGCGCCTTGACCATGGCACCACACCATGGCGCTGCGGCACGCACCTTGTCTGGCAACCGCTGCGGAAGCAACGCGGCTCACTTGGCACAGCGCGGACAGACCCCGATGCAAAGTTTCGACGATGACCAGGGCCGCCACTGGCAGGCTGCGCTGCTGGAGGCATCTTTCGGCAACGTGATGCTGATTTTCAGCCGCATCGGCGGCGAGGGCGTGCTGCACAAAACGCTCGATACCGCCAACTATGGCGAAGCCGAACAATGGCTTGCAGGTTCGGACGACGCCGCGCTGCGAGCATTGCTGGCCGAGGCGAAACCTTGGGGATGAGTCCGTGGCGGGATACTGATCCCGCGTGCCGGGTGCCCGCGATTCTTCGCCCGGGCATCCCTCAAACCTGCCGGAGTCCACGCTCGCTGGAAGTGCCGCGCGCGATCGACCCCATAAAACAAAAACGCCGGGCGGAATGATCCGCCCGGCGTCGTACAGCTCTCGGCGTTGGTTACAGCGCCTGGACTTGTTCGGCCTGCAGGCCTTTCTGGCCCTTGGTCACCACGAAGCTGACCTTCTGGCCTTCCTGCAGCGACTTGAAACCGCTGCCTTCGATCGCGCGAAAATGCACGAACACG
>Ga0207695_10002824_pt1 | contig 25240 bp, 23 predicted proteins | sample KBSC54metaG_FD_184354 | JGI IMG/M metagenome (GOLD analysis project Ga0207695, IMG submission 184354) | Corn rhizosphere microbial communities from Kellogg Biological Station, Michigan, USA - KBS C5-4 metaG (SPAdes) (version 2) | ecosystem: Host-associated > Plants > Roots > Rhizosphere > Soil...
GCTCGACGATGGCACGGCGAAAGAGGGCAAGCCGGCCGAGCTCTCCTCCTGGCTGATGACCGCGAACCTTGTGTTCTCGCTGGGCTTTTTCATTTTCCTTTACAAATTCGTCCCGCTGTTCCTGGCCACCAGTCTGGGCCACGCTGTTCCGTCGCTCTCCGGCCGATTCGCCACCAATATGACCGACGGCGTCATTCGCATGGCGATCTTCCTGGCATTTCTGTTCTTGATCTCTCGCCTGAAAGAAATTCGCCGCGTGTTTGAGTACCATGGCGCGGAGCACAAAGTGGTCTTCAACTTTGAATCGCGCCAACCGCTGACCATCGATAACGCGCAGAGGTTTGTGACCTTCCATCCGCGCTGCGGGACCAGTTTTCTGCTGGTGGTGATGGTGATCTCGATGATCGTTTACGCACTGCTGCCATTCGATTCGTTCACCGCCAAATTCCTGGCGCGCATCGCGCTGCTGCCGCTGATCACCGGACTCAGCTATGAATTGATTCGCTTCGCGGCCAAGCGCCAAGGGACCGCCATGGGCTTGCTGACCGCGCCGGGGCTGTGGCTTCAGCGCATCACCACCAAGCCGCCGGACGATCCCGCAGTGACGGTGGCTATTCATGCTCTCGAAGGCGCGATGGCGCTCGAAGCCAAGCAGGGCGGCGAGCTGGTTGTCGCGTAAGCCAGAGCCGACCGATGCAATACCAGCAAAAACTCGACGACATCGAACGTAAGTTCGAAGACCTGAACGGCCAGATGGCCGATCCGGCGGTCATCGGCGATTCCACGCAATACCGCAAGGTCAGCAAAGCGCACAACGAGCTCGCCGAGATTGTGAGCAAGTACCGCGCCTGGAAGACCGCAACCCGGAATCTGGCGGAAGCTCGGCCCATGCTGACAGAATCCGATCCCGAGTTGCGCGGCATGGCGGAGGAAGAAGTGGCGCGCCTGGAGCCGGAGATCGCGCGCATCGAAGACGACTTGAAGATTCTGCTGCTGCCCAAGGACCCGCTGGACGAGAAAGACGTGGTGCTCGAAATTCGCGCTGGCACGGGCGGCGACGAAGCTACGCTTTTTGCCGACGAGATTTTCCGCATGTACTCGCGCTTCGCGGAGACCCGGGGCTGGAAGGTGGAAGTCACTTCCACCAGTGAATCGGCGGTGGGGGGACTCAAAGAAGTAACGGCGCTCATCAGCGGCACGAAGGTCTATAGCCAGCTTAAATACGAAGCCGGTGTCCACCGCGTACAGCGCGTTCCGGCCACTGAAACGCAGGGCCGAGTGCATACTTCGGCGGTGACGGTGGCGGTGCTGCCCGAAGCCGACGAAGTGGAGATTAGCGTCGAGGCCAAGGACATCCGCATCGATACGTTCTGCTCTTCGGGGCCGGGCGGGCAGAGCGTGAATACTACCAAATCGGCGGTACGGCTCACGCACTTGCCGACGGGCACCATCGTTTCCTGCCAGGACGAGAAATCGCAAATCAAGAATCGCGCGCAGGCGATGCGTGTGCTGCGTTCCCGGCTCTACGAAATGGAACTCGAAAAGCAGCACGAAAAAATCGGCGCGGAGCGGCGCAGCATGGTGGGCTCGGGCGACCGCAGCGAGAAGATCCGGACCTACAACTTCCCGCAAAATCGTGTGACGGATCACCGTATCGGCTTCACGCTGCATCAACTGGATCAGGTGATGGAAGGCAAACTGGAGCCGTTCGTCGAAGCCCTCACTACCCACTTCCAAACAGAAAAGCTCAAAGAGCAAGGCGCCGAGCAAGCCGCCTGACTGGCGATGACCGTTCGCACGGCCCTTAGCCAAGGTCAGCAACTTCTCGAAGACGCGGAGATCAGCGCAGCGCGGCTAACCGCCGAAGTCCTGCTCATGCGCGCCACAGGCCATGACCGGGCCTGGCTCTACGCCCACGGCAACGACGAGCTGATCGAACTGTGGTGGATCCACTATGGGCGTTACCTGCATCAACGGATTCAAGGCCAGCCCACGCAGTACGTCACCGGACATCAGGAATTTTACGGTCGCGAGTTCAGGGTGACACCGGAGGTGCTGATTCCCCGCCCCGAAACTGAGCATCTCATTGAAGCCGCTCTCGCTCACAGCGCAGAACAGATCTTGGACATCGGCACAGGCTCGGGCGCGATTGCGGTGACGCTGGCGCTCGAAACCAAAGCGTGTGTGGCGGCGACAGACGTTTCGCTTGGCGCGCTGCGGATCGCTCAGCAGAACGCCCGCAAGTTAAACGCACGGGTGCTATTGGTGGCCTGTGATCTGGGTGCGCCCTTCCCGGATGGATCGTTTGACCTCGTCGTGTCTAATCCGCCATACATTCCCGGGCGCGACCGCGCAACATTGCAACCGGAGGTCCGCGACCACGAGCCTGCGCTCGCGCTCTTCGGCGGCGACGACGGGCTCGCGATTTATCGGCGGTTGATCCCCGAAGCGGCACGGCTGCTCCGGCCCGGCGGCTGGCTTATGATGGAACTCGGCGACGCCGTTGCGGTGCGTGAGATGTGCGCCGATTGGACTGGCGTGGAAATTATGAATGATCTCGCCGGCATACCACGAGTGTTGATCGCGCAATGGCCATGAGAACGTACTTTCACCTCGACATGGACGCGTTCTTCGTCTCGGTGGAAGAGTTGTTCGATCCGTCGCTCAAAGGCAAGCCGGTAGTAGTGGGCGGCAAGGCCAACGAGCGCGGCGTGGTTTCGGCCGCATCGTATGCGGCGCGCAAATTCGGAGTTCATTCGGCCATGCCGTTGCGGACAGCATACAAATTGTGCCCGCAGGCGATCTTCGTCGAAGGCCATCGCGAGCGCTACGTCGAATATTCGAGCAAGGTCTACGAGGTCCTGCAGAAGTTCTCGCCGCGCGTCGAGATGGCCTCGATCGACGAAGCCTATCTGGATCTTACAGGCACCGAAAAGTTGCTGGGTCCTCCGTTGGCCGCGGCGCACGCGCTCCATAATGCGGTGCACGGCGCGACCAAACTGAACTGCTCCATCGGTGCTGCGTCGTCACGCTTAGTCGCGAAAATTGCGTCGGATCAGGCGAAGCCGCACGGTATTCTGTGGATCTTCCCTGGCTGCGAGGCGCGCTTCCTTGCTCCGCTCGACGTGCGCAAGATCCCCGGTGTTGGCAAGGTGACGGAACGTAATTTGCATGAATGCGGCATCCGCAAGATCGGCGACCTCGCACGACTGGATGCGTCCTTCCTCGAACAGCGCTTCGGAAAATGGGGACTGGCGCTCGCTGGCAAGTCTCGCGGCGAGGACGCCGGTGGCTGGTTCGACGGCGAAATCGGCGAAGGCGACGATCCGAAATCGATCAGCCATGAGCACACGTTCTCGGTAGACACGGCCGACGCGATTGCGCTCGAAGCGATGCTGGTGCGACTCTCGGAAATGGTCTCGCGCCGCCTGCGGGATCATCACTTGCATGCGCGAACAGTGCAGGTCAAGCTGCGCTATTCGGACTTCTCGACGTTCACGCGGGCGCGCACGCTGGATCACGCCACGCAGATCGACATCGAGTTGGCCACCGCCGTTCGCGATCTATTTCACAAGAACTGGACGGGAAAACCGATCCGCCTGCTCGGCGTCTATGCGCAGTCGCTCGAAAGCGGCGAGGGGCAGACCAGTCTGTTGGATGAAGACAAGACCGAGCGCTGGCGCAAGACCCTGGCGGCGGTGGACAAGATGCGCGAGAAGTACGGCGACGCCACGGTTTCGCTCGCCGCCGGCCTCAGTGCGGCGTTTCGTGCGAGAGTGCATGAAAATCCGGAGAATCTGCCGGGAAAAGACCCGCGAAGGAAAGAGTCCGAAAAGGAATCGCCGCATGAGTGACGACATTCGCTATCCGGTTGGTCCGTGCGTATGGTCCACGGAATTGAGCGCTGAAGAGAAGCGGCAGCATCTTGACGCGATCTCCGAAATGCCCGTGAAGTTACGCGCAGCAGTGGCGGGGCTTGAGGTCCATCACCTCGATATTCCCTATCGTGAAGGCGGCTGGACCATCCGCCAGATCGTGCATCACATCCCGGAAAGCCACATGAACAGTTACGTGCGCTTCAAGCTGGCGCTGACAGAAAATCAACCTGCCATCAAGCCGTATGATGAAAAGCTGTGGGCCGAGACGCCGGATTCCCTCACCGCGCCCATCGAGATGTCGCTCGATCTGGCCGACGCACTGCATAGCCGCTGGAGTCTTGTGCTGAACAACATGTCGGACACGGACTTCGAGAAATCGATCCGTCACCCCGAGATTGGCGTTCTAAAGCTCAAGAGCTTGCTGGCGGGTTACGGCTGGCATTGTCGGCATCATGTGGCGCAGATTGTGGCGACGCGCCAACGCATGGGCTGGTAGCCAGCGGGGCGCATGTTAACTTGATAGAGGATGAAAATTACAGGAGCGCCCGGCGACCGCGGATGAAGTTGCAAGCGGTTATCTTTGACTATGGCAACGTGATCTGCCGGCCGCCCACCGAGCAGCAAATCAGTGAGGCCGCCGCGTTGTGCGGAATCACCGTCGATGAATTTTTGGACGCCTTCTGGCGGAAACGCCGTGAGTATGATCGCGGGATCGATGCCCGGGAATACTGGAAGGACTTCGCCGACTACATCGGGCGCGATTTCGATGACGCGCTGCTGAACGAATTGATGCGGCGCGAGATCGATTTCTGGACTCATTTCGATAGACGCGTGCTGAATTGGACGCAAGACCTGCGGCGCGCGGGTCTCAAAACCAGCATCCTTTCGAACCTGCCGCGTACGCTAGGCGAAAGACTGCGCTCCGAACAAGGTTTCCTTGATCACTTCGACCAAGTGACGTTCTCCTATGAGCTCGGCGTGATTAAGCCCGAGCCCGAGATTTACCACGATGCGATCCGCGGGTTGGGCGTCGAGCCCGTCGAAGCATTATTCCTTGACGATCGTCCGGAAAACGTGGAAGGCGGCCGCGCCGCCGGTATCCATGCCGAAATCTTCACCACCTGGGAGGAGTTTTTGGAACGAGATCGCGCCCGCTACGGACTGCCGGAACCGCGAAAATAAATGGTTGCTGGGTAGCCTGATACAATCCGGGTAGGACCAACGGCCTCATGACTTATCCTTCCGGTCTTCCTCATACCCTTGGCAGTCTTCGTGCTTCCAGCAAATATCAAGATACGCGCAGTGTCAAAGACGAGCTGCGCGAGAACCTGATCTGCAAGCTTGAAAAAAAGCAGGCGCTGTTCCCCGGCATCGTGGGCTACGAAGACACCGTAGCTCCGCAGGTGGTTAACGCCGTCCTCTCCAAGCACAACTTCATCCTTCTGGGCTTGCGCGGGCAGGCTAAGACTCGCTTGATCCGCATGCTGACGACGCTGCTCGATGAATACGTGCCCTACATCGCCGGGTGCGAGATCCACGATCATCCGTTCGCGCCCATCTGCAAGCCTTGCCGGACGCTGGTGCATGAGCGCGGTGACGCCACGCCGATCGCTTGGCTGGGCCGCGAAGAACGTTACGTGGAGAAGCTAGCGACGCCCGATGTGACCATCGCGGACATGATCGGCGACATCGATCCCATCAAGGCCGCGCGCACCGGCGAAACCATGGGCAGCGAATTGACGGTGCATTACGGTCTGCTCCCGCGCGCCAACCGCGGCATCTTCGCCATCAATGAGTTGCCGGATCTGGCGGGCAAGATTCAGGTGGGATTGTTCAACATTATGCAGGAAGGCGACGTGCAGATCAAAGGCTATCCGGTGCGGCTGCCACTGGACCTGATGCTCGCATTTACTGCGAACCCGGAAGATTACACCGCTCGTGGCAAGATCATTACCCCGCTCAAGGACCGCATCGGCAGCGAAATTCGTACGCATTATCCGGCCACCCTCGAGCACGGGATCGCGATTACCGAGCAGGAATCCTGGACCGGGCGTAAGTCGCCTGCCGAGCTGCGTATTCCGGATTACATTCGCGAAGTGATCGAACAGATCGCTTTCTCGGCGCGCGAAGACAAGCGCGTGGATAAACGCTCCGGCGTCAGCCAGCGCCTGCCGATATCCGTTCTCGAAAACGTGACGTCGAATGCCGAACGCCGCGCGCTGATTGCCGGTGAGTCGGTAGCAGTGCCGCGCGTGCTGGATGTGTATGCCGGGCTGCCGTCAATCACCGGAAAGCTGGAGCTCGAATACGAAGGCGAACTCAAGGGCGGCGACGCGGTGGCGCGCGAGTTGATTCGCTTAGCCGTAGGCAAGGTCTTTAACACCTACTTCGAGGGCGAGAACCTCAACAATGTCGTGCAGTGGTTCGAGTTGGGCGGAACCCTAAAGCTGGATGAAGGCGTGACTTCGGCGCAGATGGTGCAACAGTTGTCCGGAATTCAGGGCCTGATGGAAAAGACCAAGCAGCTGGGTCTGAGCGCGAGCGAACCCGACGCAGTGCGAGCTGGTGCGGGCGAGTTCATTCTCGAAGGCCTGTACGCCCACAAACGTATCAGTCGTAATGAGGAGGCGGGCTTCACTGCAGGCGAGCGCCGCCGCGAGCCGCCCGACGAAGGCAAAGCAAAACCCAAAAGGCAATATCAGTGAAATCTATTCGCTACGGGCGCTACACCGGGGAGGACTTCGGTCTCAGCACTGAAGACCTGCTCAAAGCCTTGGCGGATTTCTTTCTCAACAGCGGGTTCGACAACCCCTACATGCGCTTCAGCGAGTTCAATCAGCACACTCTCGAAGACCTGAAGCGCGCCCTCGAAGATGCGATTTTGAACGGCGAGATGTTCGATCCGGAACGCGCCGAGCAAATCCGCAAGCAGCTTGAAAACATGTCCGGCGAGGAGATCGATCAGCTTCTGAATCGTCTGATCCAGAAACTCGTCGACGAAGGCTACATCAACACCGAACCGCAAGGTGGTGGACCCGGCGGCGAGGGTGACGGAGAAGTCGAAGTCCAAATCACCGACAAGAGCATCGACTTCCTGGGCTACAAAACGCTGAAGGATCTGCTGGGATCGCTGGGACGCTCAAGCTTCGGCGCGCATGACACGCGGGACATGGCCACCGGCGTCGAAGCCAGTGGCGCATCGAAAGTCTATGAGTTTGGCGATTCGATGAACCTGGACGTGAACACCACGCTGTTCTCCGCGCTCAGCCGCGAGGGGCTGAAGCTGCCGATCAACCTTGAGTATCGCGACCTGCACGTGCACCAGTCGGAATATCAAAGTTCATGCGCCACAGTGTTGATGCTCGATTGCAGCCATAGCATGATTCTCTACGGCGAGGACCGCTTCACTCCCGCTAAGAAAGTGGCGATGGCGCTGGCGCATCTGATCCGCACACAATATCCGGGCGATTCGCTGCGGTGCGTGCTGTTCCACGATTCCGCCGAGGAGCTGCGCATCGAGGATCTGGCGCGAGTGCAGGTCGGCCCGTATTATACGAACACGCGCGAAGGCCTGATTTTGGCCCAGCGGCTGCTGGGACAAGAGAAGAAAGACATGAAGCAGATCATCATGATCACCGACGGCAAGCCCAGCGCGCTTACGCTTGAAGACGGCCGCGTTTATAAGAACGCGTTTGGCCTCGACCCGCTGGTGATCAGCCGCACGCTCGAGGAAGTGAGCCGCTGTAAGCGCCAGGGGATCTTGATCAACACCTTCATGCTGGCCAGCGATTACGGGCTGGTGAACTTCATCCAGAAGGTGACCGAGCTCTGCCGCGGCAAGGCGTACTTCACGACGCCCTACACGCTCGGACAGTATCTGCTGATGGACTACATGAATCGCAAGACGCGCACGATTCATTAAATTTGGGTAGTGGTTCAATTTGAAACCGGAATATTCAACGTTTTGATCTTCATGATTCCGTTGGGCTGTTCTTCAAACTACGCTGCGCCGTGGCCAATCATGACGCCCTGCCAGTTTGCGAAAAGGCATTCCGGCAATTGCTTTTCGATGGTGTTCACTATCGCGGACGTGAAGAGCCGCTTGTAATCCCCCACGAACTCAGAACCGCTTCGAACCAGGCGATGTCTTTTGTGTGCGTTTACACGTAGTGGATATTGGATCGCCACCTTCTGCCTGTCATCGGCTTTCACGGCGATAACGCCGACCAGTGCTTCATTTCCGCTCCAAGAATTGATCGGGATCAATACCAGCCTGCCGCAAAATGGCCTGCAGAGTCCCCTCCGGCATGTCGCCGGAGTGGTTGGGAATCGTCGTATAGCGATTCGTCCCGGGGTTGAACCAACATCTCGTGGCTCCCAGCCGCTTGACGGTCGAACTCGAATCCAAATTCTTTCAATCGGCGAATGACTTCACGATATCGGAATCCGGAAAGCCGACCCACTCAAGCGGCCACCACGATGGTGAAGTCCTGATTCTCTGCCACTGGCGGCAGGGATAGGGCACCCTCTCGTTCTCGACGCGCTTCAATCAAACGGCGCGCGACGTCGCGTGCAATCTCTAAAGTCTCGGCCACAGTCCGGCCTTGCGCAACTAACCCCGGCAATTGCCCAGAGGTCGCTAGAAAGACACCTTCGGGCAATAACTCCACGTGAATCTGCACCGCGACTTCCATGAGTCCAATCCTAGCACTGCCTACGCCGGCACCGGCTCATTCTGCGCGCGTATTGCTTTGCTCCACTCCCGCAATCCCATCACGCACAGCACGAAAAACACGAAGTACAGACCCGACGTCAGCCAGAGGTGCTTATAGATGTAGAGCGGCATATAGATCAGGTCGGCCACGATCCAGATCCACCAGGACTCCAGATATTTCTTCGTCTGTCCAAAGATGGCGGCCAGAGACAGTGCCGTGGTGAAGCCGTCCCAGCCGGGCACGGTGGAATCCGTGAAGCGGCGCAGAAAGAGCGCAAGCGCGAAGGCTGCGGCGATGGTCGCGGGCGTCAGCCAGATCCAGGCACTGCGCGGCGTTCGCGTCACGCTCAACTCTGGGCGATCGATGGGGTGCGCCCAGGTCCACCAGCCGTAGATCCCCAGCGTGATGTATACCAATTGCAAGCCAGCGTCCCCATAAAGGCCCGCAGCGACGAATACCGCGACATAGAAAGCGTTATTGGCCACTCCCACCGGCCAGTTCCAGATGTTCTGGCGGGTCAGCAGCCAAACGTTGACCACGCCCGTGAGAAATCCCAATATCTCAGTGAGGGACATCCTCACTTGAGGATCGCAGATCAGCGGCCGAACACGCCTTCCACGGCGCCGACAAGCGTGCAGATAAGGATGTGGGCGAAGAGGCCGTAGTGGATCCAGCGGCGGGTGTAGCGCATTACCAGGGTGACGTCATTCATAAGCCACGTCTACTGTGACCGATGAATGGGCCTTAGTACCAATAGACTAGGGACGCCGTTCCGACGGAGTAAGCGTTGGAAAAGTTTTAGTACGGGGGCACGGTACTGAAGGGGCTGAATAAAAAACCCCTCTGTTGCAACTTGCCCAGACGATCAAACAAGCGGCGGAAACTTTCGGACAACTACTTCCCGCAAGCACACAGCAAAAGACCGCTTATCTCTCGTCTGCACCCGTTGCAAGCAGAGGGCAGGTGTTCAAGAGTTACTGCATCAATTCGTTTTGTAGGGTAGCACGTGCGTCACCAGCGTCGCCACCGTATGCTTTCAAGGAGATAAGGGTCTTCCTACGCTTGCGACTGGGTGGGACTGCCCCAGGGGTGTGTCGCTATGACACAATTGGGCCTTGGTGCGGATTCCACTAGTGATCCTGCTGTTCGCGGCCCCACTACTCGCCCAAAGCGATGAGTTTCGGGTGTATACCGACGCACCGCGGCTGTTGCTGACTCCGCAGCGCCTTCGCCTGCTGCAACGCGAGCGCCAGCGCGATTCGCTGCGCTGGAACGTGCTGGACGGCCTGATTTCGGGCGGCGCCGCCTTGCCGGAGCCGGGCTTCGCCTGGGCCCTTTACTACCGGACCACCGGAGATCTCTCGTGGGGCCGGAAGGCGGTGGATTGGGCGCTAGGCGCCAATGCCACCGACCTGAGACAGCTCGCTCTGGTCTTCGACTGGTGCGGCCCCGCGATGACCGCCGAACAGAGTACTAGCTTGGCCGCGAAGCTGCAGGGCGGCCTGTCCGCGACAGGTCAAACCGACATACGACAGCAGCGTTCGCGGGTGTTCGCGGCGATCGCGCTGGCGGACCGCCTTCCCGATCACGGCGAGTCAGTGTTAAAGCCCCTGGTGGAGCAATGGTGGCGCGGCGACATCGCCAGAAAGTTGAAGGCCGGGACGCCCGCCATTCCACGCGACCAGACTTATGCATTCATGGAATTGCTGCATGCCGTGCGCGATAGTCTGAACATCGACCTCCGCGAGGACGCGCCGGATTATTTCAAGTCGCTCCCGACCGATCACCTGGAAGGCCACTACCCCGCCCCCTATCCGACTCCCGAAAACGACTTCCGCGTACCCGTCTATGTTCGCGACGGCGAGCCTGACCTCAACGATGCGGCACTCTCGCGCGCCGCAGAGTTCGCCATGGTGGCCTACGACAGTAACGCCTTGGAGAACCAATATCTGCAAGGATGGCTGATGCAGGATCGCTTCTTGATGCGCGGCGGCTTCGGCGTCCCTTACGAATTCCTGTGGGCCAATCCCTATCAGCCGGGCTTAAGCTATTTCCGGATGCCGCTGGTGTATCACGATGCGCTCACCGGCCACTTCTTCGCGCGCACCAGTTGGGATGAGGACGCGACCTGGCTGGGTTACTTCGACGGACACCTGCAAGTCTTTCACGATGGCAAGATCGAGACCCTGAAGGCCGGCGCCGCCACCGAGCCGGTACATGTGGGCGAGGCTGTCATTTTGAGCGCCAGCGCCAAAGAGGCCACCCGTTTTCGTGCCGACTCGGAAGCGGTGTTTGTGCTGAATCTCACGCCGCACGCCCGCTACGACGTCGAGATCGACGACCAGGAGCTGCGCGAAGGAGAGACCGACAGCGGAGGCACCATGGTGCTCACTCTACCGGAGGGAATCGAGACTGGCATCCGAGTGAAGCTGCGCACCGAGTAGTTCGGTAGCTGCTAGAGCGGCCGGTCCGGCGTGGCGATCGAGCGCCACATGTGCGCCACCGGGCTATTGTCGAATCCCAAGCCCTCTTTCGGCTGCTTGAAATGGCGTCCGATGATGTCGGTGAACTCCTCAAGCTGTGGATTCACTCCCGGCTCGAACGAATACAGGTCGTTTACCGTCACCATGCGCGTTTCGAAATACCATTTGTGGTTGCGAACCATCTGGTAGGCGGCGTCGATGTAAGGCTCAGGTTTATAATCCTCGCCAAAAAACATGCGATAGATTTCCGGGTATTCGTACCCGTATGCCTTGTCCTCGTAGAATCGCAGTGCTTGATGATAGCGGATGGCGAAGGCGACCTTCTCGGAAACATAAGGCTCGTAGAGTTGCGCGCCCCACCAGCCGTGGTCGACTTTAATCAACTCCTGGACAGTGTCGTGCAGGAGGCACGCCAGAACAATTTCTTCCGACATGCCATTCTTCATCGCCAAGTGGGCGCTTTGCAAGACGTGATTCGCGGTGAAATTGAAGCGCTGCTCGAAAAAATCGACGAGCGTCGGCTGGGCCGGCATTCTCGAGAGCTTCTCTACGTTGCCGGTGTGCGATAGAAACAAATTCCCCACGCCGCGGCGGTAAGCGCGGGTTTCTATCTGCGCTTCCACCTCAGCCATGGTCGGATACTTGCCGGAAGCGTCCAGCACGATCCCCGGCTCGTTCAAACCTTTCAAGGCGAGGCCGAACTTGTGCTCGTTCAACCCCTTCATCATGAAGTCTTCAAGCGCGTCCGCCTTGGCTTCCGGATTCATGGAATCCGCAGCGGCAGTGCCACCTAGGCTTGCGATAAAGGCTGATTTATCGATTTCCATGGATACTCGTCCTTACCTCAATTCTAGCTCCGTTAGCCCTTGCGACGGCTATTTCATGCTCTGAAGAAACGCCACCAGATTAGCGACATCTCCAGCAGAGTAATTTTCCAGGAGCGCGCCGTGCCGCTCGCGGGCAGCAGCGGTCTTGGTGTCATTCAACCGCTCGAGCGTCCATGAGGGCGCGGCTTCCAGACCTTGCGGTTTCAGGATCTGCGCCTTCAAGGCAGCGGCATCGTATTTCTTGACGACACTCGCCAAGCCTGCCGTGGCATGGCAGGAACTGCATTTCTGTTCGAAGTACGCTTTTCCCGCTGCGGCTTGTCCCGGACCAGCGTCCTTGGCTTCCATCAGTTCCTTGTAGCGGCCCTGCTGCCGCCCATAGTGTATCCATCGGACCAGATCGGCGATCTGGTGGTCGCTCAGATCGGAAAATTGCGGCATCGGAGATAGCTTCGCAGTCTGTGGAATTCCGCGGCGCAGAAGAGGGCCGATCACATTGCCGTTCTCGTCGCTACCCACTAAGCGTGAGTGCATCAAGTCCGTGGCTTCGCCTCGCGCCACCAGATACAGGCCATGGCAATAGCTGCAACCAAACAATACGTAGGTCTCTTTGCTGTGCTGCATCACCGGATCCGCCATGGGAGGCCCGATATAGTTGATGTCGTAGCCGGGTCTCGCCGGCGCTTGACCTACAGCAGAGCCTGCCGCTAAGATGGCTCCGCAAAAAAGCAAGTACAGGTGTTGGCGATGCGACATATTCTTTCCCTCTAGGCCAAGGCCCGCTTGCAATAGTCAAACATCAACTGCACTTCGTCAACCGCCGTGCGCAGCGTTCCATGCTCGAACTCCAGAAGGGCGATGATGGGCCATTGGTTGTCGCGAATCAGCCGCAGAATCTCAATAATCGGCGCGTCGCCCTCGCCAAAAGGCGTGCTACGCCCGTTATTCTTCCGGCGGTCACCTAGATGGACGGCAGATACCCGCGCGTGGTGCCTTTCGAGAAACCCTAGACAATCGCCGTTTCCAGCCGTAAAGTGGCGAACATCCAAAGTCGCCGTGAAATCGGGAGAATAGGCGAGGCCCTTCACAATACTCGCCTCGTTGCTGAACGCATCCGGGTCCGACAAATTGTCGTGGTTATGCAGGCTCGCATACATCCCATGTTTCCCCGGAAAAGCACTCAGTCGATGCGCCACCGCCAATCCGTAGGAGCCAACGATGCCCTTCGCTCCCAGCGCTTTGGCACCTTCAAAGGTCGCATCGATCTCCGCGTCGGTGTAGCCGTCGTTAATGTTCACGTAGACCGTGCAAATAGATATTCCGGTATCGTCAAATTCTTTCTTAACGTTGCGGAAGTAGCCCGCAGGCGGACTTAACCGCCAGTTTCGCAACTTCTCGCGCGCCTCTTCCGCACTCACGCCTGGACCCGCGAAGTTGGGCTCATACCAGACCGCATGCAGTTCGACCATTCCGAGTCCGTTCTGCACCAGCCGCTGGATCAGGATTGGGCGGTTCTCGCGGTTCATTGCCAGATCGTGATAGCAGAAGGGCTGCAGACCAAACTGCACACCATGGATCAAGGATCTATTGGGTTTGCCTGCCGACTGCGCAAGGGCGGCCGAGCTCAGTCCAGCTAAGCTCGGAACACCGGCCAGAGCAAGTTTGCCAAATTCCCGACGCGTCAATAGCATGATCTTTTTCACCTATTCGAAAAAACAGTTAGAGCGCGTTCCGACCGGACCGCCGCAAAAAGCCGGAACTACGGATTAGTTCGGAGCGCTGGCGATCTGCGCCAGCACGGCTTCGGCATCGGCTGCGGTGAACTCCTGGGTCTTCACAGAATGATTCATGGAGCAGAACTTCGGTCCGCACATCGAGCAGAAGGCGGCGTCCTTGAAGCCTTCTTCCGGCAAGGTCTCGTCGTGATAAGCGCGCGCCGTCTCGGGGTCGAGCGATAGCTCGAACTGTTTGTTCCAATCGAAAGCAAAACGCGCGCGGGAGAGCGCATCATCGCGGTCGCGGGCGCCGGGACGATGCCGCGCGATGTCGGCCGCGTGCGCCGCGATCTTATAGGCGATCAAACCCTGCTTGACGTCTTCGAGGTTCGGCAGCCCCAAGTGCTCCTTCGGTGTCACGTAGCACAGCATCGAAGCGCCGTGCCAGCCGATCATGGCGGCGCCGATGGCGGATGTGATGTGGTCGTAGCCGGGCGCGAAATCCGTCACCAAAGGGCCGAGGGTATAGAAGGGCGCTTCGTAGCACATTTCTTTCTCTTTTTCGACCTGCATCTGTATTTGATCCAACGGGATATGGCCGGGCCCCTCGATCATCACTTGAACGTCATATTTCCATGCGGTCTTGGTGAGTTCCCCAAGCGTCTTGAGTTCGGCGAACTGGGCTGCGTCACTCGCATCGGCAAGCGATCCCGGACGCAGCCCGTCACCCAGGGAGAAACTCACGTCGTACTTCTGGAAGATTTTGCAGATGTCTTCGAAATATTCGTAGAGCAGATTCTGGCGATGGTTCTTGACCATCCATTCGGCCAGAATTGCGCCACCCCGGCTGACGATGCCGGTAACACGGCGCGTCGTCAGTGGAATGTATTGCACCAGAACTCCCGCGTGGATGGTCATATAATCCACGCCTTGCTGGGCCTGTTCCTCGATTACTTCAAGCATTACCTGAATGTTCAGGTCCTCAACGCGGCGGACGCGCGCGAGCGCCTCATAAATTGGCACCGTGCCGATGGGCACCGGCGATTCCTCAATAATGGCTTTACGAATGCGTGGGATGTCGCCGCCAGTAGATAAATCCATCACCGTATCGGCGCCGTAGCGCACCGAGTAGCGCAGCTTAGCGAGTTCCGCTTCAATATCGGATGTGGTGGAAGAGTTGCCAATGTTCGCGTTAATCTTGCACAGCGACTCCACGCCGATGCACATCGGCTCCAGATTCGTGTGGTTGATGTTAGCGGGAATGATCATCCGTCCTCGGGCTACTTCCGAACGGACCGCCTCAGGCTCCAGGCGTTCCCGCCGCGCGACGTATTCCATTTCTTCCGTGATCCGCCCCTGCCGGGCGTAATATATCTGCGTGCGAATCGGATCGCCGGCGCGGGACGCCACCCATGCTTGTCTCATACTGCCTTGATTATATGCGACCGCACCGGGGAATGTTCGCGCAAAATTCATGGGAGTCCAGGCTACATACACTGAATCAACCCGATCAAAAGTTTTGATTGGATTCTAAACCGCAGGACGCCTACCCTCTAGGTATGGTGGTAACTGAAATGGGATCGGAGAGTTCCAACGCGTCGGTGCTGCATCGTGTTAGCGGCATCGTAAGTTCCCCGCTTTCCTTGGATGAGATGTTAGGTGAGATTGTCGGACTGGCGGCCAGAGTGACCAGTTGCGACGCCTGCCTGGTTTATCTGGCGGAAGCGGATTCAGGTGAGTTTGTACTGCGAGCCTCGCTCCTGCCGCACGTTTCGGATCTTGGGCATCTGCGCGTGAAGATGGGCGAGGGTGTTACGGGATGGGTGGCGGAACACCAATCACCGGTTGCGTTAAGTTCCAAGGCCTCGGCCGACCCGCGCTCGAAGATTTTCCCCACACTGGTCGAAGACACGTATCAAGCATTTCTTTCCGTGCCACTGGTGACCAAAGGCAAGGCCATCGGCGTCATCAACATTCATCATCGCGATAAGCATGAGCACCAGCCCGAGGAGATCGCGACGATTTCCTTCATCGGCGAGCAGATGGGCAGCGCGATCGCGAAGAGCATGCTCGAAGAGGAGAATGCGCGGCTGTCCGAGGAAACCGCCGAAATGAAGCGGCAGTTGGAGACCCGCAAATCGGTGGAGCGCGCCAAGGGCATTCTGCAGAAGCGCCACGCGCTGTCGGAAGAAGAAGCGTATTTGCGCATGCGCAACGAGAGCCGCCGCTTGCGGCGCCCGATGAAAGACCTGGCGGACGCCATCATTTTGTCCGAAGAATTGAGCCGCAAGGATAGCAGCGCGCCGGCTTAGGCCAAGAACCTAATCTTGTGCGATCCAGCGCGCCAGCCTCGCGGTGTGGTCAGTGCTTCTGAAAACGCCGCACATCGGCAGTCCAATCCGGCGTTCCGCTTCTACCTCAGGGATGCCGCCGGGTGTGGGCACCAACAGCAAACCGCAGGCTTCGTCCCGTTGCAACGAGCGCAACACATAGCGCAGCCACGCTGCATGGGCGCAAGCATCTTCGACCGAGGCGGGATCTGTGGTGGTCACCAAAAAGACGGCTTGGGAGACGCTGATGGCTTCCGTGGCTTCGGCAGGATCGGCCTCCGACAGATCCTTGCATAGGATCGACAACGGCGGATGGGTTTGAGCTTCGGCAAGATCGGCCAGCAGGACAGTGCGGTCGTCTGCATCCGCTAAGTAAGCTCCGATTGCCTCCAGGAGCTGCCTGACGGCACGGCGCGATTCGCTGCGGGCGCTTGCCGCACTGCCTGCTGGCACAAATGAATACATTGTTGCGGGTGGCGCCTCCGCCCTCGCCGCCCAAGCTAAAGGGGAAATGGTCTGTGATGCTGTCACGTCTTTTGGATTGCAAGCTACGTGCCAAGCAACGCCCCAAGAAGAATGAAGGGTATCCCCTCAGAACGCGGCTGGCGCCGGAGACGATGTGTCTCTCTTAGGAGACATTTTGACCCAGCCGGTACTTTGTGAAAGCCGAATGAACCGGCGCTTGACCAGGCTCGCAGCGATTCAGACGCTGGTACGGAAGCGGCCGAAGGCCTAGCGGCCGAGCTCGCGCTTCATGATCGCGGCGTTGTTCGACGCTTGGCTTTGCATGGGTCCGCCGGTGGCCACTGCCTTCTCGGTGTACTGAAGACCGGTTGCCATTCTCGACTTGTCGGTAGTCAACTTGCCCATCTGATAATTGGCAACACCCAGGTAATAGTAAACGTAGCTGAGCATCGTCGAATTGCCGGCTACTAACGGCAGCGCGGCTTTCAAGTTACGGTCGGCGTCGGCAAAGCGGCTCTGCCCTGCATGGATGATGCCTGCGGACATATAGGCGTTGCCCAACATCTCATTCTTGCTTTTCTGCCAGTCCGCGTCACTCATGCCCTCAGGCTTCTTTTCCTTACCCAACACTCCGATCAGGCGATTAGCCGCCGTAAGAGCCGAGCCCGGGGAGCTCCAATTCCGCGCCACCACATCCAGCGCATATTCATCGTCCGGACGCCCCACCAGGATCTTGCTGGCCGCCGCACTGGCCTTGGCCGCACTCTGCTTGCTCAGCGCCGCCAGGTACTGCGGCGTCGCCGTATCGATCTGTTCGCTCTTGGGATTTTGCGCGATCAGCGCCTCGGTCAATTGTATGGTGACCGCTGGGTCGGTGGCTTGGGCCGCCGAAACCGCGAGGGCGTATTCGGCATAATCCTGGGCCTCCTTGGCAAACTGCTGACGCCCTTTCCAGGCGTCCATTTCACCCGCATCGGCGGGCTGCTTTTCCTTCGCCAGTTCCTGGGCCTCTTTCGCGGTTTCCGCTGACAACGCTTTTACTTGAGCGTAGTCCTTCTTTTCGAAGGCATCCTTGAGCCCCTTGTACGAATCATTGAGGTCGGCCGACCAGACCAAACCACTGAACGCCAGTAAACCGATCACAGCCAATCGCATGTTTCAAACGCCTCCACAAGAAGTCGATTATACAGGACTGGCGGGTTGCGCGCGACCAATGGCCCAAATCGCCGGGTTTCCCAGGCCAACAACCGGGTTGCCGCCCGCCGGCCATGCGAAAGTAAGAAGGTGCCGGGCGATCCCCTCTTCTGCGACGTTAGCCTGCCGGTGCCGCTCGACCAGGCGTTCACTTACCGCATGCCCGAAACCTTGCGCCATCGAGTGCAGGCCGGCTGCCGGGTGCTGGCGCCCCTCGGAACCCGTACTCTCACGGGCTTGGTTCTAAGGACCCACGTCGATCCACCGCAGGGTCAGGCGCGCGAGATCCTGCGCTTGCTGGACGAAGAACCTGCCCTGAATGACGAGTTACTTCAACTGGGAAAGTGGATCGCCGAATTTTACTGCGCTCCGCTGGGCGAGACTCTGCGTGCCATGACGCCGCTCGCGGGCGAGATCCGCCGGGGCAAAGTCTACTCACTGACTGCATTGGGGCGCGACGTCGCCCGTCAGTTGCACCTGGGCTCGGACGGCGACCCCGATCCGGCGGCCGCAGCGCTACGCCTGCTCGACGCACGCCCGCTCTCGGCGTCCTACCTCAAGCAGAAAATTCAAAACGCTGCGGCGGTTTTGAAAGCGCTTGAGAAAAAGGGATTCGTAATAGCCGAAGACGTGGCGGCGGAGCGCGATCCCCTGCGGGCTTCGGCGGCGCGCCTGCGGATCGAATTTGTATCGCGCGCGGAAAAGCTCCCCAAAGCCGAGCGCGAGTTGCTCTCCTATCTGGAACTGCATCCCGGCTCACACAACGTGGCCGACCTCGAAGCCTTCGTGGTCAAAGCCAGCACGGCCGCGCGAGCGCTGGCGCGACGCGAACTGGTGCGTCTCACCTTAGAACCCATCGCAGAAATCCATGGGCCGATTCGCACGCCGCACGCTTTGAATCCGCACCAGCAGGCAGCGTTCGATTGCATCCGCGCCGCTCTCGACCGCAAACAATACCACACGTTTCTGTTACAGGGCGTCACCGGATCGGGCAAGACCGAGGTGTATCTCAAAGCCATCGAGGCCGCGCTGGCATTGGGCCGCAGCGCACTGATGCTGGTTCCCGAGATCGGACTCACACCGGCCGTCGCCGGCCAGTTCTACCAGCGCTTCCCGGGACGCGTGGCGATCTTGCATTCGGCGTTTCAGGATAGCGAGCGCGCCCAGGAATGGCGGCGCATCCGGTCGGGCGAAGCGGCAGTTGTCGTGGCCACCCGCTCCGGCGTGTTCGCGCCGGTTAGCAATCTGGGCCTGATTATTGTCGACGAAGAGCATGACCAGAGCTACAAGCAGCAGGAGACGCCGCGCTATCATGGCCGCGACGTAGCGGTGATGCGCGCGCTGCACGCCAAGGCAGTGGTGGTGCTGGGCTCGGCGACGCCCAGCCTGGAATCGCGCCACAACAGCGAATCGGGCAAGTACACGTTACTCGAATTGCCGCAGCGCATAGAACGCCGCCCAATGCCCGATGTGCAGTTGATCGACATGCGCCAGGAGTTTCTTGAAACCCGCAAGCATGCCACCTTTTCGCGCGCACTGATCGACGCGGTGACGGCGCGCCTCGACAACGGCGAGCAATCGATGCTCCTGCTCAATCGTCGTGGATTTTCCAGTTTCGTGGCCTGCCGCGCTTGCGGCGCGCGCGTCGAGTGCACGAACTGCTCGGTCACCCTGACGTTTCACCGCCGCGACCGCCGCATGCTGTGCCACTACTGCAATTATTCCGAGCGTGTTCCGGAGCGCTGCCCTAAGTGCGACAGTGAATACATTCAGTTCATGGGTCTGGGATCGGAGCGCGTTGAAGCCGAATTGAACGGAGCGTTTCCCAAGGCCCGCATCGCGCGACTGGACCGCGACGCCATCAACGGCAAGCGGGATTACGAGACCATCCTCGCCGGCTTTCGCGACGGAGACTACGATATCCTCGTCGGCACGCAGATGATCGCCAAGGGCCACGACATTCCGAACGTCACGCTGGTCGGCATCGTCAGCGCCGATGTAGGCCTGGGCCTGCCGGATTTCCGGGCCGCCGAGCGCACCTTCCAGTTGTTGACCCAGGCTGGCGGACGCGCCGGCCGCGGCGAAACTCCCGGTATCGTGCTGATCCAGACCATTAACCCGGATCATTACGCGATTCAGTGCGCCGCCGCGCAGGATTACCAGGCCTTCTACCAAAAAGAAATACAGTTCCGCCGGGCGCTCAGTTACCCCCCTTTTACTGCGCTGGCAAATGTCATTGTGCAAGGCCGCAACGAAGAGGAGGCGCTCTCCCGCAGCGCCGCATTGGGGCGGCTGCTGCAACCGGCTCCCGAAGGCGTACGGGTGATGGGGCCGGCGGCGGCCGCGCTCGCGCGCATCAAGAATGAATATCGTTTTCAAATGCTGCTCAAAGCCGCCACACGCAAACGTCTCAACCAGATCCTGGGCGATCTGCGGCGCTTCGCGGCAGCCGAAAAATGGAGCGCGACGGCGCTGGTGATCGACGTAGATCCCATGACGTTGTTGTGAAAGTATGAGGTGACTGCACTCCACGACAGTATGAATGACTTCACAGTCATCGACGAAAACCTGCGCGCCGCCATGCGCTTTTTCGGTTACGCCACCGGCACTGGCGAGATCGCCCCACTGCCCGGCGGCATCGCTATGTATTCGGGCCTGGAGTACGGAGTCTTCAACATCGCGATGCTCGATGGCCGCATCTCGAACGCCGGTTTGACGCTGGAGCAGCGCCTGGTCGAGATCGGGCAGTATTTCAAGCCCAAGACCGCACGCTGGTCGCTGTGGCTATGCGACGATCTGCTGGATTATGCCACCCGGCGGCGCGCACGGCAAGCGCTGGCTGACTTCGGCTTGCGCGCCATCTCACACCCGCCCGGTATGATTGCCGGCGCCTTGTTGCCGCCCACTGGTTCTCTGCCCCCGGTGGACGTACAGCCAGTGAGCGATAAAGCGTCGCAAAATGCGTTCACCGAAATTACCTCGATCTGCTTTGAAATTCCGTTCGCAGTCGCACAGGCGGTTTACTCGCAGGATAGGGCATGGCACGGGGACTACCGCGGCTTCGTGGGGCTGGCGGCAGGCCGCGTAGTATCGATCTGCGCAGTGGTTGCCACTGCCGAGGTGTTGGGAGTGTACTCGTTGGCCACCCATCCGGCGTATCGGCGGCTGGGTTACGGCGAAGCCACAATGCGCGCGGCCCTGGCGGAAATGCAGCGCCGCACCGGCCTGGAGCGCATCGTGCTGCAATCGACTGAAGCGGGCTATGCGCTCTACCGGCGCATGGGCTTCCGCGACGCCACGCGCTTCAGCGTCTACTTGACGAAGTAAAATCAAAGCAGGCGTATGTGGATTCTGTACCTGGCGTTGCTAGCGCAATCCGCGAACCTTCTGGACGATGGCAACAAGGCTCTGGACGCCAAGCAGTATGATCGCGCCTTGGAATTGTTCAGTCAGGCCGCCGCAGCCGATCCGAAAGATTACGCGGCGCATTTTCAACTCGCGCTGGCCTACAGCCTGCTGGGCCGCGACGGCGATGCGATACCGCAATATAGAACCACGCTGGAGTTGCATCCCGGCATGTACGAGGCCGAATTGAATCTGGGCCTGTCACTAATGCGCACCAACCATCCGGCAGAGGCCGTAGAGCCGTTTAAAACCGCGACGGAGCAGCGCCCCAAGGAGTTCCGTCCAGCGCTGGGGCTGGCGCAAGCGCTCTACAACACGGACCATTTCCCTGAAGCCGAGGCCGCGTATCAAAAGGCACTGGCGCTCGACTCGCGCTCGGCCGCCGCGGAATCCGGCCTCGCGATGTCTCTCATCCGGCAAAAGCGCGCAGACGATGCCGCACCGCACGTGCAACAGGCGTTTGTGCTGGACCGTTCCTACCGCGCCGGATTCATTGCGCTGGCAGAGTTATATGAATCCACGGGGCGCGCCGCCGATGCCATTCCGCTCTATCGCTTATTCCCGGATAATCCCGAAGCGCTGGAGCGGCTGGCCTTGCTGCAGGCAGCCTCCGGCAACTTGGCGGAAGCGATTCCGGCGCTCGAAACGCTAATGGAAAAGATGCCGACTGAGGCCCGTCGCATGGCGTTGGCCAAGGCCTACGTCGAGAATAAGCAGTTGGAGAAAGCGCAGGCCCTGCTGCAGCCGGCAACTCAGTCGACGCCCAACGATTTCGACTTGCGCCTGTTCTATGGGCGCGTGCTGCGCGATCAACGCAAGTTTCCTGAGGCGGCGGCGGAATTCAGCGCGGCTGCCCGCATCGACCCCAAGTCGGTCGTGGCCTGGAACGAACTCGCCAGCGCTCTAGTGTTAGCCGAGCAGTACCCGCAGGCGCTGGTTGCCTTCGACCGTATCCGAGCATTGAACGCCGAGATCCCCGGGAATTATTTCTTTCGCGCACTAGCGCATGACCATTTGCACCAACGCCCGGAAGCAATCGAGAACTACAATAAATTCCTGGCGACCAGCGGCGGCAAATTTCCGGATCAGGAATTTCAGGCGCGGCAACGGGCGCGCACGCTAGAAAAGGAATTGAGGAGAAACGGCAAATGACCCGGCGGATGACCATGTGGCTGGCGCTACTATGCCCGCTATCTGCCGTGAGCCTGTGGGCGATCGATCTCGCCTCGGTCCAACAAGAGCCCAATCCCGAACGGCGCAATCAGATGGCAATAGAGTGCGCCAATTCCGCGCTGGATGCGGCGCGCGCCGCTTATCAGGCGAATGACATGGAGAAGACCCGGGCGTCACTCGACGAAGCGGGCGAGGCGGTGAGTCTGGCCTACAGTTCGCTCAAACAAACCGGCAAGGAAGCGCGTCGGGATCCAAAATTCTTCAAACGGACAGAGCTGGCGACTCGTCAGATGCTGCGGCGGATCGAGGGAATGGCTGAATCCATGAATTTCGAGGACCGCTCGCTCACCGACAAGCTACGGGAGCGCGTTGCTGCGATCCACGAAAATCTGCTGCAGGACATCATGGCGAAGAAAAAGTAACTCGAAGGAGATGCGGCCATGCGATATCTAATATTTACGTTGACGGCGTCGCTTTTAGCGCTGCCTCTGGCGGCTCAGCAGCGCGATTTTCTGACGTCTGACGAAACCGACCAGTTGCGCGAAGTGCAGGAACCAAACGAACGCCTGGCGCTGTATTCGAAATGGGCCCTGCTTCGGCTAGACGAGATTGAGCAATTGATCGCAAGCAATAGGCCAGGGCGAGCGGCTTTCATTCACGATTTACTGGAAGACTACGGCCATATCATCGAGGCGATGGACAGCGTAGCCGATGACGCGTTGCGGCGAAAGATTTCGATCGACACCGGCGTCACCGCCTTGACCGGCTCCGAGAAAGACATGGTGACACGGCTCGAAAAGATTCGTGATGCGAAGCCGAAAGATCTGGCGCGCTATGAATTCGCGCTCTCTGACGCCATCGATACCACTCAGGACAGCCTGGAACTGAACCAGGCTGACATGCCAGGCCGCGCGGCATCCGTGGCGGCCAAAGAGGCGAAGGAGAGGCAGGAGCGCCTCGCCACCATGACACCCGCCGAGGCAGCCGACCGGAAAGCCGAGGATAAAAAGGCTGCCCCGCCCAAAAAGAAAGCTCCGACCCTGCTGCGGCCCGGCGAGAAACTTCCGGATACGGCGAAATAGTCTGCCAGGAACAGCCACCTCATGAGAGATCCCGTATGCGGGATGGATGTCCAGCCCGAATCCGCCTCCGCCAGCGAAACGCACGCCGGGCAAACCTATTATTTCTGCTGTAAGGGCTGCGCAGCAAAGTTCCGCGCCGATCCCGAGAAGTACCTCGCGCCCAAGCCGGTTCAGGTCAATGCCCCGAGCCTCGTTCAGATCGGGAAACCCGCCAAGGCAGTCACGTTTAAAGATCCGGTTTGCGGTATGCAGGTGAAGCCCGATTCAGCGGCTGGCACCGAGACATACCAAGGTGAGACTTATTATTTCTGCAGCAAGGGATGCGCCGCAAAATTCCATGCAGATCCGGCGAAATATCTTACTCCGCAGACAATCCAAACCGCGCCAGTCGCGGCAGGCAGCGAGTACACCTGTCCGATGCATCCGCAGATCATCCGCGATAAGCCCGGAAGCTGTCCGATCTGCGGCATGGCGTTGGAGCCGATGGTCCCGTCACTCGATGAAGGCGAGAACCCCGAGTTCGTCGATATGCGGCGGCGCTTTTGGATCTGTCTGGTTTTGACGGTGCCGGTTTTTATCTCCGCGATGGGGATGAGCATGAACCACAGCCGCGTCCTATTCGAAATGGCGCTGGCAACGCCGGTGGTGCTGTGGGGCGGCTGGCCGTTTTTCGTGCGCGCATGGCAATCGATCCTCAGCCGTAATCTGAACATGTTCACGCTGATCGGAATGGGAACCGGAGTCGCCTACTTCTACAGTTTGGCGGCGGGGCTGTTCCCGGGGCTGTTCTTGGGTTCGTTTGGGAGTAACGGGGGCCACGTTCCGGTGTACTTCGAAGCCGCCGCCGTGATCGTGACGCTCGTCTTACTAGGGCAAGTGCTTGAATTGAAGGCACGTAGCCAGACGGGCGCGGCCATTCAGGCACTCCTGGGCCTGGCGCCCAAGACCGCGCGGCGGGTCGACGAAGACGGCTCGGAGGCGGACGTCCCGCTGGAGCAGGTGCGCGTCGGCGACTGGCTTAGAGTTCGTCCCGGAGAGAAGATTCCGGTGGATGGAGTGGTGCTTGAGGGCGCCAGTTCGGTGGATGAATCCATGATCTCCGGCGAACCGATCCCAGTCGAAAAGCAGGCGGGCGCGCGGCTGACCGGCGCTACCGTGAACGGCCGGGGCTCGCTCATCATGCGAGCAGAGCGCGTCGGATCGGAGACGCTGCTGGCGCAGATCGTGCGCATGGTCTCGGAAGCGCAGCGCAGCCGTGCGCCCATTCAGAAGTTTGCCGATGTGGTAGCCGGCTACTTTGTGCCGATCGTCGTGGGCGTGGCCGCTGTCACCTTCGTGGTGTGGGCCCTGGCTGGACCGCAGCCTCGCCTGGCCTATGCGCTGGTCAATGCAGTGGCGGTCCTGATCATCGCGTGCCCCTGCGCCCTGGGCCTGGCGACTCCCATGTCGATCATGGTCGCGATGGGCAAGGGAGCGACCAATGGCATCCTATTCAAGAACGCCGAAGCGATCGAGGTGCTGCGCAAGGTGGATACCTTGGTAGTCGACAAGACCGGCACACTAACGGAAGGCAAACCAAAATTGGTCAGCGTGAAGCCGGCCGCCGGGTACGATGAACCGGGGTTACTGCGGCTCGCCGCGAGCCTGGAGCGCGGGAGTGAACATCCTTTGGCGAGCGCCATTGTGCAGGGAGCAGAAGCGCGCGGTCTGACTCTGGTGAACCCGGTTGATTTTGAGTCTGTCTCGGGAATGGGCGTCCGCGCTACTGTTGACGGTGCAAAAGTCGTTGTGGGAAACCGGAAGCTGATGGATGCGTCCGGCGTTGACGTTACCACCGCGGCCAGCGAAGTTGACGCTCTAATGTTCGTCGCGGTGAGCGGAAAGTTCGCGGGCGTGATAACCGTGGCCGATCCTGTCAAAGAAACTACTCCGGAAGCGATTCGCAAACTCCACGAGGAAGGGATCCGCATCGT
>Ga0207695_10002826_pt1 | contig 25227 bp, 20 predicted proteins | sample KBSC54metaG_FD_184354 | JGI IMG/M metagenome (GOLD analysis project Ga0207695, IMG submission 184354) | Corn rhizosphere microbial communities from Kellogg Biological Station, Michigan, USA - KBS C5-4 metaG (SPAdes) (version 2) | ecosystem: Host-associated > Plants > Roots > Rhizosphere > Soil...
TCCTGCCTTTGTCCTGAATCCTATATAAGCCCCACTCCTCGTTCCATATTGGTCGGCACTGCCGGCACTGACAGTCGCATTGTCCCAGGTCCCAAACGAAGCGATGGGTTTATCCACCTGTATAACAAAATATCCCTTGAAATTCGGCATAGCCGGTCCCAGTTGAGCCGATTCCCGATCCGGATTATATCCCGTAATTTCCTTTCGCGCGGCATCGATATGTATATATCCTTTGATAGTGCGGATCCGTTCAGTATAATCATTGGAAGGATCCGTGAGTTCAGGATTCAGATTGATCCCCTGTATGATCAGACGCGCCTCCTCACTGGCGGGAAAAGTAAACCTGAACATCCCGGCCCTCGAAGCGGCGGCAATCTCGCCCTTTATCATCTGTCCCCCGCCGGCGTCCATCTTAACGGAATAATAATAAGGCTTTGCGACCTCATCGGCATGATCGAACGCCAGCGCCCTCTCTTTCGGCAGGGCCCGCAAAGCCCCCACCTGGGGCATCACTGAAACATAACCATAATCTCCCATCCATACCGTCGGCTGGTGCGAAGCCAGGAAACCCATGATCTTCGTATCCTCATAGACGTACGAAGTGCGTCCCATCTTATTCTCCCCTGTCTGCGCCAGAAAATTCGTCATGGCGTATGGCAAACCCACTGCCGGCAGCGTTCCCCCGCCCTCGAGTCCCTCAGCAAACCCCGCAAACGGCGTCCCGATGATCGTATTGACATAATCGACTTCTTGTTTGGAATGAGCGTTGCGATGGGCTGCTGTATGATCCGCCGGCTTTTGCGCCCGCACGGTTACCGCTGAAGCCAGCATCAGGCCCGGAAAGAATAATATGGCAATTGCTTTCATGTCGCAAATATAGGCCTCGGGTCGGTCGTTTCCTCCCGGCGGGCCGGAAAATCAAAGCGGAATGACAGGTATTCATCCCTTTGAAGCCTTTTTCCAAGTCTTTTGAAAAGCCTCCGACTATACATGGAGGCTTTTACTTTTGTACACCAAAGATACCACCTACGTCACCCTTAATCACTGCCTTCTTACCTGATCTTCATTTCTTCTCGCTACGGGCAAAAAAAAGGGCCCGGATAGAAATCCAGCCCGATTTTAAATCCAATATCCTATGAAAAACCAAATAGATAGATTCAACAGACGTGCCGAATCTCGCGACGCTGAAGTTCAAGCTCGTTATCAATGGCTTATAGCCCCATAACGCAATTGTCCACAGTAAAATGAGACCGAAGGTTCCCCTCACAGGACGTTATTTCCGGAAAATGGAAGGATAGTGCTCCCGCACCACTGGCTCATTTTTTTCTGATGCTGTTTCTGGCATTCGCCGTCCGGGCGGGCCTGGTGGGGGCAAGTTCATCTCTTTTACCTTTGAAATACTGCCTCGCCCGCTTCAATCCTGTGGCGATGGCAATTCCTTCTTCGGCGCCATTCAGCAACATTTCATTCGCGATTTCGACCGCTTTTTCCCGAAGGGCGGGAGGCTGGTTCTTATAGGAAGGGGGATAATCCCCGTTATACCAGGGCATATGCTTTTTTGCCCGTACATAAAAATTTCATGCCAACGCCAGCAGGCGCCCCACCGATAGCTCCCATGCCCCGGTACGAAAAGTGCGTAGCAAGTATAAAATACCTTTATGAGCGATAATAAACAAAAAACCGGGGCCCAGGATCGGGCAAAAGTATCTTCCAGTGAACCTTACGAAGTGGAAGATCTACATCAGAAATATCCGCATTTATCCCATCAAACGGTCAAAGACGCTATTAAGGAGCACGGTCCTGACCGCAAGAAGGTCGAAGCCTACCTTAGCGGGCTTGCAAAAAAGGGATAAGCGACAGCAATGGTCAGCAATAACGAAGTCGGCAGACTCTTTAGCCTATATGCCGAATTGCTTCTTATTCACAAGGAGGACGAGTTGCTTTCCGATCTTCTTTCCGGCGCAGCCTATCGGCTCAGGCGTTTGGAGGGTAATGTCGTGGAAATGGATCAGCAGTCGCTGAGTAAACTGTTTCGCCCCCCTATTGTTGCCTTGCTCAGACAGTTGAAAAAATCTGCCACGCTTTCCGAGCTGGAAGAATTGGTAGAACTGACCCCTGGCGGGTTGTTTGATCTGATGCGGATAAAAGGACTCGGCGGAAAGAAAATAGGCATCCTCTGGAGAGCGGGCAAAATTGACAGCAGAGAAGATCTCCTGGCCGCGGCAAAGGCCGGTCGTCTGGCGAAGCTTCCCGGATTCGGCACGAAGACAGAGAAAAATATTATTGCCGCCATAGAAGAGTTGAACAGCAATACCAAACATTTTCATTTTGCGGATGTCGCTGACGCTGCCGAATCTCTGGTAAAGCATCTTCAAAAGGCTTTTGGCGAAGAGAGGATCAGCCTATGCGGCGACATAAGAAGGCAAACTACAACAGTATCCTCGATCGAGATCCTGACCGCTATCGACGCGACAGCATTTGTCCGTAAAAACCTTAAAAATTTCCTTACCGCGCTGACATCGGAGGCCGGAATTACAAGAGCGTATACCCACGATGAATTTCCCGTTTGCATTTACCATACAACTCCCGCATTATATTACGGGCAGTTGTTCGTCCGAACCGGTAGCGAGGCCCATGTAAAGAAGGTGAAAGCCCGCCTGAAGGGCAACCGAAGGCATTCATCAGAAGAGGCCATCTATAAGGCCGCCGGACTGCCTTTTATCAGCCCGGAGCTTCGTGAGGATGTCGCAGAGTGGAATTTTGTGACAATGGGCGAGCGTCTGGTCGAGTCCGCAGACATAAAGGGAGTGGTACACAATCACACGACCTGGAGTGATGGGGTCGACAGTCTGTCGGACTTTGTCCAGGCCTGTAAAAAGAAAAATTATGAATACGTCGTGATTTCAGATCACTCTAAAAATGCCCACTATGCCGGGGGATTGAAACCGGACCAGGTGCTTCGACAGATGGAAGCCATCGACGACCTCAACCAAAAGCTAGCGCCGTTCAAGATTTTCAAAAGCATCGAATGCGATATTTGCGTATCCGGCGAACTGGATTACGGTCCCGATCTCCTAAGGCAGTTCGATCTGGTGATTATATCCATCCATCAACAACTGAAAATGGACGAGCAAAAAGCTACCCGCCGCCTGATAAAAGCCATTGAAAATCCATACACTACTATATTAGGCCACATGACCGGACGCCAGCTGTTGATACGCCCCGGATATCCCGTTGATTTTAAAAAGGTCATCGACGCGTGTGCCGCCAATAGTGTCGTGATCGAGATCAACGCGAATCCGTACCGGCTGGACATGGACTGGTCGCATATCCCTTACGCCTTGAAAAAAGGAGTCATGATCTCGGTCAATCCCGATGCACATAGCATTCATGAGATAGACAACATCCGATGGGGAATTTGTGCCGCGCGGAAAGGCGGATTGACGAAAGAAATGACCTGGAACGCCTTGCCTTTAAAAAAGGTACAGGCCTGGCTAAAAAGAAAAAACTGCCCAGGTTAATGCGATGCCTATACGTCACCTGACACTTTCCCATCTCTTATTTCAGTGGCCTTTAGCCTCACATGCCACGCCTGAGTGATACGGACACCAACTGTATCAATATAGGACATACGGCGAACTCAATAAGTAGTAAATCTTTGATTCTCAGCCTGCTTCGAAAACGGCCCTATCTTGGCAGCTACAATGGCATATCCTTCGTCATATGATAAAGAATCAACTTCTTTTCGCCCTGCGCCGTCTCAGCCGGCATAAGTTGACCACGATCATTAACATCCTTGGCCTGACATTGGGAATGCTCTCCTGCCTGGTGATCTATCTATACGTGAGCTTTGAATTCAGTTATGACAGCTTCCACGCTGATCGCGACCGCATCTACCGCGTCGTTACCTGGTCGACCGATCGCAACGGAATAACTGATTCAGGGGCAAGCCTGCCACCGCCCCTCGCTGCCGATCTGCGGCGTGAGGCAACCGGTTTCAGTGCCGTCGCCGGCCTCTATACCGTGGACACCAAAGCGATCATACCGGAGGCTGGTAAGCCCGACAGGGTATTTACCAGCACGCTGCGTGGAGAGCGGGAGCAAATCACCTTTGCCGACCCCCAATACCTCGACATCTTCCATTATAAATGGCTGGCGGGCAATCCTGCAACGGCTCTAAAAGCGCCCTTTTCCGTTGTCCTCACCGAGTCGGAGGCGCTGCGCTATTTTGGGCGCGCCAACCCTGCGGATTGGATGGGCCGTTCCGTAGTCTATTACGATTCCCTGACCGTCTCCGTCTCCGGCATCGTCGAAGATTGGAAGCAGAACACCGACTTCGACTTCACCGACCTTATTTCGTATCCCACCATCGAGCATAGCTTTCTGCAAAAGGAGGTGAGTGGCTATAACAGTTTCGAGAGTGGGGCAAACGCCTTTGTCAAACTCTCGCCTCATACAACCGTGGCACAGGTGGAAAAACAATTCCCTGCCTTCTTTAAAAAACACGAGACCTTCCTCGGTGACACCAAAGCCGGTCTCAAACTCCAACCCCTTACCGACATCCACTTCAACAGTGCTTATAACGACGATTATGGCCGAAGGGCGCATAGGCCGACCCTTTATGCGTTGGCAGGCATAGCGCTGTTCATCCTGGTAATTGCTGCCATCAACTTTATCAACCTGTCTACGGGGCAGGCCGTACTCCGGGCAAGGGAAGTAGGCGTAAGGAAAGTGCTGGGCAGCAGCCGTGCCAGCCTCATCTGGCAATTTCTCAGCGAAACCGGGATCGTTGTCGTTGCGTCCATGGTGCCCGCCCTTCTGCTTGCGAATCCAGTCATCGCGGCTCTGCATGGATTCATCCCGGGAGGCGTCCAGATGCGGATCGCCGATCCCAATACCTGGCTCTTCATCGGGCTGACGATCATGATCACCTGCCTGCTGGCCGGATGGTATCCCGCGCGGGCCCTATCGTCCTTGCTGCCGGTGATCAGCATGCGGGGGAAGGGCAGTCAACAGCTAAACTCTAAAAGTTACCTGCGCAAGGGCCTCGTCGTTTTCCAGTTTACAGTCAGCCTGCTTTTCATCATTGGAACGATGATGGTAGGGCGACAGATCCACTATATGATCAACACCGATCTGGGCTTAAAAAAGGACGCTATCGTTACACTGCAACTGCCCTGGGGTCAGCCAAAGGAGTTGAAGGCCGTTCTTGCCAACGAGATCAGCAGGATCTCCGGCGTGCGGCAGGTGTCCCTCAGCACTAATACTCCTTTGGCTCATGGCCATAACGGCACCCGCCTCGAATACAAGGAAAACACGGATGTGAAGCTGGACCTGGGTTTTGACCAGATAGACACCAGCTATATGTCGTTGTACGGGCTGACCCTTGTTGCCGGCCGGAATTTCTTTCCGTCAGACACCGCAACATGGGGCAAAGGTCCGGGATCGGGCTACCGGGCATTCATCCTCAATGAAACGGCAGCAAAGGCTCTCGGCTTCAGCAGGCCAGCCGACGCAGTGGGCCACCAGGTGAGCAGCGCCCTCGGTGGGGTTCCTGGTCCTATACTCGGCGTCGTAAAGGATTTTCATTCGACCAGCCTGCGTGACAAGATTGAGCCCTTTTTCTTCACTTCACAGAGTGGCGCGGGTGCAGTGCTGAGCGTTAAACTTGCCAGCGCCAATCTATCAGGAGTTAACGTGAAAGAGCTGTTCCGCAAGATGGAGGAGATCTATACAAAAATGTTCCCTAAAGAGCAATTCCAGGCCGGCTTCTTCGACGAATCTATTGCCAGACTGTACGAAGGCGAGCAGGAGACGGCACAGATGATGAACCTCGCCATGGGCATCGCCATTTTCATTTCCTGTATGGGCCTCTTTGGTCTCGCGGCTTTCACAGCCAATCAACGCACCCGGGAGATCGGAATCCGGAAGGTGCTGGGGGCAAGTGTCCCCCATCTCGTCTCTCTCCTATCGTGGGAATTCATTATACTAGTGCTGCTGTCAATTCTCATCGCGGCGCCGATCGCCGGTTGGGGAGTGCACCGGTGGCTACAGGGCTTTGCCTATCGGACAACAATGCCCTGGTGGATTTATCTCCTTGCCGGGCTTGGCGCGATAGTGATCGCACTCGTGACGGTGAGTTTCCAGGCCATCCGGGCGGCTAGAACCAACCCGGTGGATAGTCTGAAGGCGGAATGATGATAATTGCAAGATTAAATCCCGACGCATACTTATTGATTGTCGAATCAAATATGACTATTACATTTTAGATATTGATCTTACCAGATATCGCAAGCAAGGGTATTGGCTCCGAGCGCTCAACTAACCCACCTTTGGTAAGTAACCCCGATCGGGACGAAACTGCAGTGTGCGAAGTCGCTTTTCGCTTTCGCTTAAATTGTCGATAATAAGTTATTTTTGTTCCATGCAGCATTTAACATGAGATTACATTTACTCTTTAGAAGGCTTTCCATTGTGTGCTATGCATTCATTTTTATACAAGGGATGATGATAGCCGTTCCTTTTATTTTGGTACTGACCGTTGGAATGGCCGACGCCGAGCCAGGAATGAGACCTTTCCTAATTTTGGCCGACCTGGGCCTCATATTATTGGCGATTCTGACCTTTATGAAGAAAACTAAAGTCACAATGGCTTTAGAGTGCGCAATATATATCATGTTACTTTCGCCCTTGATTCGGATGTTAGCTATTTTTCCATTTCAAATGTTCGACTACCCATTATTTATTGTTCCATTTGGCTGCTTTGTGATACTTTATCCCTTATCGGTTTTGTTTTCCACGTCCGAATATAGGTCCATGTGATTGAAATATTCTTCTCTGCAAAATGGAGCTTTGCCCGAGGCGTACGTATCCTGAAAGATTCAGGCGGCTATCATTCAAAAGACAAATTCCCAAAGCAAAAAACCAAAAATTCAGCCTAAGTACGAGTCATAAAGTATATCCCTCCAAGAGCAAGCGCTATACCTGCCAAATTCGAAACACTTGCATGCTCTTTAATCAGCATCCACATAAACATCAGATTAAACAGGCAGGTCCCCGCCGCAAGAATTGGGTAATCCGTCGAGAGATTCCAGGATTTGAGTGCCTGAGTAAAACAGAATGTCGACACAGCCCCCAATAGAAGTCCAAGCATAAACATCAAGGTCCAGCGGGTACCTTCGGAGCGGTACTAATTTGCTTGAAAACCAAATATCCAGCAACTTTTAATATGACTGCCAGGGGAAGGTCGATATACTTCATAGGAACAATATTTCCAAATGCGAATGCAAGGCCGAGCCTGGAAACTTAACTTTCCTGCCTAATATTAGGTCATACGTTTGGTAGTTTTGGCTACCATGTTCTTTTTTCATCACATACCGACCTTTTCTACCAACGGCTTTCCCTTTTCAACGATATATGTCGCCAATTCGCTTGCCGGCGATCTTCCAATATTGATTGCTGCGTGAATGACGCCAGCAGGGACAAACAGGACACCACCTTTTGTCAAAGTGATCGGAGGTTGTCCTTCCAGCGTATACTCGATGGTACCTTCCAGAACGTAGATAATCTCTTCACCTGGATGCCGGTGGTTCGTGGCGAACGCGCCGGCCGGGAAATCTACCCGGACTTGAATCATTTCCCTTCCTGGCACACTAATGTCATATCGTTGCAAGTCAGTACGCTGTGTGGCGGCCGGTTTGGCGTTTCCCTGGGCGGGTACTGCCAACGGAGTAAAAGAAAGGGCAGCGGCCACAAATTTGCAAAAGAGGCATGTTGGAGTAGACGAAGATTTTCGAATCATATTTAGTGAAGTTTTTTGACAGTGAAAGGGGCGAATGATCATCACAGGAACACCTGCGTAGAGAGTACAAATGTTCCTTTGGAGGAACTCTGCCGGTTATCCGTGACGATAGGCCTTGTCTGATATTTAAAAGAAATTCTGGCATGATGACCATCCAGGTAAACATTTCCCCCGACGCTCCACCAGGTAAATTTGGAATTCCCGTACCGCTCAAACTGCTGAAGACTATATTCGGCAAAAGGCTGCACGCGTATAAAATCACTGTTTAATAACGTTTTGGGAAGCAGCAGACCCGCTTGCGTAAACCAGGAAAATCCCGTCCCAATAATCGGTGCGAGATTGCCAAAACCTGCCTGGGAGACGGTGCCATTGTAGTTTTTGGCGGGGCCGACATTTTCGTTGATAATAGATCCGCTTCTTAAGTAGTTCGGTCCGAAATCATCATGGTAATAAACGCTATAAGCAGTAACAGCCCAATTTTCCCGAAGGCCACCGAACGGAAGGTCTGCGAAGACATCGGTCGCCCATATGGCAATATCGTGTTTAATAAGCAGGGATGTACTCGTGTTGCTTGCCTGCGTCGATGTCGCATCGGCGTTGTAATAGTAGCCGGCTCCGATATTCAGTACTTTCCTGGCGCCGACATAGGTTCCGGTCGTATATGGGACTAGACTGTTCTCCTGCTCAAAGATATCCCATGAAGCATAGCCAGTAGTCGACAATTTCCCTTCTGCGTTGTTGTCGACGGCATAGTTCAGCTCGGGTGCATTGGGAGCATAGGCGACGGGCGGATTTATGACAGTGAAGGGCTTGTTAATTGCCCAACGATACGGCACCGGGCCAATCTTGCCTTTGATGTACACTCCCACCTGGCGACCCAATTGGTCTGAATTGTCTATTAATGGCCAGTTATACAGTGGCGCATCTACTGCCAGGAAGTTAAAGGAACTGAGCGAACTCATTCGGCTGATCCCAACCCAGTAATGTAATCCAGTTCCGATATACAAGGAAGCAAGGTTCGGCCTTTTCGTCTTGAAGTCATCGTCCGGGACAATGGTAAATTCGTTCCATAGTTCGTGTACATAAATATCTGGCTTCTTTCCCAATGTTCCCGCAAAAGTAGCGCCTCCATTCCCGGTGTTTCCCCCTCCAGCGGTACCTCCGCTGGAAAAGGTTTGGTTATCCATTCCGACTGTGGCCAAAATAAGGTAGCGGGGACTAAGTTGCGTGTAGACTGCAAAGCGAAACTGTCTTATGCTGAAGTCAAGCATATTGTCCCTGGCGATACCATTGACCGCAGTACCGGGGTTGAGGTGGGTATAACGAGCCATAAAATCACTCCAGATCAAAAAACGGATGTACTTTTTTCCGGTGCTGTCCAATTTAACGGTCATGCCATCCTGGTAAGAGGGTGAGCCACCTTGACCGTAGGTCGTGCTGCTGAAGAGGACTACCAGGGTCGCCAAAACGGTTCCGAGCTGATTTTTTGAAAGCCTCATACAAGTAGAGTTTGGATGTTTTTCGATGCCTGATTGCTATGAGAAAAGGGTGCCAGCATGTAAATCGGTAAGACTTAAAGAATTGGCCTCGCATTGGCGACATAGGGGTAGCGATATGCCGAAATTTTGGGGTGTTTCGATTGAAATACCACTAATGATTGCCGGTCGATGCCATATCACTAATATCCCCCGAAAATCGCTGAATATCGCTGGCCGATAACACGAGGGATTGAGCCGGTCGCCTGAGCGTTAACGACTTAGCAATTGGTACTGCTTTGGAATGATACAATGAAAATTCTTTGAGATGAAAAACAAAAAATTATCCAGATGGTCACAGAGGTTCGTCTTTTTATTCTTTTTGGTGTGGAACCTATGCAGTTCCGCCATAACGAAGGCCCAGGCACCAACAGTAAAGAACGTTGTTATCGTCCATGGCGCTTTTGCCGATGCCTCTGGTTGGCAACAGGTATACGCAGAGCTGACCAAACATGGCTTTGTAGTCACTCTTGTCCAAAACCCCTGTACATCGCTAAAGGCTGACGTGGAAGCAACAAACGTCGCGCTCGATAAATTGGATGGTCCGGCGATCCTGGTCGGCCATTCCTGGGGCGGTACCGTCATCACGCAGGCAGGTGTTCATGCAAAAGTTGTCGCATTGGTTTATGTGAACGGCTTCCAACCGGAAGTTGGCGAGAATACGGTAAAGCTCGCGTCGAGTGCGCCGCCTGAACCTGAAAATGGGCTGCTCCCACCGGATGAGAAGGGAAATATCTTTTACGACAAAGCGAAATTCCACGCGGGATTTTGCGCCGATGTCAGCCAGCAGATGTCCGATTTTATGTATGCCTCGTCCGGATATATCCCGGTGGAAGCGTTTGAAACGCCTGTGACAGAAGCAGCCTGGAAAACCAAGCCAACCTTCGGCATATCATCAAATGGGGACAGGAGTATCAATCCCATTATCACGCTCAACGGCTACAAAAGGTCGAATAGCATCATCACCCGGATTGACGGAAGTCATGTCGTTTTCATGACTCACCCTCAAGAAGTGGCCACGGTGATCATGGCCGCGGCGGCAAAAGTAAGCAAGTGATCGAAATAAAGAGGGCCCATCAACCCGGCCCTCTTTTAACGCACCATAAAGAAAGTGGTTTGCCCGCCGGTTATGCGAAGACATTCGATCAACGTTGTTAGACCGTTTTGAATGGGTTCGATGCCCAGTTGCCGGTCAACGGCGGCCTCGCCAATCCAACCTTCCGATATGATGCAGGTGTTCGCATCTGCCTTGGTCCAGGAAAAATAAAAGTAGAGGTTTCCGGCTGCGGCCTTCGCCTGGGCACGATAAAAGGTTATCGCCTCGGCGAACCGTTGTTTGTCGCCGGGATGAACCGTATACCTTGCATAGGCAACAAAGGACACCAGTTTACACCTGCGCCTGTCCACCGTCTACAAAAATTTCGCTTCCCGTCATATATGTACTATCGTCAGATGCCAGGAAAACCGCCACCGATGCGATTTCTTCCGGATCGCCAACGCGGGATAGGGGCGACCGGTCGCAGAAGCTCTGTAAGGCCTGTTGTCGGGCATTGGTGGTATCCAGCAAATTCAATAGACCTGGTGTGGTGGTCGCGCCGGGAGATAACACATTTACCCGGACAGTCGTTCCCTGCAGGTCCAATGCCCAACTTCGTGCAAAATTTCTGATCGCGGCCTTTGTGGCGCTATACACACTGAAGGCTGCCGTTCCCTTTGAGCCGGTGGAGGATCCGGTGAGGATGATCGATGCGCCGGGTGAGAGCAGGGGCAAGGCCTTTTGAACGGTAAAGAGGGTCCCTTTTACATTGACGTTGAACGCCAGATCGAACCCCTCTTCGGTGATATGGCCAAGCGGCTCGAGGGCGCCCAGCCCGGCATTGGCAAAGACGATGTCCAGACCCTTGTGTGCTGCTGCAATCACCGAATAGATATTGTCAAGGTCTGCCAGGTTACTGACGTCCCCCCGGATGCCTGTCACATTTCGTCCAATGGAAGCGACGGCTTCGTCCAGCTGGCCTTGCCGCCTACCGGTGATATAAACAAAGGCACCCTCTGCCACAAAGCGCCTGGCACTGGCCAGGCCAATCCCACTGTTTCCCCCGGTTATCAATGCGATCTTACCCTGTAGCCTACCTGCTGGTTTTACTTCGGTTGTCATGATGTTTATTTTTTGTGTTCAAACTATCATACCAGGAATCAACCGACTGATGAACAGTCCGGTAAGCCGTCTTCCTGCGTTTAGCAGCGCCGATATGTCGCGAATGCCAGCCCGGTTGTTGAAATGCCGACAATGGCATAATCTGGCTTGTGCCGATGAATGAAGGTCAATGTCCGGCTAGGGTCACCGTTGCTATTTCAATATTGCGGTCAGAATTTCCGACATATCGACGAAGAAAAACGCTGGCCTATACACATAAGAGTCCTGTACATAATAAGTTATGTCCTGGCACAATATTGCGCTTAGGGCAAGTGCCAGGGATTTGCATAAAAAGGCTTTAAAAAAACAAATATGTATACCAACAGCAACCAATTTAACAGGCGTCGATTTCTAATGACAGCGGGTATTCTTACGGCCGGGGCGCTCGCATTTCGCAAGGACTTGTTCGGACAGGTTAAAGGGGACGGGCCGGTTCAACAGATAAATAAGGCGGCCGCTATAGCAAAGATCAACGTCACGAAGCTAAGAGGGAATATCTCGATGGTGGAAGGATCGGGCGGGAACATTGCCGTTCTAAACGGTCCGGACGGTAAACTCCTGGTAGATGCGGGGATCGATGTATCGAAAGCGCATCTGATTCCGGCATTACGCTCTATCAGTGACAAGCCGATCAAAGTTTTGATCAATAGCCATTGGCATTTCGATCACACCAGCGGGAATGTGTGGATGCACGAAGCCGGGGCCACCATTATCTCGCAAGACGTGACCCGCGCCCGGTTATCTCAGAAAGTATATCAGCCGGAGTGGGATTACACCTTCGATCCCTTGCCGAAAGAGGGGATACCCTCCATCGTCTATAAGGATGAATTCACAAAAGACTTTAACGGAGAAACAATTCAGGTAAAGACCTATAAGCCGGCACACACCGATGGGGATTCGTCGATCTACTTTCCCAGGGCGGACATCCTTCATGTCGCAGATACCTTTTGGAATGCCTATTATCCCTTCATCGACTACGCAACCGGGGGGAGCATTGACGGCATGATCGCCGCCGCCGATCTTAACGTCAAACAGACGACGAAGCATACCATCGTGATCCCTGGACACGGGGCGATTGGCAACCGCGGTCAACTGATCCGATTCTATGATATGCTTGCGACTGTCCGGGAAAGGGTCGCCAGGCTAAAGAAGGAGGGCAGGTCCTTGTCAGAGGTGATCGCAGCCCAGCCGACTGCTGCCTTTGATCCAGTCTTTGGCAACTATGTAATAAAGGGTGATCTCTTTACAAAGCTTGTATACAGGGGTGTTTGATCTGCGACATATCGGTTAGCGATATTTCACTAATGAAGGATGAATTGTTGGTGAGATATCGCTAATATCGCGCTTTTTCTCCTCGTAATGATTTGAAATCCATCGATCTATCTCCGGGCATTCCGTTTGTTGGATATAACGCAAAATGCATGAAATATGTCGGATTTTTATGACGCAGCCAGATTGACGGAGGACAAAAACGGCGATCTTTCCACGCTGTTCAAGGAGTGTGTCGGATACATGGAGAGCCTTGAAAAGCGATTCAAAGAAACGATCACCAAACAGTTGGCTGCAGCAGCACCGGAGCATGACGATGACGAGAAGACCATTCTCCTGGATCTGAGTACTGAGATTGCCGCAGCCAGGAACAAGGAAGACCTGTTCGAGACGGTACACTCGAAGTTGGCGACCTTCTTTACGCTCGAAGGCCTCACCCTTGTCCTGACCGAAGCCGAAGACGACACCTACGATATTCACGCCTTTGAAAAGATCCGCGCCGGAGATCAAATCCGCCTGGCGACCTACAGAACGGCCCTGTCTCATTCCGGTTTGGGGCCGATCCTACAAGAATTGACGACCGATCCCGGCTCGCTTTGTTTCGACACCGCCCTGTACGCCAACCGGCTTCCGGAGGTGAATCTTTTCAGTGTCTGGGCCCGGAAAGGCTGGGAATGCTTCGCCATCGTGTCGTTAACGGTAGGCGAAGAGATTCTTGGCTTTCTTTTACTGCATATGTTGTCCGAGGGTGCGAATTCTTTGCGAACAAACCTGCTGAAGGGCGTTAGCGCCCAGTTGTCGGTAGGGCTTTCCAATATCAACAGGATTGAGGAGACGGTACGCAGGAAAAATCAAATGGAATTGTTGTTAGCTATTAATACGGGTTTAGCTTCAGTCAGAAGTGCGGATGAACTGGCGAAATTTATCAAAGACACCTTTAAAAAATTATTCGGCTGTAGTCATACCATGATCGCGGTCTGCAATGTAGATGGCCTTACCCTTGATGCCTTCCTGCTGGACGAAGATGCCAAAGCCAAACTGGCTTCTTCCACCCTGCCATTTCGCGACGGCTGCAACACGATAAATGATATGGTATTGAACCAGGTGAGAACCTCCAGCATCCCGCTGTTATTCGATCTGAAGGAGCTCGCCTTGCAAGAGCCCTCCCCGCTATATGTGAGAATCAATGATGATCTGCAACAAAACGTGCTGCTGATCACCCGACTTGCCAAGGGTGACGAGGTGGGTGGGTTTTGGTTCATCTATTTCAAGGATTGGAAGATCATTACTAAAGAAAAGATGACGCTGATCGAAAGCCTGTCTCACCAGCTGTGTATATCAGTAGCCAACATCGTCGCCAACCAGGAGATTAAAAACAGGGAAGACGAAAAAGAACGCCTGCTCAAATTCAGCAATGCTATCGCGCCGGTACGGGATAAAAAGGTACTTTCCAAAATCCTGCAATCGCAACTCTTTGCGTTGTTTGGCATTGAAAACTATGTTGTCGATGTCTTTAGTTTGGAAGCCAACAGATATTTGCCGTTCCTTTCCAGTGAGGATGGAGCTGTATTAGGGATAGATGGAGATCAAAATTCGCAGATGGCATTATCGGAGGGGTCGATAGATATGATTTCCGGCATTGACGGTCCGTTCCTCTATGAAGCCAGGGACGGTGCTATCGCAGTATTACCTGCCGTAGCTGAGGCCGGGTCCGGAAGCGTGCGCATGGGGATCGTCATGTCCCGCAGTGTTGACGGATTTGCTGTTCTGAGTTTTACGCATGCCGACTTCAGGCAGATCAAACAGCAGGAAGCCCTCCTGAAAAGTATTTGTTCACAAATATCCATCGCGGTTTCCAATATTATGGCAAATGAAAAGGTCATCCGGCAACTAGTGGAAATTGGGCGGTACAAGCAGCAGCTTGAGGAGGAAACCATCTATTTGAAAGAAGAGATCAAGGTGAATCAGAATTACTCCGAGATCGTTGGCGATAGCCAGGCGATCCTCAAGACGTTTCGGTTGGTCGCACAGGTCGCTTCGTCTGAAAGTACGGTGTTGATCCTCGGTGAGACCGGTACGGGGAAAGAGTTGATCGCACGGGCCATTCACAATAACTCACCCCGAAGAAATAAATTGATGGTGAAGGTCAATTGCGCAGCCCTGCCGGCCAATCTGATCGAGAGTGAATTGTTCGGCCACGAGCGAGGAAGTTTCACCGGCGCGACGGAACGCAGGGTCGGCAAGTTCGAGCTGGCCAACAACGGAACGCTGTTTTTGGACGAGATCGGTGAGATGCCCCTGGAGCTCCAGGTGAAGCTGCTGAGGGCCTTGCAGGAGAAAGAGATTGAGCGGGTGGGGGGTAAAGGCACGATCAAGATCGATGTCCGGATCATTGCGGCAACCAACCGGGACCTGGTGAAGGAGGTGGATGAAGGCCGTTTCCGAAGCGACTTATATTACCGATTGAATATCTTCCCGATCGAACTGGCTGCCTTACGGGATCGAAAAGAGGATATTCCGATATTGGCCACGCATTTCATCCACCTTTATTCCAAGAAAACTGGGCGTCAGATCACTACCTTAGGTACCCGGGCGCTCCAGGAGATGATGGAGTACAGCTGGCCGGGTAATATCCGCGAGCTTGAGCATTTGATCGAGCGTAGTATTCTGCTCGCAACCGGAACCACCTTAAAAAACATTCATTTGCCACCCAATAAGGTCGTTACAAACGTTGGTGAGGCTCCTGCGGATCATTCATTAAAAACGATAGATGAAAACGAGGCTGATCACATCTTAAAGATTTTGAAATACTGCCGGAGCAAAATTTCCGGATCAGAAGGAGCCGCAGCGATACTGGGAATACCCGTCAGCACATTAACGTCGAAGATGAAGCGGTTGGGGATCAAGAAAGAGCATATAAAGTAGCGGGGGGGAAAGAGGCCTTTTCTTTTAACATTTGCCCAAATTTCGCTACCTTATCGGGAGCAACCTTTTGGTATCAGTTATCAGCAAAATCAACCTTCGTGAATAATAGCGTATTGATAGTTGAAGATGAGTTTATCGAAGCGAATACGCTGGAAGAAATTCTGGTAAAAGCTGGTTATACGGTGACCGGTATCGCCCGCTCAGTATCTACGGCGCTCAACATGATTGAAAAGCGGCGTCCAGGTATCGTCATGCTAGATATTCAGTTACAGGGGAATCTGACCGGAATCGATCTTGGCGTGAAGCTTCGTGAGATGAAGATAGCTTTCCTTTATTTGTCTGCCAACTCGAACAAATCGATACTCGACGCCGCCAAAGCGACCAAGCCCTACGGGTTTCTCGTTAAACCTTTCAGATCCAAAGATGTCCTGATCATGCTCGATATAGCTTTGTACCTGCATAAACACGCCGTGGAAACGCTTAAAGGCACCGACACGGGTGGCAACGGTACGGGCCTCCCAGCTCGTCAACCCCTGAAAGAAATCGTCGGTAGCAGTCCCGCCATGGCCGATATTATAAATCATATTCAGGTGGTGAGTCAAGCCGATACTGCCGTTTTGATCCTAGGGGAAAGTGGCACCGGCAAAGAGCTCGTAGCGCAGGCTATTCATCACCTGTCCAGCCGAAGAAATAAGGCGCTTGTTGTGGTGAACTGCGGCGCCTTGCCGGCGAACTTAATCGAATCCGAACTCTTCGGCCACGAGAAGGGATCTTTCACCGGGGCACTGAATAAGCGAATAGGAAAGTTCGAACAAGCCGACGGTGGTACTATTTTCCTTGATGAAATAGGAGAGCTTCCGATCGATCTGCAAGTGAAGTTTCTGCGTGTCCTGCAAGAGAGAGAGATCGAAAGGATCGGGGGAAGCACACGAAAAATAGATGTACGCATCATTGCTGCCACGAACAAAAACCTGGAAGAGGAGATCAGCAAGGGTCGCTTTCGATTGGATCTTTACTACCGCTTGAATATTTTTCCTATTTCGCTTCCCCCGCTGCGGGAGAGACAAAGCGACATCCTGCTTCTGGCTAGTTACTTTCTGAAGAAATATGCCGATAAACAGGGGAAGGAAATTACCGGGTTTTCAGACGAAGTGATAGGCATGCTCCGCGCCTATAGTTGGCCCGGGAATGTGCGGGAACTGGAAAATATGATGGAAAGAAGCGTATTGCTGGCTTCGGGATCGCTGATCACAAGTCTGGTCCTGCCAAAGGATAAATGGAGGACCCTTTCTGAGATGGACGACAGCAGGATCAAAACCATGGAGGAAAATGAACGTGACCATATCCTGTCTATCCTCAAAAAGTGTAATTGGAAAGTATACGGAGAGGGCGGTGCGGCCGAACTGCTGGATATTAACGTTTCTACCCTGAATTCCCGGATGAAAAAATTAGGGATCGACAAAAAGCGAGATATGAACAAGTAACGTTCGGCCCTAATCCACTCCATTTTTGACATATCAATAATTAGGTAGCAGAATACGAAATCTCGTTCCTCCGATATTGCAGAAAGTTGTTAAAGGATTGATATCCATTCGTCTATTTTATGGCATCGGGTTGGTAAAACGAATGATAAATCAATCATTAAAAACAATACAAAAGCAATGAAAACAGGAACTTATTTCGCCTGCCTCAGTCCGCTACTGGTCGCAGGCTCCATGCAAGTTCATGGCCAGGTGAAGGATTATGCAACAGATGAACGTCTCAGCCCGGGGGTAAGGACGTTTCTCGCAACGCTGAATACAGGCGGTCCCGGACTCGAAACGCTTCCACCGGTAAAGGCGCGGCAGGTACTAGTGGACGTCCAAAAGGCCTATCCAGTAGACGTTTCAGGCGTGACCTTTTCGGAAAAATCAATCAAATTGGACGGACATGACCTTCTGCTGAATATCGTAAGGCCAGAAGGTTTTAAGGGTGATTTGCCGGTGTTTATCTATATCCACGGTGGTGGGTGGGTATTGGGCGACTTTCCGACTCACCGGCACATGGTCCGTAACCTGGCCGTTTTATCCGGGTGCGTGGGGGTGTTCGTTAACTATACTCCTACACCGGACGCGGCGTATCCCACGCAGATCGACCAGATCTTCGCGGCCACCCAATGGGTGGCGGCACATGGTGCAGAAATCGGGGTCAACGGGCGGAAATTGGCGGTTGTAGGCAATAGTGTCGGCGGGAATATGACGGCCGTCACAGCCATTCGGGCGAAAGAAAGCCACGGGCCGGCCATCAGCGTACAAATCATGATGTGGCCGATACTCGATCACAATTTTGAGACGGAATCTTATCGGGAATTCGGGGATCAGCGATTCTTGACCACTCCACTGATGAAGTGGATGTATGACATGTATATACCCGACGAAGCCAGACGGAATGATATTCATGCTTCGCCTTTGCGTGCAACAACAGAGGACCTGAAAGGATTGCCACCGGCGCTTATTCAGGTGGCGGAAAATGATATCTTGCGGGATGATGGTGAGGCATATGGCCGCAGGCTGGAACAAGCGGGTGTACCGGTAACAACGGTTAGGTATAACGGAGTGATTCACGATTGGGGATTGTTGACCGGCTTGGCTAAGTTGCCGCAGACCCAGGAGCTTTTCGAACAAGCCGCTGCTGAATTAAGAAAATACTTAAAATGACAAGCCCGCGAAAGGCGGCGATGCCGTTCGACCCGCAATATGATTGGGGCGAACGGCATTTTTGTGGTGCCCTTTCATGGCTTTTCCCACCGGGTTAAGCCCAATCTGACGTCGTATATTCGAAGGATGACGCAGGCATTGGTGCGGTATCTAACAAACCGCCCTGGAACTGCAATTCGATGACCGTTCCGCCATCGTTTTTGATCTTAACGTTGGCCCTGAGATCTTCGCTCAGCCCTCGGATTAACTTTAGTCCAAGGGAATTGACCGGGCTATCGATAATTTCGGCCGCGATCCCGATACCGTCGTCGGCGATCCGGAGGGTGATTATGCCACCGCTGTGCCGCATGCTGATACGAACAGTGCCTTTTCGTCCGCCGGGGAATGCATATTTTATGGAATTGGTCACGGCTTCGTTCACGATCAGTGCGAGTGGTACCGCCTGTGCGACATCGAGTCGAACCGGCTGAACATTGAGTGAGAAATCTATTTGTCCGGTATTGTCAAAGCTGTTGTAAAGATACCGGGTGAATTCAGAAAGATATGCCGCCATGTCGACCGCTTTCAGATCGCTGGATTGATATAGCTTCTGATGGATCAGGGACATGGCATAGATACGATGCTGGCTGATCTCTATGGCTTTTAATGCGTCATTTTGCAGGTGCTGGGCTTGAGACTCAAGGAGACAGATAATGCTGTGAAGATTGTTTTTGACACGGTGGTGTACCTCTTTCAACAGCCATTCTTTCTCTCCGACCAGTTGTTGGAGTTCGGCGTTTTTGTAGGTTATTTCGTTCTTTTGCGCCTGCAGTTGAAGGTTTGTGCGTTGTTTCAGGCGAAACCGGTTGTAGAGCAGTAGCAGAACGATGAGCAGCGAAGCTGCACCACCAATAAGGACATTCCGCGCAAAAAGATTTTGCCGGCTCCTGGAGGCTTGAAGCGCGGCCTGCTGTTGCAGTATTTTGATATTGTTGTCTTTCTTATCTGTTTCATATTTAGTCCTCATTTCGTCTATTAATCGAACATTCACTTTTTGCCGAACGGAATCCATGATCCTATTATAAAACACACTCTGCAAATAGGCCTCCCGATACCGACCGGATGCGGAGTCGATAGAAGCGAAGTATTTATAGATAGAGGCCCAATCACTTACATCTTCAAAATTGTTAGGATGGAGAAGTGCGATGCTGAAATAACCCCGGCTTTTTTCGAACTGCTGTTTTGCGAAATACAGTTTTCCAAGAAGGAAATAAAGTAAGGATACCTTCAGATCGCCGCTGAACTGGGAAACTTGCCGCTGTAATTGTTGTGCAAGAAGCAGGTAATGTTGCGCTTTATCGAGACTGTCGAGGTCGATATAGACCATGCCTAACATCAGATAGACTTCGTGTTTATCCCCCGGGTCTTCTGGTGAACGACGTTTTAAAAGGCTGTCCAGAAAATATAAAGCATCTTTGTTCTTTCCCATATTTATTAGGATAATTCCAATGTTATGCGCAACCCGGTATGATAACAGGTCCTCATTCCATCGCCTGAATTCTGCCAATGACTTGTAGCCCCAGGCCAGCGCACCGGCACCCCGATCGTGCATGTCGTCGAGCTCTGCGTTCAGCCGACGGGCATAAACATAGGCTAGCACAGTGCTGTCATGGGTGGTTTCGGCCGCCTGGGTCTCCTCCATGGCATACTGTTGTACTTTCACCATATCTGATTCGAAAGCTGCGAGCAGACAACGGGTATCTAATGTATAGTGTGTGTAAACAAAATGAATGGAATCTTCCAGTGCCAGCACGGCGTCGAAGGAATTTCGGGAGTCAGGCATTTTACCTGCTGCCGCTTGCAGATACCCGATATTCGAAAGGGTGATAATGCGGTTGCGGCGGTCATCCATTATATTGTAAATCGAATCGGCCTTCTTTAGCCGAACGATACGAGACATGATAGTTGCCGGCTGGAACGCAGGATAAACTCCCCACCAGGCCCAGGCGGTGGCTTCGGCGCGCTTGTCGCGGGTTTTTACGGCCAGGTCGATCGCTTCGCGAAAGGCAGCCGCTGCCCGGACAGTATCTCCTTTTTCCAGCCAGCTTTTCCCGATCAGGCTTTGGGTCCTCGAAAGCAAAACGGGACTGCCTGTTCCGCCTCTTCTTGCCTTCTCGAGGAATACCAGGGCACTGTCCAGATCGACTGCTCTCGCGCCGGGCCGGAAGGCATAGATGGCACCGATCCGGTTTAATGCCCGGAGATTGTCCTCTTTTTTTGGCCCGCTCAGCGAGGTGATTAACGTAAGAAGGTCGTCGGGATTGTCAAACGGATCGGCCGATACATCGTTTTCGGATTCGTCGATGACGATCATCGGATTCAAATGCATCCGTTGGCTGGCGATCACAAGGCCGCTATCAATATCGATCTGGTTTTGCCTCGCTACATTCAGGAAGCAGGATGCCAGTTGCAGCAAAAGCCTCTGCGTTGGAATATCTTCTTTGGATGGCTGACAGATAGCAATTGCGGGCCAAAGTCCTAGATAGGAGAAAAGGATCGCGCCGGCAATGGCGCTGTGTAAATATGAGTGCTTTTCCTTTTGTTGCATGCGCAGATGTTTTGGATGAAGGAAACTAGGCGCCAAAAGGATGAAGGTTGCAGTACTTCTAATTTACCATTTTCCCGGTAAAAAACAAAGACATTAAAAGCGACGGCCGTTCCCGACTGCGGCAACGTCAGCGTGGTAAAGGAGATGAAAAGAGCTCATAAACTTCATTTTCCCTTGAACTCCGATCTCTGTTTCGCAAAAGCCATTCGTGCAGCAATGTCTTTCACTCTCAGGCCTGCCAGAAGTGTGACCTTTCCAATCAAATGAATTTGGATTTTTCAGTCAACTAACCTCGAGATCTTTAGATTATTTTTATGCTGTTACGCGACAAACGTTAGCCGTTACACAATTCGGGCAAAACGTGTCCAAAAACATTTCCTGTTTGTGTTGCATTTTGTCCGATGGGCAAGAACTACTAACATTCCATAAACAACGGAACGATTTACCTTTTTACATAACAATTAAAATCTTGCAAACATGTCAGACAAAATCGAATCAAAAGAAAATGCTATGTCCGCGAAACCTTCAACGGCAAAACCGACGGTAGGTGAAAGCGGTGAAACAAAGCATATGAAAAGTGGGAGGGGATATTCTGCGTTGGTGGCAGCGTCCATGGGACGAAGCGCGACGGGCGCCGTGAGAGCTCATGCATTAGATGATATCTCAGGGTCAAGCGATGGAACCGCCAACACCGGGATCATCGTCAACTACGAAGATGAAAATCTGGAATAACAGCATAACCTGGTCGACCGCCTGGCAGCCCACCCTTTCTCAGAAGAACACGATTCACTACTCACTGCGGACTCGCACCACCGCCTGCTAAATCCATCCTGGATTGTAGGGCGGTGGTTTATTGCAATCATATAGCGCGCATTTGTTACCATTTGCGAAGAATCGGTCAGAATCAGGCCTTCCGTACATTGAAGTTTTGCTTTCTGACAAGCTTTTCCATGATAACCGAAACAACAAAGATCATTGGTAACGTCACCAAAGTTCTGATTAGCGAGAACTTCCAACCGAGAAATGTTACTTCGAAAACCAATAATGGCAGCTTTATTGTGCTAAAAGCACCAAGGTAAAGAAAGATATTTCTGACTGACGAGCCTTTCTTCCACAACAAATAGGTAATAGGAAAGGCCGTATACAGCGGACCTGCCTGGAACACGGCAAGCAGGACGACCAAAAGATTTCCTCTTATGCTAGAACCTTCGCCAATTAGCATTTGAACCTTTTCCTTACTCACCCATGTATCCACCAGCCCAATAATTATAAACATGGCAGGCAAGAAAAATAACATTTCGCGGCTAAAAGGAATAAATCTGGTTGTAAAAATTTGCTTTCCAGACTTCAAATCTAACAAATATGACATGGCTGTAAAGCCAACGAATCCAGCAACTAAGAACAGGCTAGTTTTATTTCGAATATAGTACTTATACATATTTAGATCATTAAAGAAATAAAAGTCCCGGTTACAATGGCCCCCACCAAATACACCAGGTTTCTTGTAATGGCGATTCTCCAGCCATAATACCTGGCCTCAAGCTGAATTGAAGGCACTCCGACCATGAATAACGTTGAGAGAAACATGGCGATAACTTGGATGGAAACGCCATTCTTTAGCAGAACACCCGCCAAAGGATACGCAATAAAGCCTGGTATTAGCGCAATTGTGCCAAATAGCGCGGCGAGCAAATAGCCAGAGAATCCAGCCTCCCTGCCTAAGTAATGCGCAATAACTCCTTCCGGTAGTAGATATATCAACGTACTTGTCAGCCAAATTAAGACGAACACGCTCGGCAGTACTTGTAAAAACATTTTTAGACCAGCTTGTATTCCGGCAATTGTCTTTTTTTTATCAACCACGTAAGAAATCGCGCACGCCGCAAAAGTTACAATTAACACTATCATGACCCTATGGAATTTAAATAGCCCTTGTCTTCAAAAAAAATTCCCTCTTCGTCCGTCAGCCCCACAACTGCCTCAATACGCCCTTTGATGTTTGCAAAAAAACTGCTTCTATTCCACCTTTTTGTTCCATAAAATTCGAACAGTTGCGCGTATATTATTTCTCTATTTTAATTTTTTGATTATTCATCTGTTCTGCAAATACCGAATTATAAACAACTCTCAAAGTGGCAGATAGAGGGATGGCCCTTGCGAACTAGACGATCTTGCTATGGGCTTTGTAGTACGATGGTGGGAAACCACAATAGGATTTGAATACCCTTGAAAAGTGTGCGATGTTTTCGAATCCCAACGTGTAACATATGTCCGTTACACTCATGGACGTGCCCTGCAATAACTGCTTTGCCTTTTCAATCCGTTTAAGGCGAATCCACCGTTTTGGCGGCATATTATAAATTGCAATGAAATCTCTCCTGAAACTCGACAAACTTCTCCCTGACAGCTTTGCTAATTGATCCACCGACATTGCATTAGTGATATTTTCCTCAACCGTGGATGTTATATTGGTGCGATAGTGGTCACGACCGTAGGGTTCACCCGGCGTTACAATCACTGGACATGGAGGTTCTTGGCAAGCGGTTGGTAGATCTGTTAATCCCATAAACTCGCTGTTAACCTACAACGAAAGTATGCCCGCCATAACTCAATTGAAATGCGCCGCGTCTTACAAATAACATTTGAATATCGTCCGTATACCAGAAGCCGCTCGATTGCATTCCGATGCAATTTTGAATGACAGGGTGATTTTTGAGCAGCAATTCGCTTTTTACAAAATGCTGTTTGTTGAAGGGAGTACTCGTAGCCTCAATAGTTGTCAGCATCGTTTGCCGATTTAATTTTGGTTGGAAAAAGCATTTCGAGTTAAGGTAGAAGCCATAGTCTGCGCTTACTTGCTTACCTTCGTTCCAAAGCACATGCCAGTGCATAACAGACTATGAGAGAATAGATTGAGTCGAATCCTAAAAATCTCCAGAATTTAGATTTCGCTAATTTTCAAAAATTTGATGAGATATCACAAATTCGACCGTGCAAACGTCCGGCGGATCCCCTGGAGGTCAGAAGGAGTCGGGGGTCCCGTCGATTATTCTAGTGGCGTTTCGTCTCCATGCACATATCCGCCAGGCGTAAATTTCCTCCTTTATCTCTATTAAAGTCCGTCAACGTTATACTTCCATTGCAAGAAAGACCTGGTATGCCTAAGAGATATTTCATATCGATCGAGAGTACCTTGAGCAAACTCTTTTCCTACAAGCGCTTTCATTTTATCGTTATGCTCCTGGAATATTTTAAGAATAAACCTTCGTTCGCTGTCGATCCCCAAATAGTCTATTTTTCAAATTCAGTGCACTTATTTCCTTTTCCTCTCGCAGAAGTAAATCATGCGCCTCATAAACTTCCTTTGCTATATTCCTGAGATACGCATTTATGACCCGAGCATCCTCTGACAATCCAGACGCTCTTTGTCCTTCTGCATTCCACTTAGCAGAATCAATATACTGTTTAGTTGATAGCTCAAAGTGGTCATTATCCACAGACACCTTTAAGTAAATAGTAGCCTTTCCTGATTGGATTTGGCTTTTTCGCACTTGAAATAAAAGACTGATTCTCGTTTTCATGGTCAATCATTTTGATGATTAAAATTAATTTGAGCAAGCCAGGCTCATGTGTCCAGAATTTAGACATCTGACTGGATATCAGTTCTTTGTGGAAATTTAAATGAGCTCATTGAAACCTACAGCCAGCTCATCAATGACTCATTACAACCTTGAGCAGAAATGAAAGATTTGACTATTCCGGCCAAAAAAATAAGCGCTATAAATGTTCATTTATAGCGCTTTGACCGATAATGAAGACCTTACTTGCGGAGAGTAAGAGATTCGAACTCTTGATACCCTTTCGAGTATACACACTTTCCAGGCGTGCTCCTTCAACCACTCGGACAACTCTCCGTTCAACAGGGGCTGCAAAATTACAAAAACTGGCCTTACGATCCGAATATTTTTTGAGCATTTTTGGTGGTGGCGGCGGCGATCTCTTCGACGGGGACGCCTTTGACTTCGGCGAGCTTGTGGGCTATGTATTTGAGGTAGCTGGACTCGTTGCGCTTGCCGCGGAAGGGGACGGGGCTGAGGTAGGGGGCGTCGGTTTCGAGGACCAGCCACTCGAGGGGAATGTCGCGGATGGCTTCGGGGAGGCCGGAGTTCTTATAGGTAAGCACCCCGCCGATGCCGAGATAAAAACCGAGATCGACT
>Ga0207695_10002833_pt1 | contig 25188 bp, 27 predicted proteins | sample KBSC54metaG_FD_184354 | JGI IMG/M metagenome (GOLD analysis project Ga0207695, IMG submission 184354) | Corn rhizosphere microbial communities from Kellogg Biological Station, Michigan, USA - KBS C5-4 metaG (SPAdes) (version 2) | ecosystem: Host-associated > Plants > Roots > Rhizosphere > Soil...
GAGCTGCCCTATGACGAGACCGCGCTGCTCGACGTGGCCGGCGGCGAGGCGACCGCCGCCTCGCGGCCCGCGCCGGCCGCCATGTCGGCGCTGAAGGTGCTCATGGCCGAGGACGATGGCCTGAGCGCGGCGATGCTGCGCACCATCCTCGAACAGCTTGGCCACCAGGTGGTGCATGCACAGACCGGCCGGCGCGCGATCGACCTGACGCGCGCGATCGGCTTCGACCTGGTGATGGTCGACGGCCGCATGCCGCAGATGGAGGGGCGCGACATCATCGCCGCGATCCGCAAGCTGCCCGGCGCGCCGGGCCAGACCCCGATCGTGGCGGTCATCGGCGGCGAGGGCGACGAGGCGGCCCAGTGTCTGGAAGCCGGGGCCGACGCGGTGATGCGCAAGCCGCCGAACGTCTCTTCCGTAGCCCGCGCCGTCGCCGAGGCCACGGCCCTGCGGGGTGTGCCGGCCGCGGCCTGAGTCTAGGTCGGCCGACGCTCGCTGGCTTCGGACAGCGCTCTCAGCATCTCGGTGGAGAACAGGCTGCCGGTCAGCCCCGCGGCATGGCCAACATCGTCGGTGGCCTGCGATCCGCGCAGGATCAGGTCGACCAGGACCTGCTCCTGACGCAGCCGATCCTCCCGGCGCGCCGAGGCGTACTGGATGAAGCCGTCGTCCGGCGTCTCCGGGGCGGTGCGGGGCGGCGGGCCGCCCACGGCGCCCGAGGTCAGGTTGGCGTACACCTCCGACACGCTGGCGGGCCGCCCGTCGCGGAAGAAGATCCCGCGGTTGGCGTGGGCGGCGTCGGGGAACAGGGCCGCGGCGCTGGCGGTCGGGGAACGATTGACGGCGTCGATCAGGGTGGCGGAGCCCTTGGGTCCCAGGACGTGGGCCACATAGAGTTCGCCGGAGGTCGGCTCGCGCCCCACGCGGCCGCGGAGGTAGGCGGCGTGATCGGAGGCCAGTTCGCCCGCCATCAGCGCCGCCGCGTGCGGATCGAGGCGCAGGTTCATCACCGTCGCGCGGGCCTCCGCGCCGTTGACGCGGTAACGGCCGTCGGCCCCCTGCTGGATCAGGTCGGCGTAGCGGGCGTAGCCGTACTTCGCGCCATGGCGCTTCAGCACGCCGAGCCAGGTCTGGTCGACAAACTGGAACAGGCCGGTGGCCGACGACGTGGGCGCCCGCGCCTGCGGGTTGAAGCCGCTCTCGCGCCTGGCGGTGTGCATCAGGAATCCGAAGTCGATCCCCGTCGCGTTCGAGGCTGTCTGGATCGCGGCCTCGATGGCTCCACGGATCGACTGGATCGGCATGGACCGGATTGGTGAACAAACATGGTTAAACAGACCTTAACCCGCCCAATACGTGCCGGAATTGTGACCCGATTGTAACTTGACGTTTCCCCAACGTAAGGTGACGCTACGTAAACCGGGAGCGCGAATCCAGTGCGCGCCGGAAGCGCGAAGCCCAGGAGGAGGTTCGCCCGTGGTGATACGCCAGCCCAATTCGTCCGCCGCCCTGTCCCCTGCCCTTGTCCACGCCATAGGCGGGACGGACAGGCCCCGCCTGTCGCGGCGCGCGACCATCGCCATCACCGTCTCGATCGCGGCCCACGTGGCGCTCGGGGTCTATGTCTACGAGCAGAAGTACCAGCCCGCCCCGCCTGTCGTCGTGGACGACTCGCCGCCGATCATTGCGTTCAGGCAGGACATCCGGGTGGTGCATCCGAAGGATCGGGTGACACCGCCACCGAGCATCGCGCCACGGCAAAGCCGCGTCCTCCCGGTGACCGTCGCCACGCAGGACACCGTGCCGCTCACGCCCGTGCCATCGCATGTCCTGACGGCGCCAATACTCGCCCCACCGACGTTCCAGCCGCCAACCATCGCGGAGCCCCGCCGCGCCGCGACGGTGATCGAGGCGCCGACCTGGGTCTCGCGCCCGGGGCCGGACGAGTTCTCGCGCTTCTATCCGCAGCAGGCGATCGATCGGGACATGTCGGGCGCCGCGACCGTGCTCTGCGTGGTGGCGGCCAGCGGCCAGGTGCACGATTGCCAGGTCGCCTCCGAGACGCCGAAAGGCTTCGGCTTCGGCGACGCGGCCCGCAAGCTGGCGCCCTATTTCCGGATGCGGCCGCAGATGCAGGACGGCACGCCGGTGGACGGGGCGAGCGTGCGCATCCCGATCGTGTTCAGCCTGTCGTCCTGAGCGCCGAGTCGTCGCGGCCGGGGGCGAGCAGCGCCGTCCACGGGCCCGGCGCCCGCTCGCCGGCCGCCCGCACCACCTCGGCCGCGATCAGGGGCGCGAGCAGCCAGCCGTTGCGGCGCGCCCCGACCGCCAGGATCACCCGATCCGCCGTCGACCGGCCGACCAGCGGCAGCCCGTCCGGCGTTGCTCCCCGCACGCCTGCCGCCGCGCGCCAGGGCGCCCGCGCCAAATCGGGCGACAGCGCCTCGGCCCGCCGGATCAGCGCCGCGACCGCCGCCGGATCGATCTCGGTGTCGTCGCGGCCCGGCTCCATGGTGGCGCCCAGGATTTGCTCATGTTCGCCGCGGGCGAGGTAAAGCCCGGGCGTGCGAATCACCGGCCCCGGCGGGCCGGCGGTCGGCGCGCGCAGGATGTGGCCCTTCACCGGCATTAGCGCGCGCAGCTCCGGGGCGACGTGGACCAGGCTGCGCCCGGCGCCGGTGGCGATCACCAGCAGGTCGGCCGCGAGACGCCCGCCGCCCTGCAGCACCGCTCTGCTCGATGCAAACTCCGCGACCGCACGGTCCACGAAGCGAACGCCGAGCGCACGGCCCAGGTCCTGAAGCCGGCCGAGGACCGGCTGCGGCTCCAGGCGCCAGTCCTCCGGCGTCAGCACCCCCCAGCGTTCAGTGACCCGGCCCTGGGCGGCGATCGTGGCGCGCGCCGGCGGCAACACCTCGCCTTGCGCGCCGATCTCGGCCAGCCGCGCGGCCCAGGCCTCCACCTCCGCACGCTCGCCCACGGCCAGGGCGCCTGCCCGGCTGACGGGCGCATCCCAATCGCCCCAGAGGTCGCGCGCGGCCCGGAACAGCGGATAGCGGTCGGCGGACAGCGCGTCGAACAGCGCTTCGAACGCCGGCGCCAGCATGCCGGCCGCCACGCTGGAGGCGTTCGGCCCCTGCGGCGCGACGTCGCACACCGTGACCCGCCAGCCTTCGCGGGCGAGACCCACGGCGACTGCCGACCCCACGGCCCCCGCCCCGGCCACGACGATGTCTCTGACTGCGCGCACGCCCTTTGGGAGCCGGCCCGCAGCGCCGGGTCAAGCCTTTCGCGACGCAGCCTCCGCACGATCGGATTCGCGCAAGACGAGATTGTTGTTGCGAAATCGCAACAAACTACCAAAGTATCGCGAATTAGGGGGAGCGCCATCCACCTGACGGTGCAATCGCTGCGTCAGCGGAAGGCCTTGTCAGGTTTACGTTAAGTAAACATAATCGGCCTCACCAGTTGTGGGGGCGAGTCTGACAAATCGGTAATCTATTTGGGTGGCAGATTGCACCGTGCTGAACGGAGAAGTCCAGCAAACTGCATGCGACCAATTCCCGCCCCCCCAGGCGACACACTAGCGTCATAAAACAATCAGCGGTAATGCGCGCTGAGGACTAGCTCTCAGGAGATACAATTCGATGGCAATGACCCGTGAAGGGCCTGATCCGATCGACGTGGCCGTTGGCGCACGCGTTCGCATCCGCCGCCGCTGGTTGGGATTCAGCCAGACCCAGCTGGCCACGGCGCTCGGGATCACCTTCCAGCAAGTGCAGAAATACGAACGCGGCGCCAATCGCGTGTCGGCCTCCATGCTGGTGAAGATCGCGGCCAAGCTCGAAACCACCGTCGCGGCCCTGGTGGGCGAAGACGGCCAGGCTCCGGTGGAAGCGATCATCTACGCGCAGCTCGCCACGCCCGGCGCCACCGACCTGCTGGCGGCGTTCGCGAAGATCGACGACGGCGAGACCCGCCGCGCCCTGCTGACCCTGACCCAGGGACTGTTGCCGACCAAGAAGTCCCGCGCAGCCGCCGCCTGAAGGCGCCCGCGCAGCCTCGTCGGGCTAGCCCATGGCCGCGGAGAGCAGGTCAAGGGCTGCCCGGGCGAAGGCCTCCATGTTCGCCGCCCGGTCCGAGCTGGCGGTTTCCAGCGTAAACGCCATGTCCGTCGGTCCGGCCACCGCCAGACAGGTGTGGCCGGCCGCATCGCCGTAGCGGTTGCCCGAGGGGCCGGCCGCGCCGGTCTCGGCGAGGCCCCAGGTCGCGCCCAGGTTCTCGCGGGCCGTGGTCGCGAGAAGGATTGCGTAGGGCTCGCTGGACGAGCGGGTCCCGGCCACCGCCTCGCGCGTCAGCCCCAGCAGGCTCATCCGCGCCTTGCCGGTGTAGACCACGGCTCCGCCGAGGAAGTAGGCCGAGGCGCCCGGCACGGCCAGCAGCGCCGCGGAGATCAGCCCGCCGGCCGACGATTCCGCCACCGCAACCGTTTCGCGCCGCGCCTTCAGCTTCTCGGCCACCGCCGCCGCAGCCTCCGCCAGGGCCGGGCTCACGGCGCCGCTCGCGAACTGGCGCGAGGCGCGGTCGGACGGTAGTCATGGGTCAACATGGCCGGCAGGATTCCTCTTCTCGTCGCTCTGGCGATCCTTGGCTTCGGCCTCGTCGCTTGTCAGCCGAAAACCGCGCAGCGGGGCCCCTGCCCCGCCGGACAACGCTGCCTGGAATTCGGCAACAGCGTCGACCCCACCACGCTCGATCCGCAGAAGGCGACGGCGGTCAACGAGGCCACGATCATCCGTGAACTGTTCGACGGTATGTTCACGGACGGTCCGAACGGCGCTCCTGTGCCGGGCGTCGCCGAGCGCTGGGAGACGAGTCCGGACGGTCTTGTCTGGACCTTCCACATGCGCCGGGAGTTCTGGTCCGACGGCGAGCCGGTGACGGCGCGGGACTTCGTCTTCGCGTACCAGCGTATGCTCGATCCAAAGAGCGCGTCCGAATACGCCTATCTGCTCTATGTCCTGAAGAACGCTGCAGCCGTGAATGCGGGCAACGCGCCCCTGGAGGCGGTCGGCGCGCGGGCCATCGACGACCATACCCTGCAGCTGACCCTCGATCACCCCGCGCCCTATCTGCCGCAGCTCCTGAAGCACCAGGCCTTCTATCCGATCCCTGAGCATGTGGTGCGCCGCTGGGGCGATGCATGGGTCGACCCGAGCCATCTGGTCGGCAATGGCGCCTACGTCCTGACCCAATCCCGTCTCGGCGACCTCATCCGGGTGGTGCGAAATCGGCGCTTCGTGGGGGCGGATAAGGTGTGCTTCGATCAGGTCACCTTCTATCCGACCAACGATGCGATCACCGCGGAGAGGCGGGTTCTCCGCGGCGAACTCGACGTCAATGCCGCGATCGCCACCAACCGGGTGCCGCATCTGCGCAGCCTGCCGCAAAGCGCGAACTTCGTGCGCACCAGCCCGTACCTTTCGAGCTACTACCTGATCTTCAACCAGCACGATCCCGGCCCCCTGAAAGACGTTCGCGTGCGCCTCGCGCTTTCGATGGCCATCGACCGGGACTTCATCGTCGACCGCGTGCTGCGGGCAGGCCGAGCGTCGACGTCGTTCGTGCCGCCAAACGTCGCCGGCTACGTCCCGGCGGCCGAGCGCCCCCACCCCGTCTGGGCGGAATGGCCCCTGCTCCGGCGTCAGGCGGCAGCCCGCCAGTTGCTCGCCGACGCCGGCTATGCCGGCAAACGGCCGAAGTTCCAGCTGAAGACCTCGAACCTGCAAAGCGCGCTGATCCAGGCAGTGCAGGCCGACTTCCGCGATATCGGCGTCGATCTCAATCTGCGGCAGGAGGACGGGATCATCATGTTCCAGTCCTACCGGACGCGCGACTTCCAGCTTGGCTTCGCCGGCTGGATCGCCGACTTCAACGATCCCCTGACCTTCCTTGGCCTGATGAAGTCGGACACCGGGGCGCAGAATTACGGGGACTACCGCAGCGCAGCCTATGACGCCCTGCTCGATCAGGCCGACCACGAGCCCGACGGCGCAAAGCGCGCCCGCCTCCTGGCCCGGGCCGAACAGATGATGCTGAACGTCGCCAACATCGCGCCGATCTACCAGTCGGTGTCGACCAACCTGGTCAGCCCGCAGATCACCGGCTGGGTGGACAACGAGTCCGACGTCCACCCGATCCGCTACCTGTGTCGCAATGCCGCAGCCCCGGCCCGGCCGGTCCCGCCGCCTTGAGCGTTTAACGGTCACTGTCAGGTCACCACCTCCTCGCTATGAAGCGCGGCTGCAGATCCCTTGGGGGAGGCTCACAGTGACGGTCCTCGAGGACCCAACGGTTCAGGATGCGACCCGGCCGCCCCCTGATGTCGGCCGCGAGGCGCTGCGCGCGCCGCCGGCGCAGGCCGATCTGGAATTCCTGCCGGAGAGCTTCTTCCTGGGCCGGACCGTCGGCGCCGGCGTCGTGCGCGACCCGTTCGGCCGCATCGTCCGGCGCTGCAACATCCTCACGGACGGGTCGTTCGACGCCGTCTACCGGGCGATCCACTTCGACGAGACCTTCACCTACGACGACGGCGAAGTGGATATCTGGCGCTGGATCATCCGACCGGGGCGGGACGGCCGCTACATGGCGGCCGAGCGGCTGGCCGGCCCGGGAATCACCGGCGAGCGCCAGGGCGGCGACTATGTGACCAGCTTCCGCCGGCCCGTCGGCCGCGCCCGCGGCATGCTGGCCCCGCGCTTCACCACCCGGTTCACGCTGCTCGCCCCCGAGTTGGCCCTGAAGCATGCGCGGGTCAGCCTGTTCGGCCTGCCGCTGGGCGCCCTGACCGCGTTCCACCGACGCGACGACCGCGCCCGTCCGAATTAACCGGATTTCTAAGCCAAGCCTTAACCGGCCGTTCCGGATAGTGTCCGGCGATGGGGCTCCGCTCTCGCGGGTGGGGAGACGGACATGGGTCTATTCGGGGATTACCTCGGATTCGACGGCCGGATCGGGCGGCTGGGATACCTCTGGCGCTCCATCGTCGTTGCGCTGGTGATCGGCGTTCTGGCGGTGGCGGGAACCTTCCTGTTCACCAGCGTGCTGCAGCCGAGCGGCATGCGCGAGGCGGACGTCGAGCCGAACGCGATCAAGGCCGCCATCCTGCTGGCCCTCTGGTCCGGCTTCGCCCTGACCACCAAGCGCCTGCGCGACATGGGATTCGAGCCGGTCTACATCGTGCCGATCTACGCTGCGCTCTGGGTCGCCAACAGCCAGATCCTGCAGCCGCTCAGCCGCGAGGATTCAAGCCTCGCCGCGCTGGAAGCCGCCTGGATCGCCATTCAGTGGGCCGCCGCAGTGCCCCTGCTGCTCTGGCCGTCCCGCGACAAGCCGCAGCCCGCGCCAACCTACGGCTACGAGCCCACGCACCACACCGCCTACATGAACTGGCGCGAGAGCAGCTGAGCGCGCAGGTCTTGACCTGGGCCGCGTCCTCGGCAACGAGGGCGCCATGGCCGACATCCCGCCCGAACTGACGGAAATCCGCCACTCGATCGACAACATCGACGCGGCCCTGATCCACCTGCTGGCCGAGCGGTTCAAGCAGACCCGCCGCGTGGGCGGGCTGAAGGCCGAGCGCGGCATGCCGCCGGCCGACCCTGGCCGCGAGGCCCAGCAGATCGCCCGCCTTCGCGCCCTGGCCGAAGACGCCCAGCTCGACCCGGAGTTCGCCGAGAAGTTCCTGAATTTCCTGGTGACCGAGGTGATCCGCCACCACGAGATCATCCGCAACGGGACGACGGCCTGAGGCGGTTCAGGCGAAGGTGTCGGCGATCGCGACATCGCCCTTCAGGCCGAGATAGACATAGGAAAGCAGGCCCGTGACCAGCGGGACCCGGATCGCCGCGGCGATCATCCCTCCCACACTGGCGTAGACGGCAGCCTTGGCCGCCGCTGGCGCGGGGACGGCCGCCGCTGCCAGGCCGAGGGCGCCGCCTGTGAGCGATGACGCCGCCAAGGTCACGATGAAAGTGACCACGAGCCCCACGACGAGCGCCCAGGTCACGCCGCGGCTGAGCCGCCAGGCGGCGCCCATGTCCAGCGTGGCGGTGTCGGCGGCGCGGATGGCAAGGAGGCTCAGGCGCCCCCCGAGCCAGGTCAGCAGCACCAGGCTTGGGAAAAGCACCAGGGCGCTGATGATCCCGGCCGGGCCGGACATCAGGCGAACGAACGCCTGCAGGGACGCCAAGCCTCCGCGCCGCATCTCCTGAAGGGCGCTGAGGTCGCCTCCGGCCGCGCCCACCGTGGCGCCGAGGGCGATCCCCCATACCACCGCCAGCAGAAAGCCGATGAAGCCCACCAGCAGGCCGACCAGCGGTCCGCTGGCCAGCACCCTCCACTCGATCCCGGACCATTGGATGCCTCCGGAATCCACCCGGTAGTCGGGATCGCGCGGGTGATATGGGACCAGGGCGACGCGATAGATCGCGCCAATGGCCATGATCTGCAGCATCTGCTGGATCAGTCCGCCCAGCAGCGCAAGCAGCGCACTCTGTGGCGGTGGCGCGAGGCGCGCCAACTGCGTGGCGCCGGCGGCGACGACCAGCGCGAACAGAGCCGGGCCCGACCGCCGCCACGCGGTCGGCACGTTGCCGAAGCTGGCCCGAATGGCCCCACCGACCGTGACCGCCGCCATGCCCACGCCCCCTTGCCGCCAGCCTGCCTCAGCCGGTCTGCCGCCGCAATGGCAGGTTGAGCCTCAGGCCTCGTAGGTCGCGCTCATGGCGACCGCACCGTCGCAGCGGACCGCCACGACGCTGTTCGGTTCCTCACCGGCGCGAAGACGGATCGGCTGGTCGACGAAGAGCGGCGACATGGCGCGGAAGCTGAACGATGTCAGCGGCTTGCCGGCGAGACCTTGCGCCAGCCCGCACAGCTTGGCGGCGGTGAATGGGCCGTGCACGAGGATGTCGGGGTAGCCCTCTTCCTGCTGCGCATAGGCCTGGTCGTAGTGGATGCGGTGGCTGTTGTAGGTGCCGGCCGAAAAGCGGAACAGGTCCACCCGGTTCGGCAGCCACAACTCGCCGTCGCCGGCCGTCCCGTTGTCGACCACCGCGGGGGTGGGATCACCCGCCTCGCGGTAGGCGATGGTCTGCACCTCGGTCAGGCGCAGGTGGCCGCCCTGGGTCAGCTTGCGCTCCTGGTCCATCAGGATCAGCTCGCCGGAGCGGCCCGAACGGCGACGCAGGTCGGTGACGGTCGCCGCCAGCTCGGCCGGCTTGCCGACCTCGATCGGCGAATGGAAGGTCAGCACCGACGAGGCGAACATCCGCCGCGGCAGCTCGATCGGCGGCAGGAAGATGCCGCGCTGCGGGTGACCGTCCGGCCCGATCTTGTCCGGTCCCACCACGTGGTTGAACAGCGCCCAGTGCCCCATCGGCGGGAAGTGCGCCTGCACGTCGAGGTCCGCCCCCATGGCGGCGGCGAACCGGAGGAGTATCTCGGAGTCGACATTGGACTTCTCGACCAGGGTGCGGCCGACCCATGCCTCGATCGCCTCGCTCATTTCGGACCTCCCACCAGGCCGGCGTCGTGCAGGCGACCGATCTCGCCCGACGACAGGCCGAGCGCCTCGGCCAGCACTTCGTCGGTGTTGGCGCCCAGGACCTGCGCCCCGGTCACCGGCCGGCGCACGTCGCCGGGGATGGTCGCGGCCGGACCCGGCACCGGATAGTCCTTGCCGCTGGGCTGGGCCACGCGGCCGAACACCGGATTGTCGGCGAACAGGCTGCGGTCCTGCGACGCTTCGTGCAGCGAGCGGTAGGTCGACCAGCAGACGCCCTCGGCCGCGAAGGCCGGGGCCATGTCCTCGGCATTGCGGGTGGCGAAGGCCTTCTCGAACAGCGGGAACAGGCGGTCCCGGTGGTCGTAGCGCTTGCCCTCGTCGGCGGCGAAGGAGACGCCCAGCTCCTGCTCGAGGGCGGCGACCTCCTGCTCCAGGCCCAGGGTCTGGACCAGGGTGCGCCACTGCCGGGCGGTGATCGCCACGATCATGATCCGCTTGCCGCCGGCGGTGACGAAGTCGCGCCCGAAAGCGCCGAACAGGTCGTTGCCCTGGCGCGGCCGGTCCGCGCCAGTGGTCATCACCTCGGCCAGCTGGCCGAGGTTGGCCAGGGTGGCCGCAGCAATGTCGGAGAGCGGGATGCGCACCTCGCGCCCGCCCTGCCCTTCCCGCCGGGCCCGCTCGGCGGCCACCAGGGCGTAGGCGGCGTAGGCGCCGGTCAGCAGGTCCCACGCGGCCAGCACATGGTTCACCGGGCGTGGATCGTCGGGGAAACCGGTCATCAGCGGCACGCCCAGCCCCGCGTTGATCGTGTAGTCCACCGCCGGCCTTCCGTCGGCCCAACCCATCACCCGCACACAGATGATGTCCTCGCGCGCCGCCTTCAGATTCTCGTATGACAGGAACCCCTTGACCGGGAAGTTGGTCACGAACAGGCCCGCGTTATCGCCCGGCGCGGCGGCCAGGCGCACGGCCAGTTCGCGGCCCTCGGGCTTCGAGAGGTCGATGCAGACCGACTTCTTCGACTTGTTCAGCCCCTCCCAGTAGAGGCTGTGGCCCGTCTCTGTCAGCGGCCAGCGGTTGAAGTCGGGGCCGCCGCCTATGGTGTCGATGCGGATCACCTCGGCGCCGAACTGGGCCAGGTAGAGGCCGCAGCTGGGGCCGGCGACGAACGCGGCCGCCTCCACCACGCGCAGGCCCTTGAGCAGATCGTACATGCGAGACCTTCCTCCCGTTCGCGCCGGTCTCTGGCCCGTCCGGCGTCGCGACGCAAGCGCATGGCGCTTGACAGGCGCGGTCATGGTCCGACCATCGCCGCCAGGCCAATGCGGGGACGATCGATGCCAGACCTTCAGCGGATCGCCGACGAGCTGGCGATCCGGGCCGTGGGCGCCGCCTACGCCGACGCCTGCAACCGCCTGTGCCCCGAGGACGTGGTCGCCAGTTTCGCGCCGGACGGAACCATGGGCCGCGCCGGCGGGCCGGTGGTTCCGGCCGAGAAGCTGCTGAAGAACTACCGCAACGTGCTGGGCTCGTGCGCCTTCCTGTTCCAGACGCTGCACAGCGCCGTCATCGTCATCGACGGCGACCGGGCCAAGGCGCGCTGGTGGTTCGCCGAGATCCTGCGCCGCCAGGGCGAGGACGACTGGCGCATGAACCTCGGCCTCTACGACGACGAGATGGTGCGGCTGGACGGCGGCTGGCGGTTCGCGAGCCGCAGGTTCACGCTGCGCAAGAGCCTGTCGCTGGGCCCGCAGGGCGATGGCGAGCCGCCGCCGGCCTACGTGGAGCTGCTCGCCGGCTAGATCGGCTCGAACCAAGCGGCTCGCGCCGGTCTACCTGGGCTGCAGCACGAGGAAGTCGCCGCGGGCCGGATCTCCGGGCTTGGCGGCGCGGTAGGCGCCCCAGGCGATGCGGGGCTGCACGTCGCTGATCGTCACCATGCCGAGTTCCACGCTCGACTGGCTGAGCACCTCGCCGGTCGCCGGATCGGTCAGGGTTTCGCCGACCCGCTCGACGCTGAGCTGATCGCCGGCGTGAATGCCGCCCTCCGCCCCGACATTGGCCCACACGATGCCGTTCTCGAACTTCACCACCTGGCCGCGCCAGGGCATGGCCGCCAGGGTCCTGGCGATCTGGATCACCGCGTCGTTCATGGCGTGTCGAACCGCCTCGCCCAGAGGCGTGGCGCCGAACCCGTTGGCGCCGATGGGCATCCCGGCGGCGGCGCCGGTGAAGCCGACATTGCTGGAGTTGATGTTGCGGCGGACCTTGATGGTCTTCACGACCGCGCCGGTGCGCGTGTCGATCATCGCAGGTCCAGCTGCACCGAACCCTGACTGCCCCCCAGCGTGACCGCGGCGTTGGAGCCGCCGATGCTGAGGCCGCCGCCCCGGTCGCCGGCCGACTGGCCGGTCATCGACCCGACGACCAGGTACTGGGCGGGCAGCGCCGCGCCCGGCATCGGCGCGGCCGTTCCGGCGCTGACGTGCGACTTGGCCAGGTCCATCTCGGTGACCATCTGGGCGATGGCGTCGCGCTCGACGACACGGCAGCAGCCGCTCTCGTCCAGCGCCGTGGTCAGCATGGCCGCCACCGGTCCGCCCGCATTGGTCGCGCTGGCGTTGGCGAACGTGCCCACCACGTCGATCGCCCCGACACCGATTGTCCGCTTGGGCCCCGGCACCGGCGGCGTGTGCTCGGTGATGATCGGCGGTTCGGGCGGGGCGTCCGCCCAGGCCGGACTGGACAGAAAGGCGGCGGCTGCGGCGAGCACGGCGCGGCGGTCTGCGAGCGGGAGCTTCATCATGCTCACCCCCTGTTGATCGAGCGGCGGCGATCTTCGCAGGGCCCCCGCCCCTGTCACGGGCGCATCGTAGCACCTTCCGGCAAAGCCTGTTAGCGCCGCGCGACCCTGGGCCGGGCAATCCGCCCCAGGGCATGGGCGCACGCCGCCCGGTAACGGGCCTGCGGCGAGCGGACGATGAAACCGTCTCGACAAGGCCCCGGCCGCTCCCCAGAAGAAGCGGGCATTGCCAAACCCAGGATATTCCGCCCCATGGATCGCGCCCTCCCCCAGCCCACGCCGGAGACCCAGCATTTCTGGGACGGCTGCAAGGCCGGCGAGCTTCGCCTGCAACGCTGCTCCGACTGCGCCAAGAGCTATTTCCCGCCGCGCCCGTTCTGTCCCCACTGCGGCTCGCGCTCGGTGGAAATCTTCAAGGCCAGCGGCCAAGCCACCCTCTACAGCTACGTGATCAACCACCGCCCGCGTCCCGACATGGGCAAGGACCCCCACGCCATCGCCGTGGTCGAGCTGGCCGAGGGGCCGCGGATGATGACCAACATCGTCAACTGCCCGCAGACGCCCGAGGCGCTGGTGCTGGACATGCCGCTGCAGGTCACCTTCCAGGATTTCGGCGCCGTCGCCCTCCCCCTGTTCCAGCCGGCCTGACGGAGCGCTCCGATGAAGCCCAGATCCGTCGCCGTCGTCGGCGCCGCCGAAACCACGCGGCTCGGCCGCATTCCCGACCAGTCGGTGATCGGCCTGCACGCCGACGCCGCCCTCAACGCCATGGCCGACTGCGGCCTGAAGCCGTCGGACATCGACGGCGTGGCCACCGCCGGCCTGACCCCCACCGAGGTGGCCCGCTACCTCGGCATCACCCCCACCTGGGCCGACGGCACCTCGGTGGGCGGCTGCTCGTTCATGCTGCACGTCCGCCATGCCGCGGCGGCGATCAACGAGGGCCTCTGCAAGACCGTGCTGATCACCCACGGCGAGAGCGGCCGCTCGCGCATCGGTGGCGGCGGTCGGCCGATGCCCGCGCCCGCCACCCTACAGGGCCAGTTCGAGACCCCCTACGGCATCGTCGGCCCGCCCACGGCCTTCACCATCCCGGCGCTGCGCTACCTGAAGACCCACAACCTCACCGCCGAGGACCTGGCCTGGGTGGCCGTGATCCAGCGCGAGTGGGCGGCGCTGAACCCGCGCGCCACCATGAAGGACCCGATCACCGTCGAGGAGGTTCTGAACTCGCCGATGATCGCCTACCCGTTCCGCCTCTTGATGTGCTGTCTGGTCACCGACGGCGGCGGCGCGCTGATCCTGACCAGCGCCGAGCGGGCCAAGGACTTCCCGACCAAGCCGGTCTACGTCCTGGGCACGGGCGAGAGCGTGGAGACGCCCTGGATCAGCCAGATGATCGACTTCAACTACTCCACCGCGTTTCGCGTCTCGGGGAAGAAGGCGTTCGACGAGGCGGGGATCGGGCACGCCGACGTCGACCACCTGATGATCTACGACGCCTTCGCCCACCTGCCGCTCTACGGCCTGGAGGACCTGGGCTTCTGCAAGCCGGGCGAGGCGGCGGCATTCATCCGTGAACGGAATACCGCCATCGGCGGCAAGCTGCCGCTGAACACCAACGGCGGCGGGCTCAGCTACATGCACTCGGGCATGTACGGCATGTACGCCCTGCAGGAGAGCGTACGTCAGATGCGCGGCATCGCCCCCGCCCAGGTCCCCGGCGCGAAGATCTCGGTCTGCCACGGCGTGGGCGGCATGTTCGCCGCGTCGGGCACGATCATCTTCTCGAACGAGGCGCCTTAGACGCCCCATCAATCGTGTCATCCCGGAAACGGCGAAGCCGTTGTCCGGGATCTTGTCGGGATTTGGCCGCGAGGAGATCCCGGACAACTCGCTGCGCGAGTTTCCGGGATGACACTGTCGGGGCGCCTTACCCTGCCCCGATCGCGATCAGGCTGCGGGCGCAGTCGAGCACTGTGTCCTCGAACGGGCGTGACTTCCAGCCGAGGCGCGCGAGGGCCTTGGCCGGGGAATAGTCGTGGCGCTGGCCGAGGCCCGGGGCGACGTAGGCCAGTTCGCTGTCGAACAGGGCGGCGAGACGGATCACGAAGTCGGGCACGCGGCGGCGGGTGACCTTGCCGGCCGCGTCGCCCAGCCGGGCGCGCAGCAGGTCGGCGACGTCGCCCATCCAGCCGAACGTCCCGCCACCGATGAAGCGCTCGCCGCCGGCGTCCGGGTGGGTCATGGCCAGGATGTGCAGGTCGGCCAGGTCACGCACGTCCACGAAGTTCCAGCCGAGGCGCGGCACGCCGGGCACGGAACCCGTCAGCAGTCTCTGGATCACCTTCACGGAGTCCGAGAAGTCGTTGCTGAGCACCGGCCCGGCGATCAGGGTCGGGTTGACGCTGACCAGCTTCCCGGGCGCGCCCATCGAGCTGGCCAGGTCCCAGGCGGCGCGCTCGGCGATGGTCTTGGACTTCATGTAGGCGCTGAGCCGCGGCGAGTCCGGATTGCTCCACACCGTCTCGTCGCTGACCGTTTCCCCGGCGTCGGTGTCGCGGTGGTTGGCGGCGACCGACGAAGTGATCACCACCCGCGTCACACCCGCCCGCAACGCCGCGCCGACCGCGCGCTTGGCGCCCTCACGCGCCGGGACGATCAGCTCGTCCGGATCCTTGGGGTTGTTCACGCCGAGCGGCGAGGCGACGTGCAGGACGTAGTCGCAGCCTTCCACGGCCTTGTCCCAGCCCTCGTCGGAGCCGAGCTCGAGGGCGCAGAAGCTGAGCCGGGCCTGATCCGGTGCCTCCCTGGCGATCGCCGCCCGCGCGGCCGACTCCTTGGCCAGGCTCCGGACGCTGGCGCGCACCGTGTAGCCCTGCTGCAGCAGCCGCACGACGCACCAGCCGCCCACGTAGCCAGAGCCGCCGGTGACCAGGACCGCTTCGCCACTCATCTCGGCCTCCCCAGCATCTTTACACCGCTAAGATAACCGTGTTCTGAGCCAGGGGAAGGGAAAAGATCAGCCGCGGCGCTTGCCCTGCCCGGCGCGGCCCGCGAAAGGTGGCCGACTGCTCTGGAGAACCGACATGAACGATCGCGTCACGGTCACCATCGAAGGCGGCGTCGCCGACGTGCGGATGGTGCGCGCGGACAAGATGAACGCTCTCGACGACGCCATGTTCGAGGCGCTGGCGGCCGCCGGCGAGCGGCTGAAGAGCGAGCCCGGCGTTCGGGCGGCAGTGCTGTCCGGCGAGGGTCGGGCCTTCTGCGCCGGCATCGACACCGGCCGCCTGCAGAACATGGCCAGCGGCGAACGCCGGTCAGGAGAGGACCATTTCCTGCCCCGCACGCGCGGCATTGCCAACCAGTTCCAGTACGCCGCCTGGGTCTGGCGCGAGGTTCCCGTGCCGGTGATCGCCGCGGTGCATGGCGTCGCGTTCGGCGGGGGCATCCAGATCGCGCTGGGCTGCGACATGCGCTACGTCGCCCCGGACACCCGGATGTCGATCATGGAAATGAAGTGGGGGCTGATCCCGGACATGGGCGGCACCCAGACCACCTGGCGCCTGGCGCGCGAGGACGTGCTGCGCGAGCTGATCTATACCGGCCGCATCTTCAGCGGCGAGGAGGCGCTCGCGCTGGGCCTGGCCACCCGCGTCTGCGCCGATCCCCGGGCCGAGGCGCTGGCCACCGCCCGCGAGATCGCCTCCAAGAACCCCCACGCGGTCCGCGCCGCCAAGCGCCTGCTCAATGCGGCGGCGCTCGCAGGCCCCGCCGCCGGCCTGCTGGCCGAATCGCAGGAGGAGAGCCAGCTGATGGCCTCCCCGAACCAGTTGGAGGCAGTGAAGGCGAACCTGGAAAACCGCCCGCCGGTGTTCCGCGATCCGTAAGGCCTCTCTCGTCCCCTGCGAAGCGGGGGAGTGGCGCTCGAGCACGGCGTCGAGCGATGGAGGAGGCGCAAGGCGGCGCGCAAATCGCCCGAGGATTCAGCGGCCCTGCCCCGCGCCCCCTCCACCGCTTCGCGGTCCTCCTCCACTGCTCTGCGGAGGAGGAGACGAGCGCAGCACTTCGTCCGTGTAGGTCTCCACCACCAGGCTGAACGGTACGCCGTCGGGGGTTTCCAGCACCGCGCGGTGGCGCAGCAGCTCGTGCGGGAGCGCCAGGGGGTGGCGCAGGGTCGGCGGACGTGGGCGGCGCTCCCAGCCGTCGGACAACGGCTCGAACAGCAGCACGGCATCAAGCGTGCGGCGATGGAATCCGAGCGAACGCACCACCGCGCCGAACGGCGTTTCGGTGGTCTCGAGCGCGCGGTTCATCTCGGCGGTGAGGCGGCCGGGCCGGTACCAGTTGTCGGCCTCCGACAGCACCCGCTCGCCGCAGGCGAGCGCCACGCGGCGGTAGCGGATCGGCTCGTCGGCGCCCGCCGCCAGCAGCGTGCGCACCTCGGCGTCGGCCGGCTTCTCGACGCTGACCCGGTGCGCGACGATGCGCGGCTCCGCCGCCAGCCCGTGCTCGGCGCACCAGCGCTGCAGGGTGGCGGTGGCGCTGTCGTGGCTGAGCAGGTCGGCATTCAGGGTCTGCAGCAGGGCCAGCGCCTCCAGCCGGCCCTCGAAGCTGTCGGGGAAGGCCTCCGCATCGCTCGCCAAGCCGAGCGCCGCGGCCAGCGCCGTGCCCCAAAGCCAAGCTTGAGTTCTGCGTGGCGGCAGTATGTTATCCCTCCTTGAGCGAACGCGGGGGCGTCCCATGCCCGGCGCAGTGGGACGGAACATACACGATGGCGGGTCCGACGGGACGACGTGGTGTCCTGGGCATGTTTGGCCGCGGAGGCGACTCCGAGGCGGCGAAGCCTGAGCCGGCGGCGCGTTCGTCCATGCCCATGCCCGCCCCTGACACCGCAAACCTGCTGACCGGCCGGGGCGGCCTGGCGGCCATGCGCGCCGCGATCCTGTTCGTCGCCGTGGCGGTGGCCGGCTTCCTGGTCAAGGTGTTCCAGGAAATGCTGTCACCGCTGGTGGTGGCGGTGTTCCTGCTGCTGCTGATCGATTCGGTGTCGCGCAGCTTCGCGCACCGGTTCCCGAGGGTCCCGCAGTGGTTGCGCATCACCCTGGCAGCGCTGCTGATCCTGCTGGGATTCGCCGCCATTATCGCCCTGTTCGTATTCCAGGGCCCGCCCTTCGCCAATGAGCTGTCCGGCATCGAACCGAGGTTGAACGACGCCCTGGCCGAGATCCTGACCATGGTCGGCCAGCAGCCGATGACGGTGGAGGACATCTTCGCCGGCTCGGATCCGTCACAGGGCATCACCCGCGCCTTCGGCGCCGCCCGATCCGCCCTCGTCTATGCCGGCCTGGTGATGATCTACCTCGGCTTCCTGACGGCGTCGCGCCGGGCCTTCTCCGCCAAGGTCGACCGCCTCTACGACACCGACCAGCACCGCCACCAGGCCCGCCGGGTGTTCGGCGCCATCGAGTTCGCGGTCGAGCAATATGTGAAGCTGGTGACCCTGAAGGCGCTGGCGATCGCCATCGTGGCGTTCACGCTGATGACGTTCTTCGGCGTGCGGGCCGCGCTGTTCATCTCCTTCCTGGTCTTCCTGTCGGCGTTCGTGCCCATCGTCGGCGCCTTTGCCGGCGCCCTGATCCCGGCGATGATGGCCCTGGCCCAGTACGGCGGGCTGAAGGAGCCGCTGTTGCTGCTGGGCCTGCTGGGAACGGCGGTGTTCGTGATCGACAACATCATCATGCCCCACCTGCAGGGCGACGAACTCAACATCGACCCGCTGCTGGTGCTGATCTCGATCGGCTTCTGGGGCCTGCTGCTGGGGCCGCCAGGGGCGCTGCTCTCCACCCCATTGACGGTGATGATCATGGCCATCACCGCCGAGTTCGAGGGCGCCCGCTGGCTGGCGATCCTGATCTCCCGCAACGGCCAGCCGCTCAAAGACATCCGCTAGGCTGGACAGCCGCCCCGGCGCGCGTCAGGACGCTCGCCCATGCGCATCCTGGTCACCGGCGCGGCCGGCTTCATCGGCTTCCACCTGGCCCGCCGGCTGCTGGCGGACGGCCACGAGGTCACCGGCGTCGACGGCCTGACCGCCTACTATGACCTCTCCCTGAAGGCCGCCCGCCTGGCCGAACTCACGCCCTCGAACCGCTTCAGCTTTGTCGAGACGATGCTGGAAGACATGCCGGCCCTGACCGCCGCGTTCGAGGCGGCAAAGCCGGAGGTGGTGGTCCACCTGGCCGCCCAGGCCGGTGTCCGCTACAGCCTGGAGAACCCACGCGCCTACGTCGACGCCAACCTGACCGGCGCCTTCAACGTGCTGGAGCTGGCCCGCGCGGCCGGCGTCGGCCACCTGCTGTTCGCGTCGACCAGCTCGGTCTACGGCGAAAGCGAGACCCAGCCCTTCTCGGAGCTGCAGCGCGCCGACCACCCGCTGACCCTCTACGCCGCCAGCAAGAAGGCCGGCGAGCTGATGAGCCATTCCTCGGCGCACCTCTGGGGTCTGCCGACCACCGCCTTCCGCTTCTTCACCGTCTACGGCCCCTGGGGCCGCCCCGACATGTCGCCCTGGAAGTTCGCCGAGGCGATCCTCGATGGGCGGCCGATCGACGTGCACGGCCACGGCGAGATCTGGCGCGACTTCACCTTTGTCGACGACCTCGTGGAGGCGATGGTCCGCCTGATCCCGCTGGCGCCGCAGAAGGGCGCGCCGGTCGGACCGGTGGATTCGCTGAGCCCCGTCGCGCCCTGGCGGGTGGTGAACATCGGCCGCGGCGAACCCGTGAAGCTGACCGACTTCATCGCCGCGATCGAGACCGCCCTCGGCCGCACCGCCCAGCGCCGCATGCTGCCGATGCAGCCGGGCGACGTACCCCTGACCTTCGCCAGCGCCGACCTGCTGCAGGCGCTGACCGGCTACCGCCCCACGACGCCGATGGCCGAGGGCGTGAAGGCGTTCTGCGACTGGTTCATCAGCTATCGCGGCCGGTAGCCTACCGCAGCGCCTTGCGCACCACGAACTTCAACCCTGACCACAGGTCGGTGACGGCGCAGACCTTCACGTCCACGAGGTCGGTCGCCAGACCGGCGTCGCGGACGACCGCCTCGGTCAGGTCGGTCGTCATCTTCGCCGCCCTCTTCGCCCAGCTGATCCAGAGGGCGCCGTCAGTCTTCATGGCCGAACGCCCGGCCTGCAGCCCGGCCGCAAGCTCGGCGGCGTCGCGCGCGAACAGGTGCACCACGTCCGCGGTCGCCGGCGCGGCCTGCGTCGCGAACACCGCGCCCTCCGCCCCATCGCCGAGCCAGCCGCGATAGCCGTCCGGCGCGCTGATCAGCAGCACCCGATGACCGGGCTTGATCCCCAGCTTCCTCGCCAATGGGGTGTTGGAGTAGCCGGCGTTGCTCATTGCGCCGCGTCCTCGGCGCATCGCCAATAAACCCCCGCCTCCCGCGCCAGCCGGCCGCACCCCAACAGTTCGCGTCGCAGCGTCGCCACGTCCTCATGTCGCTTGCGCAGGATCTCGTTGACCTCGGCCTCGGTATAGCGGCGGCCGTGCTCGAACTGCCCGGCCAGCCATTGCAGCACCACGGCGCGCTTGCGGCGGCTGGCGGGGATCGCCGTCAGGGTCCCGTCGGGGGCGACGAACGAGGCCAGCACCTTGGCTTCCCACCCGCCCGCGAGGCGCGGGTCGCGAGCCACCTCTGCGGTCAGGGCGGCCACGCCCCTGCGGTCCAGGAGGGCGCGGTTGAGGCCGGTCAGGGTCTCCAGATGCAGCACGTGCCAGTGGGTGACGCCTTCGGCGCGGGCGCGCACCAGGCCCAGCTTCTTCAGCGCCGCCAGATGGTGCGAGACCGTCGGCTCCTTCAGGTCTAACAGCTCCGCGAGCTCCTGCACGCTGCGCTCGCGCTCGGCCATCAGCGCCACCATCCTGAGGCGGCTCTCGTTGGCCATCACCTTGAAGAAGGCCAGCATCGCGGCAAGGTCGGGGTCGGGCATGGGGAAGTCCGTCGAACCCGGTCTAATTAGATTTCTATCGAACTATTTACAACCCGAAACGGCGCCCCATATGCGAAACCACAACGGTCCCGCTGGGCTTCAAGGCGGGCAAGGAAGGGACGCTCATGGCGAACGAACGTCGCGACTGGATGTGGTCGGAAGCGCTGGACATGCTGGCCCGGGCCGAGCGCCTGCATCAGCAGATGTTCCAACCGCTCTCGGCGCGGGCCGCCCCGGCCTGGGAGCCGCCCGTGGACGTGATCGAGACTCCGCGCGAGGTGCTGGTCCTGGCCGCCCTCCCGGGCGTTCAGGCCGACAAGGTGGAGGCGGCGATCCATGACGGCGCCCTCGTCATCGCCGGGCATCGGGTGCTTCCGCCCGAGCTCCGGACCGCGGTGATCCACCGAATGGAACTCCCCCAGGGCCGCTTCGAGCGGCGAATACCCCTTCCTCCCGGACAATATGAGGCCGTGCGGCGGACGTCCGTCGACGGCTGCCTGGTAGTCAGCCTGACCAAGGCGGTGCGCAAATGAGTCCTTCCGACGATTCCCCCATTCCCCAGTCCTCCCTGGCCGATCCGGCCACGGCGGCGACCAACGCGCCCTCGGCGCCGGCCGACGCGTTCATCGTCATGCCGGTGAGGAACGTGGTGCTGTTCCCCGAGCTGGTGTTCCCGATCACCTTCGGCCGGCCGATGTCCGTCGCCGCCGCCCAGGCGGCGGTGCGCGAGCAGCGCCAGGTGCTGGTGGTGCTGCAGAAGGACCCGACGGTGGACAACCCCGGATCCGAGGACCTGCACCCCATGGGCACGGTCGCCAACGTGCTGCGCTACATCACCCAGCCGGACGGGACCAACCATCTGGTCTGCCAGGGCGTGCAGCGGTTCCGGATCACCGAGTTCGTCCCCGGCTTCCCGTATCTGGTCGCGAGGGGCATCCACATCCCTGAGCCCTCGGCCACCGGTTCGGACATCGAGGCCCGCACCCTGCTGCTGCGGCAGCAGGCGCTTGAGATCGTCGGCCTGCTGCCCCAGGCGCCGCCGGAGCTGCGCGCGGCGATCGAAGGCATCCAGAGCCCTGCGGCCCTGGCCGACTTCGCCATGGCCTACATGGACGTGACCCCGGCCGAGAAGCAGGAGGCGCTGGAAACCGTCGACCTGAGTTCGCGGATGGACAAGATCAGCCGCCTGCTGGCTCACCGGCTGGAAGTGCTGAAGCTGTCGGCCGAGATCGGCCAGGCCACCAAGGCCTCGCTGGATTCCCGCCAGCGCGAGGCGCTGCTGCGCGAACAGATGGCCACGATCCAGAAGCAGCTGGGCGAGGACGGTTCCAACGCCCAGGAGATCGCCGACCTGGAGAAGGCCATCGACGCGGCCGGCATGCCGGCCGAGGTCGACGCCCAGGCCAAGAAGGAGCTGCGTCGGCTGCAGCGGATGCCCGATGCGTCCGCCGAATACGGCATGATCCGCACCTACCTGGACTGGCTGATCGAGCTGCCCTGGAAGCTGCCCGAGACCAAGGCGATCGACATCGCCGAGGCCCGGCGCGTCCTGGACGCCGACCACTTCGGCCTGGAGAAGATCAAGACCCGCATCATCGAGTACCTGGCGGTGCGCAAGCTCGCGCCCGAGGGCAAGGCCCCGATCCTGTGCTTCGTCGGCCCGCCCGGCGTCGGCAAGACCTCGCTCGGCCAGTCGATCGCCCGCGCCATGGGCCGCGCGTTCGTGCGGACCAGCCTGGGCGGACTGCATGACGAGGCGGAGATCCGCGGCCACCGGCGCACCTACATCGGCGCCCTGCCCGGCGCGATCATCCAGGCGATCCGCAAGGCCGGCTCGCGCGACTGCGTGATGATGCTGGACGAGATCGACAAGATGGGCGCCGGCGGCTTCCACGGCGATCCGTCGTCGGCCATGCTGGAGGTTCTGGACCCGGAGCAGAACAACACGTTCCGGGACAACTACCTGGCCGTGCCTTTCGACCTGAGCCGGGTGGTGTTCATCGCCACCGCGAACATGCTGGACACCATTCCGGGCCCGCTGCGGGACCGGATGGAGATCATCTCCCTGGCCGGCTACACCGCCGAGGAGAAGCAGCAGATCGCGACCCGCTACCTGGTCCGCCGACAGCTGGAGGCCAACGGCCTGACCGCCGAGCAGGCGACCATCGACGACGACGCCACTGGCGACATCGTGCGCAACTACACGCGTGAAGCCGGGGTCCGGAACCTGGAGCGGGAGATCGGCCGGGTGCTGCGCCATGCGGCGGTGCAGGTCGCCGACGGCAGCGCGACGACGGTGCACATCACCCGCAAGGAGGTCGAGGAGATCCTGGGCGGCAGCAAGTTCGAGAACGAGGTGGCGATGCGCACCTCCAGCGCCGGGGTGGCCACGGGCCTCGCCTGGACGCCGGTGGGCGGCGACATCCTGTTCATCGAGGCCGCGCGGGCGCCCGGCGACGGCCGGCTGATCCTGACCGGCCAGCTGGGCGACGTGATGAAGGAAAGCGCCCAGGCGGCCCTGACGCTGGTGAAGAGCAAGGCCGCCGACCTCGGCGTCGATCCGGCCCTGTTCCGCACCAGCGAGGTGCACGTGCACGTGCCGGCCGGGGCCACGCCCAAGGACGGCCCGTCCGCGGGGGTGGCCATGTACACCGCGCTGGCGTCGCTGTTCACCGGCCGCAAGGTGCGCTCGGACACGGCGATGACCGGGGAGATCTCTTTGCGCGGCCTGGTCCTGCCGGTGGGCGGGATCAAGGAGAAGGTGGTGGCCGCCGCCGGCGCCGGGCTGACCCGGGTCATGCTGCCGGCCCGCAACCGCCGCGACTGGGACGACATACCCAAGGACGCCCGCGACCGGCTGGAGTTCATCTGGCTGGAAAAGGTCGACGACGCGGTGGCTGCGGCGCTGGAGCCGGCGAAGGAAGCGGCGGCGGCTTAGGCCGGCCCAGACTCGTCGCCCCGGACGGCCCGCGAGGGCCGGTCCGGGGCGAGACGCTCCGGTTCCAGACGCCACCCAGTCGGGTAGCGGCCCTTCCGGCCCCGGCTCTCCGCGGCGGAGCCGCTCCGGCCGGGGGTGACGGGGTTCACTGCGCCGGCGTCGCGACCGCGCCAGCCGTGACGAACGACACCACGTCGTCCAGCACCGGCGCCTTGCGGCGCAGCGGCGCGGCGATCACGCCGATCAGCAGGGCGTGGCTGAGGCCGCCGTAGGACCGGGTCTCGACCCGCCCGCCGGCAGCGCGGACCTTGTCGGCCATCCGCGCGGTGTTGCCGGGCCCTACGACGGTGTCGTTGTCGTCCGTCGCCAGCAGCAGCGGCGGACCTCGGCCGTCCACGTGGTTGATCGGCTGGGTGTCGGGCAGCCGGGCCTCCGGGCCGAAGATGGCCTTCAGCCGCTCGCTGTGCAGCGGCAGGAAGTCGTAGGGCCCGGCCAGGCCGATCGCGCCGGCCAGGTCGCGGGACGGGTCCAGACCTTCGGCCGCCAGCCAGCGGCGGTCTGTCGCCAGCATCACCGCGTTGTAGGCGCCGGCGGAGTGGCCCATCAGGAACAGCCGCGCCGGGTCGCCGCCATAGTCTGCGGCGTGCGCCCGCGCCCAGGCGACCGCACGGGCCGCGTCGTGCAGGAAGTCCGGCCAGCGGGCCTCGGGATACAGCCGGTAGTCCGGGATCACCACCACGATCCCCCGCCGCGCCAGCGCCCGGCCGAGGAAGGCGTAGTCCTGCCGCCGCCCCGAATCCCAGCCGCCGCCGTAGAAGAACACCACAACCGGCGCGTGGCCGGCGGCGCCCGCCGGCCGGTAGACGTCCAGCCGGTCGCGCGGTCCGGACCCGAAGGTGATATCCGGGGTCGCGACCACGCCGGCCGTCGGCTCCAGCGTGTTGAGGATCGCCACGCCGGTGCAGCCCCACAGCGCGCCGGCGGCGGCGATCATCGCTCCGAGCCTCGCCCACCGTCGCGCCGATCGCATCGCCCTACCCCACCTCATGCGGCCCGTCGGTACTCCACGTAGGAGCCGTCCCACAGCCGGCCGCGCAGCGCCGTCCAGACGCCGCTGGCGTACCAGTCGACGATGTCGGCGTCGCCAGCCAGGGTGAAACGCGTGGCGCTGACCCGCCGCCCGTCCGCCAGGGCCAGGCTCTGCCCGTCGCTGCGGACCACGGACTCGCGCAACGGCTTGCCGGTCTCGGGATTGAACAGCGACCCTTGCAGCACCGCCGGGTTCCAGTGGGTCAGCGGATGGGCGCTGGCCGGCGCCATCAGCCGCTTGCCGCCGCCGATGGTGATGGCCACCCCGCCAGGCCCGGCCTGGGCCGCCACCTGCTCGACCTTGCCGTTGCTCACCGTCCGGCTGGTCAGGGAGGCAAAGCGGCCGCCGCGCCAGGTCTCGGCCGCCTGGTGGCGATAGCGGAACAGGGTGAGGGCGCCGAGCTTCAGCTCCATCTGGGCGTCGATCGTGGCGACGAAATCCTGGTCGGAACCCGCGAACGCCACCCGATGGGTCCCCAGCCTCTGGCCGCTGCGCCAGACCTCGAACGCCAGCGAGCGCCCCGGCGGATCGGCCCAGAGCCGCGCGGGCGCGGCGAGGAGAAGCGCCGCGGCGACCATGCGCCGACGACTGGGGCGAAGCGATTCACTGAACTCGGTCACATCCGGCGTACGACGCCCGCGCCCGCTCGGATCAGCGGACGACCGCCGGGCCGCGCCTTCAGGGCGTCGCTGGCGTCGCCGGCGTCGCCTGGCCGGCAACCGTCGGGGCGCGCGCGGTCAGAGCAGCGTGCGACCGGACAAAGTCGAGGATGTCCTGCAACACCGGC